>Ga0335075_10000588_pt1 | contig 62701 bp, 54 predicted proteins | sample Lox_Sample_24_FD_206723 | JGI IMG/M metagenome (GOLD analysis project Ga0335075, IMG submission 206723) | Soil microbial communities from Loxahatchee National Wildlife Refuge, Florida, United States - Lox_Sample_2.4 | ecosystem: Environmental > Terrestrial > Soil > Wetlands | place: USA...
TTCGCCATAATCGCGCTGCGGCAGCATCGGGATCGCCGGCTGCAGGAACGGCGAACGATCGCGCTCGTAGGTGACGTTGCCGAGCGCCTCGCTCATACCGTAGCGCAGCACCATCGCGCGGGCGATATCGGTGGCGCGGGCAAGATCGTCGGCCGCACCGGTCGAGATCTCGCTGAACACCAGCTGCTCGGACGCTCGTCCGCCGAGCAGTGCCGCCATCTTGTGCTCGAGTTCGGCGCGGGTCATCAGATAGCGGTCCTCGATCGGCCGCTGGATCGTGTAGCCGAGCGCGCCGACCCCGCGCGGGATGATCGAGACCTTGTGCACCGTCTCCGTCTCCGACAGCGCGAGCCCGACAATCGCGTGGCCGAGTTCGTGATAGGCGACGACGCGGCGCTCGATCGGGTTGAGGATGCGGCTGCGCTTTTCGAGCCCGGCGACGATGCGCTCGATCGCGTTGGTGAAATCGGTCATCGCCACTGCCTCGGCGCCGCGGCGGGTGGCGAGCAGGGTCGCCTCGTTGACCAGATTGGCGAGGTCGGCCCCGGTAAAGCCCGGGGTCAGCGCCGCGATCTCCTCCGGCACCACATCGGCGGCGAGCCTGGCCTTGCGCAGATGCACCGCGAGGATGTCGATGCGCCCCTTCTTGTCCGGGCGATCAACCAGGATCTGGCGGTCGAAGCGGCCGGCCCGCAGCAAGGCCGGATCGAGCACCTCGGGCCGGTTGGTGGCGGCGAGCAGGACAAGCCCGCTCGACGGGTCGAAACCGTCGAGTTCGGCCAGCAGCTGGTTCAGCGTCTGGTCCTTTTCGTCATGGCCGCCGCCGGCAAAGGCGCTGCGGGCACGGCCGAGCGAATCGAGCTCGTCGATAAAGATGATCGCCGGCGCGTGCTGGCGCGCCTGCTCGAACAGGTCGCGCACCCGTGCTGCACCGACCCCGACAAACATCTCGACAAATTCGGAGCCGGAGATCGAGAAGAACGGCACCCCGGCCTCACCGGCGACGGCGCGCGCGAGCAGGGTCTTGCCGGTGCCCGGCGGGCCGACCAGCAGCACGCCTTTTGGCGGCCGGCCGCCAAGTCGGCCATAGCTCGCCGGGTCCTTCAGGAAGTTGACGATCTCGACCAGCTCGTCCTTGGCCTCGTCGACCCCGGCGACATCGGCGAAGGTGACCTTGGTCTCCTTCTCGACATAGATCCGCGCCCGGCTTTTGCCGATCTGCATCAGCCCGCCGAGCCCGCCCTGACCCATGCGGCGGATCGCGAACATCCAGATCCCGACAAACACGATGGCCGGCAGGATCCATGATAAGAGGTTGCGGATGAAATGGTTTTCGACGATGCCGGAATAGGTGACGCCGTGCTTGTCGAGGCTCTTGGCCAGATCGGGAGCCACCCGCGCCGTGACAAAATCCTTCAGCCCACCGGTTTTTTCCGGCTGTTTCAACGTGCCGGTGATGTAGTTCGGCCCGATATCGACCGAGGCGACCTTGTTCTCATTGAGCAGCGTCTGAAACCGGCTGTAGGGGATCGGCGTGCGCTGCACGCTCTGCAGATAGAGGCTCTGGATCCACAGCATGCCGAGGATCGCGGCGATCACGTACCAGAAGTTGATGTGCACCTTCTTGTCCATGACGCGCATCCCGTGTGGTTTACCCGGCGATCCGGCAGACGGGCGATCGCGCCGCCGCACCGGCCGCAGCGGCGATCGCTACGATCCTCCCCATTATAGCGATGTTGCAACGGGTGGCGGGGGTTCACGGGCGGCCGGGCCGGATGGCTGCTCCGGCCTTTCAGCCGGTGCCGCGATCGGCCTGATCCGGTGCCGCCGGCAGCACCCGGCGCGCCACCCGTTCGAGGGTCAGCCCCTGGACCACGATCGAGAACACGACGATGCCGTAGGTGATCGTCAGGATCGCATCCCGATAGGGGGTTGCCGGCAGCGCCAGCGCCAGCGCCACCGAGATGCCGCCGCGCAACCCGCCCCAGCTCAGCACCAAAAAGGAACCGAAGCGGTTTGGCAGATAGAGGGCGAGCGGCAGCGCCGATGCGGTAACGCTGAGCCAGCGCGCGGCGAGCACAATAACGATCATCGGCAGCGTCGCGGCGAGCGCCCGCGGGTCGAGCGCGATCGCCGCGATCTCCAACCCGATCAGCACGAACAAGAGTGCGTTCAGGATATCGTCCACCAGCAGCCAGAACGTCTTCAAATGCTGCCGCGTCGCTTCGCTCATCGCCCGGCGCATCGCGTGGTTGCCGGTCAGGATGCCGGCAGCGACGACCGCCACCGGCCCCGACACGCCGATGGCGCCGGCCAGGCTGTAGGTGCCGGTCACCAGCGCTAGCGAGATGATCAGCTCGACCTGATAATCATCGATGCCGCGCAGCAGCAGAAAGGCTGCGGCGCCGAACGCAAGGCCGAGCATTCCGCCGCCGACCGCCGAGCGCAGAAACCCGAAGGCGACCCCCCACGGCCCGTGGATGGTGCCGGCGCCGGTCGCCACCGACAGCAGCAGCGAAACCAGGACCACGCCGATGCCGTCGTTGAACAGGCTCTCGCCGGCGATGATCGCCTGCAGATATTGCGGGATTCCGACCCGGCGCAGGACCAGCAGGACTGCCACCGGATCGGTCGGCGAGATCAGCGCGCCGAACACCAGGCACCAGGCGAGTGGGATCCCGAGCCGCAGCGCCGCCGACACGCCCCAGAGTGCGGCACCGATCAGCGCGGTCGACATGATGGTGCCAAAGACCGCCAGCGCCAGGACCGTCCATTTGCGCGCAAACAGCTCGGCAAAATCGACTTCGAGCGCGCCGGCGAACAGCAGAAAGCTCAGGAAACCATTGAGCAGCGCCGCCGGCAGATTGACCCCGGCGAGCAAGGCCCGCAAGCCAGCCTTGAGCCCGAGCTGCGGCAGCATGGCGTCGGCGGCGATCAGCACGATGGCGCTGAACAGCGCCAGCAGCAGCAAGCCGACTGTCAACGGCAGGCCGAATATCCGCCGGTTCAAGTAACCGAAAATTGCTGCCACCGCCAGCAGCAGCGCCAGCAGGTCAAACGGAGACTGCATGATGTACCGTTATTGCCACACATCTATCGTGGCGGAGAGGGTGCGATTGCCCCGAGCGCCGCGACCGGCGCTGCGGCGGCACCCGAGCCAAGCGATCCGGCCAACGTAAACCGACCGGCCAACGTAAACAACGCAACGGTACGTGGCGCACGCTCTACAAGACGGTCGGCTGGGTCAATGCGATGAACCCTTCGCAGCGCAGCCATGCACTTGAATATGGCCAGCGTGCGCGCACTTAGACGGGCGGGAGACGAAAACCAGCAGAGACCCGTTATGATCAAGCGTATTCTAGCCGAATCTTTGCCGCCGGCGCGACCAGCACCGACGCGGACTGCGCGCAAGAAGGCCGCAGCACTGGCTGCGATGCTGGCGCTCGCCACGATCGGCTATCAGGGTCCCGCTTATGCATCGGACGCTGGCGAAACCGTCCAGGGCCTCTACAACACCCTGCTCGACACGATGAAGAGCGGTGCTACGCTCAACAGCAACGGCCGCTACATGGAGCTGGCCCCGGTGATCCGCCGCAGCTTCGATCTGTCGTTCATGGCACGCCTCGCCTTCGGTCCGGGCTGGCCCACACTGACCCCGGCGCAGCAGCAGCAGGTGGCCGAGAGCTATGGCCGCTATATCTCGGCGGTCTATGCCGACCGCTTCGACAGCTACCACGGACAGCGCCTCGACGTGACCGGCGAGCACCAGAACCCCTATGGATTGATCGTCACCAGCCAGATCATCAAATCCGATGGCGATCCGGTCGAGGTCGACTATCTGATGCGCCAGTCCGGCGGCCGATGGTTGATCGCCGACATCTATCTCGATGGCACGATCAGCGAGGTGGCGACCCATCGCTCCGAATTCGCGGGGATCCTGCGCGACCAGGGTGTGGCCGGATTGATCGAAGCACTCAACCGCAAGGCCGAGATGCTGACCGGTTCCGCGGCGGGCGCCGGCTGAACCGCCGCCGCGCGACCCTGCGCGCCTGCTGATCCGTCACCTCCGGCCATTCGCGACCCGCGACCATCGCGCGCCAGGGGCCGATCGCGGCCTCGACCATCGCGCGCCAGGGCCGATCGCGACCTCGACCATCGCGCGCCAGGGCCGATCTCGGCCCTTCACCGATCGCGCTGGACCGAGCTAGTCGCCGACCGCGCGCAGCCGCTGGCCGGCACCTTCGAGCTGGCGGCGGATCAGCCTTGCATAGAGGCCGCCGCGGGCGACGAGCTCGGCATGGCTGCCGGTCTCGACCAGCCTGCCATGATCGAGAACGGCCAGCAGATCGGCGTTGCGCACGGTCGACAGCCGGTGGGCGATGACGATCGTCGTGCGATTGCGCATCAGCGCATCGAGTGCCGCGCGCACTTGCGCCTCGCTGATCGCATCCAAATGCGATGTCGCCTCATCGAGCACCAGCGTCGGCGCGTTTTTTAGAAAGGCGCGGGCGATCGCCACCCGCTGCCGCTGGCCGCCCGACAATTGCACGCCGCGCTCGCCGACCTCGGTGTCGAGCCCGGCCGGCAGGCTGTCGATGAACTCGCCGAGTGCAGCCTGCTCGACGGCACGGCGGACCGCCGCGGCGTCGCAGTCGGGTCGGGCCAATGCCACGTTGGCGCTCAAGCTGTCGTTGAACAGATAGGTGTCTTGCGACACCAGCGCGATGCGACGGCGCAGATGGTCGAGCTCGAATTCCCGCAGGTCGACGCCGTCGATCAGGATCCGCCCGGCATCGGGGTCCCAGAAGCGCAGCAACAGATTGGCGATCGTCGTCTTGCCGGCGCCCGACGGTCCGACCAGCGCCAGCGTGGCGCCGGCCGGGACGTCGAGGCTGATCGCACGCAACGCCGGTCGCCGCGCCCCCGAATAGGTGAAGCTCGCGGCATCGAAGCGGATTGCCGAACCGCCCTCGGGCGCGGGCGGGCATAGCGGGCCGTCGCTCACCACCGGCGCCACCTGCTGCACGGCGCGCAGCCGGCGGGTCGAGGCGATCGTATCGGCGAGCTGCCGGCTGACCTGGGCGATCTCCGAGATCGGCAGAAACGACGACAGCGCGAGCAGGATCAGGAGCGGCAGCAGCGTTGGCGGCAGCTGATGCGCGGCGGCCAGCCGGGCACCGACCACCGCCACCGCCAAGCCGCCGAGCCCGGTCACGGTTTCGAGCCGTGCGGTCTGCGCCGAGAGGTCACGCAGCAATTCGAGCCGGAGCCGCTGATACCTGTCGACCAGCGCGACAAAGCCGCGCCGGCGCTCGGCCACCGCCTGGAACGCAACCAGGTCTGAGAGGCCCTGGATCGTCTCGGTAACATAGGCGCCGAGCAATCCAAGCGCCTCACGCGCCTCGCCGCCGAGCCGGTCGATCCGCGCCCGGCTGACCACCGGCGCCAATGCCGCGAACAGCACAAACGGCAGCAGGGCAAGGGCCACCGGCCAGGCCGCAAGCGCCAGCACGATCAACACCGTCGCCGGCACCAGCACCGCCACCAGGGCCGGTGCCACGGTATGGGCAAAGAAATATTCGACGGTCTCGACATCCTGGCTGGCGAGCGCGATCAAATCGCCCGAGCGCCGCCGCATCAGATAGGCCGGCGCCAGGCTGTCGAGCTTGTCGAACAGTGCGATCCGCATCTCGGCCAAGAGGTGATAGGCGATGTCGTGGGCGAGCCAGGATTCGAGCCAGTGCAACAGCCCGGCCGCGGGTGCCGCCACGGCCAGCAGGATCAGCAGCTCGCCATAGGGCGAACCGGTCTTGACCGCGGCCACGGTCAGCGCGCTCGCGACGCCGACGCCGATAAAGGCGGCGACCCGGGTGATGCCGGCGCCGACGACGATCGCGAACCGCCGCCGCCACGGCTTGATGATGGCAAAGAGCGTGCCGAGGGTCGCGGTCCAGCCGATCGAGGCGGCTTCGGCGGCGAGCTCGGTCGGGGCAGCTTCGAGGGTGAGAGCGGCCGGCTGCGGCTCGCCCGCGGCATCCGCGGCATCGATCGCCTCGTCGAGCACGACCTCGTCGCCCCGCTCCTCGGCCTGCGCCCCCATCAGCCGGCGATAGGGGCCGTTGCGGCGGATCAGCTCGGCATGGCGGCCGGCCTCGACGACCCGGCCGTGATCGAGCACCAGGATGCGGTCGGCGCCGACCACGCTCGACAGCCGGTGCGCCAGGACGAGGGTCGTGCGCCCGGCGGCAAGGCGATCAATCGCCTGCTGGATCACCGCCTCGTTCTCGGCATCGACCGACGACAAGGCTTCGTCGAGGATCAGGATCGGCGCGTCGCGCAGCAGCGCACGGGCGATCGCCAGCCGCTGGCGCTGGCCGCCCGACAGCATGACCCCGCGCTCGCCGATGACGGTCTGCCAGCCCTGCGGCAATGCCAGGATAAAGGTGAGCGCGTTGGCGTCGCGCGCCGCGGCTTCGAGCTCGGCCTGGCTGGCGTCGGGCCGCCCCAGCCGCAGATTTTCCTCGACCGTGCCGTGGAACAGATAGGTGTCCTGGTGCACGACCGCGATCATCCGGCGTACCGCCTCGGGATCGAGGTTCTTCAGGTCGCGGCCGCCGATCAGCACCCGGCCCTGCTGCGGGTCGAAGAGGCGCAGCAAGAGGCGCGCGACCGAGGATTTGCCGGAGCCGCTCGGACCGACGATGCCCACCGTCTCCCCGGCACCGACGGTAAACGAAAGCCCGTCATGCGCTGCCCCGCGCCCGCCCGGATAGGCGAAATGCACATCCTCGAACGCGATCGCAAGCTGCGCTGCGACCGGTGCCGTTGCGGGCGCCGGCGAATCCGCCGAAGGCACCAGCGGCTCGGCGGCGAGCAGCGCGTTGATGCCGGCGGCAGCGGATTGCCCGACCAGGCCCTGATGCAGCACCATGCGCAGGTCGCGCAGCGGGCGGAAGACCTCGGTGCCGGCCATCAGCACGATCAGCAGCGCTTCGAGGCTCATCTGCCCGTGCGAGACCCGCCAGGCGCCAAGCGCCAACGCCGCGGCGGCGCCGATCGCCACCCCGCAATCGGTGATGCCGCGGGTCATCACGCTCGTCGACAATACTCGCAAGGTGCTGTCGCACAACTCGTGGGCGCGCGCGGCGAGCCGCCGGCCAAAGGCTCGGCTCTGCCCGAATGCCTTCAAGGTCGGCAGCCCCTGGACCCCGTCGAGAAATTCCGAGCCGAACGCCTTCAGCGCCTGCTGGCGCTCGTGGCTGGTCCGCCGCTCGATCTGGGCGAAGACCGTCGGCGCGATCAATGTGACGAGCGCAAAGACCAGCAGCACCGTCGCCACCGGCAGGTCCCACCAGACGATAAAGGCGAAGATCGCGAGCGGGGTCAGCACCGCGATCGACAGTTGCGGCACGTACTGGCCGAAAAAGCTCTGCAGCTGCTCGACCCCGTCGACGATCGACAGCATGACCCCGCCGGTGCGCTCACCGGCGAACCAGGCCGGACCCAGTTCGGCGATCTTGTCGTAGAGCCGGCCGCGCAATTGCGCCTGCACCCGGCTCGCGGTGCGATGCGACACCATCGCCCGGTGGTGCTCGATCGTGCCGCGCAGCAGCACCGCGGCGGCGACGCCGAACGCCGGGATGGCCACGGCGAGAAGGCCGCCGCCCTTGAACACATGCGCCAGCAGGATGCCGAGCAGCACAAAGCGGGTGATGCCGACCAGTGAGGCGACGAGCCCCATCAGGATCGCCAGGCCGATCGCCCCGCGCAGTCCGCGCGTCAACTCCCACAAGCGTCGGTCGAAATACATCAGCGTACCTTTTCTTCGATATTGCCCGAGAGCTCGCCGCTGGTCAGCGTCCGCGGATCCTCCACAGCAACCGTCAGATGCTCGGTCGGCTTTGGCGTCGCGGTCATCAACGTCACGCCATCCAGCGATTCAAAGCGATGCCACATGCCCTGCGGCACAATCACCAGCATGCCCGCCCTGAGTTCGCGGGATTGCAGCCCCTCCTCGGTCACAAAATGAAACGTCGCGGCGCCGTCCATGACCTGCACCAGTTCATCGCCGTTCGGGTGGCGCTCCCAGGCGCCGTTGCCGGCAAATTTGGCGCTGAAGATATTGCCGTCGCGATATGGCGCCAAGGTAGCGAACGCGCCGCTCGCCTTGCGCTCCGCCTCCAGCATGTCGGGCCGGCGGCCGCGTAGCATCTGCAGTTTCCCGATTTCACTGTTGAGATCGAGCATCTCGACCATTTTCTGCTCTCGTCCTGCGGTTTGCGGGTCGCGCTCAACATAGCGATACGATCTGATTCTGGGGATCGACAAATTCGGCACCCCGCGATACAATCCTGTATCATGATCACGGTCAACGCCGCCGCGATGGATTGGGACGATGCCCGCGTCTTTCTCGCGGTCGCCCGCCACGGCTCGCTGCGCGCCGCCGGCCGGGCATTGGGGCTGAGCCAGCCGACCGTCGGGCGGCGTCTTGCCACCTTCGAGGCGGTATTCGGCGGCCCGGCGCTGTTCGACCGGCTGCCCGAAGGGCTTCGCCTCAACGCCGCCGGCGAGGCGCTAATGCCGGCCGCCGAGCAATTGGAGCTGGCCGCGCTGGCCCTGGAGCGGCGCCGCGCCGCGGCCTCGCCCGGGTTGAGCGGCACCGTCCGGATCTCGGTCGGCGAATGGGCGGCGAGCTTTCTCGCCCGCTGCCTGACCGGCGCCGCCGACGCGGCATTGCCAAAGGGGATCACTCTCGAACTCGTCGAATCGCAGCAGACCGCCAATCTCGCGCGCCGCGAGGCCGATCTCGCGCTGCGCCACCACCCGCCGGAAAGCGGCGACCTCTACATTACCAGGGCTGGCATATTCGCCTGCGCCGTCTATCGCCGACGGGGCTCGATGGGCGATGCCTGGGTCACCTATACCGAGGAGCAGGCGCACTATCCGACCGCGCGCTGGGTGCAGGAGCGGCTGCGCGAGAGCGGCGGTGCCGTGGCGCTGCGCGCCTCGAACACGCCGATGCAATCGGCCGCGATCCGCGCTGGCGCCGGCCGCGGCATCCTGCCGTGCTTTATCGGCGACGGCGACCCGCTGCTCGAAAGGCTGAGCCCGCCGGTGCCCGAGATCGCCGCCGAATACTGGATCATCGTGCATCGCGATCTGCGCCGGGCGGCGTGCGTGCGCGCGGTGATCGACTGGATCCGCCGGCTGTTCGATCAGCAACAGCAAGCCCTCGCCGGAACCGCGACCGGGGCGGCACCCGATCCGCTGGCACCCGCACCGGCCACCCGCGCCGCCCTCGCCGCGGGCGAATGACGCAGCGCCGTCGCCGGCTCGCGAGTGTCTTCTACTGGACGCGGGCCTGTCGTTCTGGTATTATATTCAGGCGCTGTTGACGACAGCCTTCTGTCGCGATCCGCGGGCGTTATTAACGAAATTACAATCGGCGATGCAGCTCAGACTGTTCAGACATTTTGTCCCTGTCTCGGTCGTGCTGCTGATAACGTCGGATGCGGTGCTGATCACTGCTGCGTTTTATCAGATGCTGTCTCAGTCGAACGGAAGTCCGGCGCTGATCTTCGGCGTCGCGAGCTTTCCCGCCCAGCTGGCAGCCGGGCTGTCGCTCGCCGCGATCGTCGCGATGGTGTCGATCGGGCTCTACGGCCCGCAGAGCTTTGTCGATCTTCGCCTGCTGCTGAGCCGCGTCGCGGTCGCCTTTGTCATCGTGCTGATGCTGGTCGTCGTCTCGGCCGCCTACTGGCGTAACGGACTGCAGCAACTGCCCGACAGCGCCGCCCTGCCACTCAAGGGCGCGCTGCTGTGGCTCGGCTGCATCCTGTTGACCCGCGCCACCTTTCTCGTGACGCTGGGGCGCGGTCTCTTGCGCCGTCGCGTCGTCGTGCTCGGCAACGGCACCAAAGCGGCGCGGATCGCCGCCCTGGTCGCCACCGGGGAGAACCATCATTTCGTCCCGGTCTCGTTCGTCGGCATGCCTGGCGAACGCAGCCTGCCGGACACCGATACGCGCGACTGGGCGGAGGCCGAGCCGGGTGCGCTCGCCGATCTCGGCTGCCGGCTCGGTGCCAGCGAGATCGTCGTGGCGACCGACGAGCGGCGCGGTCTGCCGGTGCATCAGCTGCTGCACTGCAAACTCACCGGGATCCGCATCACCGATTTTCTCGATTTCTGGGAGCGCGAGACCCGGACCGTCGATCTCGAAGCGCTGCGCCCGGCCTGGCTGTTCTATTCGGATGGGTTCCGCTGTGGCGTCACCGATGCGTTTCTGAAGCGCTGCTTTGACATCACGGTCAGCCTGGCGCTGTTGATCTTTTCGCTGCCGCTGCTGGTGGCGACCGCCTGCCTGATCAAGCTGGAAAGCCCCGGGCCGGTGCTCTACCGCCAGGAGCGCATCGGCCTGCACGGCCGGGTCTTCACGATCTTCAAGTTCCGCAGCATGCACACCGATGCCGAGGGCGACGGCCGGCCGCGCTGGGCGGCAAAGGGCGATCCGCGCGTCACCAATGTCGGCGCGGTGATCCGCAAGCTGCGCATCGACGAGCTGGCGCAGATTCTGAACGTGTTGCGCGGCGACATGAGTTTTGTCGGTCCGCGCCCCGAACGCCCGTATTTTGTCGACCGCCTGAGCCGGATCATCCCGTATTATGCCGAGCGTCACTGGGTGCGTCCCGGTATCACCGGCTGGGCCCAGATCAATTATCCGTATGGCGCCTCGACCGAAGATGCGCGCCGCAAGCTGGCTTTTGATCTCTACTACGTGAAAAACCGCAGCATCTTTTTGGACTTTCTGATCCTGCTGCAGACGGCGCGCGTGATCTTCTGGAATCACGGCGCGAGATAGGATCGAGCCTGGGACAACGAAGCTGGACAGCGCCGTCGTCGAAACCGTCTATTCGGGTTGCGCGCTCGCTTTCGTCCTGATCGTGGCGCTGATCGTGCTGCGCGGCAGCACCAGCCGGACCGGTTGGGCGATTGTCGGCTGCTGCCTCGTCTCGGCCGCTTGGGCCGCCGCGACCGATGTGGCGATCCTGCTGCCCCCGGGCGTGCCGTCGCTGCTCGATACGCTGCGGCTCGCCGCCTGGCTGCTGTTTGCAACGACACTCGTCACCACGGGCGCCGCCGACAGTGCCGAGGTCGGGCGGCGCTATCTCGCGGCAGCCCTCGTCTTCTGCGCGCTGGCGATCGCGATCGACTTGCGCACTCTGCTGATGAGCGGCGGGGATCTGTGGGGGCTCTACGCACAGCTCCTGATGCGGGTCGGGTTCGGCGTCTTCGGCCTGCTGACGATCGAAAATCTCTGGCGCAACACCCTGCCGGAACGGCGCTGGCAGGCCTGGCCGCTATGCCTCGGTCTCGGTTTTTTGTTCGCCTACGAATTGTTCCTGTTTTCCGACGCATTCATCACCGGTGGCCAGATCGATCCGGGCCTGGTGCTCGGCCGGCCGATCGCCGCCGTGTTCATGGTGCCGCTCTTGGCGCTGGCGATGGCGCGCAATCGTCAATGGCAGGTCGACATCCACGTCTCGCGCCAGGTCGTGCTGCATACCGCGACATTGCTGGCGAGCGGCTGCTTTCTGCTGGCGGTCGCGCTCGTGGCGATATTGCTGCGCCGCTTCGGCGGCGGTTGGGGACTGGTGCTGCAACTGGCGATGCTGTTCGGCAGCATCGTCGTGCTGGCCACCATCCTGTCCTCGGGAAGCTTCCGGCAGCGGCTGAAATTTTTGATCTCTAGGAATTTCTTCAGCAATCGCTACGACTATCGTGTGGAATGGCTCAAATTCATCAACCTTGTGTCCGAATCGCAGCAGGGCGACGAGTTGCCGGTCCGGATCATCCGCGCGCTGGCGGAATTCGTCGACAGCCCGGGCGGCACATTGTGGTCGTCGAGCCCCGGTTTCGGCTACCGGCCGAGCGCGGCCTGGCAGGGCCGAGCCGAATGCCGCAGCAATGTCGCCGGCGACGATGGGTTTGTCGCCGGCTTCCGCGACGGCACCTGGATCCAGGAGCGTCCGCGCGACGCCGAAGCAGCGGAGTGGGCGTTTGCCTCGCCGCGAGCATGGCTCGCAGTGCCGCTGTCGCACCGCCGCGAACTGGTCGGCTTTGTCGTGCTCGATCGGCCGAACCACAGCGCCGCACTCGATTGGGAGGCGTTCGATCTGCTGCGCGCGGCCGGGCGACAGGCGGCGAGCTATCTTGCCGAAGAGCGTTCGACAAAGGGGCTGCGCGATGCCGCGCTGCTGACCGAATACAGCAAGCGCTTCGCCTTTGTCGTGCACGACATCAAAAACCTGGCGAGCCAGCTCGGTCTGGTCGTGTCGAATGCGCACCGCTACATCGACGACCCGGAGTTCCAGCGTGACATGCTGCAGACGGTGGAGGATTCGGTCGCTCGCATGAACCATTTGCTCAGCCAGCTGAAATCCGAGCCGGTGGGCCGGCCCGCGACGCTGCGCGATCCGGGTGCCGTGGTCAGCGCGGTGGCCGCCGATTTTGCCGCCGGCAGGGTGATCGTCGAGAGCGACAGCGAGACCGGCGAAGGATCCGTGGCGATCGCCGCCGACCGGTTGCGCTCCGCCCTCGGCCATCTGGTGCAAAACGCGCTCGACGCCTCGCCGCCGGGCGACGCGATCCGGGTCGCTACCCGCCGGATCGGCAGCACATTGCAGATCGATGTCGTCGATCGCGGCGCCGGGATGGACGAGGCGTTCATCCGCGACGGGCTGTTCCTGCCGTTCCGCTCGACCAAATCGGGCGGCTATGGCATCGGCGCGTTCCAGACCCGCGAACTGATCCGGGCCGCGGGCGGCGAGCTTGAAGTGCTGTCGCGGCCCGGGACCGGCACAACGATGCGGATCGTCCTGCCGCTGGTCGGCGATGGCGAGCCGGCCGCAGCCGCAGCCGAATAAAGCGATGAGCGAGCCGACCAAGCCCTTGCTGATCGTCGATGACGACAACGGGCTGTTGCGCCAGCTGCGCTGGGCCTTCTCGGAGCACAGGGTGCATCCTGCCGGCAATCGCCGGCAGGCGCTCGACACGATCCGCGAATATCCGGTGCCGGTGGCGATCCTCGATCTCGGATTGCCGCCCGATCCGGACGGGGCCTCCGAGGGACTGGCGACATTGAGCGAGATCCGGACGATCGCGCCGGCAACCAAGGTCATCATCGCCACCGGCAACGAGACCCGCGAGCACGCGCTGCGGGCGATCGCACTCGGCGCCTACGATTTCTACCAGAAGCCGATCGACATCGACGTGCTGCGGCTGATCGTCAGCCGGGCCGAGCAGATGTTCGAGCTCGAAGCTGAAAACCGCCGGCTGAACGAGGCGGCGCTGGCCTCGCCGATCGACGGCATCATCGCCACCAGCCCCGAAATGTTGCGGGTGTTGCGCAGCATCGAAAAGCTGGCGCCGACCGATGTCGCGGTGCTGCTGCTCGGCGAAAGCGGCACCGGCAAGGAGCTGCTGGCCCACGCGATCCACCGCCTGAGCCGCCGCAGCCGCGGCCCGTTCGTGCCGATCAACTGTGCGGCAATCCCGGAGACACTGCTCGAAAGCGAGCTGTTCGGCTACGAGAAGGGCGCCTTTACCGGAGCGCTGCGCCAGACGATCGGCCGTATCGAGAGTGCCAATCGCGGCACGCTGTTTCTCGACGAGATCGGTGATGTGCCGCTGCCGATGCAGGTCAAGCTGCTGCGCTTTCTGCAGGACCAGATTGTCGATCGGGTCGGCGGCCGCAAGCCGGTCCAGGTCGATGTGCGCATCGTCTGCGCCACCAACCAGGACCTCGACCGGATGATGTCCGAAGGGCGGTTCCGCGAAGATCTGTTCTACCGCCTCAACGAAGTGATTGTACGGGTGCCGCCGCTGCGCGATCGGGCGGCCGATGCGGTGGCGCTGGCCAGCTTCTTTCTGCGCCGCTTTGCCGGCGAATACGGACGCGCGGCGCGCGGCCTAGGTCCCTCGGCGCTCGCGGCGATCCGCGAATATGCCTGGCCGGGCAATGTGCGCGAGCTGGAAAACCGGGTGAAGCGTGCCGTGGTCATGACCGAGGGCCCGCTGGTGTCGGCCGATGATCTCGATCTGCCGCTGGTCGCGGCCGATCCGGGTGGAGCCGACGGCGACAACCGTTCGCTCGACATCCGCCTGGCGCGGGCGCGGGCCGAGCGCGAGGTCATCCAGCTCGCTCTTGCCCAGGCCGGGTCGAACCTGTCGAAAGCCGCCAAGCTGCTCGGGATCAGTCGGCCGACACTCTATGACCTGATGCAACAGCACCAGCTCGGCCTCGATGCGTGACGGCCGGCTCTGGAGGGAAAGGGAATCCATGCCGCAGGCTCGACGCCACCTGTCATGGCGATGTGCCTCGTCCATCGCCGCCCTGCTGGTGCTCGCCCTGCTGGTGCCGGCCCAGCCGACGCTCGCCGCCACCGAGGCGGCGGCGGTCAAGAATGCCGACCATTATCTCGCCACCGGCGATCTGAAGGCAGCCGAGATCGAGCTGCGCAACGCGATCCGCCAATCGCCGCAGGACCCGGTCCTGCGCGCCCGGTTGGCCCGCGTTTATCTGAAGCTCGGCGACCCGGTTTCGGCCGAGCGCGAAGCCCGGGCCGCGCGCGAACGCAACGGCGCCGAGGCCGATTATCTGCCGGTTCTGGTCGACGCCCTGCTGGCACAGGGCAAATATGCCGACCTGTCCGACCTGATCAGTCCGGATAACCGGCCGCCGGCGTTGGAGAGCGAGGTGCGCGCTGCGCTCGGCGTCGCCGCCGCCGCACTCGGCGACCGCAGCAAGGCCCAGACGCTGCTCGGTGATGCGATTCGCCTCAACCCCAAGGCGACGGGACCGAAAATCGCACTTGCCAGGGTGTTGGCGAACACGAACCCGAGCGAAGCCACCTCGCTGCTCAACCAGGCCCTGGCGCTCGATCCGCACGCGGTCGAGGCGCTTCAGGTGCTGGGCGAGATGGACCGTGCCAAGGGCGACGTCAAGGGCGCGCTTGCCCGCTTCGATGCCGCGCTCAAGATCGACCCGAAAAACATCCCGGTGCGGCTGAGCCGTGCCAGCCTCAATGTGGCGGAAGGCGACTACACCGCAGCGGATGTCGATCTCAATCCGATCCTCGCCGCCAACCCCAATAATTTCATGGCCAATTATCTGCGAGCGATCGAATTCGCCAAGCAGAAGAAATACGCTGCCGCCGATCATATCTTCGACCGCATCTCGCCGGTCTTCCCACGTTTCGTCAACGGGTACTATGTCCAGGGCGCGACGAAGTTCGCGCTCGGCCAATACGCGGCGGCTGAAGCCGCCCTCGACAAATATCTGGCCCACGTGCCGAGCGACGCCCGGGCGGCGCGCCTGGCGGCGATTGCCGCGCTGCGCCAGCACGCGCCGAGCCGGGCGATTGCCGATCTCGAACCGGTGGTCGCCAAATCGCCGGCCAATGCGCAGATCCGGGCGCTGCTCGGCAGCGCCTACATGGCGGCAGGCAAGCCCGAGCAGGCCCTCGAGCAGTTCGAAAAGGCGGCGGCGCTCGAACCGACCAATCCGGCGCTGCAGACCCAAATGGCGGTTTCCGAGATCGGCGCCGGCGAAAACCAGCAGGGGATCGCGGAGCTCGAAAAAGTGTTCGAGACCCCGTCGGGTGCCGCGATCGCCGGACCGACCCTGGTGCTGAACCAGCTGCGCACCGGACAGACCGACAAGGCCGCCGCGGTTGCCGCCGCGCTGGTGCAGCGCGACGCCAAGAACCCGCTCTATCAGACCCTCCTCGGCATGGTCAAATCCGCGCAGCACGATTATCCGGCAGCGGAGATCGCATACCGCGCGGCACTCGCGCAGCAACCGGGCTTCACCCCGGCGGTCCGCGACCTGGCACAGCTCTATGTCGTGATGGGGCGGCCCGCCGATGCGCAGAAGCTCTACACCGATCAGCTGGCCAAGCAGCCCAATGACGCGACGGCACTGCTCGGCCTCGCCCAGATCGCGATCGCCCAAAAGGACTGGTCGCAGGCGACCCAATACATCGACCGCGCGCGCAGCGCGGCGCCCAATGACACCGCACCCGACCTGACCTTGGTGCGCATGTACGAATTGCAGCAGCACTGGGCCGACGCCGAGGCCGTTGCCGCCGCGCTCAGCGCCCGGTTCCCGTCCGACGCCAATGTCCTCGACGTGCTGGCACAGGCCCAGCTCGGCGCCGGCAATTCCGACGGCGCGATTTCAAGCTACAAGCGCGCCTACGAGCTGGTGCCAGGCTCGCTGCCGATCCTGTCGCGCTATCTTGCCCTGCTCAACTCGGCGAAATATTACCGCCAAGCGCGCGACGTGCTGCAGCAGGCGGTCGATCGCGATCCCAAAAACCCGGCGCTGAAGGTCGATCTGGTGCAGGTCACCGCCGAGCTCGATGGCGTCGACGCCGCCGTAACCCTGGCCCAGGATTATGCCCAGGCCGATCCGACCAGCAATGCATACGATCTGATCGCGGCGCAGCTCTATGAAAATGCTGGCCGGTTCGATGCGGCAACGACGCTGCTCGGCAAGGCGTCGGCGGCGCGCCCCACCGACGATGCGCTCGCCATCGCGCTCAGCCGACTGCAAATCCGCACCGGACATTTCGGGCAGGCCGAGGCGACGCTGATTCACCGGCTGTCCGCCGATCCCAAGGATGTCGCAGTGAGCACGCTGCTCGGCTCGCTGTATTTGGCGACCGGCAGAACCGACGACGCAAAAAAGGTCTATGACGCGCTGCTGGCGCAGGCGCCGAACAATATCGCCGGCCTGCTCGGCCTCGCCGATGTTGCCATCGCTCGGAAGAACTGGTCGCAGGCCGTGGCCGACATCACCCGCGCGCAACAGGCGGCACCCAGCGATCCGGCACCAGGGCTGAAGCTCGTCAACCTTTACGGGATGCGTCAGGACTGGAAAAACGCCACGGTGACAGCGGCACAGCTCGCCAGAAAATTCCCGTCGAACCTCGATGTGCTCGACGCCGAAGGCCGCGTCCAGATCAGTGCGGGCGACCTGCCCGCAGCGATCGCCACCTATCAGCGTGCCTATGCACAGGCGCCCAATTCCGCGGCGATCCTGGCGCGGTATGTCGCGGCATTGAGCCGTGCGAAGAAATACTCCGACGCCCGCACGGTGCTGCAGGCGGCGTTGCAGCGTGCACCACAAAACACCAGCCTCAAGGGCGATCTGATCCGTGTCGAGGCCAAGATCGGCGGGCTCGATGCCGGGCTCGCCAAGGCACGCGAATTCGCCAAGGCGGATCCGGGCACGACGCTTTACGATCTCGTCTCGGCCGATCTGCTGGACAAGGCGGGCAAGCAGCAGCAAGCGATCGCCTTGCTCGAACAGGCGCATGCGGCAAAGCCGACGGATGACGGTCTGATCACGGGTCTGGCGAGCCTCTATGCCCGCAACAATCCCGCCAAGGCCGAAACCTTTTTGGCCGCCCGGCTCAAGGCGGCGCCAAATGATTTTGCAATCGGCGGGGCGCTGGCCTCGCTCTATCTGCAAGACAAGAATTACAATGCCGCGATCGCCGAATACAATAAGCTGCTGACCGCCCGACCGGACGATGCCGCTTCGCTCAACAATCTCGCCTGGCTTTACCAGCAGAAAGGCGATTTGGTGAAAGCGCGCGAACTGGCCGAACGGGCGGTGGCGGCAGCGCCGAGCGCACCACAGATCGACGACACCCTCGGCTGGATCCTGCTGGCGCAAGGCGATGCCGGCAAGGCGGTGACCTATCTGACCGCGGCCAATGTCTCTGCCCCGACCGACCCGGCGATCCAGTATCACCTGGCAGTCGCCCTGCATCGCGTCGGCCGATCGGGCGATGCCAAGACGATGCTCGAAAAGCTGCTCGCTTCCGGCGCTTCCTTTGCCGACAAGACGCAGGCACAAAAACTGCTAGCGGAGCTCAAGCACAGCTGAACCACTCCTGCCCAGCCGGAGGCGCCGGGTAGCGGGCGGCCGGACGGCCCGCCTGCAAGATTCGGATAAACATTCCCCAGGCCCGACCTGGCCCCGACCTGACCTGACGCCGACCCGGCATGGCGCCGACCCGACATGGCGCCGACCCGACATGGCGCCGACCCAATATGGCCTCGACCCGACATGGCCCCAAGCCGGACCTTGGCCACGACCCGATTCTGGCGAACCTCATCGGTCGGGATAGTGAATCGGCCCACCAGGCTGATAGGTTGTTGGTGCGATTCAGCTGACGGATCGGGACCAGCCTTCAGCATCGCACCACTAGCAGGCGGTCTCGATTTCCTGAAGCAGCTTCTTTAACTCGCCGGCAAGATCCGGATCGGCGTCCCGCGGGGTAACCGCGAGTTCGGTGCCCGTCAGGCGTTCGGCGGCCAGCACCGGCCGCGGCAGGCGCTCCAGCGTCGCCGTCAGCGCCTGGACCGCTTCGTGCAGCCGCTCCAACACCGCGACATCGAGGCTCGCGGTTTCCGCCGCCGGCCGCTGTTCGCCCGAGCGAAGCGCCGCTTCGAGGCCGTCGAGCGCAGAGCGGGTGGCACCGGCGAACCCGTCGGTCGTCGCCGACAGATGTTCGATCGCCGCCACGAGCGCGCGATGCCCATCCTCGACAAGACCGATCACCCGGTCGGGGATCGTCCAGCCCGCCGCGACCACGCCATCATCGTGGACAATGCCGTCCTTGCGGACGCCGATGGTGGTCCCCGCTTCGAGCAGGGCCACAGCGCGACGCAGCAGCACTGTACCGGCGGGCTCTACAGGCAGCCGCGACACGAGATCGATCAGCGGCTCGGCTGCGACATCGACGGAGAGCCGGGCCAGCACCGCGAGCAGCACCAGCCCGACCAGGATCAGGCATGCCGGGACGGTGGGAACGGGCCCGAGCGGAAGCTGCAGCGCGCCGTGCTGCTGCGCCACGCCGAGCGCTATGACAGCGGTCAGCACGATCACGGCGCTGAAGAAATGGGCGCGCGCCGCCAGGACGTGATAGAGCCGCGCGATCTCGCGCCGCGCCTCAAATGGGCGAAAGCGCTCGCGCACGACGATCGTCCCGCCGGTGCCGGTCGTCGGCGGTTTCACCGCAAGCGCCGGAGCCAGCCGCCGCAACCGGCTCTCTTCGAACGCCGCGATCCAATCGCTCGCAGAAGCACCGGGCTGGACGACAATCCGCGCCAGTCGATGGCGCAGCAGCAGGCAGCCGACAACCAGATCCCCGGCAGCGAGCAGGATCGCGCACAGCGCATAGCCGGCGAGCGCGGTCACCACGACGAGCGGCAGCAGCTGCGGCAGAATCGCGGCGTGCGGGAGTAGCGCCAAGCGAGGCAGCGCCACCCCGGCCGCGGCAGCGATTGCGACGAGCGCGCTCGCCAACACGATCATCCATGGTTTCATGGCGCGTCCTCGATCCAGCTGATTGATCCCGCAACATTCCGACGATTTTGGTGTATCCGCGATGCAGTGCGGCCGCGATTCCACGCTCTTCGTACCGCATGACAGTCGGCAGCAAGCTGCCAACAACGCAACTCCCGGCCGGTTCGATCCGCGGTCTATCCGGGCATTGGGCATCGTCCCTGGATATCGGGCACAAGGCAACAAAAAGCGTTTGAAGATTTAGATGCTTTTGATCAGTCCCGGGTTCGACCGGATATGACACTCAAAAACACATTTTGCCGTGGCCGGTCACGGCATTTCGCCTCGGCGGGACAACGCTACGGGTGGATCGCAGTTCCGCTGCGGCTGATCACAAATGCCTCGCGGCGCTCGAGAAAATCGGCGACGACCTCGGCGAAAGCCTCCGGGCGATCGGTGCTGATTGCATGCCCGGCATCGTAGACAAAGATCAAATTGCAGTTCGGCAGCAGCTCTTTGTAGAAATGCCCCATCTCGGGCGGGATCACGCGGTCGACCGTGCCGAACAGCACCAGGGTCGGGACCGCAAGCCCGGACAACCGCGCTTCGAGATCGGGATCGCGGTCCGGGCCGCGCAGGCGTCCGACGAGGCGCCCCGTTTTCGCCCGCACCTCCGGGTCCGGCGCCGGCAGCGGGGCCACCCGCTCGGGGTGGGCGAACAATCGGCGCGCCATCTCCTCGGGCGTTCCCGAAGGGGGTGCACCGCCTTCAGGACGGATCGCCGCCGGCGCCTCCAGCACCAGCGCGCGGACCCGCTGCGGCTGCTGCAACGCCAGCCAAAGCGCGGTCTTGCCGCCGAACGACGTGCCCATCAGGCTGAAGCCGGCGATCCCGAGACCTGCGATTGCCTCGCCGATCGTCGCCGCCAGTTCCGGCATGTCGCGGGTCCGATCATTCTCGGGCGACGTGCCGAAGCCGGGCATCTCGATGGCGATGACCCGGAATTGCCGGCTCAACAGGTCGTGCCCCGGCGTCAAGCGCAGCCCGCCGGCACCATGCAGATGCACCAACACCGGCCCGTCCCCGGCCGCCATGTATCGGATGCGGAAGCCATCCGCTTCGACATGGCCTTCGCAAAAACCCGCTCCCGGCTGAGCCACGATCGTCATCCTTCCAACCGAACGGTCCCGGCCTTTCACATCTCGCGGATGCGCGGCAGAACCTCTTTGCCGAAGAGTTCGAGAGACGCGAGCAGCGGGCCGACATCCTCGGCGCCCGGGGTCTGAAACAACAGATCGACGACACCCACCCCGGTCTCGCGGCGGCAGCGCGCCAGCTGTTCGGCGACGGTATCCGGACCGCCGACGAAGTTGGTCGGCAGCGTGCCGCCGACATTCGGCGTGCGCGCTTCGCCGGCGACGTTGCGGATATCGAGTGCCACCAGCGCATCGCGGACCGGCGCCTGCAGCGGATAGGGGTTCCGCCCGCGCCGCTGCACCGCCAGCCGGCGCTGGGCTGCGTCGTCGCTGTCGGCGATGAGGATGTTTGCGCGGTAGACGATGTGGTCCGGCGCCGGTTCCCAACCGTAATAGGCGCAGCGTTCGCGGTAGTAACCGGTGACCCGTGCCACCACCTCGAACGGCGCATAGGATACGCCGAGGCCGAGATGATGGCGGGCGGCGAATTCGCAGGATTCGCGGCTGGCGCCGAGCGCATAGGTCGGCGGATGCGGCTGCTGCACCGGGCGCGGCCAAACCGAGACGGTGCGGAACTGATAATGCCGGCCCTGCCAGCCGAAGGGCTGCGGCTCGGTCCACGCCTTCAGTACCAGCTCCATGCCCTCGCTGGTCCGCTCGCGCGCCTCCGCCGGATTGAGGCCATAGCTCAGATACTCGCCGGTGGTTCCGCGCAACATTCCGACCACCAGCCGGCCCGGCGCCAGATTGTCGAGCATCGCCAGGTTCTCGGCCACCTGCACCGGATTGCTCTGCGAGATGATCGGACCCAATACCGCGATCGTGATCCGCTGCGAATTTCCGGCGATATGCGCCGCCGAAACGATCGGCGTCGGGGTCAGCCGATGCGGCGAATAATGATGCTCGGACAGGCTGACCCAGTCGAAACCGAGCGCCTCGACATATTGCACCCGCTCGATCATGCCGCGATAAGCCCGCATCCCGGCATCCCGGTCGTAGATGTCCGGCGGTGCCGGCCACCCGGACGGCATGTGGCCCGGTGCGTGGTAGCGCGCGGTTTCGAAATACGAGACTTTCATCGCGGCGGCCGATCCGCGCTCACAAATCCCGGATCCGCGGCAGGACCCGCTCACCGAATAGCTCGAGCGAGCGCACCAGCCGGCCGGTATCGCCGGCACCGGGGTTCTGGAACGCCAGATCGAGCACACCGACACCGACCTCGTCGCGACAGCGCTCGATCTGCTCGACGACGGTCTCCGGGCTGCCGTAGAACGAGGTCGGCAATACCCCGCCGACATTGGCCGCGCGCGGCTGCCCGGCGACATTGCGCTGGTCGAGCTGCATCAGCGTCTCGCGCACTCCCGCACGCATCGGGAACGGGGCGCCGCCACGCCGCTGCTGTTCGAGCAAATCGGCCGCCTCGTCGTCGGTTTCGGTGAGCAGGATGTTGGCGCGATAGAGCATCTGCTCGGGTGTCGGCTCCCAGCCATGCCGCGCGCATTCCTCGCGATAATAGCGGGTCGATTTCGCCACCACTTCGAATGGCGCAAACGACACGCCGAGCCCGATACGGTGGCATGCCGCGAACTCGCAGGATTCGCGGCTGGTGCCGAGCGAATAGGTCGGCGGCAAAGGCTGCTGCCACGGCCGCGGCCAGACCGAGACGGTGCGGAACTGGTAGTGCCGGCCCTGCCAGCCGAAGGGCTGCGGCTCGGTCCAGGCTTTCAGGATCAGCTCCATGCCCTCGGTCGTGCGCTCGCGCGCCTCGGCGGGGTTCAGGCCAAAGGTCAGATACTCGTTGGTCGTGCCGCGCAGCAATCCGACGACGAGCCGTCCCTGCGCGAAATTGTCGAGCATCGCCAGCTCCTCGGCGACCTGCACCGGGTTGCTCTGCGACACGATCGGACCGAGCACGGCGATCTTTATCCTGGTCGAGCGAGCCGCCATGTAGGACGCCGAGATCGCAGTGTTCGGGGTCAGGATGCGTGGCGAGTAATGATGCTCGGAGACGCTGATCCAGTCGAAGCCGAGTTCCTCGACCAGCAGCATCCGTTCGATCATGCCCTGATAGGCTTGCGTGCCGGTCTCAGGATCATAGGCCGCAGGCGGCACCGGCCATTCCGCCGGCATCCCCGGCGGCACCTGGTAGCGCGCGGTTTCAAAATAGGAGACTTGCATGGCTCGGCCCTCGGCGCAGCAGAGGCGAACGGCGCATAGCGAGCGGTATCCCGCGCCGCGCAGCCTGTCAATAGCAGCGCCCGCCGCCCGACTCCACACCGGGCCGCACCCACCGGCGCCGCGCCTCGAACCCTAAAAGAAGATGCTGATGTTTTTGGCGAGGAGGACGTTCTGGTCGAGCACGAGCTTGCGGCGGGCGATCTTCCAGGTGCCGTCGACGCGGCGCAGGAGGTCGCGGCGGGCGCCGACATAGAAATCCTGCTCGGTTTCCGACCGGCTCTTATAGACGATGAAGTTGCAGCGGACCGCGACTTCGGCGGCCGATGAGCCGGGCGACAGCTCGATATTGGCGATGAAATGCCGGGTGCGCGAGGGCGGGTCCTCGGCCCAGGCCATGCCGGTTTCGAGGCGCGCGACGCGGCCGGCAAGGGTCGGTTTGGTCTCGTCGAGCACCGCGAGCGCGTCCTCCTCGGCAGTCTCGTCGTCTGGCAGGCGCGCCGGGTCGAGCACTGCGATCGCCTTGCTCGATGGCGGATAGCGATTGGCCCGCGTCACCATCGTATAACGCAAATCATCGGACAGGAGATCGAGCCATTCGCGAAACCGCCGCTCGTCGAGGAGCCGTGCCTCGCGATAGAGGAATTGCTCGATCTCGCGGATCGCCGCCTCAGTCATTGGCCGCCTGGGCATTGGCCGCCTGGGCATTGGCCGCCTGGGCATTGGCCGCCTGGGCGCGGCTCGGCGCCAGTTCGGCCCAGCTGCCGGCCGTCATCAACTCGGCCCAGCGGCGATAGAAATGGCGATGATTGTTTTCGCTGATGCGCGCTTCGCTGGCCCAGGCGCCGAGCCCGGCATCATAACGATCGTGGCCCATCCCCATCTGGTAGTTCAGCGCCATCTGCCGCGAGACGACGCCGCGGCAGGTGGTCGTGCATTCCTGCCAATTGTCCATGTCATCCTGCTCGAAGGTGCCGGACGGGCTGAAGCCGCGCACCGCGGCGAGCCGGACCTGTTCCTTGACCTCGGCGGGTGCAGCCTTGTCGCAGAACACCCAGGACCACACCTCGGTCTTGTCGGGGCCGCGTGGCTGCCACACGCGAAAGGTGCGAGAGGTGCTGCGCAGGAACGAGAAATGCGGGAAGACGGTGCCGACGATCGGGCTGATCAGCCCGGCGCGTGGCCCCAGCCGCTGCCGGACCTCGTCGCGGATCGCATGCTCATAGGCCTGGATCGCCGGCACCGGCGGGTCGCCGACATCGTCGGGGCCGACGCAGATCAGCAGATGGCCATTGCCGGGTGACACCATGCTACCCTGCGAGCGCGGATTGGCGGTGACGCCGCTGCTGAACGCCGTGGTGATCGCCGACAGATGGGTCCACTGCACGTGATAGGCGTCGCCGCCGAAATTCTCGGCCGGAAACTTCCAATTGCACGGCATTACCCATTTATGCGTCGCCAGCACCTCGACACCGCCCTCGCGGCGATCGAAGAACACGTCGAGATACCACGCCATCTGGCCGAGATACTCGCGCAAAGGCGGCGCGCCCTTGTCGAAAGTGGCGAAGATCAGGCCGCGATGGCTATCCAATTGCGCCACCGGCATGAGCCCCCATTGCGCGCGGTCGAGCTGGTCGTAATAAAAATTCTTCAGATGCGGGACACCGGTCAGCGTCCCGTCATTGCGATAAGTCCAGCCGTGATAGGCGCAGGTGAAGCTGGCGGCGTTGCCGCTGTCGGCGCGGCACAGGCGGTTGCCGCGATGGCGGCAGACATTCAAAAAGGCGTTGACCTTGCCGTGATCGTCGCGCACCACCAGCACCGGGTCCTCGCCCATATAGGTCGTGTAGAAATCGCCGGGCTCGGGAACCTGGCTTTCGTGGCATAAAAACAGCCAGCAGCGGGCGAAGATTTTCTTCTGTTCCTCTTGGTAAATCTCCGGCTCGATAAAGATCCGCCGGCTGACAAGCGCATGCTCGCTGTCCACCAGCTGGCTGACATCCGTCGCCATCCCTGCCTCCTTGTTCAATTCGTGCGGCTGGCCGCCACTGACTGCCGCTTTTTAACTGCGCCGCATCATGCGCAAGGTCGAGCCGGCATCGACCGAGACGATGCTGCCGGTGATCCCTCGGGCGTTGGCGCGCGACGCCAGAAACACATAGGCGCCGGCAAGATCGTCGGGCTCCATCGCCAATTGCAGCGGGTTGCCGGCGGCGATCCGCTCGGCCGCGCCGGGGAGGTCGAATTGCGAACGGTCCTCAAGCTGCAGGGCGGCCACGCTCCTCAAATCGGTCATCGTGCCGCCGGGGGCGACGCCGTTGACCCGGATCTGCGGCCCCAACTCGACCGACAATTGCCGCACGATGCCAATGACCGCATGTTTCGAGGCGGTGTAGATCACACCGCCGCCGGCCGAGGTGAACCCCGCCCCCGAGGCGGTAAAGATCATGCAGCCGTGGCTCTTCACCAGCTCGGCCATCGCCGCCTTGGCGCCGAGGATGCAGCCTTTCACATTGACCGCGAACAGCTCGTCGCAGGCCGCGGCGAGCCGCTCCTCGGGCATGTCGCGCAAAGTCATAAAGCCGTCGAGCACCCCGGCATTGCCGACAAAGACGTCGAGCCGGCCAAACGTGGCCACGGTTTGGGCGACCGCGCGCTGGTTGTCGTCGAGGCGGGCGACGTCGCCGGCGATCGCCATGACCTTGTCGCCCAATCGCGCGCGCAGCTCCTCGCCGCGTCCGGAGACGCGGTCCATGGCCGCGACCCGCGCCCCCTCGGCAATATAGCGCTCGACAACGGCGCGGCCGATCCCCGAACCGCCGCCCGTCACCAGTGCGACCTGGCCATCGAGCCAGCCCATCTGCGACGCCTCCTGGCGCGTGCGCCGCTCAGCGCGTGCGCTTGTAGTCGTAATCCTCGCGTTCGCCGGCACCGACCCGCAGCTCGGGCCGCAGCGCCGGCCGCGTGCTGTTAAGCCTGGCATGAACGTCGAGTGCCGCCTGGTCGGACCAGCGTTCGAGCAAGGCCAGCTTGTCGGGGTTGACGACGCTCTGGAACACTTCGAACTGTTCGCAGCCGGGCTCTTTCATGACCTCGACGCAGCGCCCCTTATAGGCCTGCGCCAGTTCGCTGCCCTTGCCAGGTGCCGCGGTGATTGTAACGACCAGTCGAACCGACATGATGCCCTCCCGATTGCTGCCTGAGCGACGGCCGAGCCGTGACGGCGCCCGGAGTTTCCGGGCTGCGATCTCTTGCAGAGAAAACCCGGACGCCGCCGCCGCTCTCAGCTCAGACCGTAAAAGCCCATGGCACCGCCGGCCATGACCTGGTGCCGGGTCTCGGCCGACAGCCCCTGCATGCGCTCCTCGATCATCTTCGGGGCACCCGGGAAGAAACCGTCCGGGTGCGGATAATCGGTCGCCCACAGGATCTTGTGGGGGCCGATATAGTCGGCCAACACCTTGATGCTGCCCTCGACCGGCTCGAACGAGATCCAGCAATTGCGCTGGAAGATCTCGGAGGGCCGCATCGACAACCCGGAATCGTTGAAGCCCTGGTCGTCGAAATGGCGGTCCATGCGGTCGAGCCAGGGGGCGATCCAGCCGCCGCCCGATTCGAGGAAGCCCACTCGCAATTTCGGGTGGCGATCGGCGATGCCGCCCCAGACGACACTCATGCAGGCGAGCATCATTTCCATCGTGTGGCTGATGATGTGGCGCGCACCGCGGCCGTCGAAGCGGTCGACACCGACCGTCGGCATGCCGCTCGAGGCACCCTCGTGGAAGCCGATCGCGAAATCGAGGTCCTCGGCCGCGGCCCAGAACGGCTCGTAGCGCTCCTCATGGATCATCTTGTCGCTATACGGGTTCGGCCGGATAAACCCGGCGTGGAAGCCCAATTCCTTGCGGGCGAATTTCATCTCGTCGATCGCGAGATCGACCGATTGCAGCGGCAGCATGGCAACCCCGAACAGCCGGTCGGGATAGGGCCGGCAGTAATCGGCGAGCCAGCGATTGTAGGCGCGGCACACCGCGGCCGCCAATTCGGGGTCGTGGATCGCACCCGAGAACAGCCCAAGGCTCGGATAGAGAAACGCCGCGTCGATCCCGTCGGCATCCATATCGGGGATGCGCTGGTGCGGGTCGAACCCGCCGGGCTTGCCGTCCTTGTATTCCATCGTATCGGCGGCAACGACCCCCTGGCGCGCGCCGACCGCACCGATCCGCCCGATGCCGCGATTGCCATCGCCGACCGGCGTCTCGTCCATGACGAGCCGCTCCTTGCCGTTCTCGCCCTTGACCAGCCGCGGTGCGCGATCGCGAAACTTTGGATCGATGTATCTGTCCCACAGGTCGAGCGGTTCGAGGATGTGACCATCGGCATCAATGACATCGTATTGGTTGCGCATGACCCGTTTCCCAGTCAGCTGTGGAGAGGAAGCGATGCGATCACAAGCTGCCAAACGAGCGTTTGGGCAAACGAGCGTTTGGTGCAGGCACGCTATCCTTCGGCGGCGGTCTTGTCAAAGCCCTGCGCCCGAGCGGCAAATCGCGGCCGCGTGCGCGTGCGGGCGGCCGACGGCCGAGCTGCAGCGACACCGGCGAGCGCCAGCGCGGTAAACTGCCCGGCGACCTGCTGCACATTCAGCCGGCCCTGCGGATCGTACCATTTGTAGGCCCAGTTCAGCATCCCGAGGAGGCCGTAGGACGTCACCTGAAGGTCGAGATCGGGGCGAAACTCGCCGCTCTCGACGCCCTCGCGCAGGATCTGCTGCCAACACCGCTCATAATCTTTCGGGGAGAACCCGATCATTTCGCGAAACCGGCGCTTCACTGATTCGCGTTCGCGCAGATAGACAAACAGATGCGGATAATGCCGGTCGAAGGCTTCGAGATGAGCGAGGATCGCCCGGCGCAATTTCTCGGTCGCCGGGAGGTCGGCCTCGGCAATCACCGCGATCGCCTGATACATCTGCGCGATCGGCTCCTTGACGACGAGATATAAGAGCGCCTCCTTGCTCTCGAAATGATGGTAGAGGCTGCCCTTGAGGATGCCAACCGCCTCGGCGATGTCGCGCACTGTGGCGGCGTGATAGCCCTTGGTGCGGAACACCTTCGCCGCCGCCGCAACAATGTCGTCGAGTGTCGCCATCACCCGTCCTTCTGCCACCGCTCCGTCCGTCGCCGTCCGGCGCTTGGCGGCTGTTGCGCCCGCTGGCCGGCAAGCCGCATTGCATGCCTTAAAACGGGAACGGACCAGGAACACATAGTTAGCCGCCCTTTATACGCTGAGCGGAGGCTTTATGACCATCGCGTTTGCCGGCCACTATCGCCTGGTGCGGCGAGCCCGGGCTCGCCTGTGACGATCGCCGGCGGAAGGCAGCTTCCACTTTTTCGCGGTCAACCGATGGACCGGCGACGTGTGGAACCTGTGGGGCTGCCATCGTTTGTCGACGCCGGCTTTTCGCAAGTCGCAGGCGGCGATCCGCCGCCGCTTCACTCGCTTGGAATTGCAGCAATACGTCCGCCTGCGCCGCCTCAAACCGACATGCACCGTCGAGGATTGATCCCGGTCGGTGGCGGGACTAAGCCTGGAGCGGCCACGACCGGAGACGCCGATGACCAGCGCCGCGCAGCGCACGACCGTGCCGCCGCCGACTGCGGACGAGTTGACTGCGGACGAGTTGACTGCGGACGAGTTGACTGCGGACGAGTTGACTGCGGACGAACTGATCGAGCGTGCCCGCGCGCTCGTTCCCGAGATCCGTGCCCGGGCCGAGGAGACCGAGCGCAACCGGGCGATCTCGCCGCAGATCATCGCCCGGATCCGCGAGGCGGCGCTGTTGCGCACGACCCGGCCGAAGGAATTCGGCGGGTTTGAATACGACGCCACCGTGGCGCTCGAAATCGCGTTAACGATCTCGGCCGCCTGCGCCTCGACCGGCTGGGCGGTCAACGGTGCCTTGTCGAACGGCATCTCGTTCGGCCATTACCCGATCGAAGCGCAACGCGAATTGTGGGGCGGCGGCGCCGACCCGTTCACCTGCGCCTGTTTTGCCCCGACCGGCAGCGCGGTCCCGGCCGCGGGCGGCTATGTGCTGAGCGGCAAATGGTCGTTTGCCAGCGGCGTCGACCATGCGAGCTGGATCCGGCTCGGCGCGCTGATCAAGCCGCCCGATGCCGCCGCCACACCCGGCGACGGCGCCTTCTTTCTGCTGCCGGTTGGCGATGTCGAGGTCGAGGACAATTGGTTCGTCTACGGGCTGTGCGGCACCGGCAGCAAGAACATCATCGTTCATGACGCATTTGTCCCGGCGCATCGCGTGCTGCGCTTCGCCGACACCCGCGCCGGCGACACTCCGGGCGCCCGCCATCACGCCAACCCGATCTACCGCATGCCGCTCCTGGTGCTGGGTGCGACATTACTGGCCTCGACCGCGGTCGGCGCCGCCAAGGGCGCGCTTGCCGATTATCTCGAGATGACCACCGGGCGCACCACCCGCGGCGCGCTCGCCGGCGGCGGCCTGGCGATGGCCGAGTTCGCGACCGTGCAATTGCGCTATGCCGAAGCCGCTGCCGCCGCCGAAACCGCCGAGCTGATCCTCGTGACCGACCTGCGCTCGGCGATGGCCAGGCTGTGCGCCGGCGAGGAAATCACCATTGCCGACCGCATCCGCAGCCGCCGCAACCAGGCCTATGCGACAAGGCTCGCGCTGCAGGCGGTCGAAGCGCTGAACGCGTCCACCGGCGGCGCCGGATTGCAGCTCTCGAACCCGATCCAGCGCGCGTGGCGCGACGTCAACGCCGTCGCCCGCCATGTCAGCCTCAACTGGGACGCGGTCGGCACGATGTACGGCCAATACAGTTTCGGCCTCGAACCGCGCGGACAATACTAGTGGCCCGATCGAAACGCATGGTTCCCAAGCGTTTCATGAATCGGCCCTGTTGGCATCGCGCCACTAGCGGGCGGCAGACCCTCTGATGCGACGCTGGCCAATGCAAGGCTGCCCGACGCAACGCTGCCGCCGCGGCCGCGGCCGTGCTAGGCTGCGGCGAACTCGCCGCTCAGGGATCGCTCGAACACCCGCATCAACCAGAGGAGAGGATCGTCATGAAGGTGGTCACACTGAAGAACATCCCCAATGTCCCGGTCGAGGGCGCCAGCCGGATCGAGGGCTGGACCGGGCCGGTCTCGCGGTCGCGACAGACGATCATCCAGCCCGGGGATTCGGCCAACTACAATTGCAGCGTCGTGAATTTCAGCCAGGGCTGCACCACCGGCTGGCATACGCATAATTGCGACCAGGTGCTGGTCGTGACCTCGGGTTCCGGCATGGTGGCGAACGAGCACGAGCAGCACGAGATCAATGTCGGCGATGTCGTGCACATCAAGGCTGGCGAACGTCACTGGCACGGCGCCAAGGCCGACACGACGATGGGACACATCACGATCACGCTGGTCGGCAGCCAGGCGAACTGGGGCTAGCCGGGACGAGGGGCGGGCCGGCCGGCCGAGCCGGCTCACCCATTCTCGCCCGTTCCCAAATAGGTCGGCGCCAGACGGCGAGACCACACCACCCGCCCTCGCCCGCCGCCGCCTCAACATCGACCCGAGAAATCAGCCGCGTAGCAAGCGTGCGGCCGGAAGCTTCCATCGTCTACCCAGATAGCGGTCAAACCGGTTCGGCTTAAAGTGGCACCAGCCGCAATCGGGTGTGCTTGTGAGCTCTCCAAAATAGAGGCTGTCACCGGTATCATAGAAGTCAACTCGAATGAAATCGAGGCCGTCTCCCAGAATTTCGGCGGCAGCGATCATTTCAGAAAGATGGGGAGGCGGTGGCGCATCGTTTTCTATGTCATCAAATCCATATAGTACATTGATCTTTTCCCAATCTGGCGAATATAATCTACGCCTGTGACCGATAAACCGGCTGGTATCGAATTGTATCAACTCGACGTTGCCGCCGAACACAAACACCTTATAATCGTTAGGCGCTGCCCCGGTGCCCTCGTCGATAAATTCTTCAATCAGGATGCGCGGCTCTATGTGCTTGTACTGCCATTCTCGGGTGAGCCGATAATAGCTCTGACCGAGCCAATCGGCACAAGTCTTCATAGTCGCAATGCGATCGAGCGATGATTTGTCGGTGACAATTTGAACCCGGCCCGAGGCGTGAGTGGGTTTAATGACGAATTTATCGGGTAGATCGTCAAATGGAATTTTTTCGGGGCAGATTGTAAGATGGTAAAGCTTTGGCAGTATCTGTTGGCCAAGCCGGGCCTCGACATACAACCGGGCGGCTGCCTTGTCGGCGATCTGGGTCAGCAACGGGCGACGGTCGAATAGCTTCCGATAAAGAATTTTTTCGTTGAATGTCCGGGGGGCGACCAGGTTCGGAAATACGCCGTGGTGCTTCCAGTGCTGGTGAATCGCAAAAGCCCAGTCGGGAAGGCGCCGGCTCATCCAGTTTTTGATCGATGCCATGAAATTTTTGTTTTCCCTATGTTGCGTTTCTTGATGTTGCGTTTCTTGCATAACGCCGGATCCGGAATGACACAAAGCGGCACGATCGGAATATCGCACCGAGGTGGTAAATATTGTCTTCAACTATGGTATTGAGGACCGAGATCGCACCGCCTCATCCACTGAGGCGGCCGGCAGCCTCGGCGGTCACCGAGCGACGCCATCGCGGCGTCGCGGCTCTCGTCAGCAGAGCGGTCAGCGCATGCCGAGGATCGAGCCGGTGACGGCGCGCGGGTCGCGGCGCGGCCAGCGCCCATTCTCGACCTGGTGAAAGAAATCGTCGAGGCTGCGGTTAAATAAATCGGGCTCTTCGAGGTTGAGCGCGTGGCCGGTATTCGGGAAGACGACGAGCGCCGCCGACGGGATCGTCCGCTTCATCAAGAGACCGGGTTCGAGGCACGGATCGTCCTCGTCACCGGTCATGACCAGCGTCGGCACGTCGAGGCGGCGCATCGGCTCGACCAGATCCCACAAGGACGGTCGGCGCGCCTGCACTCCGCGCATCGTCAGGGCCGAGCCGCGCGTCGAATGACCGGCGAGGTTCGCCGCGAATTCGCCCCAGCCGCGCGGGTCCTTGTTCTGGAACTGCACCCGGCTCGGGCCGAGCGCGTAGCTCTTGCTGGCTTCACCCATGCCCTGGCCCTCGATCAGCGCGATCGTCTTCGCGGTCTCGTCGTGAAACTGCTGGCGCTTGCCGGGCTCGGCACCATAGCCGCAGCCGGCGACGACCAGCGACAGCGCACGCCCGGGATAGGCAAGCCCGAAATGCAGCGTCGCGAACCCGCCCATCGAGATGCCGACGATATGCGCCTTCTCGATCGCGAGCGCGTCGAGCACGGCGCGGATATCGTCGCGGGCCCGGTCCTGCGAGTAGCGTGCCGGGTCATCCGGCACCTCGGAGGGCGGATAGCCGCGGGCATTGTAGGCGATGCAGCGATAGCGCCGCCCGAAATGCCGCATCTGCCCCTCATAGCCGCGGTGATCGTCGGCGAATTCGTGGACGAAGACGATCGGCGTTCCCGACCCGGTTTCCTCGTAATGGAGCCGGACCCCATCATCGGTGGTCAGTTGCGGCATCACCCCTCCTCCGCCGGCGCATCTTCCTCAGCCTCGGCATTAGCATCAGTTGCAGCGCCCACTTAGCCCTTTGCCCATGTCACCATTTGTTGCGCAATTCGCGCAGTTTAAGGAACACGGTCTTCGCATCGGGATGGTCGGGCAGGTCGGGGAAGGCTTCGCGCAGGCGGCGGATCACGCTCGGGCTCGACAGCCGGAAAAAGGTGTTGATCTCCCGCTCCTGCGCCAGGGTCGTGACCAGCGCCCGGTTGGTGTCCTGCTGCTCGACCTGCGGCAACAGCGCCTTGGCCCGCGCGTTGTCCGGCTCACGATCGAGCGTGAAGCCGAGATTGCGGGCGATATAATCGTGCCCCGGATAAATCAGCGTCTCGTCCGGCAATTTCGTGAGCTGGCCGACAAAGGTATTGTAGAGCTCGTTCGGATGGCCGCCATTGTGGCAGTTGCCGGCGCCGGCGTTGAACAGCGTATCGCCGCAGAACAAGGCCGGCACCTCGCCGCGGGCCATCACGCAGATATGCGACATCGTGTGGCCAGGCGTGTCGAGGCATTCGAGTTCAACGCTCCGGCCGACCCGGATCACGTCGCCGGCGCGCAGCCCCTCATTCATCTCCGCGATCTTGTCCTTGGCGTTGGCGTGGGCCAGAACCTTGGCACCGGTCGCCGCCACCATCTGCGCGTTGCCGCCGGTGTGATCGCGATGCTCGTGGGTATTCAGGATTTGGGTGATGGTCCAGCCCCGCGCCTTGGCTGCGGCAAGGCATTTCTGGTGGTCGAGCGGATCGACCGCCAGCGCCTCCCCGGTCTCGCCGCAGGCGATCAGATAATTGAAGTTGCGGCCCGTATTCGCGGTCCAGATCTGCTCGACGATCATTGCTCGCTCCCGCGGTGTTGACCGGGGAGAGTGTAGAGATTCGCCGCGGGCTTCGCCATCCTCCGCGGCGCCGGCGTTGCCGAGGATTGTCCGCCATGCCAGATGCCGCGAACCGGCCCGATCCCGTCGTCCCACCGCCAGCTCGGGTCCCGTCCGCGACCGGGCCCGGCGGGTCGGGTCAGGCCATCGTCGTGGCGGTGGTCCTCGTTGCCGCCCTCTATCTCGGACGCGAGGTCCTGATCCCGATCACGCTGGCGGTGCTGCTGAGCTTTCTGCTGAGCCCGCTGGTCGAACTGCTGCGCCGGTTGTGGCTCGGCCGCATCCTGTCGGTGATCGTCGCGGTGATGCTGGCGCTCGGCATCATCATCGGCATTGGCACCGCGATCGGTTCGCAGGTGGCGCAGCTGGCCGGCAACGTCCCGCAATACGAGCGGACGATCGAGCACAAGATCGCCAAGCTCCGCGGCGCGACACTCGGCCGGGTGTCGCAGGAGATCCGCAGTCTCGGTAACCGGCTTTTTGGCGCCGGCGCCGCTCCCTCGCAGGCAGCCTCGGCCGCACCGGCAGGCAGCGCACCCCAGGCGCAGCAAAAGCCGGTTCCGGTGGTGGTCACCCAACCGACGCTGTCGACGTTGCAGATCGGCGAAAAGGTGTTGTCGCCGGTGTTGAGCCCGTTGGCGACGACCGGGATCATTCTGGTGGTGACCATTTTTACGCTGCTGCAGAAAGAGGACCTGCGCGACCGAGCGATCCGGCTGTTCGGCTCGGGCGATCTCGAGCGCACGACATTGGCGATGACCGACGCCGGAACCCGGCTCAGCCGTTATTTCCTGACCCAGCTCGCCATCAACACCAGCTTCGGCGCGACCGTCGGGGTTGGCCTCTATTTCATCGGCGTCCCCAACCCGGTGCTGTGGGGGGTGCTCAGCATGTTGCTCCGCTTCATCCCCTATATCGGCTCGTGGATTGCCGCTGCCCTGCCGATCGCACTCGCCGCGGCGGTGGCACCCGGCTGGTCCCTGGTGACCTGGACCGCCGCACTCTATGTCGTCACCGAGCTTGTCATGGGCCAGGCGGTCGAGCCGATGGTCTATGGTCACAGCACCGGTCTCTCGCCACTCGCCGTGATTATCGCCGCGATCTTTTGGACCTGGATCTGGGGGCCGATCGGGCTGATCATCTCGACCCCGCTGACCTTGTGCCTGGTGCTGGTCGGCCGTTACGTCGAGCGGCTGGAATTTCTCGACGTGCTGCTGGGCGACCGCCCGCCCCTGACCCCGGCCCAGAGCTTCTACCAGCGCATGCTCGCCGACGACCCGGACGAGGCCGAGGAGCAGGCCGAGCGTTTCCTCGCCGACCGGCCGCTATCGTCTTATTACGACGAGGTCGCGCTGAAGGGCATGCAGCTCGCGGCCAATGACATTTCCCGCGGAGCACTGACCGGAACGACATTCGACCGGTTCAAGGAATCGATCGACGAGCTGATCAACACTCTTGAGCGGTATGACGACACGGCCGATGACGAGGATGCTGCGCTTGCCGGACGATCGGCCGATCAGGGAGAAATTCCCAAAGAGCCGGCTCCCGACCGAGGCGCCTTCGACAAGATCGCTTCGCGGCCGCAATGGCAGGGTGATGCGCCGGTCCTATGCGTGGCCGGACGCGGGCCGCTCGACGAGGTGGCGGCGAGCATGCTGGCCCAGCTGCTCGGCAAGCACGGGCTGGGCGCCCGGGTGGTGCCGCACGACGCCGTCGCCCGCACCAAAATCGCCTCGCTCGACACCCGGCAGGTCGCGATCGCGTGCGTCCTCTATCTCGGCATTCGCGGCAACCCCGCGCACCTGCGCTTTCTGCTGCAGCGGCTGCATGCGCGGCTGCCCGGCACGATCCTGCTGGTCGGGCTATGGCCGGAGCAAGACCCGATCCTGACCGATCGCGCGCTCGGGCGGATGGTCGGTGCCGATCATTATGTCAGCAGCTTGCGCGACGCCGTCGAGACCTGTCTCGGCTTGGCGCGACCGTCGGCACCGTCTTCGCGGCACGCGGCAGCCGACGCCGGGCCCGCGTGAGTGGCCCGGCACGACGTGGCAGCACCGGGCCCGCGTGAGTGGGCCCGGCACGACGTGGCAGCACCGGGCTGTGACAATTTCTGCCGCGACCTTTTACCGGGCGGGGATGCCGGCCCGCCAATGGCAGCATAATCGGTCGTTGTCGCTCGCCTCGTCGTGACGTCTTTCGGACGGATGGCATTTTAGTCTGCAGGGATGGGCTCACTGTTTCGCGCCATCGTCATTACCGGAGCCTCGAGCGGGCTCGGCGCTGCGCTGGCCGAGGCTTATGCCGGGCCGGGGATGACGCTGGGTCTCTTGGGACGTGACCGACGCCGGTTGGCGGCGAGTGCCGACGCCTGCGAAGCCAAGGGGGCGAGCGTGCGGATGGGGGCGATCGACGTTGCCGATGGACCGGCGATGGCTGCTTGGCTCACCCGGTTCGATGACGATCACCCGGTCGATCTGCTGGTCGCCAATGCCGGCACATCGGCCGGACCCGACCCCGACAGCCCGTCCGAGGGAGCGGATTGCGCCACGCGGCAGATCAGCGTCAATCTGCTGGGTGCGATCAACACCGTCGAGCCGCTGCTGCCCGCACTCTGCGCGCGCGGCCATGGGCAGGTCGCGCTGGTGGCCTCGATCGCCGCCTATCGCGGGCTGCCCTACAGCCCCGGCTATTGCGCCAGCAAGGCCGGGCTGCGCGCCTATGCCGAAGCCTTGCGCCCGCGGTTGGCGCCGCGCGGGATCGGTGTCACCAGCGTATGCCCCGGCTTTTTCGATTCGCCGATGACCGACCGGTTCGACGGCCCGACCCCGTTTCTGCGCGAGGGTCGCGCTGCGGCCCGGATCGTCAAGCGTGGTATCGACCGCGGCCGACGGCGGGTCGCGTTTCCATGGCCGCTGGTGCTGGGGCTGCAGTTCTGCGACATCGCGCCGGCCATCGTCGGCGACATGATTCTGCGCCGCTTTCACTTTCACATCCGCCCCGGCTGAGCCGGTGATGAACCCGCTCGTCGAATTCTCGGCCGGCGCCGCGCTGGCACTCGCGGCATGGTTGATCCCGCGCCGGGTGGCCGGTGCTCGCATCAGCGCGCGGCCGGTGCTGCTGATCGATGTCGCTCCGGTGTTGCTCGCTGCCCTGCTGCTGATGATCGTCAGCCGGCGCCCGATCTTTTCCGGCCTGGTGCTGTTGGCGCTCGGCGCCGGGTTTGCGCTCGCCGACCAGACCAAGCGCGAGGCGGTGCGCGAGCCGGTCGTGTTTTCCGACATGTCGGAACTGCCGCATGTCTTCACCCATCCGCAGCTCTATCTGCCGTTTGCCGGCCCGGGTCTGGTGATCGGCGGGGCGCTTGCCGCCTTCGCTCTCGCCGTGGCGCTGCTGTGCTTCGAAACGCCATTATGGCCCTCGAACCCGCTCGCGGCACTCGTCGCCGTCGCGCTCGCCGTCACGGCGGTGCAAGCCCTGTCACGCGAGCCGGGGCTCGGTTTGGCCGCAGCGGCGCTGCGCCGGCTCGGCGCGATCGGCGAGCCTTTCGCCGATGCCGCACGCCTCGGCCCATTCGCCAGCCTCCTCGTCTACGGCATCATCGCCCGCGCCGAGCGCGCCGCCCGCCGCGACCGCCACTCGATATTGCCGGCTCCGGCGGTGATCCCCGCGGCACCGGCGGTCCCGCTCGTTCTCGTGCAGTGCGAATCATTCTTCGACGCGCGGCGCCTGTCACCTTCGGTGCCGGCCGATCTGTTGCCCGGCTTCGACGCCTGCTGCCGCGCCGGGGCGACCTATGGCCGCCTCGATGTCGCCGGCTGGGGCGCCAACACGATGCGCGCCGAGTTTGCGGTGTTGACCGGCATCTCCGACAACGGGCTCGGCTACGACCGCTTCAACCCGTACCACGCGTTTGCCCGCGCCCCGCTGGCGTCGATGGCCCGGCGCTTGCGGGCCGAGGGCTATCGCACATTGTGCCTGCATCCGTTCGATCGCGGCTTCTTTCGCCGCGACCTGGCGATTCCGGCGCTCGGCTTCGAGCAGTTTCTCGATCGCCGGACACTCGGCGGGTCGAGCCGGCCGCCTTATTGCTCCGACCCCGATCTCGCCCGCCAGGTGCTGCGAGTGCTCGACGAGAGCGGGCCGCGCAGCTTCATCTTCGTGATCACGATGGGCAATCATGGGCCGTGGCGCGAAGCCGGACCGCAGATCGACCCCGAGCTGCGGCAGCGCTTCGATACGGCAAACATACCGCAGGGCGGTGCGCTGCTGCGCTATCTCGACGGGCTCGCCCGCTCGGATGCGATGCTGCAGATCCTGCTCGACGGTTTGGCATCCCGCCGGCCGGAATGCCTGCTCGGCTTTTACGGCGACCATGTGCCGAGCCTGCCCCAGGCGTTCCGCCATTACGGCTTTGATGAATGGGCGAGCGACTATCTGTTGCTCGACGGCGCGAAGCGGCCCGCACAGCGGCTCGATTTGCCGGCATACCGGCTGCCGCAACTGATCCTCGATCGGCTGCACGCGCTTGGGGCGATCGGCGGGCGGGCGCCTGTGGCATTCGGCGCGGCTTGACACCGGCGCCCGGCAGCGCCGAACATTTACCTTCCTGCGTCAGGATCATGTCGGCAGCCGATATCCGCGATGGATCTGCAAAAACGTACCGTCATCGTCACCGGCGGCGCCTCCGGCATCGGCCGGGCGACGGCCCTTTTATTGGCCGGCGAAGGCGCCAGGGTCGTGATCGGCGACATCGATGCCGAGGGAGGCCGGGCGACGGTTGCCGAGGGCGGTGCGGGGGGCGCGATCACCTATCTGCCGCTCGACCTGACCCTCAAAACCTCGGTCGACGAGTTCGTCGCGGCAGTCGCTGAGCAGACCGGGCCGGCCGACGGGCTCGTCAATGCCGCCGGCTGGGACCAGATCCAGCCGTTCCTCGAAAATCCGCCGGAGATGTGGGACCGCATCGTCGCGATCAATCTGATGGGTGCGATCCGGCTGACCCGCGGCATCCTGCCGCCGATGGTCGAGGCCCGTGCCGGCAAGATCGTCAACATCGCCAGCGACGCCGGCCGCGTCGGCAGCACTGGCGAGACGGTCTATGCCGCGGCCAAGGGCGGGCTGATCGCGTTCACCAAGTCGCTCGCCCGCGAGCTCGCGCGGTACCGCATCAATGTCAACTGCGTCTGTCCCGGGCCGACCGACACGCCGTTGTTTCAGCGCCAGCCGGAGCGAATGAAGGAGGCGCTGACCCGGGCAATCCCGTTCCGCCGCATCGCTCAGCCGATCGAGATTGCGCAGGCGGTTTTGTTCTTTTTAAGTGGGCGCTCGGATTATATCACCGGCCAGGTGTTGAGCGTCAGCGGCGGGCTGACCATGGCCGATTGACCGAGGGAGAGATCGCGATGAACAGGTTTTGGTCGGCCGTCTTTGTCGCCGCGCTGGCATTGGCATGGGTCGGGACCGCCGGCGCCCAGGCGCTGCCGACAAACAATCCCGCCGCTGCCGCCAATGTGCATCAGAGCCGGATATATTCGGAAGTGCTGCGCAGCAATCCGGCGTTCCGCAAGCGGCGCGAGGCGATCGAATGCGGCCCGATCACCGACCCGCAGCTGCATTCGCAATGCATCGCCTCGTTCGAAGCCTATGCTGCACCATCCGGACCTGGACCGCAGGGGCATTGAACCACTCGCAGGAGATCAGCATGGCCAATCCCGCTCCCGGCTTCATCAGCAACCGCGTCGACCTGGTGCCCGATCGGCGACACATGACGGTCGGGTTCGCCGGCGTCACGATCGCCGACAGCGCCGCGACGTTGCGGGTCGAGGAGACCGGTCACGGCGCGGTGCATTATTTCCCCGCTCGCGACGTGCGGCTCGATTTGATGGTGCCGACCTCGCAGCACACGACCTGCCCGTTCAAGGGCGAGGCATCGTATTGGACGATCGAGGTGCCGCAGGGCGGGGAGACCCGGCGATCGGAAAATGCGGTCTGGGGCTATCCGGTTCCTTACGACGAGGTCTCAGGGATCGCCGGCTATTACGCGTTCTATCCGAACCGGGTCGACTGGATTAGCGAGGCTTGAGCGGCCGGGCCAAGCCCGCTTTATCATGCGTCTCACCCAGAACTGGGAGATCCGCAAGCCCGGTGCGACATCGCCTCGCGGCCTCGTCGCGGCGCAGAATGCCGCCGCCGCCCATGTCGGCGCCGATATCCTGAAGGCGGGTGGCAGCGCCGCCGATGCCGCGGTCGCCGCAGCACTCGCTCTTGCCGCCGTCGAGCCCTGGAACAGCGGGCTCGGTGCGATCGGCTTCAGCGTCGTCCACCCGGCCGGCGCCGATCATGCCGAGACGGTCGATTTCGGCCCGGTCGCACCCGCCGGCCTCGATCCGGCCGCCTACCCTTTGACCGGTGCCAGCCGGACCGAACTGTTCACTTGGCCGCAGGTCGCGGGCGACCGCAACATCCACGGCCCGCTCTCGTTCACCGTCCCCTGCGCGGTGCGCGGATACGCCGCACTGGTCGAGCGCTTCGGCCGGATGCCGTGGCGCGACCTCGTCGCACCGGCGGCGGCGTTGGCGCGACGCGGCCTGCCGGTGGATTGGTTCAGCACGGTCAAGATCGCCGCGGCGGCAGCGGAATTGCGGCTCTACGGCGAGAGCCGGCGGATCTGGCTGCCGGACGGTCTGCCGCCGGTGCCGCCGCCCGAGGGCGACATCAACCTGCCGCTCGGCCGGCTCGCCGACACCCTCGACCGCCTCGGTGCGGCCGGTCCCGACGATTTCTACCACGGCGACATCGCCCATTCGATCGCCGCCGATTTGCGCGAGGCGGGCGGGGTGCTGTCGGCCGGCGATCTGGCCCGGTGCCAAGCGCGGGTCGGGCCGGCGCTCGCCATTCCCTATCGCGGTGTGGTGCTGCAGGCGGCACCCGGCATGACCGCCGGTCCGACCCTGGCGTTCATCCTCGAGCGGCTCGCCGCGCAGCGTTTTGGCTCGGCCCCCGATGCGGAGTATTTTGCCGCACTGATCGCAGCGCTGCGCGAGGCCCATGCCGATCGGCTCGCCCATGCCGGCGATGTCGAGACGGGGGCGGGGGCGTCGACCTCGACCACCCATGTCACGGCGATCGACCGCGACGGCATGATCGTGGCCCTGACTGCGACCCTGCTGTCGAGCTTCGGCAGCCGCTTCGTCCTGCCCGGCACCGGCATTCTGATGAATAACGGGATCATGTGGTTCGATCCGCGCCCCGGACATGCCAACTCGCTGATGCCGGGCAAGCGCGCGCTGACCAACATGTGCCCGCTCGTGGTGATGCGCGACGGGCGGCCGTGGTTCGGGCTCGGTGCCTCGGGCGGCCGCAGGATCCTCGCCGCGGTCCTGCAGATGGCGGGCTTTATCATCGATTTCGGCATGGACCCGACAAATGCGGCGCATCATCCACGCATCGACGTCAGCGGCGGCGAGCGGATCGGCATCAACCGCCGGATGCCGCCCGCGATCGCCGCGCCGCTATTAGCGATACCCGGCGCTGCGTTGGTCGAGCACGGCGTATTTCCGACGCGCTTCGCCTGTCCGAACCTCGTTCTGCGCGCGGCCGACGGCCTCAACCACGGCATCACCGACGTGATGTCGCCATTATCCGCGGCGATCGCCGAGCCCGACTGAACCGTCGGCCGTTCCGGGGGGCGACCGCGGCGCCGGCCCCGCGAGCCCTTGCAGCGTGGCATCGGCCACACCCGGATGCGGTCATGCCGCGTCGTGAAAGATGATGCCGAGGGTATGGCGTTCGCCGCTGCGCAGCCGGCTCACGCCGTGCCGCATCGTCACCCGGTGAAAGCCGCGGCGACCTTCGACCGGGCGGTGGTGCACCGGAAAGATCACCGCCTCCCCTTGGCGCAACGGCACGACCTCGCCGCGCGACTGCATGCGCGGGCGCTGCTCGACCAGCAGAAACTCGCCGCCGGTAAAGTCTGCGGCCGGGTCGCTGAGCAGCACGGTCAGCTGTAGCGGAAACACCAGCGCGCCATAGAGGTCCTGGTGCAGGCGGTTGTAATCACCAGCGCGGTATTTGAGCAGCAGCGGCGTCGGCCGCTGTTGCCCGGCGCGATGGCACTCTTCGAGATAAAGAGCGAGTGTCGGCGCAAATCTACCATCCTCATGCAGCCATTCATGCCAGCGATTGGCGATCGCTGCGAGATGCGGGAAGATCGCCCGGCGCAGCGCTGCAACCAGACCGGGCAGCGGATAGCAAAAGTATTTGTACTCGCCGCTGCCATAGCCGTGACGCTGCATCACGACATGGCGGCGAAACGCGTCGTCATCGGCATAGAGTGCGGCAAGCTCCCGGCATTCCGCGGCATCGAGCAGCCCCGCAACGGTGGCGTAGCCGTGCTCGTCGAGCGAAGCCGCCACCGCCGGCCAGTCGATCGCGGCGACGCGCCGGGCTGCCGTGTCAGGCGGCTGCATCGCCCGCCACCGCTTCCCGTTCGCGTTCGAGCAAGGCCCGCTTGCGCTCCACGCCCCAGCGATAGCCGGCGAGGTCGCCATCCTCCCGCACGACCCGGTGGCACGGCACCAGAAGCGCGAGATTGTTCGCCGCGCATGCTTGCGCCACCGCCCGTACCGCCTTTGGCTGGCCCAGTGCCCGCGCGATCTCGGAGTAGCTAGTGGTACGGCCGAGCGGGATCTTCTGCAAGGCGCGCCAGACCCGCGCCTGGAACGCGGTGCCGCGAATGTCGAGCGGCAGGTCCGGCGTATGCGTCGGGTCGGTGATGAAGCTCACCACCCGGTCGGCCCAGTCCTTGAGCCCGGGGTCCTCGGCAATCACCACCGCCGCCGGAAACCGCTCCCCGACCATCGCCGCCAGCGGTTCGCGGTCGTTGCCGAGTGCCGTCAGGCACACCCCTCGCCCGGTCGCAGCGACGAGCGCCCAGCCGAGCCGGGTCGCGACCGTCACATAGCGGATCGTCTCGCCCTCGCCGCCGCGGCGGCGGGCCGCCGGCGTCATGCCGAGCGCGGAGGGAGCTGCCTCGTAGGCCCGCGAACTCGACCCGAACCCCGCGGCGTAGATCGCCTCTGTCACCTTCTCCCCGCCATCGAGCCGCCGGCCGAACTGGCCGAGCCGGTGGGTGCGCGCATAATCGCGCGGCGTGACACCGGTGACCTGCTTGAACAAGCGGTGAAAATGGAACCGGCTGATCCCGGCCGCGGAGGCGAGCTCGGCAAGGCTCGGCATCCCCTCGCTCATGCGCAGCAGCGCGCACGCCTTCTCGATTGCGGCGATGTGGCGTGACGCGCTCGATTCCTCGGTCGGCCGGCACCGCTTGCAGGCGCGCAGCCCGGCTGCTTCGGCGGCCTCGGTCGTTTCGAAGAAACGGGTGTTCTTGCGCAACGGCAGCCGCGATGTGCAGCCCGGCCGGCAATAGACCCCGGTCGTCATGACCCCATAGAAAAACCGCCCGGCGGCAGCGCCGTTGCGCTGTTCCAGCGCCGCCCAGCATTCGTCGAAGTCCAACATCGTCATCTCCCGCGCATGATCCATGACGCGGAAGATGGCGCGATCGCGAGACCCGCTCTATCCGGCGCTTGCTGTCTCATTCGCGCGGCGGGCGCCATTGACGTAGCGTTTGGGCAGCATCGCATGGATGCCCTTGTTGCCGTCGACCAGTTGGGTCACCCGGAGATCGACGGCGAGGCTGCAGAACATGTAGGCGTCCTCGCGCCCGAGGCCGATGCGTTCGCCGATCAGGGTGATCATCTGGCGCAGTGCCGTCTTGGCGGCATCGTCGAGGTCTTCGTCAAATCCCATCGTGATCAAATGGGTCGGCGTCTCGGCGCGCGGCAGGTCGATCGCCATGCCCTTGTGCAATGTCAGCCGAAAGGTGCCGGTCAGCGCGGTTTCGAGTGCCGTCACGCAGACCTCGCCATCGCCCTGCACGCCATGCCCGTCGCCGGCCGAGAACAGCGCGCCCGACGTCCACACCGGCAGGTAGAGCGTGGTGCCGGCAGTCAACTCCTTCAGATCCATGTTGCCGCCGAACTCGCGCGGCACGACCGACGTGACGGCACCATAAACCGGCGGCGGCGCCACCCCCATGACCCCGAAAAACGGTGCGAGATCAATCTCCGCACCCCACGGCACAGTGGCGACGCCGCGCTGCCGATCGATCGCGGTGTGCCAGGTGCGGCGCACCGGAAAATCCTCGGGCAATGTGCCGCTCAACGGACGGATCCGGGTGTATCCCCAGTTCTGCCGGGGATCGATCGCCAGAATTTCGATCGCCAGCGCATCGCCGGGCTCGGCGCCGGCGACCGCGATCGGCCCGGTCAGGATATGTGCGCCAAGCCGCGGCGCGATCGCCTGATGGATCGCAAGATGTTCGGGCAGGATCTCAAACCGACCGGCGTCGGGCAGAATGTCCGGACCGCCCGAAACGCTGTCGAGCGTCACCGTGTCGCCCGAAGCAACGGTCAGCACGGGCTCCAGCCCGGCGTCGAAGAAGCCCCAATGGCAGGTTTCGGGACCGGCCCGCAAGACATGATGCTGCGACATGAACCTCTCCGCGCTGGGTCGAACGCCGATCATAGCGTTCACCGGCGCTCGCGGCTACTCGCGACGGAAGGTCACCACCAGCACATCACGATAGGCCGGAAGCCGCGGATCGAGCGGCTCGACTGCGGTGACCCCGTGAAACACCCGGCTGTCATCGACAAGTGCCGAATCGAGCGGCTCGGTCAGCGTGAAGCTGCCGAGCGGATGTCTGGTGAGATCGTAGATCGTCGTCTCGCCGCTGGCGATGTTTTCGCGTCGCACCATCAGCACCAGCACCCAGTCGACCCCGTCGCGATGCATGCCTTCCGGTGTCGGGCGGCCCGCGCGGCCGGGATGCGCCTCGATCCGAAACTGGTGCAGCTCGACATGCCAAGCCTCGGGCCGGGTCGCGGGCGGGGTCAGCCCGGCGAACAATCGGTGGCTCAGACGCAGGATCGCGAGCAGCACCGGATGGCCGGCGATCGCCTGCGTGACCGGTTCGAACCAGCGTTCAATGCCGCCATTGAGCGGGTTGTAATCCTGGCTCTGGTAGTGCGGCTGATGCGGCTTGCGCACGATCCCGGCCGGGCTGGCACGCAGCGCGGCGAAACGGCGGCGGCGATAGCGCCCGCCATCGGCCATGTAGGTATCAACGCCGAGATCGTTCCAGCTGGCGGCGAATGCGTCCCAATCCCGCAATTCATCCGCGCCGAGCAGCGTCTTCATCTCCGGCGCCCGGACAAAGGCAAACCCGTCCGCCTTGATCGTTCCGGTGAGCCGGATGAGGGAACCGCTCATCGCCGGCCGCTCACAGCACTGCCTCAGCGACGACCCGCAGCGCCGCGGCATCGGCCCCGGCCAGCACCAGCGTCCCGACCCGACCGTCGCGGGCGAGGCCGGTCCATGCCTGCAGCCGGTCACGGATGCGTTCTTTCGGCCCGATCAGCGAAGTCTCGTCGATCAGGGCGTCGGGCACCGCCATCTCGGCTTCCCGCCGCCGCCCGGCGAGATAATGGTCCTGGATCGCCACTGCCGCCGCCTCATAGCCCATGCGCTTCGCCAAATCATTGTAGAAGTTCTTCGAGCGCGCGCCCATACCGCCGATATAGAGCGCGAAATTCGGCCGGATCGCATCGCGGCAGGCGGCGAGATCGTCACCGATCGCCACCCGCACATAGGGCGCAAGATCGAAATCGGCGAGCGTCTTGCCGTGGCCGGCCCGCGCGATGCCCTGGCAGACGGGGCCGGTGATTGCCTCGGCCCGCTCCGGCGACATGAAAAATGGCAACGTGCCGTCGGCGACCTCGCCCGCGGTGCGAAGTCCGGCCGGCGCCACTGCCGCGGTGTAGAGCTTCAGGCTCGGATCGCCGTGGATGATGCTCCGGAGCGGCTTGCCGAGCCCGGTTGCCGCGGGTCCTCGATACGGGATCTGATAGTGCTCGCCGGCAAATTCGAGCGGCGCCTCGCGCGCGAGGATTTGGCGGATGATCGCGATGTATTCGCGGGCGCGGGCGAGCGGCTTGCCGAAGGGCTGGCCGTGCCATCCTTCCACCACCTGTGGGCCGGACGGCCCGATGCCACACAAAAAACGGTTGCCGGAAAGCGCCTGCAAGGTCATTGCGGTCATCGCCGCGCAGGCCGGGCTGCGCGCCGCCATCTGCATGATGCCGGTGCCGGCCTTGATGCGGGTGGTCCGGGCCAGCACCCACGCGACGGGTGAGACCGCATCGGTGCCATAGGCCTCGCCGCACCACACCGCCTCGTAGCCGAGCCGCTCGGCCTCCATGACGAGGTCGAGATCGATGCCAGCGGTCGGCGACACCCTGAGTGTCAGCGCCAATTTCATCTGCGGCCTCCAGCTTCCGGTCACGTCCCGGCGACACTCCCCGGAAGCAAGAATATGGCATCGGCAGCCGGGTTTCGCCCTGCCTGCTGCACGATGCTAGCTTCATGGTGGAGGAGCAGCCGGACCATGAACAAGACCAACAAGGCCATTCCCGATCGCGCCGCAGCGGCTTCCCGAAATCGCTGCGAAAAGTGTTGGTGATCAGGACATCGGCAGATGATCGGCATCCCACTAGTGGCGACGGCACTACCCGATCGGTTCGAGACGGAGCGCCTTGTGCTGCGCCCGATCGCCCGCAGCGACGCGCTCGCGATCTTTTCCAGCTACGCTCAAGACCCCGAGATCGTTCGCTATCTAATATGGCGGCCGCACCGCACCCTGGCCGACACCGAGGCCTATGTTGCCCGCTGCCTCGGGGCGTCCGCGGCACGCACCTATGCGCTGACCGACCGCACCTCCCGGCGGCTCCGCGGCGCCTTCGAGCTGCGCCACCCCGAGCCGCACCGGCTCGATTGCGGCTACGTTCTGGCGCGGCCCTATTGGGGGAGCGGGCTGATGACCGAGGCGCTGGCGGAGGTCGTGCGGTGGGCGATGAACGACCCCGGCATCTGGCGGATCGGTGCGGTTTGCGACGTCGACAATCGCGCTTCCGCACGGGTCATGGAAAAGGCCGGGCTCGAGCGCGAGGGCATCCTGCACCGCTGGCTCGTCCACCCCAACATCAGCCCCGAGCCGCGCGACTGCTTCAGCTACGCGCGGGTCCGCTGAACCACTCGGCCGAGCGGCGGCTAGCCTCGCGGATCATGACAGACGGCCTCGATATTGTGGCCATCAGGGTCGAGGACGAAGGCACCGTAGTAGCTGGCGTGGTAGTGCGGGCGCAATCCGGGAGCTCCATTGTCGCGCCCGCCGGCGGCGAGGGCGGCTTTATGAAACGCATCGACCGCCGCCCGGCTCGACACGGCAAAGGCGACGTGCGCACCTGTCGCCTCCGCCGCGCGCAGGCCGATCCAGAAGAACGCCTTGGGCCGGATACCGTAGCCGAGGAACGTCGTCCCTTCGGCATAGAGGCGTTCGATCCCGAGAGGAGCGAGTGCCTGGTCGTAAAAGGACTGCGATCGCGAGAGGTCGCGAACTGCCAGGGTAACGTGATCGAGCATCCCCGACCGTCTTCACCAAGCCTGATCGAGCAGGCTGCGGACCACCGCCGGCCCCTCGATCTTGCGCGGGTTGGTGTGGATCCAGCGGTCGTGCATCGAATTCTCGGCGATCCGGTCGAGCTGGTCCGCGTGCACGCCGACATCGCGCAGCCGGGTCGGCAGGCCGAGCCCGGAGATCAGTCCGGCGACGACATCGGCGGCGGGCACCCCCGCGCGGCCCAGCGCATCGCTGACCCGCGCCTGCTTCTCGGCGGTGACTTCGAGGTTGAAGCGCAGCACATGCGGCAGCATCACGCATGAGGTGTAGCCATGCGGCACATCGGCGGTGCCGCCCAAGACATGACCGATGCCATGGCTCGCCCCCTTGCTGACCCCGGTCTGCGAGCCGACCATCGACAGCCACGCACCGATCTGGCAGTCGAGCCGCGCGGCGAGATCGTCCGGGGCAGCCTTGACTGCCGGCAATCCCTTGCCGAGCAGCCGCAGCGCATGGAACGCCGCCCCCTCCGAAATCGGCTGGCCGTTGATTGAACAGATGTCTTCGACCGCGTGATCGACGGCGCGGATGCCGGTCGAAAGAAACAGCCATTCGGGCGTCGGCCGGCTCGCGGCAGGATCGAGAATGACCGTGCGCGGAATCATCTGGGGGTGGCTGAAGCTCTCCTTGACGTGGCGCACGCGATCGGTGCAGCCGGCCCCGGCCGAGAACTCGCCCGCCGACAAAGTCGTCGGGATCGCGATCATGCGCACGCCGGGCGGCTTGACCGCGGGGCGGCGGGCGGTGCCGTCGGCGCCGATCTCGGCGCGGAAATCGTCGAGCTGCTCGGGTGCGGTCACCTCATTGCCGAGGCAGAGACCCACCATTTTCGCGGCATCGGTGACCGAGCCGCCGCCCAGCGTCACGAGCAGATCGGCGCCGCCCTGGCGCGCCATATTGGCCGCGGCAACGACATCATCGCGCGGCGTATGCGCGCCGATTTTCGCGCACAGCCCGGCGAAACGGTTGCCGAGTGTCTGGCGTAGCCGCTCGACAAGATCGGTCTCGCGCGTCAGCGTGCCGCTCGCGATCACAAACACGGCGCGGGCGTCGAGATGGTCCACCTCTTGTGCCAGCGCCGCGGTGAACGGCATGCCGTACACGACATTTTCCATCTGCGGAAAGCGATAGACACCGCTCGGCATCATCCGTCCTCCAACAATCCGGGTGCAGATCGAAGCGGCCGACCAGCGCCGCGCCCGCTGCAGCGCCTAGCCTGCCGCGATGTCAAGCTTGCTGCAATGCCAAGCCTGCCGGCCGCGCCGAGAGGACGGGTGTCGCAGCGCCCCGCCCCACCGGCGGAATTATCGGCCGCTACCGCGCGAGATAGCCGCCATCGACCGGTAGCGTGACGCCGGTAATGTACTGCGCCATGTCGGAGGCGAGAAACACCGCCGGGCCGGCGATATCCGCTGGCGTTCCGATCCGGCCCATCGGGATGCGACCGGAGAAATTCGCCATGTATTCGCGGTTCTCGCGCGCCCGGGCGTTGAGCGGAGTGGCGACAAAGCCCGGTCCGATCGCGTTGACGCGGATGCCGAGCGGCGACAATTCGATCGCCAGCGCCTTGGTCAGGAGGCGCACGCCGCCCTTCGAGGTCGTGTAGGCGGCCGAATTCGGCAAGGCGACAAAGGACTGGATCGAGCCGATATTGATGACCGCCGCCCGGGTCTCGCGCAGCTGGTCGAGAAACGCGGTCACCATGTTGTAGGGGCCGTCGAGATTGACCGCGAGCGTCGCGTCCCAGTCGGCCCGCGCATTCGGCTCGCCGATCTCGCCGCGACGGATGATCCCGGCATTGTTGACCAGGATCGAAATCGCCCCGGTTTCGTGCCGCACCGTCGCGGCAAGCGCGTCACAGGCGGCGCGATCGCTGACATCGCAGGCATGGCCCGCCGCATCGCCGCCGATCGCGCCGGCGGTCCGCCGGGCCGCGGCGCCATCGATATCGACGGCGACGACCCGCGCGCCAGCTTCGGCCATTGCCTGCGCAATCGCCTCACCGATGCCCGACCCGGCACCGGTGATCAGCGCGATACGGTGGTCGAGCAACCCGGCCACGCTCTCCTCCTCTTGCCCCCTAAAACGTCATGCGCGGGCTTGGCCCGCGCATCGACGTCTTTCGTCCGCTCCACGGTTTGTGGCTTGGCCAGAACGAACCCGGCCAAGCCATGTCGCAGCGAACCTTACATCGCGGCGATACGGGCGGCGCGGCGCTTGGCCAGCGGCGTGGTCGGCTCCGGAGCCGGCGCGGCCTGCATCCGGCCCTGCGAGCGCGGCAGCCACCAATCCCACTCATCCGCACCCATCTGGTAATACATCAGGTTTTGCTTCGGGTTGCGGTTGACGAGCCGGCGATTATACAGCGGATGCGTGATCGACCGCACCTCGTGCTCGATCTTGAACAGGCACTTGCCGGTTTCGAGGCAGGCGATGTCCTCGAAACGGTACTGGTATTCGCTGCTCTCCTCGGTGATCAGCCCGCGCTTTTCCAGCTCTTCATGCGGGCCCGAGAATTCCTGGATGTAGATCTGCAGGTGGTGGCCGTCGAAATCCGGGATTTTCTGATCGGTCTCGCGGAAGACCAGGCATTGCCCGTGGCCGGCGCTGACGCGGGCGGCGCGACCGTCGCCATTCTCCTCGATCTTGACCGGCGCATAGAAGATCTCGCGATAAAACCGGGCGATGCCGTCGGCGGTCCCTTCCGGTACCGCGAATTCGACATAGGGCATGCCGAGATTGACCGGCCCGAACTTGTCCGGTTGCGGCTCATAGAGACGGAAGCGGTTACCCCACGGGCACGTCGCCTCGACATAGGCATTGTGCTGCTTGCAATCGAATTTGCTGCCTTCGAGCCGCGGCTTCACCGTGGCCAGCCGCTCGCACAAATCTTCGAGGCTCGGCACCACGAGCCCGATATGGCCGCGCAGCACGTTGGGATCGCCCTTTGGCAGGTGGAACTGGCTCCTGCCGACATTGACCCACATGTTGTTGGTGCCGGGCATCATGTACGGGTCGCGGGTCAAGCCCAGCCCGGCGAGGTAGAAATCGGACGCCGGCTCCTGATCGGGAACCTTCAGATTGACGTGTTCGAGCCCGACGATGTTGCCGATGTCCTGGGCCGTCCGGTCGTAGGTCTGCTGCTGCGCCATTCTTTGCCTCCAAGGATTGCCGGGCGGGCGGCGCGCTGCCCGGCTGCATGGTAAAGAGTATAGCGGGCGGCGGCGCGGGTTTCACCCTTGGCGGCGGCGTCGCCTGCATGCGCCGGTATCAAAACAGCTTTTCGAACCTCTCGTCTACCGGCACGCGATAGCCATTGGCAAGAGAATTGGTCTCGTTCGCCATGCCGACAACCGCCAGCAATTCTGCCAGCATCTCCTTCGTCATCCCCTGCTTCTTGGCAGCGGCGGCGTGCGAATGGGTGCAGTAGGCGCAGCCGTTCGAAGCGCTGACCGCGAGATAGAGGAGTTCCTTGGTCAACGGATCGAGCGCGCCCGGCGCCATGACCTGTTTGATGCTGTCCCAGGTGCGGCGCAAGGTCGGCGGGTCGTTGGCGAGCGCCTTCCAGAAATTGTTGATCCAGTCGGTGCCGCGGGTCCGCATGATGTCATCATAAACGGCGCGCACCTCGGCACCCGCCTGCGCATATTCGATCAGCGGCACCATGCTCATCCTCGTCCTCCACCGGCCGCGCGCCGCAATTCGGCGCCGAGCCGCCCGGACGCGAACAGCGCCAGCATACGCAGATCGCTGACGAGCGACCAGAACGGATGACCAAAGGTTTCGGGCCGGTTGTGCTCAAAGGCGAGATGGCCGAGCCAGGCACAGCCATAGCCGGCGATCGGTGCTGCGACAAGCCAGCGCCAGTCGCGCATCGCCGCCGCAGCGCCGAGCGCGGCGAGCGCGCCGGAGGTGCCGAGGTAATGCAGGCCACGGCTGCGCCGGTCGCGATGCGCGCCGAGATAGCGCTGCCAGAACTCGGGGTAAGTCGTCATGCGCGGCGCTTGTAAAGCCGGGTCCAGCATTGTAAGTCAGCAGCCACTCCTCCTCACCCTCTTTTCGGCGGCGGGGCCAGAGATGGGATTCAAGGTAGCGGTGGTCGGCGCCACCGGCAATGTCGGGCGCGAAATTTTGACCACGCTCGCCGAGCGCGACTTTCCGGCAGACGAGGTGGTGGCGCTCGCCTCCTCGCGCTCGGTCGGCAAGGAGGTGTCGTTTGGCGAGGACGATATTCTGAAGGTACAGGGCCTCGACACCTATGACTTCCGCGGCATCGATATCGTGCTGTCGTCGCCGGGCGCCAAGGTGTCGGCCGAGTTCGCGCCGCGCGCCGCCAAGACCGGCGCCGTCGTCATCGACAACACCTCGTGCTTCCGCATGGAGCCGGACGTGCCGCTGGTCGTGCCCGAGGTCAACCCGAAGGCGATCGCCGACTACCAGAAGCGCCATATCATCGCCAACCCGAACTGCTCGACGATCCAGCTGGTCGTGGCGTTGAAGCCGCTGCACGACTTGGCGCGGGTGAAGCGGGTCGTGGTGGCGACCTATCAGTCGACCTCGGGCGCCGGGCGCGCCGCGATGGACGAATTGTTCAACCAGACCCGTGCGATCTACGTCAACGACCCGGTCAAGCCCGAGCAGTTTACCAAGCAGATCGCGTTTAACGCGATCCCGCATATCGACGTGTTCATGGATGACGGCTCGACCAAGGAAGAGTGGAAGATGGCGGTCGAGACCCGCAAGATCCTCGATCCCGACATCGCCGTCACCGCGACCTGCGTGCGCATCCCGGTGTTCATCGGCCATGGCGAGGCGGTCAATGTCGAGTTCGAGCGGGCGTTGAGCGAGGACATGGCGCGCGCCGCGCTGCGCCGGGCGCCCGGGGTTAGCGTCGTCGACCACCGCGCCGATGAAGGCTATGTGACACCGACCGAGGCCGTCGGCGAGGACGAAGTCTATGTCAGCCGCATCCGCCGCGACCCGACTGTGCCTTATGGGCTCAGCTTCTGGGTGGTCGCCGACAATCTGCGCAAGGGAGCGGCATTGAACGCGGTGCAGATCGCTGAACTCCTGGTCAGGGACCATCTCGGCGGCAAGCGCGCCCCCGCCCGCTCCAACGTCGAGCCGTTGCGCCGCAAGGCGGGGTAATCGCGGCATTCTATGCGGGCGCCTGCCCCTCCCCTTGACCGGACCTGACCCGGCCATCCACGCCTTTGTGGCCAAGGTGGACCGCTCAGATGCAGATGCCCGGATCAGACCCGGGCGAGAGGCGCAGTCTTGCGATAGTTTCGGGAAATGACGGAGATGGATGTCTCCGGAATGATGGCGCTATGAGCACGACAGCGCAAGCGGCGCTGGCGCGCGCCGCATCCGACCGGTTTCTCGGGCGGCCGATTTCGCCCTTGACGCGGCGGCGGCTCGAGGCGTTTCGCGCCAACCGGCGCGGCTTCTGGTCGCTGTGGATTTTTCTGGCGCTATTCATCCTGTCGCTGTTTGCCGAGTTCATCGCCAACGACCGGCCGATCCTCGTTCATTTCGCCGGCGGCTGGTATTTTCCGGTGCTTGAAAATTATCCGGAGACGATTTTTGGCGGATTCTTCCCGACCGAAGCGGACTACCGTGACCCAGAGGTGCAGCAGCTGATCCGCGCCAAAGGCTGGATGCTCTGGCCGCCGATCCGGTTCAGCTACGACACGATCAACTACCACCTGCCGAGCCCGGCACCATCGCCGCCCTCGCGGATCGACTGGCTCGGCACCGACGACCGGGGCCGCGACGTTGCGGCGCGGCTGATTTACGGGTTTCGCATCTCGGTCCTGTTCGGCCTGACCCTGACCGCGGCGTCGTCGGTGATCGGGGTCGCCGCCGGTGCCGTCCAGGGCTATTTCGGCGGCGCCATCGATCTCGGCTTTCAACGCTTTATCGAGATCTGGTCGGGCTTGCCGGTGCTCTACCTGCTGATCATCATGGCGAGCTTTGTCGAGCCTAATTTCTGGTGGCTATTAGGGCTGATGCTGCTGTTCTCATGGATGGGCCTTGTCGATGTCGTGCGCGCCGAATTTTTGCGGGCCCGCAATTTCGACTATGTGCGCGCCGCCCGCGCGCTCGGCGTGCCCGACCGCACCATCATCCTGCGCCATGTTCTGCCGAACGCCGCGGTGGCGACCATCACCTTTCTGCCCTTCATCTTGAACGGTTCGATCACGACCCTGACCTCGCTCGACTTTCTCGGCTTCGGCCTGCCGCCCGGCTCGCCCTCGCTCGGCGAATTGCTGGCACAGGGCAAGGCCAATCTGCAGGCGCCGTGGCTCGGGCTGACCGCGTTCTTTACGCTGGCTCTGATGCTGAGCCTGTTGATCTTTGTCGGCGAGGCGGTGCGCGACGCCTTCGACCCGCGCAAGGTCGTTCTGTGAGCCCGCCGCCGGGACCCCTGCTCAACGTCTGCAATCTCAGCGTCACCTTTGCCGGCCGCGGCGGTGCGGTGGCGGTCGAGGCGGTCAAGGGTGTCTCGTTCTCGCTCGACCGCGGAGAGACCCTGGCGCTGGTTGGCGAAAGCGGCTCGGGCAAGAGTGTGACGGCACTCTCCATCCTGCAACTACTGCCCTACCCGCTCGCCGGGCATGGCCCCCAGAGTAGCGTGCGTCTCGCCGGTGAGGAGCTGATCGGCGCTTGCCCGGACGCGTTGCGCCGGGTGCGCGGCGACCGTATTGCGATCATTTTCCAGGAGCCGATGACTTCGCTGAACCCGTTGCACACACTCGAACGGCAGATCGGCGAGGTTCTGCTGGTGCACCGGCGGATGTCGCCACGGGCGGCGCGCGCCCGCACCCTCGAATTGCTGCAGCAGGTCGGCCTGCCCGACGCCGCGACCCGGCTCGCCGCCTATCCGCACCAACTCTCGGGCGGGCAGCGTCAGCGCGTGATGATCGCGATGGCGATCGCCAACGAGCCCGACCTCTTGATCGCCGACGAGCCGACCACGGCGCTCGACGTGACGATCCAGGCACGCATCCTCGCTCTGCTGCGTGATTTGCGCCGCGATCTCGGCATGGCGCTCCTACTGATCACCCATGATCTGCGGATCGTGCGCAATATGGCCGAGCGGGTTGCCGTCATGACCCGCGGCGAGATCGTCGAGACCGGCACGACCGCGGCGATCTTCGCCCGGCCACGCCATCCCTACACCCGGCATCTCTTGATGGCCGAGCCCAGGGGTCGCGCGCCACCCGCCGATCCGGCGGCGCCAAAGCTGGTCGAGGCGGATGGGCTGCGCGTGTGGTTTCCGCTCCGCCGCGGTGCGCTGCGCCGGGTCAGGGGTCACCTCAAGGCGGTCGACGAGGTCTCGCTCGCGGTGCGCGCCGGCACCACTCTCGGCATCGTCGGCGAAAGCGGCTCCGGCAAGACGACGCTGGGCCTGGCGTTGCTGCGCCTGACCGCGGCACAGGGGCGGATCCGGTTTGCCGGCCGCGATATCACAGCCCTGACCCAGCGGCAGCTGCGGCCGTTACGGCGCGAGATGCAGATCGTCTTTCAGGACCCGTTTTCGAGCCTGTCGCCGCGGCTCTCGGTGGCGCAGATCGTCGAGGAAGGGCTGCGGGTGCATCGCCTCTCGGCAAGTGCGAGCGAGCGCCGCCGGCTGGTCGAGGGGGCGCTGGCCGAGGTCGGGCTCGATCCCGCCGCAGCCAACCGTTACCCGCATGAATTTTCCGGCGGCCAACGCCAGCGCATCGCGATTGCCCGCGCGCTGGTGCTCGGGCCGCGCCTTGTCGTGCTCGACGAGCCGACCTCCGCACTCGACATGTCGGTGCAGGCGCAGATCGTCGAATTGCTGCGCGACCTGCAGGTGCGGCGCGGCCTCGCCTATCTGTTCATCAGCCACGATCTCAGGGTGGTCCGCGCGCTGGCCCACGAGATCCTGGTCATGCAGGATGGCCGGATCGTCGAGGCGGGCACGACCGAGGAGGTCATGACCCGGCCGCGGCACCCCTACACGCGCAGCCTGATGGCCGCCGCCGATATGGAGGCAGCCTGATCAGGCGCACCGGCCCGAGCCGGCGATGCGGCGCACTGCCGCCGAGTGGCTCAATAGGTTGAAATCTCGATCGAATTTTGATCCGGGTCGTCGATATAGACCGACTGGATCGTGCCGATCGCCCCGGCACGCGGCCCCTGCATGCGGATCGGCACGCCGCATTGTTCGAGATGTGCCACGACCTCGCCGAAGGGCGCCTCGGTGACAAAGCAGATATGCGCGGGCAGGCGCTTTTCGCCGCTTGCCGCCATCGCCCCGCCGGCGGCGTCGAGATGGATTTTCTGCTGGCCGAAATAGAGCGCGGCGCGGCCTTCGCCGATGCTCTCGCACCGCATGCCAAGCACACTCCGGTAGAAATCGAGGCTGCGGTCGAGGTCGGCGACGGTCAGGTTCAGATGGTCGATGCGATCGATGTTCATGTTCGTCCTCGAGGAGTTGGGGGATAGGGGAGTTGGGGGATTGGGGAGTTGCGGGGTCGACAGCTTGCCATGACATCGCGCCTCGAGCCAGCCCGGTACCCGTCTCCGGCGTCTCTCTGGGGCCGGCGGGTCGAATCCGGCCGACGAGAAAACCGACACCTGTTTCTTTAACTTGTGACAGTTGTATCCAGAACATTCAACGAATTGACGGGTAATGGACGCAATGCTGATGGTCATGGCCGAACGGATGACCAACATGCCCGGCCCCTTTCGGCCGGCCGAAAAGCTTGTATCCTGCGCCATCCATCAGGGCCGGAGCGAGACAGGCATGACGGCAGCGCCACACGCGGCACAATGGGGTCGCACCATCGAGACGCCGAACGAGACATGGCTCGCACGGCAACGGCCGGAGCCGATCCTCGATCCCGACCTGCCGATCATCGACCCGCACCATCATTTCTGGGATCGACATTTCCAGGATCGGCATTTCCGGGACCAGCCGGCCGAGCGCTCCGGCCACCGCTATCTGCTCGACGAGCTGCTCGCCGACACGAACACCGGCCACAATATCGAGGCGACGGTGTTTCTCGAATGCCGCTCGATGTACCGCGCCGACGGCGCGCCGGAATTGCGCCCGGTTGGCGAGACCGAATTTGTCGCCGGCCTCGCGGCGATGAGCGCCAGCGGCAATTACGGCAAGACCCGGGTCGCCGCCGGCATTGTCGGCTATGCCGATCTGACTTTGGGGGAGCGGGTCGAGCCGGTGCTGGAGATGCAGATCCGCGCTGGCGGCGGCCGGTTTCGCGGGGTGCGCCATTCGGCCGGCTGGGACGCAAGCGACACGATCGGCAACAGCCGTGCCGACATGAAGCCGCAGCTCTACGCGCGCGCCGATTTCCGCGCCGGTTTCAGCCGGCTGGCGGCGCGCGGGCTCAGCTTCGACGCGTGGCTCTATCATCCGCAATTGGCCGATGTGGTCGATCTCGCCCGCGCCTTCCCGGCGGCACCGATCGTCATGGGCCATACCGGCGGCGTGCTCGGCTACGGTCCCTATGGCGGCAAAACGGATGAGGTGTTCGCGAACTGGAAGCGGTCGATGACCGATCTCGCCCGATGCCCGAATGTCGTCGTCAAGCTCGGCGGCCAGATGCGACGGCTCGCCGCCTTTGATTACGGTGCCACCGATTTGCCACCACCCTCCTCCGAGCAACTGGCCGGCTACTGGCGTCCTTACATGGAGACCTGCATCGAATTGTTCGGTGCGCGGCGCTGCATGTTCGAAAGCAACTTTCCGGTCGAAAAGGTTGGCACCGGCTACGCGGTGCTGTGGAACGCGTTCAAGCGCATCGCCGCCGGCGCCTCCGCTGACGAAAAGCACGAGCTGTTCGCCGGCACCGCCCGCCGCTTCTACCGGCTCGGTTAGCACCGTCCGTCCACTCGATCGCCAGCCGCGGCCGACAGCGACCCGACCGCGATCAACGGAGATTGCGATCAACGGAGATAATGCATGAGCGACGAACTGCCGACCGCGGCGCGGGTGTCCGACCCGGGAATCCGCGCGCTTTATGCCCAGGAAAACCGCTGGCAGGCTTGGCTCGATGTCGAGGCGGCGCTGGCACAGGCAGAGGAGGAGCTCGGCATCATCCCCGGGGGCGCCGCCGACGCGATCGCCCGCGCGGCGCATCTTGAACTCCTCGACCGCGCCCGCATCGACGAAGGTTTTGCCCGCACCGGCCACACGATCGTGCCGCTGGTGTGGGAGCTCTCCCGCGTCACCGGCGAGCCTCATGGCGGCTGGGTGCATTGGGGAGCGACGACCCAGAACATCACCCAGACCGGCGATCTCCTGGTGTTGCGCGAGGCGCACCGGGTGTTTCTCGGCCTGATCGGCGACGCGCTCAAGGCGATGGCCGACCTCGCCGAGCGCGGCGCCGACATGCCGATCGCCGGGCGCACCCATGGCCAGCATGCGGTGCCGGCGACCTTCGGCCTGAAACCGGCGGTATGGATCGACGAACTGATCCGCCATGTCGAGCGCTTTCGCCAGGCCGCGCCGCGCCTTTTTGTGGCAATGCTCGGCGGTGGTGCGGGCACCTTTGCCTCGCTGGGCGCGCAGGGTCCGAAAGTCGAGGAAGGGATCGGCCGGCAGCTTGGCATGCTGCCGATGCGCGTGCCGTCACGCACATTGGGCGACCACCTAGCCGAGAATATCTGCCTCTTGGGCATGCTGGCCGCGACCTGCGGCAAGATAGGTCGCGAGATCTACACGCTGATGAAGACCGAATATGGCGAGGTCGAGGAACCGGTGCCGCCGGGCACGGTCGGCAGCTCGACCATGCCGCAAAAGCGCAACCCGAAACTGTGCCAGGACATCATCGCCGCTGCGGCAGAGGTGCGCGCGATGGTGCCGCTGGCGCTCGAGGCGATGCAGACCGAGCACGAGGCCGACCGGACGACGAGCCTGATCATGGACACCGCCGATGCGCGCGCCGCGATCGCGACCGGCGACATGCTGGCGCGCCTCGTCGAGGTCATGCGCGGGCTGCGGCTCGATCCCGAGCGCATGCGCCGGAACCTCGATCTCGGCGGCGGGCTGATCATGGCCGAGGCGGTGATGCTCAATCTGGGTGCGGCGATCGGCCGGCAGCACGCGCATGATGTCGTCTATGATGCGGCCCAGGCGGCCTTTGTCGAAAACCGCCCGTTCGCCGGTTTGCTCGCCGGCGACCCGCGGGTGACGGCCCATCTCGACCAGAAGGCGATCGCAGCACTGCTCGACCCGACCGCCTATACCGGGCTGTGCGCCGAGATGGCCCGCGATGCCGCGATCCGCGCCCGCGCCACCGCCGCCGAGATTGCCCGCACCACCGCCGCAACCTAGGATCGGACCCCGGACACCATCAACAGGGACCCAGAATCATGGAATTCGGCGTTTCGATCTTCTTCACCGACTATTCGATCACCCCGGCCGAGATTGCCGTGGCGCTCGAAGAGCGCGGGCTCGATTCACTGTGGGCGGCCGAGCATTCGCACATCCCGGTGCCGCGCAAGACGCCCGCACCAGGCGGCGGTGAACTCGCCAAGCGCTATTACGATGTCATGGATCCGTTTGTCACGCTGACCGCAGCCGCAGCGGCAACCAAGCGCCTCAAGCTTGCAACCGGTATCTGTCTCGTCATCCAGCGCGACACGATCCAGACCGCAAAGCTCGTCGCCTCGATCGACCAGGTGTCGGGCGGACGGTTCCTGTTCGGGATCGGCGGCGGCTGGAACCGCGAAGAGATCGAAAGCCATGGCACGGCCTTCGCCACCCGCATGCAGAAGATGCGCGAGCAGATGGAGGCGATGAAGGAGATCTGGACCAAATCGACCGCCGAATACAAGGGCGAGATCGTGCAGGTCACACCGATGATGACCTGGCCCAAACCGGTGCAGAAGCCATGGCCGCCGATCATCCTCGGCGGCGCCTTCCCGTGGGCGGCACGCCGCGCGGTGCGCTATGGCGATGGTTGGTATCCCAACGCGTCGAGCGGCGACCCCGAAGACTACCTGCCGCGCTTCCGCCAGATGGCGGTCGATGCCGGCCGCGATCCGAAATCGCTGCCGGTGACGATCGGCGGTGCCCCGGAGGACGCCGACAAGATCAAGCACCTTCGCGATCTGGGCGCGGTCGGGGTCAACATCTCGTTGCCAGCCGAAGGCAAGGACCAGATCCTGCCGGTCCTCGACCGCTGGGCCAAGCTGAAGCAGCAGGTGCAGTAGCGTCACCGGAGCGTCACCAGGCAATGGCGCGCTATTTGTTGCGGGCGGTGCCATCCGGGCGGTGCCATCCCGGCGGGCCGCCACCTCATGCATGCCCGTGCAGCCCAGCCATGCATGCTGTGATATTGCGAATTGATCGCAGCCTCGGTACGAGTTGCTCGCTGCATTTCGGTTCGAGGCTCGCATGTATGTATGTGTCTGCAATGCGATCACCGATCGCGACGTCCGCGCCTCGGCGGAATGCGACGCCTGCACGGTGTCCGGCATCTATCGCTCTCTCGGCCGCGCGCCGAAATGCGGTAAATGCGTTCCGCTCGTCCGTCAGCTGCTGCGCCAGGTCACCGAGCCGCCGCCGCTCCCTGCTGCCGCGCTCGCCTGAACTCTACCCGGCTGAACTCCGCGGGGCTGAACTCCGCGGGGCTGAACTCCGCGGGGCTGAACTCCGCGGGGCTGAACTCCGCGGGGCTGAACTCCGCGGGGCTGAACCCTGCCGGGCCTTGCCGAAGCGCGGTGGCGTGACCACTGTGCCATCACGTCAATCGGGCAGGAGGTGACGATGCGCGGCGACACGACCGTTTTGCAGCACCTGAATTCGGTTCTGAAAAACGAGCTGACCGCGATCAATCAGTATTTTCTTCATTCGCGCATGCTGCGTCACTGGGGCGTGACCCGGCTCGGCGCCTACGAGTATTCCGAATCGGTCGATGAAATGAAGCATGCGGACAAGCTGATCGAGCGGATCCTGTTTCTCGACGGCCTGCCAAACCTGCAAGACCTCGACAAGCTCTTGATCGGCGAAAGTGTGCAGGAAATTCTCGAATGCGATCTACAGCTCGAGCAGAATGCGCTGCCGGCGCTGCGTGAGGGGATCGTCCATTGTGAAAGCGTGCATGATTTTGTGACACGCGACCTGTTCAGCGAGATCCTCGAAGCCGAGGAGGAGCACGTTGATTTCATCGAGACCCAGCTCGATCTGATCGGCAAGATCGGCATCGAGAACTACATCCAGCTGCAATCGGCTCCAGCCGAATAGCGTGATCCGGCTTGGCCGCCGCTCATTCGGCGCGTTCGAGCTCTCCGAGTGCCGCCTGGAGAAAGCGGGCGGCCTCGCCGCCGGTCACCGCCCGGTGGTCGAAGGTCAGCGACAGCGGTAGCATGCGGTGTGCTGCCGGCCGGCCATCGGTGATCACCACCCGCGGCGCGATGCGGCCGGCGCCGAGGATCGCGACCTGCGGCGGGACCACGACGAGCGCTGCGAAATGCCCGGCGAACATGCCGAAATTCGACAGCGTGATGGTCTGACCGCGCAATTCGGCAACCGGCACGGAGCGCGCCCGCAGATCCCGCTTCATCGCCTCGATGCCGCGCCGCAGATCGGCCGCGTCACGGCTGGCGACATTGCGCAGTACCGGGACAAAGAGGCCATCCTCGGTATCGACCGCAAGCCCGAGATCGATCTGCTTCAGCAGTCGCCGTTCGAGATTGCGCCCGTCATACCAGGCATTCAGCGCCGGCACCGCGACGCAGCCGGCAACGATCGCGCGCACCAGCCGGATCGTCACGTCGGTCCTCGCCGGCCAAGCCTCGACATCGGCTTCGTCGGAGACGGTCGCCGGCACGATTTCGGCATGCGCCCGCGCCATGTTGACCGCCATCGCCCGGCGCACCCCCGATAACGGCTCGGCCGGGCCGGCCATGGTCAGCGCCCGCGCCGCGCGCTCGACATCGGCGCTGGTGACCGCACCGCCCGGACCGCTCGCGGCGACGATCCCGAGATCGACCCCGAGCCGCTGCGCCAGGGCCCGCACCGCCGGTGCCGCCCGCACACCGCCCGGCTGTGGCCGGGCGCCGCCGCCCGGGGCTGCGATCGGCGGGGCCGCAGCCAGCTCGCCGACCACGGTGCCGGTGTCGCTGCGTGCGCCATCGTCAAACTCGACCAGCGGTGCACCGACCCGGACCCGCTCGCCCGGTGTCGCAAACAGCCGGCTGATGCGGCCCGATTGCGGCGACGGAACCTCGACCACCGCCTTTTCGGTTTCGACCGACAACAGCGGCTGGTCGGCGACGACATGATCGCCGGCACCGACATGCCAGGCGACAAGCTCGGCTTCCTGCAATCCTTCGCCGAGGTCGGGCAGATTGAAGATGGTCATTGCGGTCTCACCGGAGCGGTCTCACCGGGGCGGTCTCACTGATAGGCAAGCGCGCGGCGTGCGGCGGCAAGGATGCGCGCCGTGCTTGGCAGGTAGTGTCGCTCGAGGCGCGGCAGCGGCATGACCGTATCCCACCCGGCCACTCGCTCGACCGGCGCCAGCAGCGAAACCAGCGCACCTTCGGCCAGCCGGGCTGCGATTTCGGCGCCGACGCCGCCGCTGAGCGGCGCCTCGTGGATGATCACGCAGCGCCCGGTCTTGCCGACCGAAGCGAGCACGGCACCGACATCGAGCGGCTTCAGCGTCGCTAGGTCGAGGATCTCGGCGCTGATCCCCTCTTCCGCCAGGCGCTCGGCGGCCGCCAGGGTTTCCATGGTCATCGCCCCCCAGGTGACGAGCGTGATATCGCTGCCCTCGCGCAACACGAAGGCGCGGTCGAGCGGCAGTGCCGCGCCGTCATCCTCGACTTCCTCGCGTGCCGCACGATAAAGCCGGGTCGGCTCGAAAAACACGACCGGGTCAGGGTCGCGGATCGCCGCCAGCAGCAGGCCATAGGCGCGCGAAGGCGATGACGGGATCACCATGCGCAGACCGGGAATATGGGCAAAGATCGCCTCCGGGCTCTCGGAATGGTGCTCGATCGCGCGGATGCCGCCGCCATAGGGCGCGCGCAGCACGAGCGGGCAGGTCAATCGGCCTCGCGTGCGGGTGCGCAGCCGCGAGGCATGGTTCACGATCTGGTCGATCGCCGGGTAGATAAAGCCGGTGAACTGGATCTCTGCAACCGGGCGAAAGCCTTGTGCCGCGAGACCGACCGAAAGGCCGGCGATCGCGGTCTCGGCGAGCGGCGTATCAAGCACCCGGTCGGCGCCGAAATGGCGCTGCAGACCGTCGGTGGCGCGGAACACGCCGCCCTCGGCACCGACATCCTCGCCGAGCACGACGACCGCCGCATCCTCGCTCATCGCCCGGGCGAGTGCCAGATTGACCGCCTGAACCAGCGTAACCTCGGCCATCGCCGCCTCACTCGGCGGCCGCGGCGAGTGCGGCACGGCGCTGTTCGGCAAGGTCCTCGGGCGGGTTCGCATAGGTGAAGTCGAAGATCGTGTCGGGCGATTGCGGCGGGGTGGCGAGGTATTTAGCCGCCGCCGCCTCGATCGTTGCCGCGATTTCGGCCAGCAGCCGCTCTTCGTCCTCCTTGTGCCACAGACCGGCGGCGACCAGATGCTGGCGCAGGCGCGCGATCGGCTCCTCGGCCCAGCGCCGGCTGACCTCGGCATCGTCACGATAGCGGCTGGCATCGTCGGCGGTGGTGTGGTCGCCGAGACGATAGGTCAGCGCCTCGATCAGATGCGGTCCGCCGCCACTGCGCGCCTTGGCGACGGCACGGCCGACCGCCTCGCGCACCGCAACAATGTCGTTGCCGTCGACCTGTTCGCTGTCGATGCCGGCGGCGATGCCCTTTTGCGCCAAGGTTTCGGCCGCGGTCTGGTGGGCGAGCGGCACCGAAATCGCCCA
>Ga0335075_10000589_pt1 | contig 62656 bp, 59 predicted proteins | sample Lox_Sample_24_FD_206723 | JGI IMG/M metagenome (GOLD analysis project Ga0335075, IMG submission 206723) | Soil microbial communities from Loxahatchee National Wildlife Refuge, Florida, United States - Lox_Sample_2.4 | ecosystem: Environmental > Terrestrial > Soil > Wetlands | place: USA...
TTGCACGCAGGGCTCCAGGAAAGGGCAAGGCTTCGACACCCATACCCCTACCAGGAGCCCTACCTCATGCCCAAAACAGCCCCGAAACCCCAGCTCACAGCCGTAACCGCCTAAATCCCTGGTGTTGGGTTATAGGCCTGGTTATCGTTGTTGCCCTGGTCAGTTACAACATCAATATCCCAGCCGGGAGATCATCCGCGAGCACTTGGAAATTCGTGGCCGGGCACCCGACTATCCTCTTGCATGTCATTGTGGCCGTAATGGTCCTTGTCGCGTCTGCCGTCGCGTTTGTCGCAGCCATCCGGAGCCGCAATCGGACATGGGTAATAATAACGGCCGCCGGTCTAATTTTCGTGGTGCTGGCGTGTGGATCGGGCGAAGCTTATGTCACCACATTGCGGAAAAGCGCGCTTGACTATATGAGTGTCGGCTGGCTCGGCGCCATTGTCACCTATGGGACAGGCTGGTACCTCGGCCGTAAGAGGTTACCGTGCTCCCATCAAGCGGGAGCACGGTGTCGATGCGGGCTGGTTCACCCGGTTGGAGATTCGTCGTGCGCGCTTTCGCCGTCACCGGCGCGCAGCGCGGCCGTGGCCCTCACGACTTCCTCGGCGAACTTCCGCTGGCTGGCGAGCAGTTGCTCGGCGAAGTCGTAGGCGCCGGCGACGAGTTCCTCCGGCTTGGGCAGCTTGTCGGCCAGCTGCACCTGCACCGAGGGGAACTTGGGGGTGATGGACTGGACAGTGTCGACCCAGGTCCTGATCGCCTCGACGACGGTCTGCTGGCTCTTGCGGACGCTCGACAGGAACTCTTCCTGCAGCTTGGTGTCGGGAATGTCAGCCATTGTCATTGCTCCTTGTTCTTATTGTTCTTGAGGATCGGGGTCAGGCCCGCTCGAAGATGGCGGCGATGCCCTGGCCGCCGCCGACGCACATGGTGACCAGGGCGTACCGGCTAAGCCGGATCGGCGCGGGGACAGCCTCTTCGGCCGTAGCCACGTCACGGCGGACGTTACCGGTGGTCGGGCCCAGCGGAACCGGCCAAATGTCCCGGCCTGAAGGTCACTAAGTCCCCGCGCGCCAGACCCTCGGCAACCGCCAGTACCCGCCGCTCGGCCCCGCCCCCGGCCGTTACGTCCACCAGTAAGTCCCGGAACCAAGGTCACCGGCGAGTACACGGACCTGTGCTTTTGAACCGGGGTCTACGCTTTTGTGCTAGTCGAGCAGGAGGACGGTGGCAGATGGCAGAAATCGACGGGTTCCGGGCATTCGACGTAACCGCAAACACGGTATGGGCCGTGGTCGCCGACCCGGCCCGGCTCGCCGACTGGGTGCCGACGATGCGGCTGGCGCAGCCGTCGGGTAAGGAAGAGGTGCACGTCGAGGGCGAGTCGCACGGTCACCCTTACTCACTGGACAGCTTGCTCCGTATCGACGAGGGTGACCGGCGGCTGGATTGGGGTGCAGAAGGGGATGACCGCTACCGCGGCTCGCTGCGTGTCGCGGAGCGGCCGCCGGGATCCGAGGTCCACCTTCACGTCGCCGTCCCCGACGATCGGCTGGGGCCGTCCCCGGACAGCGCCACCGCCGAGATCCGGCGAGGCATAGAAGAGACGTTCGACCGGCTGGCCGGGCTGATCGCCACCTGACCCGCAAGCCGCCTACGGCCGCACGGCCCGGTCCGCACACCGCGCAATCGGGATCCGCGAGAAGCCGGATGGGTCCTTTCCGCCTTTATCAGGGCAAGAAGGGCCAGAAGTCCTGGTACCCAATGACCGTTGGCCCTGAACCAAGGCCCTGACTGGCGGCCAGATTTCTCCTATCCATGTCATTCCTGGAAAGGAGCATCCAATGAAGGCAGCAGTCGTCAGGGCGTTCAAACAGCCACTGGTCATCGAGGACCGCCCGATCCCGGAGCCAGGCGAGGGCCAGGTCCTGGTGAAGATCGAGGCCTCGGGTCTTTGTCACACCGACATGCACGCGGCTAACGGTGACTGGCCGGTCAAGCCGACGCCTCCCTTCGTGCCTGGTCATGAAGGGGTCGGCATCGTCCAGCGGATCGGTCGTGGGGTGACCCGGGTCCGCGAAGGCGACCGCGTCGCCATCCCGTGGCTGGGGTGGGCTTGCGGCGAGTGCGAGTACTGCATGACCGGGTGGGAGACGCTGTGCGAGCGGCAGCAGAACTCCGGCTACTCCATCGACGGCGGGTGGGCCGAATATGCCCTGGCCTCCGCCAACTACGTGGGCAAGGTCCCAGACGGCATCGACTCATTCGAGGCGGCGCCCTTGACCTGCGCTGGCGTCACAACCTACAAGGCCGTAAAGGTGTCGGGAGCACGCCCATCCGATCTGGTCGCCATCTTCGGCGTCGGCGGTCTCGGCCACCTGGCGCTGCAGTACGCGCTCATCGCCGGCGCGCAGGTCGTGGCCGTGGACCTGTTCGATGAGAAGCTGGCGATGGCCAAGGAACTAGGCGCCGCCTACACCGTGAACGCGCGCGAGCAGGACCCGGCTGCCGCCATCAAGGCCCTCGGCGGCGCCGACGCGGCAATTGCGCTGGCCGTCTCCCCGAAGGCCTTCGAGCAGGCCTATGGTTCGCTGAGGCGCGGCGGCGCCCTTGTATTCGTCGCGCTGCCCGCCGACAACTACATCAAGCTGCCCATCTTCGAGACCGTGCTGAACGGGACGAAGGTGCTCGGCTCGATCGTCGGCACGAGGATCGACCTGCAAGAGGTCTTCGAGCTGCACGCTGCGGGAAAGACCCAGGTCGTGTACGAACGGCGCCAGCTGGAGGATGTCAACTCCGCCATCCATGAAGTCGAGACCGGGCAGGTCAAGGCAAGGCTCGTCTTCGACCTCCAATAGAAACCCGTGGATTGCCCCGCCCCTCGCTGCCGTCCGCCGCGTAATTGCTGGCGATCGTCTTCGGTGAGGGGCAGGGACATTACGCGCGATCGGTTGAACACCCTGGAAACGAGAGGACGATGCCGCAGATCGATGCCTACCGCAAGGCCAGGCTCTATTACCGCCGCAAGGTCGTGGACGTAATGACGACAGCAGTGGCGACGGTGGATCCGATCACCCCGTACAAGGAAGTCGCACGTATGTTGGCCGAGCACCGAGTCAGCGCCCTTCCTGTGCTGGCTGATGGCTGGCGGGTAGTCGGAGTGGTATCGGAAACCGATCTGCTGACCGCGCGGGACGGTGCGGCGCGACGAATGCGGGAAGCCGATAGCGCCTGCGCTCGCGGGTCCTGGCTCGGGACGCTCATTGCCCGCGAGCTGATGACTACACCGCCTGTTACCATCCGCCCGGCCGCGACCCTATCGGCAGCGACGAGGGTAATGACCTCACACCATGTGACGAGCCTGCCGGTGACCGGCGCGGATGATCAGCTCATCGGCATCGTCAGCCGCCGCGACCTGCTTAGCGTGTTCCTACGCCCTGACGTCGACATTATCCGCGACGTCCGGGACGTCGTGGGTGAGATCTGGTTCCGCCGGCCTGGCGACGTCACCGTGACGATACGCCATGGAGTCGTGACCCTGACCGGCGCGGTCTGGGCCGGACCTGCTGGGGCTCGCGGAGGTGGTCGGCGTGAGGACCTTGTCCGGACTGCGGTCCGGCGGATCTGGGACGTTGACGGAGTGGTCGATGTCGTGAATAGTCTGGGCGAGGCGCCGCCTGACGATAATCCACCACCAGAAGCGACGCCTCCGGACCGGAATGGCGACGACCGGAAGACGCGATAGCGCGACGCTTGCCCTCGGCCCCTACCGGGCTGACGGTGAGCCTGGGTAACCAAGCAGGAAGGATGCGACCGCATCTGCGAATCCGTCGGGGTCTTCCCAGAAGAGCAGATGGCCCAGGCCGGGAAAGATGACGAGCTGGGCATCCGGAATGCGCTTGGCGAGCAGCTTCGCGTTGCGTGGGTCGACTATGGCGTCCGCGTCGCCGTGCACGATCAACGTGCGTGCCCGGATCCGCGTTTGCCTCAGATGGCCTGCGTACCGCATTCCCGCACGAGCCTGAGCCGAAAGGATTCCCGCGTCCGCGGGCTGGGAGCCCTGGAGCCTGATGATGCGGTCGACGAGTTCAGGCCTGTGCTGGACCGTGCGCGCGGACAGCGCGTTCTCGGTGTGGCGGCGCAGCGCGACTTCGGCCGTCATATAAGCGGTGGAGGCGGTCAGCCGAATGGTCGCCACCGGCATCGGATAGGCGAAGGGCCAGCCCGGCGTGGTGCAAGCAAGGACGAGACTGTTGACTCGCTCCGGGTGGGTGATCGCGAGCTCCTGAGCCACCATGCCGCCCAGGCTGGCCCCAAGCACGTGGGCCCGGCGAACTCCGGCAGCATCGAGCACGGCGACAACGTCGCCCACCATGTCCGCTACCGCGAACCCGTCGGCTGGGCGGTCGCTGCACCCGGATCCACGGTTGTCTATCAGCACAAGCCGGAAGCGGCGCCCGAGTCTGCCGAGCACCGGGTTCCATCCGAGACGGTCGAATCCCATGCCCTGGATCAGCACTAGCCACGGGCGCCACACGCGCAAGCTACTACGCAGCTCGTAGGCGATCTGCAATGCGCCGCTGCGCGCGTACCGGGTCCGGCTCACGCCGAACCCTCGGTGCATATAGTGTGCACTTGCTAAGTATATCAATCATCCCTGGCAGGAAATGAGCAGATGTCCCCGTCGGCAGCAAAGTGGAGGCTGACTCAGCACAGGCGCACACTGAGAACATGACAGATGATCACGTCGGCGGCGTCCTGAACCCGGGTCCGGCCGAGTTCGTTCTCGCGGGCCGCCGGGTGCCGGTGCTGGACCGGGCCCGCATGTATGTGTGCGGGATCACTCCGTACGACGTCACGCACCTTGGGCACGCCGCAACCTTCGTTTGGGTCGACGCGCTGGCCCGGGTGCTTCGCCTGCTGGGAGTCGAACCGGAGGTCTGCCGCAACGTCACCGACGTGGACGACGTGCTCGACGCGGCCGCCTCCCGGGCCCGCGCGCCGTACGACAGCTTCGCGGCCATTCAGCAGTATCACTTCGAGCACGACCTGGCGGCACTCAACGTGCGGCCGCCCCGCCACGAACCGCGCGCGCACCGGTACATCGACCACGTCATCAGGCTGGCGCGGGGACTGATCGAGGTCGGCCAGGCGTACGAGCAGAAAGGCAGCGTCTACTTCCGCGGCCAGCCCGCGGCCGCCCAGGCCGGTTTGGACCGCACCCAGGCGCTGCGGCTTTCCGCCGAATACGGGGGCCGTCCCGATGATCCCGCCAAGGAGGACGCGCTCGACGCCGCGGTGTGGCAGGCGGCGGAGCCTGGGCATCCCTCGTGGGATTCGCCCTGGGGCCCAGGTCGGCCTGGATGGCACGCGGAATGTGTGGCTATGGCGATGTCGGCGTTCGGCGTCGGGGTGGACATCCACGCGGGCGGGAACGATCTGCGCTTCCCGCACCACGCCTACCATTCGGCCATGGCTGAGGCGTTCACCGGGGTCAGCCCCTATGCGCGCGCGTGGCTTCACGTCGGAGTGGTGACGATCGCCGGCGTCAAGATGGCCAAATCAGCGGGCAACCTGGTGCTCGTGGAAGACCTTCTGGCCCGCCATACCGCGGCCGCGGTCCGGCTGATGATCCTCGACCGCGCCTGGGCCGAAGGCTGGGACTACAGCGAGGCGTGCCTGGAGGCCGCCGCTGCCCGGCTGGGGGATCTGTATCACGCGGGCGGTCGCACTCATGAAGGGAGCCGGCACGGCGCGGATGAGATCCGCCGCCTCCTCGCGGCCGACCTGAACGTGCCCGCCGCGCTCGAGGCGGCCATCGAGACCGGCGGCGCTCCGGCCCGCCTGCTCATAGCGACTCTAGGCCTGGACTGAGAACTGATTGGGACGGCAAACCACATGCTCGAGGTCTTGACCATCCAGACGCCCGCGCTGGGCGATCGCAGCTACCTCATCCATGACGGGGCCGAGGCTGTCGTGATCGACCCTCAGCGTGACATCGGCCGGATTCTGGCCATGGCAGAGGCCTGCCGGGTGCGGATCACGTATGTGCTGGAGACCCATATCCACAATGACTACGTCACCGGCGGTCTCGCGCTGGCCAGCCAGACCGGCGCGTCGTACGTCGTCGCGGCGTCCGAACAGGTCAGCTTCGAGCGTCTGGCCCTGCGCGACGACGACCGGATCATGACCGGATCCTTCACCGTGACCGCCATGCATACCCCGGGCCACACCCCTGGTCACCTCTCTTACGTCCTGAGCGAGACCGGCGGAGGGCCGGTCGCGGTTTTCACCGGCGGTTCCATGCTGTACGGCGCCGTCGGCCGCACCGACCTGGTCGGCCCGGACCGGACCGAACAGCTGACCCGGGCTCAATACCGCTCGGTCCGCCGCCTGGCCACGGAGCTGCCGGATGAAGTCGCCGTCTACCCGACCCACGGGTTCGGCAGCTTCTGCTCGGCCACCCCGACGTCCGGGACCTCATCCACCATCGGGGTCGAGCGGGGGGTCAACGTGGCGATGCGAAACGACGAGGCTGCCTTCGTCGCGGAACTGATCGCGAGTTTGAGCGCCTATCCGCGGTACTACGCGCACATGGGCCCGGCTAACCGGCGCGGGCCTCGCGTGCCCAACCTAGCCCGGCCCGCACTGGCCGACCCGGCCGAACTCCGGCGGCGCATCGAGGCCGGGCAATGGATCGTAGACCTGCATGAGCGGCGGGCCTTCGCTCGCGCTCACGTCACCGGGACCATCTCCGTCGAATTCGGTGACTCCTTCAGCACGTACGTGGGCTGGGCCATCCCCTGGGGCACGCCGCTTACCCTGATCGGCGAAAACCCGGACCAGGTGGCCGAGGCGCAGGTCCATCTGGCCCGGATCGGCATTGACCACATCGCCGGCGCCGCCACCGGCTCGGCGGAGGCGCTCGCCCTGGACGGCAGCCTCTCCAGCTACCGGGTCACCGACTTCGGCGGACTGGCGGCCGAATGGGACCGGCCCGGCCTGGTAGTCCTGGACGTCCGGCGGCCGGACGAATGGCAGGCCGGACACCTGGCCCGAGCGGTGCACGTCCCGTTCTGGGAGATCGAGAACCGCGCCGCCGAGGTGCCGGCCGGCGAGGTCTGGGTGCACTGCGCCAGCGGCTTCCGGGCCTCGATCGGCGCGTCCATCCTCGACCGGGCCGGACGGCGGGTCGTCCACGTCGACGACGACTGGGAGAACGCCGCGCGGTTCGGGCTCAGGCCGTCAGCTTGAAGTGTCTCAGCTCCTCTTCGGTGAGCAGCCGGGACCTGATCAGGAAGCGGACGCCTTCCGGGGCCTCGACGGAGAAGCCGCTGCCCCGGCCGGGCACGACGTCGACGGTCAGGTGGGTGTGCTTCCAGTACTCGTACTGCGACCTGGACATCCAGAACGGGATCGGCCGGTCCAGCCCGGGCACAGGCAGCTCTCCCAGCAGGATATCGGCCTGCCCGGTCTTGAACTCGCCGTCGGGATAGCACATCGGCGATGATCCGTCGCAACAGCCGCCCGACTGGTGGAACATGAGCGGCCCGTACTGGCCGGCCAGCCGCCGCAGCAGGTCAGCTGCGGCGGCGGTGAGATCGACACGGCATGGTTCCTGCGTCGTCATGGCGTCAAGGCCTAGAAGAAGCCGAGCGCCTTGGGGGAGTAGCTGACCAGCAGGTTCTTGGTTTGCTGGTAGTGCTCGAGCATCATCAGGTGGGTCTCGCGACCGACCCCGGACTGCTTGTAGCCGCCAAAGGCCGCATGCGCCGGGTAGGCGTGGTAGCAGTTCGTCCAGACGCGGCCCGCCTGGATTTCCCGGCCCGCCCGGTAGGCCCGGGCGCCATCTCTGGTCCACACGCCCGCGCCGAGGCCGTAAAGGGTGTCGTTGGCGATTTTGAGAGCGTCGTCCTCGTCGGCGAAGCGGGTCACGGCCACCACCGGACCGAAGATCTCCTCCTGGAAGATGCGCATGGAGTTGTCGCCCGCGAAGATGGTCGGGGTGACGTAGTAGCCGCCGGCCAGCTCGCCGCCCAGCTGGGCGCGCTCGCCGCCGGTGAGCACCTTGGCGCCCTCGGCCTGGCCGATGTCGATGTAGGACAGGATCTTCTCCAGCTGGTCATTGGAGGCCTGCGCGCCGATCATGGTCTGGGTGTCCAGCGGGTTGCCCTGCTTGATCGCCTGCGTCCGGGCGATGGCATCGCCGAGGAACTCCTCGTAGATGTCCTGCTGAATGAGGGCCCGGGACGGGCAGGTGCATACCTCGCCCTGGTTGAAGGCGAACAGGGTGAAGCCCTCGAGCGCTTTGTCGTAGAAATCGTCGCGCGCGTCGGCGACGTCGGAGAAGAAGATGTTCGGGCTTTTCCCGCCCAGTTCCAGGGTGACCGGGATCAGGTTCTGGCTGGCGTACTGCATGATCAGCCGACCGGTGGTGGTCTCGCCGGTAAAGGCGACCTTGGCGATCCGCGGGCTGGACGCCAGCGGCTTGCCTGCCTCGACGCCGAAGCCGTTGACGACGTTCAGCACGCCGGGTGGCAGCAGGTCACCGATCAGCTCCATCGCCTTGAGGATCGACCACGGCGTCTGCTCGGCTGGCTTGAGCACCACGCAGTTGCCCGCGGCCAGCGCGGGCGCCAGCTTCCACGCGGCCATCAGGAGCGGGAAGTTCCACGGGATGATCTGGCCGACGACGCCCAGCGGCTCGTGGAAGTGGTAGGCGACGGTGTCGGTGTCGATCTCGGAGAGGCTGCCCTGCTGGGCCCGGATCGCGCCGGCGTAGTAGCGGAAGTGGTCGACGACCAGCGGCAGGTCAGCGGCCAGGGTCTCCCGGACCGGCTTGCCGTTGTCCCAGGTCTCGGCGATCGCCAAGGGTTCGAGGTTGGCCTCTATCCGGTCGGCGATCTGGTTCAGGATGCTGGCTCGGTCGGTGACGCTGGTGTGGCCCCAGGCGCGTTTGGCGCCGTGCGCGGCGTCGAGTGCGAGCTCGACATCTTCGGCGGTCGACCGGGCGATCTCAGTGAACGGCCTGCCGTTGACGGGGGAAGGGTTCTCGAAGTACTGACCCTTGGTTGGCGGAACGAACTCGCCGCCGATGTAGTTGCCGTAGCGGTCCTCTACCGAGACTGAACTACCGGGCTGGCCTGGCGCTGCGAACTGTGACATGGTGGTCCCTTGCTGAGTCGGGCTGACTGGGGTCATGCGAAGATAGCCAGCACGAACAGCTGCCCGTAGAGACCATCGCAAGCGCTTGTCCAGGACCAACGGCCCGAGTTCCGCCGCCGAAGGACCCTAACGGGCGGGGTCATGAGACCGCTGCGGCCCGCGTGCCGCTGGCCTAGCCTGCCTCGCGAGAGGTGGGTAGGACGATGACCGAGACGAGTCGGCGCGACGCCGCGCGAACCCTCACTGAGCAGGCCGGATACCTGGTCGGGGTGGCGGCCCGCGCGCCATCACTGCACAACAGCCAACCTTGGCGCTTCACCGTCAGCGGGGATGCGATCGAGCTTGATGCCGACGCCAGCCGCCAGCTGCCCATGGATCCCGACGGCCGGGAGATGCTGATCAGCTGCGGGGCGGCGCTGTACGGGCTGCGGCTCGCGGTGCGCTCGCTCGGGTTCCTGCCCGAGGTCGAGCTGCTCCCCGGCCTCCCCGGGCGGGCGCCGCTCGCGCGGGTCCGGCTGGGCCCGGCGGCGCCCATGACGGCCGGCGAGCGGAAGATGCTTGCCGCGGTGCCGCACCGGCACACGCACCGAGGCCCCTTTGAGGCTGGCCCGCTGCCCGCCGGTCTGCTCGCGCGGCTGCAAGACGATGCCCGGGCCGAGGGCGCCACGCTGGCCGAGATCGAACCAGGGCCCGCCCGCCGACGGCTGATGGCGCTAGTGGCGGCCGCGGGCCGCAGGCAGGACCGCGATCCGCCCTTGCGCGCTGAGACACGGCGATGGAGCCGCGACGTCACCAGCCCGGCCCGGGACGGCGTGCCCGCGCACTCGTTCCCGGCCACTCCGGCCCGCCAGCCCGGGCAGCTGCCGCAACGTGACTATGACCTCGGCCGCGGTATCGGCCTGCTGCCGACCGGCGGTCCCGCGCCGCCGGTGACGGCCATGCTGTTCACCCCCGGTGACGGCGAGGAAGACTGGCTGCGCGCCGGCCAGGCCCTGGACCGGCTGCTCCTCCACGCCGCCACGCAGTGGGTGTTCGCCAGCCTGAACACCCAGCCGCTCGAGGACGCCGCGACCCGGACGCTGGTCAGGGACCGGCTCGCCCCGTCTGGCTGGCCACCGTCTGGCTGGCCACTGTCTGGCTGGCCACTGTCTGGCTGGTCACTGTCTGGCTGGCCGCAGATGCTGCTGGCGCTTGGCGTCAGCCGGACGGCTCCCGCCACGGCCCGCCGCCCAGTAGGGGACCTGATCGAGCCGTGATCACTCCTATGGCCGGTTCCGTCCGAGCCGCTCGTGGGCTATGACCCATTCATCGGCGACGATGGCCGCGCCCAGCGAGATCTCGCCGCAGAGCACTGTCGCGGCGACGATCTCGGCGAACTTGCGGACCTGGCCCGGCCCGTAACAGCCCAGCAATTCCAGGCACTCACGCTGGGTGGGAAGTCCGGTCCCGCCGCCGTAGGTGGCCACGATGAGCGCGGGGATGGTGATGGAGTAGTAGTAGCTCCCGTCGGCCAGCAGTTCGGTGTGCACCAGGGCCGCCGAGGACTCGGCCACGTTGGCGATGTCCTGCCCCGTCGCCGTGAACAGCGCCGCAATTGCGTTGGCCGGGTGATTCCCGTTGCTGCTGCTCCCCGCCAGCAGACCGCCGAGGTTACTTGCCTGGCGGGCCAGGAACATCTGGCCGGGCGTGGTGTGCAGGATCCGGCGGGCCAGGTCGGCGGGTATGGTGACCTCGGCCACGAGCCGCTTCCCGCGTGTCCGCAGGATATTGACGTGCGAGCTCTTCTTGTCCGTGGCCAGGTTGGCTTCCAGGTAGAAGTCCCGGATGCCGGCGTACTGCGACCTGATCCACTCGCATGCGCGCTGGGTGGCCTTGCCGGTGAGGTTCTGGCCCGCCGCGTCGCCGGTGGTGTAGCTGAACCGCAGGAACATGAACCTGCTCGCGGGGAACTGCTCGATGTCGTGCAGGTGACCCACCCGGGTGGTGGCCTCGGCCTCGGCCTTGATGGCGGGGAATGTAGCCGTGACCCATTGTCCGAATGCGCGGGCCTCCCGCGCGCTGCCGAAGCCGAAGGCCGGCGCACGCTGCATGAGGTCCGCCAACACGGTGGTCCGCACCCCGCCTGCGGCATAGGCCAGCTTCATGCCGCGGTTGTAGCTCGCCACCAGAGTGCCTTCGGTCGTGGCCAGCGGCACGTAGAACGTCCCCCGAGCGTGCTCGCCGTCGACGAGCAGCGGCCCGGCGATGCCGATCGGCACCTGAGCCACGCCGACGAAGTTCTCGATGTTCCCGGCCAGGACCGCAGGGTCGAACGAGTAGTGGCCGATGTGCTCCGGGGCAACGCCGACGGTCTCGGCCAGGAAGGCCATCCGCTTCCCGGCGGCCGTCGTGGTGTGGTCGTCGTCGGACCTGGGGACCTCGCGACGCACCGCGGCGGTTGCGGTCATGGCAGCGACCGGTAACTACGGGCCAGTTCGTCCTTCAGGACCTTGCCCAGCGTGTTCTTGGGCAGTTCGGAGCGGAACTCGAAGATCCGCGGGCACTTGTAGGCGGCCAGCCGCTCCCGGCAATAGGCGGTGAGCTCGGCCTCGAGCAAGTCCGCCGACGGCCGCCGGATGATGACCGCCATGACTTCCTCGCCGAGCCGCTCGTCGGGAACGCCGACCACGGCGGCGTCGGCGACCGCCGGGTGCGCGTGCAGCACGTTCTCGATCTCGCTCGGATACACGTTGTACCCGCCGCGGATGATGAGCTCCTTCTTGCGGCTGACGATGTACAAGAACCCGTCCTCGTCGAAATAGCCGAGGTCGCCGGTGTGCAGCCAGTCCCCGGTGAAGGCCTCTCCGGTCGCCTCCGGGTTGTGCCAGTACCCCTTCATCACGTGCATGCCGCGGGTGACGACCTCGCCCACGTTCTCCGGGCCGGGGGGCAACGGCCTGCCGGCCGAGTCCCAGACCTGCGTCTGCGTCCCCCAGATCGGCTTGCCGACGCTGTATGCGCGGCGCTCGTCCGCGCTCACGTTGAAGGTTGTCGTCGACGCCGTCTCGGTCAGGCCGTAACCCTCCAGTATCACCAGGCCGAAGCGCTCCTCGAACGCGTCAAGCACGGGCGCGGGGATCGACGCCCCGCCGGAAATGGCGATCCGCAGCGAAGACAGGTCGTAGCTGTCCAGGTCGGGGCAGGACAGCACATCGGCGAACATGGTGGGCACGCCCTCGAAGATCGTGATTCGGTCCCTCTGGATCGCGGCGAGCACGGCGGCCGGGCTGAACCTGGGGATCAGCGACATCGCGCAGCCGAACCGCACGCAGACGTCCACGATGCTGGAAAGGCCGAACACGTGGAACAGCGGCAGGACCGTGAGCACGATGTCGTCGGCTTGGACGTCGAACAGGCGGCCGGGGATGTCGGCGTTCATGTAGAGCTGCATGTGCGTCAGCTCGGCGCCCTTGGGGCGCCCCGTGGTGCCGGAGGTATACACGATCACAGCCGTGTCCAGCGGCTCCCGCGCGGCCATCTCGAACCGCGGCACCGCTGCGTCCAGGAGCCGTTCGAAGGGCATGGCCGTCTCAGAATCGCCTGCGTGGCCGACCGCGTAGACCCGGTCGAGACCGGCCGCCTCGGCACCCTTGGCCGCCTCGGCCAGGATTCCCTCCCACGTGATCAGGATGCGCGCGCCGCTGTCGCCCAGGTGAAAGGCCACCTCAGGCGCCTTGAGCATGACGTTGAGCGGCACCACGATGCCGCCCGCCTTGAGGATCCCGAAATACGAGACGAGGAACTGGGGAATGTTCGGCAACTGCAGCGCGACCGGGTCGCCGGGCCTTATCCCGATGGCCGTCAGGGATGCGGCGAGGCTGTCAGAGGCCTTGTCCAGTTCCCGATAGGTGAGCTGGCCTCCGCTGAACAGCGCCACCGGCCGGTCTGGTGATGAGTGCGCGGTTTCGCTGAGGATGACAGCAAGGTTGAAACTCACGGCCCCTCCCTGTACCATGTCGAGCCTGGCGGGCCATTTATCACAGTCCTATAACAGCCTCTGCCGCACACGCATGGCAGGCAACGGGCGTTCAGCCCGATCAAATGGGACCTTCGGCCCTGGGACCACGGCCTTTTTGCTGGTCGGCTGGGTGCTCATGACCGTGCTCGAGCTATCCCGGTGGCAATTCGGGGTTACCACCGTCTACCACTTCATCTTCGTCCCGCTGACGATCGGCCTGTCGCTGGTGGTGGCCTGCATGCAGACTGCCTGGCTGATCCGCAAGGACCCGGCCTACCTGAGGATGACGAAGTTCTTCGGGAAGATCTTCCTGATCAACTTCGCGGTGGGCGTGGTCACCGGGATTGTGCAGGAATTCCAGTTCGGCATGAACTGGTCGGCCTACTCGGAGTTCGTGGGCAACGTGTTCGGCGCTCCGCTGGCCATGGAGGCACTGCTTGCCTTCTTTATGGAGTCGACGTTCATCGGCCTGTGGATCTTCGGCTGGAACCGGCTCTCGCCGCGGCTGCACCTGGCCACGATCTGGCTGGCCGCCATCGGCACCAGCCTGTCGGCCTACTTCATCCTGGCGGCCAACTCGTGGATGCAGCACCCGGTCGGCTACAAGGTCCTGCCCGGCACCCACCGGGTCGTGCTGACCAGCATCTGGGCGCTGCTGACCAACTCAACCGTGCTCGCCGCCTGGCCGCACGTGTGGTTCGCGTCGTTCATGGTGGCCGGCGTGGTGCTGATCGCGGTCAGCGCCTGGCACGTGGCCCGCGGGTCCCAGCTTGAGGTGTTCCGCCGGGTCCTGCGGCTCGGCCTGGCGGTCACGCTGGCCGCCGGGATCGCGACCGCGGTCACGGGCGACGTCCAGGCCCGGCTGATGGACTCGCAGCAGCCGATGAAGATGGCGGCCGCCGAGGCGCTGTACAACACGTCGGACGCGGCGTCGTTCTCCCTGTTCACGGTCGGCTCGCTGAACGGCAGCAAGGAGCTGTGGAGCATCAAGATTCCCGACCTGCTTTCCCTGATCGCCACCCTCGACCCGCACGGCACCGTGCAGGGGATCAACAACGTCGAGCGCGCCTACGACAAGAAGTACGGACCTGGCAGCTACAAGCCGATCATCCCCGTCACCTACTGGTCGTTCCGGCTGATGGTAGGCCTCGGCCTGCTCGTCGCGCTGCTTGCCCTCATAGGCCTGTGGCTGACCCGGCGACTACGGATCCCGCGCAGCCGCTGGTTCTACCGGCTCGCGCTGTGGGGGGTGGCGCTGCCGTACCTGGCCACCACGATGGGCTGGATCTTCACCGAGATGGGGCGGCAGCCGTGGACGGTGTTCGGCCTGCTGACCACGGCCCAGAGCGTATCGCCGGGCGTTACCGCGTCATCGGTGATCATCTCGCTGACCGTGTACACCCTCCTGTACGGGGGCCTGGCCGCCATCGCGGGCTGGCTGACGGTCAGGCATGTCAAGGGCGGCGCCCCGGACGAGACGGGGCAGCCAGGCACCGCCGAGCCGCTGCCCGTCTTCCAGTACTAAGAGGGAATCCATGAACCTCGCGACCTTTTGGTTCATCGTCATCGCGATCTTGTGGTCCGGGTACTTCGTGCTCGAGGGATTCGACTTCGGAGTCGGCATCCTGCTCCCGTTCCTGGGCCGGGACGACACCGAGCGCCGAGTGCTTGTCAACACGATCGGCCCGGTCTGGGACGGTAACGAGGTCTGGCTGCTGACCGCCGGGGGAGCGACGTTCGCCGCGTTCCCGCTCTGGTACGCCTCCATGTTCAGCGGCTTTTACCTTGCCCTGCTGCTCATCTTGGCCGCGCTGATCGTCCGCGGCGTCTGCTTCGAGTTCCGCAGCCAGGTAGACAGCCCCCGCTGGCGGGGCAACTGGGACCGGGCCATCTTCGCCGGGTCCGCGCTGGCCGCGCTGCTGTGGGGAGTGGCCTTCGCCAACATCGTCCGCGGCGTCCCGCTCGACGCCAAGCACGTCTACACCGGCAACCTGCTGACCCTGCTCAACTGGTACGGCGTGCTTGGCGGCCTGGTCACGCTCAGCCTGTTCACCCTGCACGGCGCGATCTTCCTCAGCCTGAAGACCACAGACGAACTTGAGCGGCGGGCCAGGCGGGCCGCCACCATCACCGCGCTGGCCGCCATCCCGCTGGCCGCGGGCTTCCTCGCCGTCACCCAGGTCAGCCACGGCAAGCCCGCCACCGACGTCACCGCCGCCGTGGCCGCCGTCGCCCTGATCGGCGGCGCGGCCGCGGCGCTGCGCGGGCGGGAGGGCTGGGCGTTCGCCGGGACCGCGCTCACCCTCGTGCTTGCCGTCGCCACCCTGTTCGGCGACCTGTGGCCGAACGTCCTGCCATCCACGACCTCCGCCGCCTACAGCCTGACCGTGAACAATGCCTCGTCGGCCCACTACACCCTGGTCGTCATGAGCTGGGTCGCGGTGATCTTCACCCCGATCGTGCTCCTCTACCAGGGCTGGAGCTACTGGGTGTTCCGCCAGCGGCTGACCCGCTTGGACATCGCCCGGACGGCACACACGCCCCCGCCGGTGACCGGGCCGGAAACCGCCGAGCGGGTCGGCGGGCGGCCGTGAAGCCGCTGGACCCGCGGCTGCTGCGCTGTTGTGCCGCCGCCCGGGGCTACCTCGCGCTCACGGTCGCGCTCGGCCTGATCGCGACCGGCCTGATCCTGGTCCAGGCCAGCCTGCTGGCTCACGTCCTGGCCAGCGCGGCCACCGGCACCGGCGTCGATGCCCTGGCCGGCTCGCTCGGCGTGCTCCTCGCCGTGTTGCTGGCCCGCGCCGCGGTCGGCTACGGCGGGGAGACCGCCGCACTGCGGGCCGCCGCCGAAGTGAAGTCACAGCTGCGCCGCAGGCTCACCGACCACGCGCTTCGGCTGGGTCCAGCGTGGCTTGCCCGGCACCGGTCCGGTGAAGTCACCACGCTGGTCACCAGGGGCCTGGACGGGCTTGACGCGTACTTCGCCCGGTACCTGCCGCAGCTCGTGCTGGCCTGCATCGTGCCGTTCGCCGTGCTGATCCGGGTCGGCCTAGCCGACTGGGTCTCTGCCGTGGTCATCTGCGTCACCCTGCCGCTGATCCCGGTCTTCGCCGTCCTGGTCGGCCTGCACACCAAGGCGATCACCCAGCGGCAGTGGCGGCTGCTGGCCCGGCTCGGCGGCCATTTCCTCGACGTGGTGGAGGGGCTGCCCACGCTCAAGCTGTTCGGCCGGGGCAAGCGGCAGGCCGAGGTGATCGGCCAGGTCACCGACGAATACCGGGCCGTCACCATGTCCACCCTGCGCGTCGCGTTCCTGTCCGCCTTCGTCCTGGAACTCGCCGCCGCGCTGGCCACCGCGCTGGTCGCGGTGGAGGTCGGGCTGCGGCTGCTGGCCGGGCACATGAGCTACCAGACCGCGCTGCTCGTCCTGCTGCTGACGCCCGAGGCCTACCTGCCGCTGCGCGCGGTCGGCGCCCAGTTCCACGCCAGCACCGAGGGCGCCGCCGCGGCCGCGGACGCCTTCGAGATCCTGGAAGCCCCGGCGCCGGCCCGGCCCCGGCCTGCGGCCACGGTGACCGGCCGCCCCGCTTCGGTCCTTGAAGATCTCATTGAACTGAACGGCCTGACTGTCAGCTACCCGGAACGCGAACGCACCGCCCTCGATGGCGTGACGATGACGATCTGCCCTGGCGACCACCTCACGCTGACCGGACCAAGCGGGGCGGGCAAGAGCTCGTTGCTGGCCGTGTTGCTCCGCTTCGCCGAGCCGGCCAGCGGGACGATTGAGGTCGGTGGCACCGACCTGAGGACCATCCCGCTTGACCAGTGGCGCCGTCAGATCGCCTGGGTCCCCCAGGACCCGCACCTGTTCACCGCGACCGTGGCCGAGAACATCGCCCTCGGCGACCCGGCGGCCGGCCCGAACGCCATCCGGGCCGCCGCCCAGCTGGCCGGGGCCGCCGGGTTCATCGCTGACCTGCCGCGGGGATACGATACACAGGTCGGTGAGCGCGGGCAGCGGCTGTCCTCGGGCCAGCGTCAGCAGATCGCGCTCGCCCGGGCGTTCCTGCGCGACGCGCCGTTGCTCCTGCTCGACGAACCCGCGGCCCATCTGGACGCGGCCAGCGCCGCCCGGCTGGAGCAGGTGCTGGCCACGGCGATGGCCGGCCGCACCGTGATCCGCGTCGCCCACGACGGCAGCAGGACCGGCACGGACCGCGTGCTCACCCTGGACCACGGCAGGCTCCTTCAAGCCCCGGCCCACGCCCTCCTGGCGGTGACGTCATGACCGCGATCCCGAATGCCCAGATCCAGAAAGTCCGGATATGGAATATCCGGTTGCGAAGGTCGGCGCCGCGCGCCGGGAGCCCGCTGCTCCGCCTGCTCCGGCTGGCCCGGCCCATGCGCGGCCAGCTGCTGCTGGCCGCGGCGGCCGGCGCGGTCGGCTGTGGCTGCGGCGTGGCGCTGCTCGCGGTCTCCGGCTTCCTGCTGGCCCGCGCCTCCCAGCACCCGAACATCGTGGCGATCTCCGTCGCGGTCGTCATGGTCCGCGCGCTGTCCGTCGGCCGCGGCCTGCTGCGCTACCTGGAGCGGCTGTTCTCCCACGACGTCGCGTTCCGTGTCCTGGCCGACGTGCGGGTCGCGATCTACCGGCGGCTGGAGCGCCTCGCACCCGCCGGGTTGGCCGCGTTCCGGTCAGGCGACATCCTCACCCGGCTGATCAGCGACGTCGACGGGACCCAGGACCTGTTCATCCGGGGCATCGCGCCGCCGCTGACCGCGGCGCTGGCCGGGGCCGGGGCGATCACCGCGGTCCTGCTGATCCTGGCCCCTGCGGCGGGCGTGCTTGCCGCCGGCCTGCTGGCCGCCGGGGTGCTGGTGCCGCTGGTTACCGCGGCGTCGGCGCGGCGGGCGGCACGGCTGGCCGCTCCCGCCCGCGGTGATCTCGGCGCCGCTGTCACCGACCTGCTCGGCGGCGCGGCCGAACTGCACGCGTTCGGCGCGGTCGAGGCCGGACTGAGCAGGGCTCGGGCCGCGGACGCCGAGCTGACCCGGCTCGCACGGCGGTCCGCTTCGGCGTCAGGCCTGGGCGCCGGCTTGGGCGCGGCCGCGGCCGGCCTGACCCTGTGGGGAGTGCTGCTGCTCGGCGTCGTGGTCACCGGGGCCGGGTCCCTGGGCCGGGTGCCGCTGGCCGTGATCACGCTGACCGCGCTGGCCGCCTTCGAGGCCGTCAACGCCCTGCCCGCGGCCGCGCTGCAGCTCAGCCAGGCCCGGGCCGCGGCCGGCCGGATCGCCTGCGTGCTCGACACGCCGGACCCGGTCCGCTGCCCGGCGCGACCATTCCCGCCGCCGCAAAGGCCAGTGACGATCTCCATCCGGGGCGGCTCGGTCCGGTACGCTGCGGACGCACCACGGTCCGTTCGGAATATAGATCTTGACCTCGAGCCTGGGCGGCGGATCGCCCTCGTCGGCCCCACCGGCGCGGGGAAATCCACGGTGGCGGCGGTCCTGTTCCGGTTCGTCGACCTGAGCTCGGGCACCGCCCTGCTGAACGGCCGCGACCTGGCCGGATACGACCCCGACGACGTCCGGTCCGTGGTCGGCGGCTGCGCCGCCGACCCGCACATCTTCGACGCCACGATCCGCGACAACCTGCGGCTGGCGCGGCCTTCGGCCAACGAGGCCGAACTCGCCGCGGCCGCGGACCGCGCGCGGGTGCTCGACTGGATAACGACGCTGCCGCTCGGCTGGGACACGCCGGTGGGCACGCACGGCACCGCGCTGTCCGGCGGGCAACGGCAGCGGCTCGCCCTGGCCCGGGCGCTGCTTGCCGACCCCGCCGTGCTCGTCCTGGACGAGCCGACCGCTCACCTCGACCAGGACAACCGCCGCGCGCTGACCGCGGACCTGCTGGGCGCGACGGCCGGCCGGACCACCCTGCTGATCACGCACGACCTGAACGGTCTCGACCAGGTGGACGAGATCGTCGTGCTCGAGGCCGGGACGGTGTCAGAACGCGGCACCCACGCCCAGCTCATCAAGTCCGGCGGACCCTACCAGCGGCTCTGGGAGGCAAGCCAGGAGGAGGCATTATGACCTGCACGCTGCATTTGGCCTGGGACAGCAGGCTGGCGGGCTACGACTTCGGCCCGGGACATCCGATGGCGCCGCTGCGCTTGGAGCTGACCATGGAACTGGCGCAGGCCTTCGGCCTGGGCCGCCTGGAGGGGGTGACGGAAGAGGTCCCGGCCGTGGCCACCGGCGCCGAACTGGAGCTCGTCCATGATCCCGCCTACATCGGCATGGTCCGGCTGGCCGGCCACCAGGCAGTGAAGGGGGAAGGGGGGACGGGCGGGGGGTTGTCCGACGGGCTGACCACGCGCGCGCTCCTCATGCACGGGCTGGGCAACGAGGACAACCCGCTGTTCCCTGGCATGCACGAGGCCGCCGCGATGGTCACCGGGGCGACGCTGGCCGCCGCCCGCGCCGTGTGGACGTCGGCCTCCCAGCACGCCGCCAGTCTGGCCGGCGGCCTGCACCACGCCATGGCCGGGCACGCCAGCGGGTTCTGCGTCTACAACGACCCGGCCGTCGCGATCGCCTGGCTGCTGAGTCAGGGCGCGCAGCGGATCGCCTACGTCGACGTGGACGCTCACCACGGCGACGGAGTGCAGGTCGCGTTCTGGGACGACCCGCGGGTGCTGACGATCAGCGTGCACGAGGACCCCGAGACGCTGTTCCCTGGCACCGGGCGGCCGGGGGAGACCGGCGGGCCGCACGCCGACCGGACCGCGGTCAACCTCGCGCTGCCCGCTGGCACCGGGGACGCCGGCTGGCTGCGGGCCTTCCACGCCGTGGTCCCGCCGGTCGTCCGGGCATTTCGCCCGCAGTTGCTGGTCAGCCAGCACGGCTGCGACTCGCACCGGGACGACCCGCTGGCCAATCTGGAGCTGAGCATTGACGGCCAGCGTGCCGCGCACGCCGCCATCCACGCGCTCGCGCACGAGGTCAGCGATGGCCGCTGGCTGATCACCGGCGGCGGGGGCTACGAGCATGTGCAGGTGGTGCCGAGGACCTGGACCCATCTGCTGTTCGAGGCCGCGGGCGCGCCGCTCGACCCGGTCCGCTCCATCCCGGAGCGATGGCGCGAATACGCCACCGGGGCGACCGGCCAGCCCGCCCCCGCGCGGATGACCGAAGACGGCCCGGCGACCTTCACCGCCTTCGAGTCGGGCCATGACCCGGCCGATCCGGTCGACCGGGCCATCATGGCCACGAGGAGGGCCGTCTTCCCGTACCACGGGCTGCTGCCCTGACGGTCACGCGCGGTCTTGCGGCGGGATGATCAGCACCGGGCAGTGCGCGTGCTGTACGACCTGGCCTGCCGTCGAGCCCATCAGCATGCGGGTGAATCCGCCCACGCCGCGCGAGCCGAGCACGATCATGTCGGCATCCTTGCTCGCCTCGAGAAGTTCCTCGACAGGGAAGCCGTGCACGGCCTTGACCGTGACCGACTCCGGGTGCGGGCCGTCAAGCCCGGACAGCACCTTGTCGGCCTCCTCTTTCACCGCCGCCTGGGCCTTCTCGGTGAGCTCCAAGTCTCCTGGGCTAGTGACAACGCCGCCGAAGTAACCCACGATGGCCGGGTGGACGGTGAGCACGGTGAGCGGGGCGTGACGGATGGCCGCTTCCTTCATGGCCCACTCCAGGGCCAGCTGCGAATGGCCGGAACCGTCTACGCCGACGAGGATCCCAGACATGTCCTTCTCCTTTGCTGGAAGCTCCCTATGCCTTAACTCTCACTACCGACGCTAGGCCCGCACGGCCCGCACCGGCAGGGCCCTCCGGATCCCCGGCCACGGGACTTTGGTCCCTTCTTGGTCCGCGGTCCAGGAAATTTGAGCAGCACAAACTATGGGACATCTGTCCGCGCTGGAAGAGCGCAAAGTGCCCAGCCTTTCAGGATTTCATCTTTTCCAATAAAAATGCAAGCCCGTCACGCATCAGAAAACTTGCGATTCCCTTCCCGTCACGTGAAACGGTTTCACTGCCTTCGTGATCGGGACAACGACGGGCGCGGCCGGCTCGGCCAGGGCGCAGCAGGGAGGAGGAAGCAAGCGAGCCAGGAGAGCGGGACGCAGCCGGACGCGTGACTTCCGCTACACGAAGAAGGGCTGGCTCTACAGCGGCCCGGCGGTGCTGATCTTCGGCGCCTTCGTCATCATCCCGACGTTCTACACGTTCTACATGTCGCTGTGGAACTGGAACGTGCTGAACCCGAGCCTGTCGGTCTACAAGGGCCTGGGTAACTACAGGGAACTGCTAACCGCATCCGACCCGGGGTTCTTGCAGACGCTGTGGAACTCGCTCTACTTCACCGGCGCGATGGTCATCGCCGGGACGGCGATCTCGCTGTGCCTGGCCCTGCTGCTGCAGCGCGGCGGCACCACCATGAACGCCTCCAGGGTAGCCATCTACCTTCCGAACGCCACCCCGCTGATCGCCACGTCGCTCATCTGGGCGTGGATATACAACCCGCAGTTCGGCCTGGCGAACTGGGTGCTGCACAGCCTCCACCTCCCGACCTCGCCGTGGGTCGAGGGACAGGCGACCTCGATGCCGGCCGTCATCTTGTTCAGCCTGTGGCATGAGGTCGGCTTCACCACGATCATCTTCCTCGGCGGCCTCACCATCATCAACGACGAGTACAGCGAGGCCGCGCGCGTCGACGGCGCGGGGCCGTGGCAGGAGTTCTGGCACATCATCTGGCCGCAACTGCGGCCGGTGACCTCTTTCGTGGTCGTCATCACCACGATCTTGTCCCTGCAGTCCTTCACGCAGTTCTACCAGCTGAGCGGCGGCGGCCCGAATAACGCGACGACCACGCTCAGCTACCTCGTCTACGAAGAATCGCAAGTTCTCCAGAACACCGGGTACGCGGCGGCGCTCGCCGTCGTGCTGTTCCTGATCACCGTCTTCTTCAGCCTCGTCCGGTGGCGCACAACCCCGGATATCGGCATTACCTCGTAAAAGAAGGGTCAGCCGTGCATTCTCGCTACAGAAGGGCAGCGGCCATCGCATCCGCCGCTGTCGCCACAGTGCTCGCCACCGCGGCCTGCGCCGGCGGCGGATCGTCGAGCTCGAGCGCTTCCCCGTCGGCATCGGCTAACGCGGCCGCGATCAGCAAACCAGTTACGATCAGCTTCGACGAGGTCTACTCCTCCGGCACGCTGAAGACCGCGCTGCAGTCCGCAGTTACGGCGTTCGAGAAGGCGAATCCGAAGATCACTGTCGACCTCACCACCTACGCCAGCTACGGCCCGCTGCTCACCGCGGAGACCGCGCAGGTCGCGGCCGGTAAGGCGCCGACGATCGGCCAGGCCTACGAGTCCTGGGCGGAGAAGTTCGCAAGCAGCAAGGTGATCGTCCCGATCAGCTCCCTGCCGGGCGCCTCGAGCACGATGTCGACCGACTTGTCCACCTTCTACACTGGCGTACAAAACGATCTCAAGCTCCCCGACGGTCAGGTCTGGATGTGGCCGTTCGACAAGAGCCTGCAGGTCCTGTTCTACAACGCGGACCTGCTGAAGGCCGACGGCATCACCAGCACGCCCGCCACGTGGACGCAATTCGCGGCCGACCTCAAGAGCGCCTCGAAAAACGGCGTGGTCGGCATCACGATCGACCCGGGCAACGCGACCGAGGGCGTGACCTCGGGTGAGGAGTGGCTGGAGGAACTGGCCGCCTCAAACGGAACCCCGGTATACACCAGCAACGGGACCCCGCAATTCACCAGCCCTGCCGTGGTCTCCGCAATGGAGTACCTGGTGAACCTGAAGAAGGAAGGCGCGCTGGCCACCGGGTCCAACTACCCGGGCGAGACCGCGCTCGGGGCGAAGAAGGGCCTGGTCGACCTGTCCTCCTCGGCCGGCTACTACTACGAACAGCAGAGCGTCGGCGGCAAGTTCCCGCTGACCACCACCGTGCTGCCGGCCGGCAGCACCGGCAGCGTCGACGAGATGGCCGGCGCGAACCTGGTCGTGTTCGCCTCGGCCACAACCGAACAGAAGGCCGCCGCCTGGAAGTTCCTGCAATACCTGTCCGGCCCGGTCGAGCAGGCCGCGTGGTCGGCCGCCACGGGCTACTACCCGGTCACCAGCCAGGCCCTGACCGAGCCGTCGATGGCCAGCTACCTGAAGCAGAACCCGTGGGTGACCTCCACGATCACCGAGCTCAACAACGCCATCGTCGATCCGCCCTACGCCTGGGTCACCCAGTGCGGCATCGACCTGTCCACCGCGATCTCCGCCGCGCTGTCCGGCACGAGCGCCAGTTCGGCCCTGTCCACCGCGCAGAGCGCCTGCACCACCGCGAAGAGCAACGGGTGACCGTCCCAACCGTGGCGATGCCCCGCTGGCTGTCCGGTCGGCGGGGCATCCCGGCACGCGGGCGCAAGAAGACGTGGCGGTGGCGGCGCCATATCCTCGCCGTCGCGATCGGCGTGGCGTTCATCTTCCCGTTCTACTGGACGTTCGTCATCTCGACCGACCGGCCTGGCCAGTTCGACAGCTTCCCGCCGGTCCTGCTGCCGCAGTGGGACTGGGCGAACTGGTCGCGCGCCTGGGCGCTGGCCCCGTGGCCGCGGTTGTTCCTCAACACGGTCTTCATCGCGTCCTGCACGGTGATCCTCTGCCTGATCACCTCCACGCTGGCCGGCTTCGCCTTCGGCGTGCTGCGGTTCCCAGGCCGCAGGGCGTTGATGGCCCTGACCTTGTGCGTGCTGATGATGCCGCAGACCGTCCTGATCATCCCGGACTACGTCCTGGCCACCGACATCCACTGGGTGGACACGTACTGGATCCAGATCGTGCCGTGGGGCGCGAGTGTGTTCGGGATCTTCCTGGTCAGGCAGTTCTTCCTCACGATGCCGCGGGAGATCCTTGACGCCGCCACCGTGGACGGCGCAGGGAGGCTGCGGATGCTATGGCACATCGGCATGCCTGCCGTACGGCCGGCGCTGGTGATCATCGCGATCAACGTCTTCATGGCCAGCTGGAACAGCTTCCTGTGGCCGCTGGTGATGACCAGGAGCGAGTCGATCCAGCCGATCGAGGTGGGCCTGTCGTCGTTCGCCGGCGCCAACGGAACCGACATCCCCGGGCTCGCCGCGGCCGCCACGTTCACCACGCTGCCACTGGTGATCTTCTTCCTGGTGCTGCAGCGGCAGTTCATCCGCGGCGCGCTGTCCGCGGCCGGGTCGATCCGGTGAGTTAGCAATGGCCTACCTGGAGTTCTGGGGGGGTGTCGGGGTCATCGGGTCGAGCAAGGTGCTGATCGGTGACGGCGGTCACCGGGTCCTGCTCGACCTGGGCCTGGACATCCCCAGGGAAGGCGACCTGTTCCGCGAACCGGTTCGGCTCCGGCCCGGGCAGGAGCTGTCAGCCCGGCTGCGAGCCGGTGCCGCGGCTGCGGTCCCGGGGGTCTATGACCCGGCCGGACTCGGTTCGGGTGACCCGCTGTGCGATCGCCTGGCCGAGCCGGGGGAGCCGACCTCGCTGTTTGTCAGCCACCCGCATATCGACCACGTCGGCCTGGTCGGCTTCGTCCGTCCGCAGGTCGCGGTGCACGCGGCACCGGAGGCGATCGCGCTGCTTGGCGCGCTGGCCGCGGGCGGTGACGTGCTGCCGGGCCCGCGCGATTTCACCGCGCCGCGAACTGCGTGGGTGCCGGCCGAGGCCGGCACCAAGGTGTGCGCCGGGCCGATGGCCGTGGAGCGGTTCGACCTGGACCACGACGTCCCGGGTGCCAGCGGCTACCGGGTCACGACCAGCGACGGCGTGCTGGCCTACACGGGCGACATCAGGTTCCACGGCCACCATCCGGAGCGGTCCTGGGCGTTCGCGGCCGACGTGGCCGGCTGCGAGATCCTGGTGACCGAGGGCACCGCGCTCAGCTTCGACCAGGCCTACCCGCCGCGCACCGAGGCGGACGTCGCGCGCGACTACGCCGCGGCGCTTGAGGCCAGCCACGACCTGATGCTCCAGGCCGTCTATCCGCGCGACCTGGACCGGGTCCGTGCCCTCACCGTGATCGCCGCCGAACTCGGCCGGGTCATCGGATGGCCGCAGCGGACCGCCGCGTTCCTCCGCGCCGCCGGGATCGACGCGGCCGCCGTGGATCTGTCCGCGATCAGGGACAGTCCTGGCGCGTACGTCGTCCAGGTCGACCCAGACGACCTGCCGTCCCTGCTGGACCTCCCGCTCGGCCCGGGCAGTGCGGTGCTGCATGCCAACGGTGAGCCGCTCGGCCCGTTCGACCCCAGGTGGAAGCTGTTCACCGACTGGATCACCCACTGCGGCCTGCCGCTCCGCCAGATCGGCTGCTCTGGCCACGCCTATTCCGACGATCTGCACGAGATGGTGTACCGGATCCGACCGAAGATCGTCGTGCCGATCCATACTCGCAGCCCGCAGCGCCTGTACCCGGTCGGCGGCCCCGCCCGCGTCGTGGTCGGCCGCGCGCAGCGTTACGACTTCAACGGCCGCCCGGTCGGGGCAGGGTCTCGCAGGCCGGGTTGATCATTGCCGGATGGCCGTCGGTGCCGATGCCGACCATGCCGTGCAGGCGGACGCAGCGGCCAGGCTCGACGCCCGCGATCTGCGTCCGGCCGTAGAACACGGCGGTCAGCTCGCCGGTCGAGTCGGTGACCTCGCAGGCCAGCACGTTGTTGCTCGGAACCGGCCGGACCTGTGCCGCGCGCAGCCTGCCCTGCACGGTGGCCTGGCCAGGCTGGTGCAGGGATCCGATCGGATCGGTGCCTGGCGGCGGCAGCGGCCACTCGTACTCGCTGAGTGCATGGGCCTTTGCCCGCTTGGCCTTCAGCGTCGCAACCTTGTGCTGGACGTCGAAGGGGATGATGGTAGCCGCCGCCGAGGGGACCCGGCTTACCACGCGGGCGATCCGGTCTGCCGTGTGGTCGTGCAGCAGTCGGCTGGCCAGCACCGGGTAGCTGCGGCGCGGCAGGACCACGGTGACATGCGTGCCGGGCACGGCAGCCTCCGCGTGGGCCAGCCGGGCCGCGGCGTGGGCCAGCCGCCGGTCGGGGCAGTCCGCGAGCTCCAGCGGAATCCCGGTGCCCGCCTGCACCCATTGCCGCCGCAGCTTGTCGGCCCGGGTGTCGTCCAGGCTGAAGTGCACGGCTCGCAGCGACGTGGGTCGCAGGCTCTTCGCGTACCTGAGCGCGGCGATCGTGGCCAGGTCGTAGCCGTCCACCAGGATCAGGACGCAGCGGCGGGAGTAGTTCGGCGGACGCGGCAGCGGCGCGCTCCCGTTAAGGTCCTCCAGGATGGCGGCCTCGGTGCGGTACTCCCGGTTGAGCCTGATCAGCAGGTACACCAGGACCGGGAACAGGATCACGATCAGCCACGCGCCCTCGGTGAACTTCACCACGGCGAACAGCACGACCACCAGCGCGGTGTAGATGCCGCCCGCGGTGTTGACCACCAGGCGGCGCCGCCAGCCCGGCTCCCGGGTCCGGCGGTGGTACCTGGCCATGCCGAACCCGGCCATGGCGAACCCGGTGAACACGCCGATCGCGTAGAAGGGGATGAGGGCGTAAACGGTCGCGCCCGCCACCAGCATGAGCGTGACCGACAGCGTGGTGAGCAGGATGATCCCGTTGGAGAACACAAGCCGGTGGCCACGCCGGGTCAGCCAGCGGGGCAGGAAGGAATCCTCGGCCACGAAGCTGGCCAGGAACGGGAAACCGGTGAAGCTGGTGTTGCCGCCGGTGAACAAGATCGCGGCCGTGGCGGCCTGGAGGAAGTAGAACATGGCCTGACCGGCCGGAGTGTGCCCGAACACCTGCCCGGCTTCCTGGGCCAGCACGGTCGGGAATCCTGCGGTGTAAGGGGTGGCGTGCGTGGCGTGGGCGAGCCAGGAGATCCCGGCGATGAGGAACGCGACGATCGAGCCCTGCATGGCCAGGATCTGCCGGGCGTTGCGCCCCTCCGGCGGGCGCAGCGCGCTGACCGCGTTCGACACGGCCTCGATCCCGGTGAGTGACGAGCCGCCGTTGGCGAATGCCTTGGCCAGGATGTACAGGGCGCCGATGGCGATCAGCCCGGAGTGCGACCCGATGCCGACCGTGCCCGGCCCGGTCGGCACGTGCTGCAGGTTGCCGGCCAGCTCCCTGACCACGCCGGTGACGATCATCGCAATCACGGATGCGCCGAACAGGTAGGTCGGCAGGGCGAAGATCCGGCCCGCCTCGCGGATGCCGCGCAGGTTCCCCAGGCACATGAGTAGGATGGCCAGGACCGAGATGACCAGCAGGATCTTGGGGCCGATCACCGGGATCCTGGACAGCGCGGGGAACGCGGACACGATCGCTGCGCTTCCGGCGGCGACCTGCACCGCGACCGTGACCACGTAGTCGATCAGTAGCGCGACCGCGGCGACCTGGGCCACTCGCGGCCCGAAGTTCTCCCTGGCCACCACGTACGAGCCGCCCGCCCTGGTGTACACCGACACCACCTCGCGGTAGGACAGCACGACCAGGCACACCCCGAACAAGACCAGCAGGGTCAGCGGCAGCACGAGCGTGAACGCGGCCAGGCCGAAGAACGGGAGCAGCGCGTAAAGGATCTCCTCGGTGCCGTACGCCGCCGACGAGAGCCCGTCGCAGGACAGCACGCCCAGCGCCAGCGGCTTGGACAGGCGCTGGCTAGTCAACTGTTCGGTGACCAGCGGCGGGCCGAGCAGTCGGCGTTTCGCCGCGTACCAGATGCCATCAGGCAGCTCGGGCAGCTGGTGCCCCGAGCCGTTCATGTTCGCGGTGGCCGCCATCTGGTCCTCCAGCTGTCTCGCGGCGTAGGTACCGGCGATCCGGACAATTCGAGGAAATCGCCCCGCCGCAGGCGGCGGCCAGGGTCCAAGGTGAGGGACCTTTGGCACTTGGGGACGTGAACTTGGTCTCTTCCGGTTCCGCCCGCGCCCGGCCAGGCTAATCAGCATGGACACGAGATCTTCGCACCCCTCAGCCAAGAACAACGACAACGCGGCCTGGCGGCCGCTCGATGACGCCCTCCCAGCGCGCGAATCGTCGGCTGGCCTTGACGATCGGGCCTGCTGCTGCCCGGCCAAGGCCAGGGTGCGGGTGATCATGCCGGCCACCGCGGCCCGGCCGCACCAGACCGACCTGCTGCTATGCGGTCACCACTACCGCGTCTCGCGCCAGGCGCTGGCCGCGGCTCACGCCCGCGTGCAGGAACTGCCCGCCTAGACATAGCCATGCCCGTATCCCGTCAGGTACGGTCGGGCCATCCCGAGGAGGTCCAAAATGTCAGGTATGCCCATCGTGGCCGCCACCGACGGCTCGGAAGAATCACTGCGGGCGGTCGACTGGGCCGCCAGGGAAGCCGTGCTGCGCGGTGCTCCGCTGCGGCTTGTCTCCGCTGCGGCGCTGATGCCCCGGATGGTCGGCGGTCACGCCATGTCCGGATACGACACCGTGGCCGATGCCATTCGTGAGCACAGGGACCAAGCCCTGGCCGCGGCCGGAGAGCGGGCCGCCAGGGCGGCGCCGAGACTGCTCATTGACACCGACCACCTGGACGGGTCACCGGCCCAGGCGGTCACCGAGGCCGGGTCGGGCGCGCTGATGCTGGTCCTGGGATCGCGCGGGAACGGGGCGTTCGCGGCGATGGTTCTCGGCTCGGTCAGCCGGTACGCGGCTACCCACGCGGCCTGCCCGGTCGTAGTGGTCCGCGAGGAGACCGGCGCCGCGCACCGGCAGGTCGGCGTAGGCCTTGGCGACCTGGAACACGCTGCCGCGGCGCTCGAGTTCGCGTTCGGGGAAGCGGCCCTGCGCCACGCCAGCGTGGTGGCCGTCCACGCCTGGCATACTCCGCAATTGGACATCGCTCGCGCCGCGCAGGTGCCCGCCGGTCCAGCCGCCGATGTGTTCCAGGCCGAGGCCGCGCGGGAACTGGAGCGGCTGCTGGACGGTTGGCGGGAGAAGTACCCCGATATCGCGGTCAGCCAGGATGTGGTACATGGCCATCCAGGACGGGTCCTGGCCGGCCTGTCCGCCCGCGCCGACCTGGTAGTGCTGGGCCGGCATCCCGCCCACCACGGTCCCGGCACGGTCATCCACGCGGTCCTGAACCACGCGCACGGCCCCGTCGTCACGGTTCCGTCCTGACCTGCCGCAGGTGTTCATGCCGGGTCCCTTTCGATCGGGCAGGTCATGCACCTAGGCCCGCCCCGGCCCCGGCCAAGCTCGCTGCCGGCGATGGTAACCACCTCGATGCCATGCTTGCGCAGCATCGTGTTGGTGGCGACGTTGCGCTCGTAGCCCATGATGACGCCGGGCGCGACGGCGAGGTAGTTGACCCCGTCGTCCCACTGCTCGCGTTCGGCGGCCCGGATGTCCTCGTCGGTGGCCAGCACCTGGACCTTATCCAGGCCTAGCACCTCCGCGACCTTGTTCCACAGGTTGTGGTTGCGGGTCACGGAGACGGTGCGGTCTGTCCCGTTCGGCGTGAGCGTCCACGATCGCAGTCGCCGTTCCAGGTACGGGTACTGGACGAAGGTGTCACGGTCGATCATCGTCATCACCGTGTCCAGGTGCATCGTGGCACGCGAGGCAGGCAGCTCGACAGCAATCACCGTGCTGGCCTGCCCGGCCCGGAACAGGGCGCTGGCCAGCAACTCCACCGCCATCGGGGTGGACCGCTCGCCCATGCCGATCATCACCGCGCCGCGGCCGAGCACGTGCACGTCACCGCCCTCGATCGTGGCGGGAAGCAGGCTCGCGTCGTCGTCGCCGTAGTACCGGGCAAAGTCCGCGCCCGCGAACATCGGGTGGAACCGGTAGATGGCCCGGCTGTGCAGCGTCTCGCGCTGACGGGCCGACTTGGCCATCGGGTTGACCGAGACGCCCCGGTAGATCCAGCAGGAGTTGTCCCGCTGGAACAGGTGGTTCGGCAGCGGGGGCAGCACGAAGTCGTCGGCCCGCAGCATGTTCCACTTGAGGCTGTGCGCGCCCGACGGGTGCAGGTCGGCCTTGAGCACCCCGCCGACCAGGAACTCGGCCAGCGTCGGGCCGTCTAGGTCGTTGAAGAGCTTGCGCAGCGGCTGGATCAGGTTGGGACCAAGTATCTCCGGCGTGCAGATGCGGTCAAGGACGAAGGCCCGGCCCCCGGGCAGCTCCAGGGTCTCGCCCAGGAGCTGCCCGAAGTAGTGGACCCGCACGCCCTTGTCCCGGAGGGCCTCGGCGAAGGCGTCATGCTCCTCCTTAGCCTTCTTGGCCCACAGCACGTCGTCGAACAGCAGCTCGCCGACGTTCCGCGGGGTCAGCCGGGACAGCTCCAGGCCTGGCCGGTGCACGATGACCTGACGGAGCTGGCCCACCTCGGACTGGACGTTGAAGGTCATCTCGGTCACCGTTCTCCCGCGTCCTCACCCGCGTCCTGAGGGGCCGGGACCTGGCCCTTGTCCTCCCGGTATGCCTTGAGGAAGGCGTACAGGATGACTCCGGCGAGCACGAGGATCATTGCCTGGTAGACGGCAGCCCAGCCGGCCGCGAACGTGACCCACATCGAGAAAAGCACGCCGGCCCCGGCGATGGTCAGGTCCCTGGCCAGCTGCCAGCCCTGCACCCGGCGCCGCCCAGAGATGAGGTAGGAAAGCTGCGCGCAGGCCGAGAACAGGTAAGGGATGGCCACGGTGACCACGGTCAGGTCCACCAGGTCGGTGAAAACCGTCAGCCCGGTCGCGGTGGTGTAGCTCCACAGCATAAGCAGCGAGGGCAGCAGCGCCGCCATCAGGACGCCGAACCAGGCGGTTTCCTTGCGGTCACTCCATGCGAACGCCTTCGGGAACAGGCCGTCCTGGGCCGCGGCGCGGGACACCTCGGTGGTGACCAGCGTCCAGCCGTTCAGGGCGCCGATGCCGGAGGCGACGGCCAGCGCGGCCACCAGCTTGCCGGCCCACGCGCCGTGGGTGAAGATCGCCTGGAACGCGGGCACGAACGGGTCCGTGCTTGTGATCAGGGTGTGATGTGGGACCAGGCCCATGACCGCGGCCGAGACCGCCATGTACAAGATGGCGCAGGCGGCGGTGCCGAGCAGCGAGGCGCGGCCCACGTTGACCCGCGGGTTGCGGACTCGCTTGGCCGTGATCGCCGCGACCTCGACGCCGATGAACGAGAACAGCGCCACGCCCGCCGCGATGCCGATCGCGCTGTACAGGCTGCTGCCCGAGGCGTTGAAGGGCCCGAAGTTGCCCTTGGACACGAAGAACCAGCCGACGATGCCGACGAACAGCAGCGGCAGGAACTTCAGCACGACGGTCAGGTTCTGGAACCAGGCCATCTGCTTGACGCCGGCCAGGTTGATGATCGCCGGGATCCACAGGCCGCCCAGGGCGATACCCCAGTTGCCGTAGGACGACGGGTGGATGCCAAACAGGGCGTCAACGTAGAAGACCCAGGCCGACACGATGGCCGCGTTACCGGCCCAGGCCTGGATCCAGTAGCACCAGCCGGTCAGGTAGCCGGCGAAGTCGCCGAACTCGTGCCTGGCGTAGGCGTACAGCCCGCCGTCGGAGTTCGGGACCCGCTTGGTGAGCTGGCCGAACAGTACGGCCAGCAGCATCGCGCCGACCGCGATCACGGCCAGCACGGCGATCGAGCTGGTACCGGCGCCGGCCAGTACGGCCGGCATGGCGAAGACCCCGGTCCCGACGATGCTGCCGACGACCAGGCCGGTCGCCGACGTGAGGCCCAGAGCGCGGGCCTTCTGCTGCGCGCGGGTCGGCGCAGGCTCATGATCTTGCCCGCCGCCGGTCCGGGGGCCGACAAGTGTGGACATCGAATCCTCCTCCCGGGGGGCCGACCAGCGACTAGGTCAGTGGCTCGATCAGCTCCCTGCGGCACCAGCGTGTGCACGGGGCGTTTGGGGTCGTAAGGGACGCAGGTCCTTGATCATCAGCCCGAAAGGCACTCGTAGGCATCCGGTAGGGACGAAGGTCCTGTCTGCGACCTGGCTTCGGCCCCTGGCGTTCCGCATTCCGGCAGGAGTAGCAAGACTCTCAGGCAAAGGGTTAATAGTTTCCATTTACGGTCCGGCATTACTGGAGGAGCCATGAGCAAGAACATCCTGCTGGCGGTCGACGCGGCATCCCACGATCCCGCCCGGCACGTCTCGGCCGCCGCGGACATGACCCGCGACCTTTCCCGTGACAGCGGAGATCACGTCATCGTCTTGCACGTACACGAGTTCGCCACCGGCCGCTTCGGCCGTATCAGGGTGGACTGCGGTGACGGGGAGGGCGAAGGAGTAGTCGAGACGATCGTGTCCGGCCTGCGGGCAGCTGGCGTCAGCGCCAAGGGCGAGATCCTTGAGACCCACGTCGGTCACATCGCGGCAGCCATCTTGCACGCGGCCAAGGAACACGACGCGCGCCTGGTGGTGCTCGGCTCGAGCAGCCGGACGGACCTGCCCCGCGTCCCGCTCGGCAGCGTGGCCAGCCGGGTGCTGCACATGGCCACCCGGCCGGTCCTCATCGTGCCCCGCGCCGACGCCCACGCCGCAGCGGCCCAGCCGCCGGCCGTCGCCGCGGCGACGGGCGCCGACCAAGGCTAGCGCTCGGTCGTGTGTACGACGGCGACCGGGCAGGGCGAGTGCTGTAGCAGCGTGCCGGCGACCGAGCCGAGGCTCATGCCCTCCAGGCCGCCCAGGCCGCGTGAGCCCACCACGAGCATCTGTGCCTCGGCTGCGGCCGTTAGCAGCGCCGAACGCGGCGCGCCGAACGCCACCTGCCGCAGCACGGTGACCTCCGGGTGCTCCTTCTCGACCGGTGTCATGAGGCGGCTGAACTCTTCTTCCATTCGCGCGGCGCCGCCGAGCCTGCCGGGGGCGTCCGCCAGCGCGCACACCGCGACGAGGTGCACATTGCGTAGTGCGGCCTCCTCGAACGCGAATGCCAGCGCCGCCCGCGACTCGGGTGACCCGTCGACGCCTGTTACCACCGGGCCAGCCGACTGGTTGACCGCCCGCCAGTGGCCGCGGACGACCACTACCCGGCCCTGTCCGTGGTAGGCAACATGCCAGGGAACAGACCCAAGCATCGAGTCGGCGAGCGTTCCCTGGCCACGGGAACCGACCACGACCATCTCGGCGGTGCCGCTGCGTTCGATCAGCATGCGCGCGGGCTCTCCTTCGGCGAGCACTGTGCGGACCTCGGACAGATCCGGGACCGACCCGGCCAGCCGCACCCCGCGCGCGAGGATCTCCTCGCCCCGCTGCCGGACACGATCCGGGGCTACCAGGTCACCGAGCAGCGTCAGGTCACCAGGTGGCCAGGCGAGGCAGATGGTCAGTACGGTCCCGCGGGCCCAGGCTTCCCTGGCTGCCCAGCGCAGTGCTTCGTCGCTGCCGGCCGAACCGTCGTATCCGGCTACGATCCCGTCATTCATCTTGGTCATGGCGATCTCCTTGTCCTGCGATATACGAGCCAGGGGTGGCGACGTTTGGAGGGCGGTCGAAGACGGCCAGTAGGTCGGACCGGCTGATGATCCCAACCAGTTGCCCGGCCGCGTCGAGCACGGGAAGTCGCCTGAGTCTGCGGATGCACATTCGCGCTGCGGCGTGCTCGACCGTGTCGTCGGCCGCGACGGTCACCGCCGGGCTTGTCATCAGCTCGCCCGCGGTCGCCGCGCCCGCCTTTCGGCGCTCGGCGCGGTGCATGATGGCCGCGGCCATTCCCCGCAGGCCGTGGTACCCGTCTTCCAAGGCCTCCTTGGCCAGCATGTCTGCCTCGGAGACCACGCCGATGACCTTCCCGTCATCGTCTACGACTGGAAATCCGCTGACTCCGAGCTCGAACAGCCGGGCGGCCAGTTCCTTGTAAGACGCGTCCCTGGTCACCGAGACGACAGGGGTGGACATTACGTCCCTGACGAGGGCTGCCATCGTTAACCTCCGTCTCTGGGGGCTTCCCCGGTCAGTGTCAGAGCGGTCAGCCCATTGGGCTGCCTGACAGACGCCTTTGGGCCGCGGGCAGCGTTGTCCTCGCGGCTGAGGAAGGCGACGAGCTCCTCGATGGTGCTCATCAGCGGCGCTGGAAACACCACCGTGGTGTTCTTGTCCACCCCGATCTCGACCAGGCTCTGCAGGTTGCGCAGCTGCAGCGCGAGCGGGTGGGCCATCATCGTGTCTGAGGCATCGCCGAGCGCCGCGGCGGCCAGGGACTCGCCCTCCGCGTTGATGATCTTGGCTCGCTTTTCCCGCTCCGCCTCGGCCTGGCGCGCCATGGCGCGCTTCATGCTGTCGGGCAGCTGGATGTCCTTGAGCTCCACCAAGGTCACTTCGACGCCCCATTCGGCCGTGGTGGTATCGAGGATCTTCCTGATGTCCAGGTTGATCGTGTCGGTCTCGGCCAGCGTCTGGTCCAGAGTGTGCTGGCCGACCACCTTACGCAGCGTGGTCTGGGCGATCTGATTGATCGCCGCGCGGACGTTCTCGATGGCCAGCACGGACTTGACCGCGTCGACCACCCGGAAGTAGGCCACCGCGGACACGTCGACGCTGACGTTGTCGCGGGTGATGATGCCCTGCGACTGGATCGGCATCGTGACGATCCGCAGCGAGACCTTGCGCATCACGTCGATGAGCGGGATGATCAGCCGCAGTCCCGGTGCCCGCGGCCCGCGCAGCCGACCCAGCCGGAACACCACTCCCTGCTCGTACTGCCAGACGATCCGCACCGCCATCGCGAACAGAATGATGATCAGCACAGCGGCGATCACCAGGACGACGATCAGGGTATTCATTTCAGCGCTCCTGTCAGCTTCAACCACGCCTCCGAGACCAGCATTAGCCGGGTCGTACGAGTGGTCGAGAGCCGAAGGTCCCGCATGTGAGGCCGATCGTCACCTGCGGCGAAAGCGCGCTCGTTCCGGATCAGGGGACCTGTCCGGGAGACATCGGGGTCTTTCGCCCCGTGGATCGACCCTCACACGGTCTGAAGCCGCGCCGGAATGAACGTATGTACCCACCGTGGCCGGGGACGGTGGCCAGTTGCGTGTGTGCGGTAGTCGGCGGTCAAGCCAGCCGGGGAGCCACCAGTTGGCCTTCCCGAACAGGTGCATGAGGGCTGGCACGAGGACCGTGCGGACGACGAAGGCGTCGATGATGATGGCCGCGGCGAGGCCGACCCCGAACTGCTGGATGATGATGTTGCCGTTGAGCACGAACGACAGGAACACCAGGATCATGATGGTGGCCGCGGCGGTGATCACCCGGCCGGTCGCGGCCTGGCCGCTGGTGACCGCCTGCCGGTTGTCGCCGGTGCGGACCCATTGCTCGTGGATGCGGCTGACGAGGAACACCTCGTAGTCTGTGGACAGTCCGAACAGGACCGAGAACATGATCACCGGCAGGAACACTTCGACAGGTGGGCTGGTGCCGATGCCGAGGGCGGAGGAGCCCCATCCCCAGTTGAACACCGCGTTCGTCACCCCAAGGGCAGCGCCGACGGACAGCAAGTTCATCGCCGAGGCCATCGCAGGGATTACCAGACTGCGGAAAACGAGCATCAGCAGCAGGAACGCCAGGATCACAACGATCCCCATGAACAAGGGGAGCTTGCCGGCGAGGGCATCGGAGAAGTCGACCTCGCCGGGGGTCACCCCGCCGATCAGGACGTTCAGGCTGGTGCCGGCCTCAGCCTGCGGCACTGTCTGGCTGCGGAGGTGGCCGAGCAGCGTGGCGGTCTGAGCGGCCTGCGGGGCGGTGGCCGGGTAGAGTACCGCGACCGCGGCGGTGCCGGCCGGGCTTACCTGCGGCGGGGTGGCAGCCACGATCCCGGGCTGGCGGGCCGCGGCTTCGGTGACCCGTACGAAGGCGGCCTCGTCTGCTGGCCTGGGGAGCGCGGCGACCAGCTCGAACGGCCCGTTGAACCCAGGTCCGAAACCCTGGGCCAGCAGGTCGTAGGCCTGCCGAGTCATGGAGGACGCCGGGTCGGTGCCGGCGTCGTCGAGGCCGAGCTGTAGGGAAAACACCGGGAGGGCGACGATGAGCACCACCAGCAGGCCGGCCGCCGCTCGCAGCGCGCTGTGGCGCTCGATCGAGCGCGACCACCGGTACCACCAGCCGGAGGCGGCCGCCTCGGCCTGCGTGCCGGATCCGCGGATCCGCCGGCGCTCCCTGCGGCTGAGCACCCTGGGACCGATGAAGCCGAGCAGCGCCGGGAGCAGGGTGAGCGAGGCCAGCACGGTCAGCAAGACGGTGGCTGTCGCAGCGGCCGCCGCCCCGTACAGGAACGAGATCCCGACCGCGAACTGGCCGAGCAGCGCCATCGCCACGGTAAGGCCAGCGAAAAACACCGCCCGCCCGGCGGTGCCGACCGCGTTCACCGCGGCGTCCTCGATGCTGGACCCGGCCCGCACGCCGCTGCGGTGGCGGGTGACGATGAACAGGGCGTAGTCCACCCCGACGCCGAGGCCGATCAGCACCCCGAGGATCGGGGCGAAGCTGACGATCGTGATGACGTGGCTTAGCAGGCCGGTGATGTCGTAGCCGATGCCGATCGCGACCAGCGCGGTCACGATCGGGGTGGTCGCGGCGAACAGCGCGCCGAAGGCTAGGCCGAGCACGATCAGGGCGAGGACCACCCCGAGGGCGGTGCTGTCGGAGGACCCCTGGGGCCGGACGTTCTCGATCGCCTGGCCGGTGAGCTCTACGGTCAGGCTTGGCCCCTGGGCGGCCCGGGCGGTCCGGATCACCGCGTTGATCGCGCTGGCCGGAAGGTCATCAGCCTGGGCGTCGAAGTTTACGGTCGCGAAGGCGATCTTCCCGTCCCGGCTGACCTGGCTGGCACCGCCCGGGCCGTAAGGGCTGGCCACGCTCGCGACCCGAGGGAGGCGCTGCACCTTCGCGAGCATCGCCTCAACTTCGGGGCGCACCGGGCCGGACATCACCGATCCGGTCTTCGCCTCAACCACGATTTGGTCGGCATCACCCGAAGCAGCCGGGAAGTCACGCTGGAGGACGGCGAGAGCCTGAACCGAGGGACTGTTGGGCGGGGCGACGCTGGTGGAGTAGCTGATCCCGGCGGCCCGGCTCGCGACGGTGAACAGCACAAGCGCGACCAGCCAGCCCGCCAGGACGGCCCTGCGGTGCCGGAAGCACCAGCGAGCGAGCGGCGCCATCAGTAGCCCCTTTCCTGAATACGTTGACGGAGGGTCATCGGCCCGTCCCGGTCGCTGCCGCGTCGGGGACGAACGCCGCCAGCAACAGTTCCCGGACCACCGAGCGCGCCTGCTGGTCGTCGAACATGGCGGCGCTGGGATCGCGTTTGCGGTGCTGGGCAAACCAGGCGATGGACTCGGTCAGGAACCGGGCGGCGATCTCCGCGTCGGCCAGGGGGCGCAATTCCCCGGACGCGGCGCGGCTGGCCAGGAAGGCAGCCACCAGGTCGCCGAAGGCGCGCTTACGGTCGTTGACCGACTTCCCATCCAGCCCGGGGTAGTCGTCGGCCAGGCTCTCGACCAGCAAGAGCAGCAGTCGGTTCTGCTCAACGAAACCGTAGAGCTCATCGATGATCCCGGCCAGCTCTGCTGCGGCATCGCCGCCGGGCCCGCGTTCCAGCGCGGCGCGGAGCTTCGGGAAAGCCGCGCGAGTAGCCAGCCAGTGCCGGATCAGCTCCAGGCAGTGCCCCTCCTTCGGCGTGGCTAGCGGCACCACGGCTTCCAGGTCGGCGCCTTGGTCCATGGCATAGCGGGCCGCCAGTTCCAGCAGGGCCTCCTTGCTCTCGACGTACCGGTACAAGAGCGCATGGCTCAGCTCCAGTCGCTCGGCCACGTCGGTCATCAAGGCCCTGCGGTAACCCTTGGCGATGAAAACCTCACACGCGGCGCGGGCCACGTCCCTTACGCGTCCTGGTGGTGTTCGGCGAGTCATGTCCCCATCATAACTGACAGAGTGAGTTATTTATACTGCGATCTCGCTGATAACCCGGGCGGAGGCGCGCACCTCCGCCCGTTCGGAATAAGAACCTTTTTTACCTAACGGACCGTGGTTCTCCAGCCTGGTAAGCCTGCCCTCGCTCCTCCGTGGGGTCCTGCGCTGGGACGTCACCGACCCGCGCCGCCGCGACGTTTATGGTCACGCCGTCATCCCCTCGTGGTACGCCGAGGCGACCATGCCGCAGGTGGGGCGTCAATTCAGGCGACTGCCACCGCCGCGTGTCGTCCATGCCGCCCGACCGGTTCCGGTAGCGCTCCTTCTGGCCAGCTGGAGCGGGCGCCGATGCGGCCATCCCGGGCCAGCTCGTCGACGTGCATGGCAAGCAGAATGGCGCCATCTATCAGCAGGTCACGCTCGGTAGGAGTGATATCGCCCCGGTCAGCCTGCTCGCGGAAGGTCGCGCAGACGTGCTGGAGTTCTGCATCAACGTTAAGTACGGTGATCACGGTTCCCACCTCCACCCTAGGCATACCGCCAGGGACGCCAAGTCCGACCAGGGGCTTTAGTCCCACTTCGGCCCGGCGCAAGCCGGTTTAGCGGCAGGCCAGTCCAAGCCGGCCCCGGCGACGGTCACCGCGACCCTCGGCGCTCAATGACGCCACGGCAGCGTGTCGCGGCGGTCCTTCGCGCTCATCCCTTGCCACCGCCGCCGGGACGAAGTCACGACAGGGTAGGAGATTCCAGGGCTTCGCAGATGCGGGTTAGCAGGGATTTGGTTGTTGTGGTGGCGGCCTTGTTCAGGAGTACCCGCTCGGGCGCGGCACTGAGCATAGCTAGCGGCGACCGGTACACGCCGGTCAGCATTAGTCGGGTGAGCTGGATGCCTTCAGCGGTCAGGGTGATGTTGGCATCCAGGGCCGCGAATAGTCCGCCAGTAACGGATGTGGCTTCCCAGCGCATCCCCATCGTGGTGGAGTCCTCCCTGTGGACCGGCTCCAGGAAGTGAGTCTGTGCTAGCCGGGGGAGGTCAGGCGGGTCATCTGGTGTCCCGGTCCAAAGCAGGTGGCCGATCCCGTCCCGGTAGGAAGCTGCGGAAGCGGTGGTGAGCCAGCCGTGTGTGACCAGATCGGCCAGCCGGGCGCGGGCAGCGCCGATGCTGACAGAGCACAGGCGCTGGTCGGCCAGGAACATGTCACAATTGAACCAATTCCCAGCGGTCTTTGCGGTAGGTGACCAAAGTCACTGCTACCCGGGCGTTGTCCTGGGCTTTTGGCCCCTGTCTATGACGCCAGGGCCGGAAGCTGTCTTGTGTGACACCCAGTCCAATTACTATCGTGCGTGGACATCGAGAGCCTCCTACTACCCGTTTCCGGTCAAGACAGGTCAGCTGAGAAGGAAATTAGGCGATGGGTGAACCCTCTGCGCCGCCGGAGCGGGAGACTTGGCTCGGCTGGCTCCCTCTACCGTCGCTCATCCTGGCCGCCGACGGTTCCGCGGTCGCGGTGAACCCACTGTGGGCCACAGTGCTTGGATCCGGAGCTGACCGGTGGCTTGATGCAGTCGAGCCACCGTTCCGCGCGGCGCTCGGGGAGCGGCTTCGGCTTTCGGCAGCTGCCGGTGAGCCTGGAAGAGCCGATTGCTGGGTTACTGGCCTCGGTGGCGGCCGGTGGAGCCGGTGGTGGTGGCATCCGATCCCGCCGCGGAACGTGCTCGTGTGTGTCGGTGTGATCGGTGACGGCCAGGCTGCTGCTCCGGGGTCCAGTATCAACACTGACCTGGCCACGGCCGTCGCAGACCGGATCTTTGCGGCGGGCCTGGCTCTGGAGTCCGCCGCCGACATGCTCGACGGCCCTATGGCAGCTATGATCCTGCGCGTCCTGGACGACCTTGAACGGATGGTAGAGCAGACCCACAGCGCAGCCATCCAGCAGCGGCCTCCCTCCGCGCCTCCGCCATCCTCTGAGGGACAATGAACGCGCCCGCATCTGTCCTTCACGGTTGCAGGCCATCAGGGAAAGCCGCGCGGTGAACTGCGGTGCCGTAGTGCTGATCGCGGATCTGACCGGGACCGTCTCTTGCGATTGCTCCTTACCTTTCGGCAGCTTCGGGTAGCCACATCCAGCCGGAACGTGATGCTCGCAAGGGAACTTGCGGGGACGAATTCGTTCAGGATAAAAGCATTTAATTACCCATATCCGGACATGGTGAACTCCTAAACTAAGGACCATGGTCCCTCGCCAATAACCAGCTGCCCGTTGTGAAATTGGAGTCCCTACATGAAGGGCGCTCACCTGTTATGTCTTCCGCTGACGAAATACACGCTCGCCAGGAGCGTTGCCGGGTGCATCTGCTCAGCTTGCGGATGCTTACCTGGGGCGAAGAAGACCCGGCGCTGGCCGCGGCCCAGGCCGACAAGGCGACCGGGGCGATCATCGCCGAAGTCGACGCGGCCATCCAGGCCGCCCTGGCCGCCGACGTCGGCTCCCGGCGCCGTCCGGCCGCCAGGACGTTCCTGCGGGTGCGGCTGGACCGGCTCGCGGCAGCGGCGCAGGAACTGGTCACGGCGGCGCGGGACGAGGATTACGCCGGGCTCCGCCGTCATCTGCGCAGGTTCGAGGCGCTAACGTCCGCGAGCTGGACGGTGCAGCAGGCCGTGTTGGACCCGGTGCCGCGGCCTCGCGGCCCATGCAGCCTGGAGAGATAACGCGCCACTTGAACCGCCGACTGGCTACCAGACCACGAATCGGCGGGTGGCGGGCTCCGGCTTCAGGGGTTTGCTGCCGTCCCGCTCCAGCGCCCGGGCCCGGCCGACGATCGGAGCGTGATGAGGGTCAGTATCCCGGCGCCTATGACCAGTCCCGCCGACATGTAGAGCGCGGCGTGCAGCCCGGCCTCGAAGGCGTGATACGCCGCCTGGATCACCTCTTGGACTATCTTGGCGTTGGCCGCTCCTCCCGCCGAGGTGCTCTGGCCGCTCGGCGGGACCCCACCGGTCTCGATCGCGTTGATGACGATTGACTGGAACCTGGCCGGGATGCCCAGATGGGTCAGCTTACCGGTGAGGTCGGCGTGCAGCTGCGCGTTGACCAAGGCGCCCAGTATGGCCACGCCGGTGACCGCGCCGATCTCGCGGCTGGTGTTCGCCGCGGACGCGGCCATGCCGGAACGCTCGGGAGGCAGCGAGCCGAGGACAGACGAGGTGATCGGCACGACCGTCGCGCCGATGCCGATTCCGGTGACCGCGAGCGCACCCGCGAGCGGCAGGTAGGCCGGGTGCGGGCTGAGCGCGACGTTGGTCAGCAGCAGGCCCGCACCGAAGGTCAGGCAGCCGGCGCTGATCAGGCCGCGCAGCCCGGTCACACTCTCCCAGATGCCCGCCAGCAGCGACGAGCCGATCATCAGCACCATCATCGGCAGGAACGTCAGCGCGATGCGGAAGCCGGAGTAGCCGGCCACCTCGTCGAGGAAAAGCGCGGTGAAGAAGAAGATCGCGAACGTCGCGAAATAGGTGCAGAACGCGACCGCGTTGGCCATGCCGAACCGCGCTATACGGAGAAATCGCAGGTCCAGCAGCGGATGCGCGGCGCGGTGCTCCCACCACAGGAAGGCGCTGCCGGCCACGGCGCTGCCGCAGAACAGGACAAGCACCGCCGGAGCGGCGAATCCGGCGTGCTCGCCGGTCATGACCGCGAAGATCAGCGCGGCTAGGGCCGCCGCGCCCAGGAGCGCGCCGGGAACGTCGACCCGGTGCGCCTCCGGATCGGCGTTCTCGGGCAGAACGATTGCCGCCACGGCGAGTGCGGCCATCCCGAACAGCAAGTTGAACCAGAAAATGGCGCGCCAGTTCCAGATGCCCACGAGTGCCCCGCCGACGACCGGGCCGACCGCAAGCGCGAGCCCTGATACGGCGGCCCACACCCCGACGGCCTTGTTGCGCGAACGCTCATCCTGGTAAAGGTGTCGAAGCATGGAGAGGGTTCCCGGCTCGCTCGCGGCCGCACCGAGTCCCATGACGGCCCGGCCGGCGATCAGCACCCCGGCGTTGGGCGCCAGCGCGCACAGCACAGAACCGGCGCAGAACACGCCCGCGCCTACCAGCATGACCTTCTTCCGGCCGAACTCGTCGCCCACCATCCCGAACGCCAGCATTGCGCTGGCGAACGTCAGGGCGTATGCCCCGACGACCCACTGCAGGGCGAGCACGCCGGCGTGCAGGTCCGACTGGACGCTGCCAAGTCCGACACTGACGATCGTGTTGTCAAGGAACGTCAGGAACAGCAGCGTGCACAGAGCGGCCAGCGCTATCGGTAGTCCGCGCTGCGGGACAGCCGCGCCGGTGCCAGCCGACTTGGTGACAGTCATCAGGCCAGCGACCTCGTAGGTTTCATGGCTCAAGGTTCCGCCGGCAGCGCCCGTCGCCGTAGAGACCGAATGCCCGGACCTCCGGGCCAAAAGCCCCGTTGATCGGCAGTTCCGTCCCTTCCGACGGGACCAACGCCCCTAATCGGCGGCATCCACTCGGGCTGACAATGTTGCTGGCAGCTGCCGGAGGCCCGGCGGCCGAAGGGAGGTAGGCGGTGGTTCACATGCCGACTGGCAAGCGGATCGTAGTAGGCGTAGACGGATCGGCTGCCTCAGCCGCCGCCGTGCGCTGGGCGGCAGGTGAGGCGCGGCTCCGCGACCTGACCGTTAACCTGGTCTGCTCGTTCCACAGCGACGCCAGGCTGCACGCTCCGTACGCCGAGCAGTCCTGGAAGGCCCACCGGGATGAGCGCTATGCCGCCGCCCGGGCGGCGCTCGACGCCACGGTAGAACTCGCACGCCACCGCCTTCCGCCGGGGCGCCTCCTGGCCGAGCTCGTCAGCGAGCCGCCGGCCCAGGCGTTGCTCGACCGCGCAGCAGGCGCCGAGATGCTCGTCCTGGGAGCCACCCGGACCGATCGTCGTCCCGGCCAGCCTCCCCTCGCCCTCGGGCCGGTAGCCCGGATGTGCCTGCGCCTGGCCCACTGCCCTGTGGTCGTCATCAGCTGCCCGGCAATGGCGGATGCGGATGCGGCAGGACCTCGGCACCTCGTGTGAGCGACCTTGGGCCCTATCCTCGGCCGAGCTGGAATGTTTGCCTGTCGGCATGCCTGCGCTGCGAGACTTCCTGTCACGCTTCCGGCCCGCGGGTTCCCCGGGAGCGGCAGCGCGCGCCGGAGTGCCTGCAGACCGCTCCCACGAGCTTGAGGCGGAGCTGGGTCCCGTGCTGGCCTTGATGGACAGCACGGACGCCGACCGCGAACGCATCATCGCGCAGGCAAGGCGCGACGCTGAGCAGATAACGGCTCACGCGCGCGCCGAGGCGGCCGTCATCGCCGCCGATGCGGGGCGGCGGGCCGGGGCGGCGCGCGAGGAAGAGGCGCGGCAGGTGATGGCCATCACCCGGGCCGAGGCGGCCCGGGTGATGGCGGAAGCCACACAGCAGGCAGCGCGGACCCGTCAGCTGGCCGGGCAGCGTATGCCTGCCTTGGTGAGCCGCGCTGTTGACACGATCCGCCAACTGTGGTCTGAGGACTCATGAGCGCGGGCTGGGTCGCGGGCAGCGTGCGGGCCAGGGCCCTGGCCTGTCGCCGGGTCGGCCCGGAAGCGGCCCGGCAACTGGCAGCCTGCGGTTCGCTGGGCGATGCACTGCGGCTGGTGGCCGCCACTCGTTACGGCGCCAACATCCGGCTGCAACAGTCCCTTGCGGCGGCGCAGCGCGAGGTTGCCGCCGCCGTGCTGTGGGACCTGCGGGTGCTGGCCGGCTGGCTGCCCCGGGATGGCGTGCGGCTGCTGCGCACGCTGGGGGCGTGGTTCGAGGTGGCGAACGTCGATGAGCTGTTGCAGGCCATCGCGGGCCTCCCGGCCGAGCCCGAGTTCGAGCTCGGCGCGCTGGCCACGGCCTGGCCCCGGCTGCGCCAGGCGGCGAGCAACGGTCAGCTGCGGGCCGCGCTGGGCGCGTCGGCCTGGCAGGATCCGGGCGGACAGAGCACGTATGCGGTGCGGATGGGCGTCCGCGCGCGCTGGGCCTCACGAGCCGCGGCGCTCGGCGATCCGGTCAGGACCTGGGCGGCGGGCGCGGTCACGTTGCTGGTGGCCGGACAGCGGTTCGCGGCCGGTCGAGCCCTCGATGCCGATGTCATGGGGACTGCGCTCAACTTGGTCGGGCCCGCGGCCGCTCGTGCTGGCACGCTGGGCGAGATGGCCGACGGGCTGCCGGCCCGGGCCAATTGGGTGCTCGCCGGGATCAGCTCACCCGCCGACCTGTGGCGCGCGGAGGAAACCTGGCTGGCCCGGGTCGAACGGGACGGCCTGCGGTTGCTGCGCACTTCCAGCCTGGACAGCCAGGTCGTGCTCGGCGCGGTGGCCGTCATGAGCTGCGACGCCTGGCGGGTGAGGGCCGCGCTTGAGATCGCCGCACGAGGCGGCGGGCCGCTGGAGGCCTTCGATGAGCTGGCTTGACGCGGCAGTACCGGCCCGGATGAAGCGCATCGCCCTGGTGGCGGCCGACGAAGCGCTGCGTGACGTGCTCGTGCGGGTAGCGGACACCGCGGCGGTAGAGATCGGGCCCGCGAGCGGTGAGACAGATGCCGCCGGCCCGGCCCCCGCGGGAGGTATGACCCGAACGGGCGGCGAGGCGGCGCGCAGGCTCCAGCATGCCGGGCACCCGGTCGCCGCCGCGGCCCTGTCGGCTTTCCGGCCGGACCTTGACGCGCTCGAGCAAGCCGGCCGGTATGACCTGCTAGCCGGAGAGGCCCAGCTCGAGGCCTACGCGGCCAGCGCGGTCCGGCGGGCAGGAACGTCGGCACTGGCGGGCTGGGTTCCGGCTGGCCGCCTGGCCGCCGTCACAGCCGACGTGTCGCAAGCTGGGGGCGCTGTGGTCCCGCTTCCCTATCCGCGCGGAGTCCAGCCGCCGACTCTCGTGGCCGGCCGGCCGTTGAGGCATTCGGTATCCGGGCTGGTTCAGACCTACGGCACGGTGCCGTACGCCGACATTGACCCGACCTGGCTGACCTGGGCGACCTACGTCCTGATGTTCGGCATGATGTTCGGCGACGTCGGCGAGGGAGTGGTACTGCTCGGTGCCGCGGCGGCGCTGCGAGCGGGCTGGCCGGCCTGGGCGCGCCGGTTCCGGCAGGCGTGGCCGTTCGCCGCCGGTGCCGGGGCGGCGGCCACCATGTTCGGCCTGCTGTACGGGGAGTGCTTCGGCCCCACCGGTCTGGTGCCCACGATATGGCTCAGCCCGCTGGATCATGCGACCACGCTGCTCGTGGTGGCGGCCGGCATCGGGACCGTCATGCTCGCGGGCGCATACGCGCTCGGCACGGTCAACCGCTGGCGGGAAGGCGGCTGGCCGTGCGCGTTGTACGCGCCGTCGGGCATCGCCGGGATCGCGGTGTTCCTCGGCGCGGGCGTCACGGCCGCGGGCTGGTATGCCCGTCAGGACGCCCTGCTCGTCGCAGGCGGGGCACTCGTGCTGGCCGGGCTAACCCTGGCCGCCATCGGTTTCCTGGCCGAGGCCGGCGGCGGCGCCACCGGCGGGCTCCAGACCTCAGTGGAGCTTTTCGACCTGGTCATCCGCCTGGGTTCCAACGTCGTCTCGTTCACCCGCCTCGCCGCATTCGGACTAACCCACGCGGCGCTCGGCCTGCTCGTATGGGAGGGCACGCGGGCGCTGTGGCGGCACGGCGGCGTCCTGACCGTGGCGGCGGTGGCCTTGTTCGTCGCAGGGACCGCGCTTGCGTTCAGTCTGGACGCGCTCGTGGTGGCCATCCAGGCGCTGCGCCTCGAGTACTACGAGCTGTTCTCCCGCGTATTCGTGGCCCAGGGACGGCCGTTCCGGCCTTGGCACGTGCCGACCGTGGTCGGCCCGGCCGGCACCGCGCAGATTCCCGTGACCAGCACGAAGGAGGAGAGTACGTGAGTTCCGCATGGATAGTCGGACTGCCGCTGATCATCGCCGCCATCGTGCTGGCGCGCGTGGTGACGCGACGCGGGCGATCCGGGATGTTCATCCTGGCCGGGATCGGCGGTCTGCTCATGGTCGGTGCCGTGGCGCTGCTCGTCGCCGCGCTCACCGCCGGGCCTGCAGCAGCCGCCGGAACCGCCGCCGCGGCCGGAGTCAAGGTCGCGATCGGGGCCAAGTCGGCCGCCGCTGCGTCCGGGAGTACCTCGAACACCGGGCCACTGCTGGGGGCGGCGATCGCTGTCGCCGGATCGACCATCGGCGCTGGCATCGCCGTGGCCTACGCCGGGGCCGCGGCGCTGGCCGTGATGAGCGAACGACCGGAACTTTTCGGGCGCGCCATGGTCATCGTGGGCCTGGCCGAGGGGATCGCCATTTACGGCCTGATCATCGGGATCATCCTGATCGGGAAGGCGTGACCGGTGATGGCCCGGGCGGCTGTCATCGGCGAGGCGACCCGCACGGCGGGCTTCGCCCTGGCCGGCGCGACCGTGCTGCCGGCCGAAACGCAGGAAGAAGCGCGCGCGGCCTGGCTCTCGCTGCCCGCCGACGTCGCCGTAGTGGTGCTGACGCCGCGCACTGAGGCCTCGCTCGGTGAAGCGCTCCGGTCTCGGCACGATGTGCTGTCGGTGGTGATGCCGCCGTGACCGCCGCAGCGGACACCATGGCTCTGGCTACGGTCCGCAAGCACATGCTGGACTTGGCCAGCGCCGAGGCGGACCGCATCCGCGCGCAGGCGCACCGCCAGGCGGCCGCGATACTGCGGCAGGCCCGGCACGGCGCTGACGAGGCAGTCGAGCAGGCCCGGATCCTGGGCCGCAGCGAGACCGCCCCGGCTGCCGCCGCCGTTCGCGCCCGCGGCCGCGAACGAGCCCGGGCCATCGTCCTGGCGGCGCAGCGCGAAGCGTACGAACAACTCCGGACCCAGATCCTGGCCGCGGTGAGCGGCCTGCGGGACGAGCCCGGCTATCCGCTGCTGCTCACCCGGCTGACCGCCATGGCCGCGAGCGCGGCTGGCCCTGGCGCCACCACGGCGGCCCAGCCGGACGGCGGCGTCGTGGCGCGGTCCGCGCAGGTGGTGGTGGACTGCACGGTGCCCAGGCTCGCGGGCCTGGCCGTCGACAAGCTCGGCCACCGGGTGCGGGAACTATGGACGCCGTGAGCTGCCCGGCCGGGCGCGTCGCCAGGGTGAACGGGCCGCTGGTGGAGGTGACCGGGCTGGTCGGCGTCGCGATGTACGACATCGTCGAACTCGGCGAGCACCTGCTCCCCGGCGAGGCCGTCGCCATCCGGGGCGACGTGACCACGGTCCAGGCCTACGAGTACACCGGCGGCCTGGCGCCGGGCCGCCCGGCCCGGTCGCGTGGCGGGCCGCTGTCGGCGCGCCTGGGCCCGCACCTGCTCGGCGGCATCTTCGACGGGCTGCTGCGCCCGCTCAACGGAGCACCGGCCTGGCTCGAGCCCGGTTACGGTTTCACCCTCGCCGAGGACAAGGAGTGGGAGTTCACGCCCCAGACACAGGCTGGCGCTGCTGTCGGCGAGGGTGCGGGCCTGGGTTCGGTGACCGTCTCCGGCGGGTTCGCATACCGCGTGCTGGTCCCGCCCGGCGTGACCGGAACGGTAGAGAAGTTGCGAGAGGCCGGGCCCGCACCCGGTGACGCGGTGATTGCGACCGTCTCGGGCACCGATGTATGCCTGACGTCGACGTGGCCGGTGCGGCGTCCCCGTCCGTACCGGCAGCGGCTGGACGCCGAAGCGCCGCTGGTCACCGGGCAGCGGGTGGTCGATGTGCTGTTCCCGGTCACCAAGGGCGGCAGCTGCGCCGTCCCTGGCGGGTTCGGCACGGGCAAGACCGTGTTGTTGCAGCAGATCACGAAGTGGTGTGACGCAGACGTGATCGTCTACGTCGGCTGCGGGGAGCGCGGCAACGAGCTGGCCGACATGCTGAGCGAGCTTGCCGACCTCAGCGATCCCCGGACCGGGGGCAAGCTCGCCGCCCGGACCGTGGTCATCGCGAACACGTCCAACATGCCGATGATGGCACGTGAGGCCAGCATCTACAGCGCCGCCGCGGTGGCCGAGCACTTCAGGGACATGGGCCTGGACGTGGTCGTGGTGGCGGATTCCACCTCGCGATGGGCGGAGGCGCTGCGCGAGTTCGCGTCCCGCACCGGCGAGCTTCCGGCCGAGGAGGGCTACCCTGCCAGCTTGTCATCGGCCCTGGCCGCGTTCTACGAACGTGCAGGCCGTGTCCTCACCTGCGAGGGCCGGGAGGGCTCGGTGACGATCATCGGCGCCGTGTCTCCCGCGGGCGGCGACATGACGGAACCGGTCACCGCCTACACCCAGCGTTTCGTTCGCAGTCTGTGGTCACTGGACCGCGACCTGGCCTACGCCCGGCACTACCCGGCCATCTCCTGGTCCGGTTCGTTCTCCCGCGACGTCGGCACCGCCGCCGCCTGGCACGCCGCCGCGGGCGACCGCCGATGGGAAGATCGGCGGGGCCGGCTGGCGGCGCTGCTGGCCGAAGGGGACCGGCTCGGCTCCCTGGCCGAGCTGATGGGCGTCGCCGCCCTGCCGCCTGTCCAGCGCGCCACGATACTGGCGGGACGGCTAATCAGGGAGGGCCTGCTACAGCAAAGCGCGCTCAGCCCGGCCGACGCGTTCTGCGACTCGGCCAGGGCGGCCGCGCTGGCCGATGCGATCCTGGCCGTCGCCGAGCGGTGCCGACAGCTGGCTGAGTCGGGCGTCCCGCCGGCCGCCATCGAGGATACGGACTTCTCACCGATCCTGCGGGCCAGAGAAGAGGCTGCGACGCAGGAGGCAGTCACCGCCAGCGGGCAGGCCATGCTTGCGCGTCTCGATGAGATGTTGCGACACGTTGAGGAAGGCGGGACGGGATGACGGCCTGGGCGCAGCGCGAGTACACGGGCATTGCCGAGCTCCGCGGCCCGATCCTGGTCGTGCGCGGCGTGGACGGAGTGGGCTGGGACGAGTTCGCTACGATCCGCACCGATACCGGCTTGTCGCGGCACGGACTGGTCCTGGAGGTCGACCGCGACCTCGCCGTGGTGCAGGTGCTCGAGGGAACCGACGGCATGCGGCCAACCGCGACGCGGGTCGCCTTCAGCGGCAGCCCGCTGCGGATTCCGGTCGGCGCGGACTGGCTCGGCCGGGTGTGCGACGGCCGCGGCGACCCGATCGACGGCGGGCCTCCCGTCACCGGTGATGCGACCATGCCGGTGGCGGGATTCGCGATCAATCCCGTCCTGCGCGAGCCGCCCGCCGAGCCGGTGCTGACCGGGATCTCGGTAATCGACGCGCTCACCACGCTCGTGCGCGGCCAGAAGCTGCCGATCTTCTCCGTTGCAGGGCTGCCCCACCTCGAACTGGCCGCGCAACTCGCTGCCCAGGCGTCGGCTGGCGGCGAGCCGTTCAGCGTGGTGTTCGCCGCGATGGGCCTCACTCATGCCGATGCCGCGGCCGTCCGGGCCGTACTCGAGAACCGCTCCGCGGCGGGCGAACTCGTACTGCTGCTTAACCTGGCCGACGCCCCGGTCATCGAGCGCATCCTGACCCCTCGGCTCGCGCTCACCGTGGCCGAGCGGCTGGCGTTCACGCTCGGCCGACACGTGCTGGTGGTCATGGCCGACATGACCAGCTATTGCGAGGCTCTGCGCGAGGTCTCTGCTGCACGGGGCGAGGTACCGGCCCGCAGGGCCTATCCGGGCTACCTGTACAGTGACCTGGCTTCGCTGTACGAGCGCTGCGGGCGCATCCGCGGCATGCCGGGCTCGATCACGGTGGTGCCGGTGCTGACCATGCCGGCCGGCGACATCACGCACCCGGTTCCCGACCTGACCGGCTACATCACCGAAGGGCAGATCGTGCTGTCGTCCGACATCCACGCCCGCGGCGTATACCCACCGGTGGACGCGCTCGCGTCGCTGTCGCGGCTTATGCGGCACGGCGCGGGTCCCGGCCGCACCAGGGATGATCACCTCGACGTGGCGGCGCAGACCCTGGCCGCGCTGGCCGCAGCGCGGCACGCCAGCGAGCTGGCCGAGCTCATCGGGCCCACGGCCCTCAGCCCGCTCGACCGCCAGTACCTCCAGCTCGCGACCGCCTTCGAGGGTCAGCTTGAGAATCAGGGACGCGAGGAGAGCCGCGGCCTGGAGGAGACCCTGAGCCGGGCCTGGCGGGTGCTGACAGCGCTGCCGCGCCGTGAGCTGACGATGGTGCCGGCCGGTTTCATCGATGCCTACTACCGGGGCGGCGGCACGTGACCAATCGCGGATTCACCGTGCCGCCGGGCCGCGCCGGGCGGCTGTGGCTGACCAGGCGCCTCCAGGTGGCCCGGCGCGGCGCCGACCTGCTCGACCGTAAGCTGCGAGTCCTTCAGGTCGAACTCGACTCGCGCCGTGCGGCCGCGGCCCAGACCGCAGCGGAATGGGACCGCCACTGCGTCGACGCCGAGCGGTGGCTGCTGAGGGCCTCGCTGCTCGGCGGCCAGCGAGCCGTCAGGCTGGCCACCGATGGCCAGGCCGCCGACGTGACCATCAGCTACGCCACCACCATGGGGGTCCGGCACCCGGACAGCACCACGTGCGTCGTACCGGCCGGCGCGACCTTGGACGGGCCGACACTGACCTTGACACGGCAGGCCCACGGCGCGGCGCTTGCCGCGGCGGTCCGGCATGCTGCCGCCGCCGAGGCGCTCCGGGTCATCGAGGCGGAGGCGCTAGCCACCAGGTACCGCCTCCGTGCGATCAAGGACCGGTGGATACCCCAGCTGGAGCAGGCGCTCGCCGAGGTGACGCTCGCCATTGAGGAGCAGGAACTGGCGGACGCGGCGCGGCTGCGCCTGGCAACCCGGTCGCGCCACACCGGCGCCGGACAGGCTGATCTCTAGGCGTCCTCAGACCGGCCCTCCTGCGCCTCGACTGTAAGCAGACCCGACTCGCCGTGCATCGGCTCACCAAGCCGGTTGTCCACATCAATGACACCCTCGATATCCCAGATCAGCCGGATCGCCACCGGAATCAGCTTGCTGTCCTCGGGTGCCTGCGGATTGCCGGTAAGGATGACCACGCCGTCACGGACCGTCGCCGTGACGGCGGCCGGATCGGCGGCCACGACGTCATCGAGCAGTTCGCGGGCGTCAGCGGCGACCTCCTCGTCCGGGCGCAGGAAGACGCTCAGCAGGTCACGGCGGCTGACGATGCCGATCAGCTTGCCGTCCTGGTCGACCACGGGCAGGCGCCGGACTTTATTTGTGTCCATTACGCGGGCGGCCCGCGGGATCGTCGCGTCCGGGTTGATGGTGACGGCGGGCGCGGTCATCAGCGTTTCGGCGGCGAGGCCCTCGTGCCGCATCCTGCGCCACCGCCGCCTCCGGGGGAGCTGCGCTTGCAGCCGGGCGCGGCGGGCCTCGGGGTCCTCGGCCGCGAGCAGGTCGGCCTCAGAGACCACACCCGCCACGTGATGGCCCATCGTCAGCACTGGGAGGCCGCTGATCCGGCGCTCGGTGAGCAGCCGGACGATCTCGCTGTAGGGGGCTAGGCGGTCCACCGTCACCACCGACGTCGTCATGACATCCCGGACCCTCGGCACGTGCCGGGTAGCGCGTGCTCCCGGTCCGGTGCGCCGCGAGCCGACCGAGGCGGTGACACCGGCCGGAGCCTGCCGATCCTTGGCCCGCAGGTGTTCCTCCACCGTTACCAGCGCGCGCCGCACATCGGACTGCGTCGCCTTGTCGTGTAGCGAGTCGTAGTAAGCGGCTCCCAGGTGCCGCAACGTTTCATCGAGATGAATGTCGGTGCGAGCCATGACTGCAACCCCCTTTTACCGGAGTGCCCACAGCATCAGCATCGACCCGATGTCCGGATCAGGGTCAGTGCCGGATGTCCCGATCGAAGGGACTTCAGTCACTTGCTGCCAGCGGTGGGCGGCTGGCTGGATAACGCGTGCAGGTGGGCCCGCTCCTTGGTCAGGCTCTCGATAGAGAGGCCGGCTGTATGCAGGAGGTTCCCGGCCAGATCCGACAGGGCCCGGGAGGCAGCGATCTGTTCTCCGATCAGCGTCACCTCGTGATCGGCCGGATTACGGCGGGCGTCGCCGTGGCCGACCACCTCCTGCCCGTCGAGCATGACCAGATGTGCCTCGGCGTGCGTCTCGTTGTCGATCGCGATGATGTACAGCCTCACCGACCAGCGATCGTTCATGCTCATGGCGTACCTCCGCACCGGATAGCTCACCTTTGACCCCACTGTCGGCGAAGATCACCGGAGTCCACAGAGTCCTCGTGCCCACAGCGCGGGGACGAAGGGCCCGCGGGGATGGCCGCGACCCTCTGGGTCTCGACGGGGAGGCATCACGAGCTGACCGGGCGCTGGAGCGCTCCGCTGGCCTGCCGTCTCCTGCCGCGGACGATCCAGCGACGGGTCTCGTCGGCGCCCCAGACGATGAAGGGGAAGGGAGCTACGATGACAAGCTGTCCGGGAGAGAGCGCTGCGGTGCCGAAGAAGCCGTGCCAGGCGGGGAGGTAGACCAGCGCGGCCGCGAACGCCAGCGCGACGGCGATCCCGGCCAGCAGTAGCTTGTTGGTAAATACGCCGACCTGGCGGAGCGAGGCGTGATCGGTGCGGACCGCGAACGCGGTCCCGATCTGACAGGCGACGATGCCCAGCCAGGCGACCGTCGTGGCCTGGCGGTAAGCGAGGTTCAGCGGGCTGCCCGGCCCGGTGCTTGCGCCCGGCTGCCAGCCGGAATGCCGCAGGGTGAGGAAGAACCCGGCCATGATCAAGGCGGCCGAGATGAGGCCGAGGAACCCCCAGGCACGGGCCAGCATGCCACGGCTGATCACGCCCTGCTTACTCGACCTCGGCGGGCGGTCCATCAGCCCGGGCTCGGCTGGCTCCCGGCTGAGGGCCAGGGCGGGCAGCGTGTCGGTGCCCAGGTCGATGGCGAGGATCTCCATCACGGTCAGCGGGAGCGGCACCGCCCCGCCGGCCAGCGCGAAGATCAGGAACGGCACCACCTCAGGGACAGCGTGGGTGAAGATGTAGCAGATGAACTTGCGGACGTTGTCATAGACGCGCCGCCCCGCCTCGATGGCGGCGACGATAGTGGCGAAGTTGTCGTCGGTCAGCACCATGGTGGCCGCCTCGCGGGCCACGTCGGTGCCCGAGCGGCCCATGGCCACGCCGATATCGGCCCGCCGCAGCGCCGGCGCGTCGTTGACCCCGTCCCCGGTCATCGCCACGACCTGACCCTTGGCTCGCAGCGCGTCGGCGATGCGCAGCTTGGCCTCGGGCGAGCTGCGCGCGAACACCACCTCGGCTCCGGAGGCCAGCAGCCTGTCTAGGTCGCCTTCGGTCATCGCGTCCAGCTCGGATCCGCTGACCACCCGCATCCCGCCGGGGCCGGTGCCGATGCCGGTACGGCGGGCGATCGCGGCGGCGGTCAGCCCGTTGTCGCCGGTGACCACGTGGACGCGGATGCCGGCGCCGTGCACCCGCTGGATCGCCGCGGGGACCTCGGGCCGCGGCGGGTCGAGCATGGCGACCAGCCCGATCAGGCACAGATCCCGCTCCGCATCCTCGCGTCGGCCGGGAACCGGGCTTCCTGGTGACAGTAGACGGCGGGCCATCGCCAGCACGCGCAGTCCCTGCCGCGCGTAGCCGTTCATGACCTGGGTGACGGCGTCGCGGTCCGCGGCGCTGATCGGATCCGCTTCCGCGCCGCGGCGGATCGTGGTGGCGCGGGCCAGAACCTCCTCGGTGGCGCCCTTGGTGTTCACCGTCAGGCCACCGTCGTGTTCGTCGACCGTGGTCATGAGCTTGATCCGCGGATCGAAGCGGAACAGCGCGCGGCGGGCCGCCAGGCGATCAGCGGAGACATCCAGTCCGCATGCGCTCGCGAATCCGAGCAAGGCCACCTCGGTCGGGTCGCCGGCCGGGCCGCCTCGACCGCCCAGGACGGCGCTGTTGCAGGTGGACGCGACGCGGGCGAGCAGTACCGTGTCCTGCGCCGGGCAGAAAGCGGGATCTTCCAGGTTCGTCCCGCCGACAGGCGTCCAGGTCTTGGTCACGTGCATCTTGTTCTGGGTGAGCGTACCGGTCTTAGTGTCTCCACGGCCCGTTCGGCCTGAAGTTCCTGGACGAACGAGAAACTCGCGTTGAGCAGGATCACCGCGGCGATCGCGATCGCCAGTTTCGGCGAGCCGTTGGCCCAGGCCAGCACCGCGGCGGCGGTCAGCAGGAGCGCGAGCGGGTGGGTGAACTGGCGGGCCAGCTCACCGGGCCAGCGCCGTCCGCCCCGGCGGACCAGTTCGTTCGGACCCGATACCTCAAGCCGCCGAGCCGCCTCCCGGCCCGACAAGCCTCCTGAGGAAGCACGCAGGTCCCGGAACAGTTCCTCCAGCGGCTCAAGCGGATCGGGAGACGCCTGTTCTGTCGCGGTGGCTTCGTTGCCTGCCGCCCGCGCTTGCCGCCCATCTTGGACCTTCGTCACCGGCTGGCAGTTTCCTCACGGGTGGCGGGGGAGTGCAGCCTTACCGCGATCGGGCCTGAAGGATCGCCGTTCACCAGGACCTCGCCGCCGTCCTCGAGGACCCTGCTGACCATCTCCTCGATGACGTCAGGAACCGGCAGCGGCGCCGTGCCCCAGTCCGCGCAGCCGACCGTGTCGGCGCTGAGAGCGCCGCACCTGCCGCACTCGTATCCGGGGACAAGCCCGTCGCGGGGCACTACGAGAGTCTCCGCCAACCCTGTGTTGACCGCGGCCAGGCAGGCCCGCAGTCCGGTGACGGATTGGGGCACGTGCTGCGCGTCTGCGGTGGCGGCGTGATCAGCCGGGCACCGCTGCAGCGCTGCCAAGAGGGGCCGGATATGCGGCCTGATACCCAGGACCGCCCGATCCGGCATGGCGCGCGGGAGCGGAACGGCCTCGAGCAGGCCGGCATCGGCATAGGCAAAGATGGCCACGGTGCGGTCTGGCCATTCTCGTGCGCGGGCCGCCAACACCTCCAGGACGTGGTTCCGGTCCCCCTCGCTGAGGTTGCCGGGATCGCCGGCCACGGCCTCGGCCGCGGCGATCAGCTCGCGCGCGTGGTCCTCGAGGCGGCCCAGAGCTCCGTGGACCGACGGAACAGTCACGTAAAGCGAGAGAACGGCCGGTGTTATGGCATGCACCGCACCGAGCTTCTCGACTTCCTCCCGGGTAAGCATCGTCACTCCTAGTCGGTGGACCCGGCCGGTTGGTGCTGGATCACGGTGCCGCCCGCGGGGAACAAGACGCTCTCGTGACCGTCCTGCCAGCGGACTACGTAAGGCGGCGCGCCGTCCGCCCCGTCGACCTTGACGATCGTCCCGTGACGGTCCTCGTCGCCCTGATGGACACCCTTGATCGTCAGTTCGTCTCCGGCTTGCGCTCGCATGATGACCTCCTCATGACGTGTCGTGCCGGGCATCATGCTCGTCCTGGGCGGGCGCCCACAGCAGAGACCTAGCTCCCGAGACCGGCGGGCCCAAGGTCCCAGCGCACCTTAGGACGGGACGTTTGCGGACCGGATCCGGAACCAAAGTCCCTGCCTGCCGCGGCTCCGCAGGCAAAGCGTGGAAGGGATATGAGTACCGACGGTGGAGGTTACCGATGATTACCCGGCCTTCCTTGGATCAGCTCGGCCTCAGCGCGGGGAAAAAAGCCCGGCTGTACCGGATTCTTCACGACCACGGCGCGCGCAACGGCACCGCGATGTTCCTTCCTTATGACCACGGCCTCGAGCACGGCCCGCGGGACTTCTTCGGCAATCCCGAGGCCGGCGACCCCAAGAACATCATCAAGCTCGCGCTGGAAGGCGGCTTCAACGGCATCGCCATCCAGATCGGCCTGGCCAGGAAGTTCTACTGGGAGTACGCGGGCGAGGTCCCGCTGGTGCTCAAGCTCAACGGCAAGACCGACATCGCATCGGCGATCGACCCGCTCTCGCCGGTCAACGCCACGGTGGAGGAGGCGGTCCGCCTCGGCGCCGACGCCGTCGGCTACACGCTCTATGTCGGTTCCCCGGCCCAGGAGCGGGACTTCGCACAGTACCTGCGCGTCCGCGAGGACGCAGAGCGGTTCGGGATGCCGCTGATCGTGTGGTCCTACCCGCGCGGCACCGCGATCGACGCCAAGGGCGGCCGGGACTGCTTCTACGCGGTCGACTACGCCGCGAGGACCGCCAGCGAACTGGGTGCCGACCTGGTCAAGGTGAACTTCCCGCAGCCGGACAAGCAGTCGGGCGTCCCGGAACCCTACCGCCGCAGGTTCTCCCAGGCCGAGGCCATCGAGGCCGTGGTCAGGTCGGCCAACCGCACGCTGCTCCTTGTCTCCGGCGGTGAGCAGGCTGGCGACGAGGCCATGCTCGAGAAGGCCCGCCTTTCCATGGAAGCCGGCGCCACCGGCCTGATCTTCGGGCGCAATGTCTTCCAGCGCAGCCACGACGACTCGCTCCGGCTCGTGGCCCAGCTCAGGGAGATCATGGCCAAGTACCCGTCTTGACGCGCGCTCCCATCCGGCGGCGAAGGCACCAGGGCCGTTAGGCCCAGGCTCTTCGTCCGCCCGATCCGGGAAGACAGACCCTACCGGACACGTGCGGCGGGTGATGGCCTGAACGCGACGATTAGGCCGGGAAGGGAGCGCATGATGCGTCATCACGAGGTCCGGGAGGTCATGACGGCCGATCCGGTGACGGTAACCCCGGCAACTCCGCTGAAGTATGTGGCCGGCCTCCTGGTCGGGCAGAAGATCGAAGCGGTGCCAGTGCTCAGCCTGCAAGGCAAGGTCGTCGGCATCGTCGCCGAGACCGACCTGCTCAGGAAGGAAGAGCTGCAGCGGGACCCGGACGCGCGGCATTCGGCTCACCTGAACTACAGAGCGCGGCGAGACCTGGCCACGGCCGAAACCGCCGGGGAGATCATGAGCCCGGCCCCTGAGACGGTGCGGCCCGGCGCGACCATGGCCGAGGCGGCCAGGCTGATGGACCGGCACGGGATCAACTGCCTGCCGGTAACCGACGAGAGCGGCAGGCTGCTCGGCGTGGTCGGGCCGCGCAACCTGCTGCGGGTCTTCCTCCAGTCCGACGACGAGATCCGGGCCGAGATCATCAAGGACGTTCTGGTCGGCTACCTCGGCACCAACCCTGCCCTGGTGCAGGTCGAGGTGACCGACGGGGTGGCGCGGCTGGCCGGCGAACTGGAGCGCAAGAGCATGGTCGGACTCATCCGGCCGGCGGTCCGCGCCGTCGATGGGGTCATCGACGTCGAGGGCGAGCTCAGCTACGCGTTCGACGACACCACGCCGCTCCCCTCGCCGGAGCGCGACGAAACGCCGATGACCCGCGGGCCTCACCCGCCCGTGGCATCGCGCCGCCTGACCTAGGAGCCCCGCGTGCGGCACATGGGACACATAAAGGTCGCTGGTCACCGCCGGATGGGACCATCGACCCTGCTGGGCGCCGAGACGGCGCGATGGTATGGGAGCGGCGGGAGGGACCCGCAGCGAGGACGCGGAGTAACGGTCCGGGTCGGCGGCACCAACCGGTGCCAAGCGGCACCAAGCGACGGCCGCACCACTCGGTCCGCGCACCGCGCAATCGGGATCCGCGAGAAGCCGGATGGTCCCTCCCGCCGCATCAGAACTGCGGGAACAGCAGAGAAAGGCGGACCACATGAGCACTCTGCTACACAGGGATCCGAAGACCATCGTCCCGGACCTGGTGGACTGGTTCGAGGAGCCCTTCCTGACGCTTCGCCCCTACCTGGGCCAGCCGATCAGGGTCGAGGAGTACGTCGAGGACGACAAGTACATCATCCGGGCCGAACTGGCCGGGATCGACCCGGCCAAGGACGTCGAGGTCATGGTCGGATCCGGTTACCTGACCATCCGGGCGGAGCGGTCGGACAAGATCGAGCGCAAGCACCGGTCGGAGTTCCGGTACGGCTCGTTCAGCCGCACCATCTCCCTGCCGGCCAGCGCGGACGAGGACGCGGTCACGGCCAGCTACCGCGACGGCATCCTGGAGATCTCTGTCGGGCTGAAGACCGAGCAGAAGGCATCGGCGAAGAAGATCGAGGTCGCCACGGGCAAGTAGCGGACTCCGGGCCCGAACTGGCCGACGAGCACCATTGGCCGCGCTCCGCGAGCGCGGCCAATTGCCGCGTAAAGCCACGGCCCGTTCCGTAAATAAAGGTCCTCTGGCCGGGCCCTTGGTCCGTAAGGCCGAGGGAACTGCGACCCTAACGGACACCGGCCGCGCCTGCTGGTCTGGAAGAAGACGAATCGCGGAACCGAGAGGATCAGGCGATGGCGACGCCGTATGACGGGGAACGCGGGCACGGCCGGGGCAGGCTACGCATATACCTGGGCGCGGCACCGGGGGTAGGCAAGACCTACGCGATGCTGGCTGAGGGCCAGCGCCGCCGTTCCCGTGGCACGGACGTGGTCGGCGCCCTGATCGAGGCACACGGCAGGCGGCTGACCGAAGCGATGGCCGAAGGGCTCGAGACCGTGCCGCAGCGCACGATGAACTACCGTGGCGCCACCCTTACCGAGATGGACACCGATGCCGTGCTGGCCCGGCACCCGCAGGTTGCCTTGGTGGACGAACTCGCCCACACCAACGTGCCCGGCTGCCGCAACGCCAAGCGGTGGCAGGACGTCGATGAACTGCTCGACGCCGGCATCGACGTCATCACCACGCTGAACATCCAGCACCTGGAATCGCTTAGCACGGTGGCCAGGCAGGTCACCGGCGTCGAGCAACGCGAGACCCTGCCGGATGACGTCGCGCGTCGCGCCGACCAGATTGAGCTGGTCGACATGACCTCGGAGGCGCTGCGGCGCCGGATGGTGCACGGCAACATCTACCCGCCGAACCGGATCGAGGCAGCGCTGAGCCACTATTTCCGGCCGGGGAACCTTACCGCGCTGCGCGAGCTTGCCCTGCTGTGGGTCGCCGACCGGGTCCAGGAGGGCATCCAGCGCTACCGGGCCGAGCACGGCATCGCCGCGCCGTGGGAGACAAGAGAGCGGATCGTGGTCGGCATCGCCGGCGAGAAGGGCGACGAGGCCGTCATCCGCCGGGCCGCCAGGATTGCCGCGCGGACCCCGGGCAGCGACCTGCTCGCGGTACACGTCGACCCGGACGACGGCCTGGCCTCCCGGCCGGCCGCCACGCTCGACGCACAGCGCGCGCTTGTGGCCGCGGTCGGCGGCAGCTTCCAGGAGATACCGGGCGAGGACGTCCCCGAGACACTGTTGCGGTTCGCCCGGGCTGAGAACGCGACGCAGATCGTGCTCGGTGCGAGCCTGCGCGGCCGGTTCATCACCCTGCTGACGGGCAAGAGCATCCCGACCAGGGTGGCCCGCGGGGCCGGTCACATGGACGTGCACCTGGTCCCGCGTGAGGCGGCCGCGGGCAGGTGGTCGCTCAAGCGGCTGCTGGCCCGGTTCCGGTCAGGCCGGGTGCAGGCCAGGCGGGCCAGCGCGGAGGCGGCGGCCCTCACCCGGCTCGCCGCCGCCGCGCTGCGCGGGCACGGCGACGCGCCCGAACTGCTCGAGGAAATCCGCCAGATGTTCGGCCTGGCCGCGGTCAGCCTGCTAGAACGACGACCGGACGGGCCCGGCTGCGACGTTATAGCCAGCGCGGGCGAACGGCCGCCGGAAGGCCCGGGTGCCGACCTGGAGGTGCCAGTCGACGCGACCATGACGCTGGCTGCCCGGGGGCCGGTCCCGAACCGGGAAGACCTGCGGGTGCTCCGGTCCTGTGCGGCCGAGATCGTGGCCGGCATCAGCTCCCGGCGCCTGGACGAGCATAACGCCGACGCCGCCTGGCACGCGGCCGACCTCCAGGGCCGGATGGCCCTGCTCGCGGCGACCGGCGAGAACGTCCGTGACCAGCTCGCCACCGCCCGGACGGCGCTGGCCGCACTGGTAGAATCCGAGGAGCACCGAACGCCCGGCGACCGCGCGCGGCTACTCGCCGAGACGGCCCGCGCCGTTGACCAGGTGAGCAGGCTGGTGGACGATCTGCGAGACCTCAGCCGACTGCACGCCGGAGCGGTCGAAACCTACCTGCAGCCGGTTGACCTCGACGAGGTGCTGACCGCTTGCCTCGACGACCTGGGACCGGGCAGCCCGCAGGTCACCGTGGCCATGTCCGAGGACCTGCCCGACGTGATCGCCGATGCCGCCCTGCTCACCCGGACCCTGGCCAGCCTGCTGGCCGATGCCACGCACCGCTGCCCGGCGGGCCCGTCGCCGACGCTCACCGCCAAGAGCCCTGACGGCGTGGTCGAGGTCCGCATCACCGACCAGGGCCCCGACGAACGCGGCGGTCCGCCCAGCCTGGCGCTCAGGCTCGCCGCCGACCTGGCCGAGGCGATGGGCGTCAGGTTCCGCTGCGAGCACGTCCCTTCCGGCGGCCGCGCGGTGATCCTCACGCTGCCCGCCGCCGCCCATCGCGAGGTACAGCTGACATGACACACAGAAATGACCGGGTGCTGTCGGTCAAGGAACTGGCCCGGGTCGAGGGCGAGGGCGCCCTGTACATCCGCGCCAGCGGCAACCGGGTGGAAGAGGCCCGGCTGGACATCTACGAGCCGCCCCGCTTCTTCGAGGCGTTCCTGCGCGGCCGGGCCTACACCGAGCCGCCGGACATCACCGCGCGGATCTGCGGCATCTGCCCGGTCGCCTACCAGATGAGCGCGTGCGCGGCCATCGAGGCCGCCTGCGGCGTCACCATCGGGGGTCCGATCGCCGACCTGCGCAGGCTGCTGTACTGCGGGGAGTGGATCGAAAGCCACGCCCTGCACATCTACCTGCTGCACGCGCCCGACTTCCTCGGCTACAACAGCGGGATCGAGATGGCCACGACCCGCCGTGACATCGTCGAACGCGGCCTGGCGCTGAAGAAAGCCGGGAACGCGATCATGGAAGTAGTGGGCGGTCGGCCCATCCACCCGGTCAACGTCCGCGTCGGCGGCTTCTACCGAGCTCCGGCCCGGGCCGAGGTGGCTGCGCTGGCCGATCCGCTGCGCCGGGCGCTCGACGACGCGCTGGCCACCGTAACCTGGGTCGCCGGCTTCGACTTCCCCGAACACGCGGTGCAGGCCGACATGCTCGCGCTGTCGCTCCCCGGCACCTACCCGATCGAGCGGGGCACCGTCCGGACCCTTTCGGGCCTGGCATTCCCCGCCGCCGAATGGGACGAGCACGTGATCGAGGAACAGGTGCCTCACTCCACCGCGCTGCACGCGCACCTGTCCGGCGGCGGCAGGTACCTGACCGGTCCGCTGGCCAGGTACTCGCTGAGCTCGCGCTGGCTGTCGCCGCTCGCACGCGAGGCCGCCCGCGCCGCCGGGCTGGGCCCGACCTGCGATAACCCGTTCCGTAGCGTCATCGTGCGGGCCGTGGAGACGGTCTACGCGATCGACGAGGCGCTGCGGCTCATCGAGGCCTACGAGCCACCAGAACCGCCGGCCGCCGAGGTTCCCCCGCGGGCGGGCATCGGCCATGGGGTGACCGAGGCGCCCAGGGGCACCCTGTACCACCGGTACGAGATCGCGGATGACGGCACCATCGTCAGCGCCCGCATCGTGCCCCCCACGTCACAGAACCAGGCAGCCATCGAGGCCGACCTGCGCGCGTTCGCGGAGGCCCGCCTCGGCCTCGACGATGCCGAGCTCACCCGCCGGTGCGAGCAGGCCATTCGCAACTGGGACCCCTGTATCTCCTGCTCGGCTCACTTCCTGGACCTGACCGTAGAAAGATCATTATTTATCCGAACGGACGGTGGTTCCCGTGCCAGGTTCCGGCCTCACGCGAGTCGTGGTCATCGGCATCGGCAACGAGTTCCGCCGCGATGACGGTGCCGGCCCCGCGGTCGTCGGTCGGCTGCGCGGCCTCGTGCCGCCAGGTGTGCAACTCGTGATCATCGACGGGGAGCCCACCCGGCTGATCGAGGCCTGGACGGGGGCGGCGCTCGCCGTGGTCGTCGACGCGGTCCGCGTCTTCGGTCCGCAGCCGCCGCATCCGGGCCGGGTCCATCGTTTCGTGGTAGACCGGACGGGGCCTGGCGCCGCGCGGCCCGCGAGCTCGCACGGTTTCGGCCTCGATGACGCGGTTGGCCTGGCCTTGGCCCTGGATAGGATGCCCGGCCGCCTGATCGTGCACGCGATCGAGGCGACCCAGCTGACCCAGGGCATCGGCCTGTCGCAGCCGGTCGCCGCAGCAGTGGGGCCCGTGGCAGCCGCCATCCTCGATGACATCCACGCGAGCGGTCACTGACGGGCGCGCCGGGGTAGCACCCGGGCCGACGGCTGGGCTCCGGTTAACTTGCGATGCGGTATTCCTCGAGGAGCCGACGGCCGATGATCATCTTCTGGATCTCGGCGGTGCCCTCGCCGATGAGCAGCATGGGTGCTTCCCGGTACAGGCGCTCGATCTCGTATTCCTTGGAGAAGCCGTAGCCGCCGTGGATGCG
>Ga0335075_10000590_pt1 | contig 62505 bp, 59 predicted proteins | sample Lox_Sample_24_FD_206723 | JGI IMG/M metagenome (GOLD analysis project Ga0335075, IMG submission 206723) | Soil microbial communities from Loxahatchee National Wildlife Refuge, Florida, United States - Lox_Sample_2.4 | ecosystem: Environmental > Terrestrial > Soil > Wetlands | place: USA...
GAAGGAGCCGATTCTTTCGACCGTGTGGAGCAAAGTTGCGGAAGGCTACTCGGCGGACACGACTTTCGTGGCGTCTCCCCCCGGCGCGGCGATCAGATCGACCACCCGCTCGGCCAGATTAGCCTCGTCCCCGGCCAGGATCAGCGCTTCCAGCGAGCCCAGGGTCGAGTCGACCCAAGCCGGGTCGAGCGGCCTCGAGCGGACCGCCCGATTGATCCGTTTGGCGGCGGTCGGCTGCGCCACCTCGTCTTCGGAGAAGAGCACCTCGTGCAGCTTCTCACCGGGCCGCGGCTGGGTGAACTCCACGGCGATGTCGCGTTCCGGGTCGTAGCCGGCGAGGCGGATCATGTTGTGGGCGAGGTCGACGATCTTCACCGGTTCGCCCATGTCGAGGACGAAGACCTCGCCTTTGCCGGCGCCGATGTCGCCCGCCCGGATCACCAGCTGCACCGCCTCCGGGATCGTCATGAAGTAGCGCGTCATCTCCGGGTGGGTGACGGTGACGGGGCCGCCGCGCTCGATCTGGCCGCGGAAGATCGGCACCACGCTGCCGGAGGAGGCGAGCACGTTGCCGAAGCGAACCGAGGCGAAGCGGGTGCCGGGGTGGGTGTGGCCGGCGACCTCGACGATCCACTCCGCCATCGCCTTCGAGGCGCCCATCACGGTCTGCGGGTCGACCGCCTTGTCGGTCGAGATCAGGACGAAGCGCTCGGCCTTCGCCGCGGCCGCGGTTTCGGCCGTGATCCGGGTCGCGATCGCGTTGTTGCGGACCGCCTCCAGCGGGTTGGCCTCCATCAGCGGCACGTGCTTGTAGGCGGCGGCGTGGAAGACGACGTCGGGCTTGAAGCGCTGCATCGTCTCCAGCATCCGGTGCGGCTCGCGGCAGTCGGCGAGCACCGACTCGGCGCCCGCGAAGTGGCGCTCGTCGAGCATCTCGCGCTCGATCTCGAAGAGGTTGTCCTCGGCGTGGTCGAGCATCACCAGCAGCTTCGGGCCGACCCGGGCGATCTGGCGGCAGAGCTCCGAGCCGATCGAGCCGCCCGCCCCGGTGACGAGGACGATCTTGTCCTGCAGGTAGGCGCCGACGCGGTCGATTTCGACCACGATCGGCTCGCGCCCGAGCACGTCCTCGACCTGGACGTCGCGCAGCTGCTTGTTCAGCTGCACGCCGCCGCGCAGCAGCTCGAAGACGGTCGGCAGGGTGCGCACGCGGATGCGGCGCGCGCGGCAGGCGGCGACGACCTTCGCCCGCAGGGTCCCCGGCGCCGAGGGGATCGCAATGATCACTTCGTCGGGATCGGTCTCGTCGAGGATCGGGGCGATCTCGTCGGTCGCGCCGAGCACCTTGATGCCGCCGATCATCCGCATCCCGCGCTTGCGCGGGTCGTCGTCGACGAAGCCGATCGCGGTCGCCCCGAGGGCCGGGTTGAGGCGCAGCTCGCGGACCACCATCTGGCCGCCGGAGCCGGCGCCGACGATCAGCACCTCGTGCCTCGGCACCCGGGCGCCCTTCGAGGGCCGCTCGACGATCAGCCGCACCAGCAGGCGGGCCCCCGCGATCAGGATCAGCGTCAGCATGAAGTCGATCACCTCGACCGAGCGCGGCAGGCGGTGCTGGAAGGGCTGGACGACGGCGAAGGCGATCACCAGCAGGGCGCTCGAGATCGCCACCGCGCGGGCGATCAGGAGGAAGTCGCGGCCGCTCACGTAGCGCCACCACTTCTGGTAGAGCCCGGAGGCGGCGAAGATGATCAGCTTGCCCGCGACGACGAAGCCGACCGACTGCGCGAACAGCACCTCGTAGCGGTGCGGCCAGCCGTGCGGGTCGTCGAGGAACCGCAGCTGGAAGGCGAGGAAGTAGGCCAGCGCGACGAGTGCCGCGTCGGCCAGTATCTGTCCCAGCCTGTTCCGGTAGACAGGGTGGTTCAACCGGCGCATGAACGGTCGAGTTTACGGCCCATCCCTAAGGATCGGGGTTGTAGTGTCCCGCCGCATGCTTCTCCCCCAGGCCAGCCTGACCGGGCCGATCGTCGAATTCTGCGTCAACGTCATCAACGACACCGGGTTGGTGGGCGTCTTCCTGCTGATGGGCGCCGGCTCGGCCTGCATCCCGATCCCGAGCGAGGCGGTGATGCTGTTCGCGGGCTTCACCGTCTCCGAAGGCCACCACACGCTGCTGGAGATCCTGATCGCCGGCTTCCTCGGCAACATGGTCGGCTCCTGGCTGACCTACGCGATCGGGTACTACGGCCGCATCGACCTGATGGAACGCAACAAGCTGATCCACGTCAGCCCGGATCGGCTCGCCCGGGTCGACGGCTGGTTCCAGCGCCACGGCGACGTCACCGTCCTCGTCTGCCGGGTGATCCCGCTCGTCCGCGCCTTCATCTCGCTGCCCGCCGGGCTGGCGAAGATGCCGTTCTGGCGGTTCACCTGGCTGACCGCGCTCGGCTCCCTGCCCTGGGTCGTCGGCTTCGGCCTGCTCGGGCGGGCGGTCGGCGACGAATGGGAAAAGTGGCGTGAACACCTCTCGATCCTCGACTACATCGTCGTCGCGGCGATCGTCGCGCTGGTCGCCTACTGGCTCTACAAGCGGTTCCGCAGCGAGCCGCCGGAGGGCGGGCCCGCGGCGCCCCAGGGCGGGACGACGGCGCCGGGCCCTTGAGCGAAGGCGCGCTGCCCGCCCGCCGCGCCATCGTCCTGGGGCTGGTCCAGGGCCCCGCCGAGCTCCTGCCGGTCTCCAGCTCCGCCCACATCGTCCTCGTCCCCTGGCTGGCGGGCTGGGACTGGGAGGCGATCGACCCGGAGGTGCGCAAGAGCTTCGAGGTGGCCCTCCACACCGGCGCCGCGGCGGCGCTGCTGGTCGGCCAACGCAAGCTGATCGCGGAGGAGCTGCGCAGCTTCGACCTGCGCCGGGCGCTCCTGCTGGCGCTCTCCTTCCTGCCCGCGGCGGCGGTCGGCTACGGCTTCGAGCGCCAGATCGAGTCGCGGCTCGGCGGGCCGCGGGCGACCGCCTACGGGCTGCTCGGGGGCGCCGTGCTGATGGTGGCCGCCGACCGCCGCGAGCAGCTGCGCGGGCGTGGCGAAGCGACGCCGTTCGACGGGCTGGTGCTGGGCGTCGCCCAGGCGGCGGCGCTCGCCCCGGGGGTCTCCCGCAACGGCATCACCCTGGCGGCGGCCCGCTGGCGGCGCTTCTCGCGGGCGCAGGCGAACCTCCTCTCGCGCACGATCGCCCTGCCGATCATCGTCGGCGCCACCGGGTTGAAGGGCGCCCGGCTGGCCCGGCGGGGCACGACGCCGCGCCTGCGGCGCACCCTGGCGCTCGGCATCGGCGCCTCCTTCGTCTCCACCCTGGCCTCGCAGCGCCTGATCGGCCTGGTCGAGCGCGACCGGGCGCTCTGGCCCTACTCGGCCTACCGGGCGGGGCTGGCGGGCGTCGTGCTCGCGAAGCTGCGCCGCGACCGCTGAGCGCGCCGCGCGGCGGCCTCGGCGGCTGACAGAATCGCGCCCAGATGAGCGACGACGCCTACGCCAGATCCGGGGTCGACCAGGGCGCTGCCGACTCCGCCGTCGCCGGCCTGGTCCGCGCGCTCGGCAAGATCGAGCTGGGACGGCCCTCGGCCCAGGTGCCGCTGCCCGGTCACTACGCGAGCGTGATCGAGGTGGCGCCGAACCTCGGCATCGCCCTCTCCACCGACGGCGTCGGCACCAAGCTGGTGCTCGCCGAAGCGCTGGGCCAGCTCGACACGGTGGGGATCGACTGCGTGGCGATGAACGTCAACGACGTGATCTGCGTCGGGGCGGAGCCGCTGGCGATGCTCGACTACATCGCGATCGACCGGGCCGACCCGGAGGTCTGCGAGGCGATCGGGGTGGGGCTGGCGCGGGGCGCGACCCTGGCCGGGATCGAGATCCCGGGCGGTGAGCTGGCCCAGCTCGGCGAGATGGTCCACGGCGTCGACGTCTCCGGCGCCTGCTTCGGCACGGTCGCGCTCGACGCGATCGTCGACGGCCGCCGGGCGGCCCCCGGCGACTCGGTCATCGGCGTCCCCTCCTCGGGCCTCCACTCGAACGGCTACACGCTGGCCCGGGCGGCGCTCGAGGGGCTCGACCTGGCGGCCGACCCGGAAGGCCGGCTCGGCCGGCCGCTGGGCGAGGCGCTGCTCGAGCCGACGACGATCTACGTGAAGGCCATGGTCGAGCTGCTCCGCTCCGAGGTCGACGTCCACGGCCTCGCCCACATCACCTCCGGCGGCGTCAACAACCTCCTCCGCCTCGCCGCGCCGGTCGGCTACGAGATCGACGCCCCCCTCCCGGCACCGCCGCTCTTCGCCCTGATCGCCGAGCGCGGCAAAGTCGACGACGAGGAGATGCACGAGGTCTTCAACATGGGCTGCGGCTTCACCGTCGTCGTCCCCGAGATCGACGAGTCCCGCGCCCTCGATCTCCTCCGCGCCCACCACCCCGGCACCGCCCGGATCGGCCGCGTCACCGACGACGTGGGCCGCGTCGTCCGCTGAGGGGCACGGGAAGGGACGGCGGGCGGGCAATTGCCGGCTCTGGATGCGGACGGCCGATGGGCAATGGACGCGGCGGGGGCTGAGGGGACGGGTGAGGGACGCGGCGGACCCGTGGCCGACGGGGGAGCGGGTGTGGGACGCGGCGGGCGCGTAGCCGACGGGGCCGGGCGTGGGACGGTGAGGGACGCGCCCTCTCGGCGGCGGCCCGGGCGGGCTGAGGCCGCCGCCGAGAGGGCGGCTCTGCGGGAAGAGTGCGAGGGTCCGGCGTCCGATCCTCACGTGCACGTTTCTTTCGCGAGCTTTCGGCGCCGGAACGCGCTCTCGACTTTTTGGCCCCTATAGGGGCCAAAAAGTCGGTCACGTGCATTTGAGCGGTGGGAAGTGCGACGGAAGGCGCGGTTTCCTGTGTCGTTTCTTCGGGGACGCTCACGTCGCGGGCGTCGCGGACGGGCACCCGGCCCGGGACGGCGCGTAGTTTCGCCGGCGCGGACGGCGCCCGGTCGCCTCGCCTGACCGGTTACGTTGAACCGATGCGAGACCAGGGCTGCGAGGCGGGAGGGAGCCGGGACGGGCGGGCGGGCGGGGGCGCCCAGCGGCGGGCCGGGCGGGGGCCGGTGCAGGCAGGGTCGCGGCGGTAGCGAACCTCTACGGACACGTGCTCGACAATATGCAGACCGACCCGATGCTCCTCCCTACCAGCAAGAGGCAGTCCGAGCCCTGATGGCGGACCGTGCGAAGACCAGCTCGCGGATGATCGGCACCGTGCTCTCGGGCCGTTATCGGCTCGAGGCGAAACTCGGCTCGGGCGGGATGTCGACGGTCTACCTGGCCCGCGACACCACGCTCGACCGGCCGGTCGCGGTGAAGGTGATGCACCGCGAGATGTCCGAGCAGGCCGATCAGCTGGAGCGCTTCCGGCAGGAGGCGCGGGCGGTGGCCAAGCTCTCCCATCCGAACGTCGTCTCGGTGATCGACGCGGGCGAGGACGGCGGCTACCCCTACATCGTCTTCGAGTACGTCGAAGGGGAGACGCTGAAGGCGCGGATCAACCGGGTCGGGGCGCTCGACGTGCAGGAGGCGCTCGCCTACGCGATCGAGATCGCCCGCGGGCTCACCGTCGCCCACGCGCGCAAGATGGTCCACCGCGACATCAAGCCGCAGAACGTCCTGATCGACGCCGAGGGGCGGGCGAAGCTGACCGACTTCGGCATCTCCCGCCAGCTCGAGCAGGACGGGATGACCGCCACCGGCCGCGTCCTCGGCACCACCGACTACGTCGCCCCCGAGCAGGCGATGGGCCGCGGCGCCGACCAGCGCTCCGACATCTACTCGCTCGGCGTCGTCCTCTACGAGATGCTCACCGGCGAAGTTCCGTTCGCCGCCGACAGCCAGGTCGGCGTGGCGATGAAACACGTCAACGAGGAGCTGCCCGACGTGCAGGCGCTGCGGCCGGAACTCTCGGCCGCCTCGGCGCTGGTGGTCGAGCGGGCGACGGCGAAGGACCCGGCGAAGCGCTACGCCGACATCGGCGAGATGATCGACGACCTCTCCACCGCGCTCGAGGTCGAGGCGGCGCGGGCGGGCTCGACCACCGGCGAGGCGACCAGCGTCCTCGACGCGGTGCCGCCGGCGAAACGCAAGCTCTCGGCCCGGGCGCGCTGGTCCTGGGGCCTGGCGGCGCTGGTGGCGCTGATCGTGGTCGCCGTGGTGGTGATCCTCCTGGTCGACTCGAGCGGCGACACGCCGCTGGTCGGCAACCACGAAAACGGCGGCTCGCAGAAGACGACCGGGACGCCGATCGCGCTCGAATCGGCGACCGCCTACGACCCCGAGGGCGACGGCCACGAGGAAGACCAGGTCGAGGAATACGCGATCGACGGCAACCCGACCGGGACCGCCTGGACCACCGAGCACTACGACTCGGAAACCTTCGAAGGGACGAAGACCGGGCCCGACCCCGGCGTCGGCATCTACGTCACGGCGAAGGCCGCGGCGACGCCGAAGACGATGAAGATCCTCTCCCCCACGCCGGGCTGGGACGCCCAGATCTTCGCCGCCCCAGCGGGCCCGCCGGAAGGAATCGAAGAATGGGGCGAACAGGTGGGCGAAGTGAAGGACGCCGCGAAGGAAGAGGAAGTCCGCCTCCACCTCGGCTCGGCCGCCAAGTACTTCCTGATCTGGTTCACCAAGGCCTCGCCGGCCTCAGACCAGGAAGGCCGCTACCAGGTCGAAATCTCCGACATCAAGCTCTTCGAATAGCGGCGGCGCCTAGAACTCGTAAGACCGGGCGCGCCGGTGGCGCTCGACCGCCAGGGCGACGAGGCGGTCGCAGAGGTCCGGGTAGGCGAGCCCGCCCGCCTCGAGCAGCTTCGCGTAGACGCTGGTCTCGGTGAAGCCGGGCATCGTGTTGATCTCGTTGACCAGCACCGTGCCGTCCGGCTCGACGAAGAAGTCGCAGCGGGCGAGGCCGGAGCAGCCGGCCAGCTCGAAGACCGCGGCGGCGAGCTCGCGCACCCGCGCGGTCTCGAGCTCCGAGATCGGCGCCGGAACGGCCAGGTCCATGCCGCCCTCGCCGTACTTCGCCTCGTAGTCGTACCACTCGGCGTTGACCATCAGCTCGCCCGGCATCGAGGTCTCCGGCTCCTCGTTGCCGAGCACCGAGCACTCGACCTCGCGCCCCTGGGCGGAGGCCTCGACGATCACCCGCGGATCGTGCCGCAGCGCCGTCTCGACCGCCGCGTCGAGGGCGCTCAGGTCCTCGATCCGGCTGATCCCGACGCTCGAGCCCATCCGCGAGGGCTTCACCCAGAGCGGCGTCCCGAGCGCCGCGCAGCGCTCGCGCCAGTCCGCTTCGCCGACGGCGACGAAGTCGACCTGCGGGATCCCCTGCCCGGCGAGCAGCCGCTTCAGCGTCAGCTTGTCCATGCAGGTGGCCGAGGCGAGGACGTCGGAGCCGACGTAGGGCAGGTCGAGCATCTCCAGCAGCCCCTGCAGGCTGCCGTCCTCGCCGAAGGCCCCGTGGAGGACCGGGAAGGCGACGTCGGCGCCGAGCAGGCCGCCGCCGGGGACCAGGTCGACCGGCGCGCCGCCGGCCTGCCAGCGGCCGTCGCGGCCGATCCGCACCTCGACCACCTCGTGGCCCGCCTCTTCCAGGCCCTTGATCACCGCGGTGCCGGAGTTGACCGAGACGTCGTGCTCGGAGGAGCGCCCGCCGGCGAGGACCGCGACCCTCACGGCGTCCCTTCTTCCGGTTCCACTTCTTCCGCCGGCGGCGCCGCCGCGCGCTTGCCGACGATCAGCGTCACCTCGCTCCCGGGCGCCAGCTCGCTGCCGCCGCTCGGCGACTGGCGGGTCACCAGCCCGATCTTTTCTTCGTTGCGCGTTTCTTCTTCCTGGACCACCGGGGTGAGGCCCGCCTGGCGCACGGTTTCCACGGCTTCGCGGCGTTCGAGGCCGACCACGCCCGGCATCTTCTTCGTTTCCCGGCCGGAGGAGACGACGATCTGCACGGTGGCCCCCGGTTCCAGTTCCCTCCCCGCGCTCGGCGACTGGCGCAGCACCCGGCCGACCGGGGCGCCGGATTCCTCTTCGCCGACTTCGGGGGTCAGCCCACGGGCGCGGATTTCCTGCACCGCGAGCCGCCGCTGCTTGTCGACCAGGACCGGCACCTTGACCAGCTTCGGGCCGTTCGAGACGAAGATCGTCACCGTCGACCCGTGCATCGCCGTCTTGCCCGAGCGCGGTTCGGAGTAGACGACCTTGCCCGCTTCGACCGAGCTCGAGTTGACCCGTTCGGTGGCCACTTCGAATTCTGCCCCTTCGAGCTTTTCGGTGGCTTCCTCAACGCCGAGGCCGGCGACGCCGGGGATCGTCCCTTCCCCCGGCCCGACGCTGACCGTCAGCGTCACCGCCGGCTTCGAGCAGAACAGGGTGAGGAAGGAGCAGTCTTCTTCGGCCTTGTGGGCGGGCGGCGACGGGCTCGGGTCCTGTTCGAGCACGGTCCCCGCCTCGATCTGTTTGTGGACCTGGATCGGCGGCTGGTTGACGCTGAAGCCGTGCTGTTCGAGGATTTCTTCGGCCCGCTGCAGGCTGCGGCCCTGCACGCTCGGCACGTCGGTGGTGGTGTCGCGACTGAGGAGGATCCCGATCAGCGCGCCGAGCAGGATCGCCACCAGGGCGCCGATGAGCCACCAGTTGCGGCGCCGGCGGCGGGCGTCCTCCGGGTTCTCGTCCTCCTCCTCGGGCACGACGACGACCGGCGGCAGGGCCGCGAACGAGGTGGTCCCCCGCCCCGCCCCGCCCGGTTCGCGCATCGCCTGGTCGAGGGCGGCGATGAAGGCGTCGGCGCTCTGGAACCGCTGCCCGGGGTCCTTCTCCAGCGCCCGCATCACCACCGCGTCGAGCGCCGGGCTCACCCGCGGCTGGATCGAGCTCGGCCGCTGCGGCATCTGCGACACCTGTTTCATCGCCACCGCGACCGCCGATTCGCCCTCGAACGGGACCCGCCCGGTGAGCGCCTCGTAGAGCATCACGCCGATCGAGTAGAGGTCGGAGACGGCGGTCACGTCGAAGCCCTGCGCCTGCTCGGGCGAGAGGTAGTGCGGGGTCCCCATCACCGAGCCGGTCTGGGTGATCTCCGACACCCCGGCGCGGGCGATGCCGAAGTCGGTGACCACCGCTTTGCCCTCCGGGTCGACGATCACGTTCTGCGGCTTCAGGTCGCGGTGGACGATCCCCTGGCGGTGCGCGTATCCCGCCGCCTGCAGCACCTGGCGGATCACCGCGACCGCCTGCTCGAGCGTGATCCCGGAGTCGATCAGCTGCTTCAGCGTCGGCCCCTCGATGTACTGCATGGCGATGTAGTAGGTGCCCTCCCAGTCGCCGCGGTCGAAGACCGAGACGATGTTCGGGTGCTGCAGCCCGGCCGCCGACTCGGCCTCGCGCTGGAAGCGCATCACGAACTCGCGGTCCTGGGCGAAGCGCCGGTGCAGGACCTTCAGCGCGATCCGCCGCTGCAGGTGCGAATCCTCGGCGAGCCAGACGTCGGCCATGCCGCCGCCGCCGATCTTCGCCAGCACCTTGTAGCGCCCGTCGACGACCGAACCGACCTCGACCTCAGCCACGCCTCTCTCCCCTCGTGATCACTTTGTCGTCAATCCTTCTCATTCGCCGTTCAGGATCGCTTCCGCGACGTCGCGGAAGATCGGCGCGGCGACGTCGTTGCCGAACTGTTCGGTGCACTCGACCGAGGCCGCGATCGCGATCTTCGGATGGTCGGCGGGCGCGAAGCCCATGAACCAGGCCTGGTTCTCGGCTTCGCCGCCGCCGCAGGCTTCGTTGCCCGGCGTTTCCGCGGTGCCGGTCTTGCCCGCCACCTGGACGCCGGGGATCGCCGCGTTGGTGCCGGTCCCTTCGCGCACCACCCCTTCCATCGCCGTGGTCAGCTCTTCCGCCGTCTTCTTCGAGACCGGTTCGCTGTAGACCGCGGGGCTGAGGCGCTTGGTGACGCTGCCGTCGGCGTTCACCACCCGGTTCCAGATCTGCGGCTTCATCAGCTTGCCGCCGTTCGCCACCCCGGCGGCGACCATCGCGATCTGCAGCGGCGTCGCCAGCAGCCGCTCCTGGCCGATCGCCACGCGGGCCAGGTCGACCGGGTCGTTGCGGTTCAGCAGCTTCTGCGTTTCGTAGTCGTAGACGCCGCTCGCCAGGAGCTCTTCTTCGGGCAGGTCGATCGGCGGCAGCGAGCCGAAGCCGAACTTTTCCATCGTCGTGAAGAGCTTCTTCTGGCCGAGTTTCTGGCCCAGCTGGCCGAACCAGGTGTTGACCGAGTTGGTCAGCGCGGTGTCGAGCGAGATCGAGCCCCAGTCCCGGTGGTAGTCGTTGGCGAGTTCGTGGCCTTCGTCGATGATCGAGCCGGGCGCGTCGATCGTCGATTCCGGGGTGATCACGCCCGATTCGAGCCCCGCCGCGGCGGTCACCACCTTGAAGGTCGAGCCCGGCGGGTAGCGCCCCTGGGTCGCCCGGTTGAGCAGCGGCGTGTCGACCTTCTCCTGGTTCAGCTTGGAGAGCTTGTGCGGGATCGAGTTCGGGTCGTAGCCCGGGTTCGAGGCCATCACCTTGACCGCGCCGGTGCTCGGTTCGATCGCCACCACGGCACCGTGACCGGCCGCTTCGAGGTCGCCCATCGCCACTTCCTGCGCGTGCACGTCGAGGTTGGTGACGATCTGTTCGCCTTCCTGCTTCTTGCCGGTCAGCTGGTCGAGGATCGTCCCGAATTCGGATTCTTCGCCGGTCAGTTCGGCGTTGTGGGACTTCTCGAATTCCGACTGGCCGTACTGGACGAAGCTGTAGCCGATCGGGTGGCCGAAGAGCGTCCCCGTCGGGTAGTGGCGGATGTAGCGCTTGCCCGCCCCGTGGCCCTTGGAGAAGGACTTGGCGATCACCGAGCCGTCGGCGGCGAGGATCCGGCCGCGGGGGATCTGCTGCTGCTCGAGCAGGGGCCGCTGGTTCCACTTGCTCGCCTTCAGGCCCTTGGCGTCGAAGACCGACCACCAGGACGTGAAGCCGACCAGCACGGCGAAGAGGACGACGATGAAGGCGAAGAGTTTGATGATCTGCCGGTTCACGCCGCCGCCCCCAGCGGTTCGTCACCGCGCGAGTGGGTCACGCCCTGCTCGGCTTCGCGCCGCGCCCGGTTGGAGATCAGCAGCAGCAGCGCCAGGAGGACGAAGTTGGCGACGATCGAGCTGCCGCCGTAGGAGACGAAGGGCAGGGTGACGCCGGTCAGTGGGATCACCCTGGTGACGCCGCCGATGATCACGAAGGCCTGGATCGCGAAGACCGCGGTCAGCCCGGTGGCCAGCAGCTTCGAGAAGCCGTCGCCCGCGAGCAGCGCGATCTTGAAGCCGCGGGCGGTGATCAGCAGGTAGGTGGCGATCAGGCCGCAGGCGCCGAAGAGGCCGAGCTCGTTGACGATCAGCGAGTAGATCGTGTCGGTCTGCGCCGCGGGCAGCATCGTGTCGTGGGTGCCGGGCACGGTGATCAGCGCCTGGCCGAAGCCTTTGCCGAAGAGGCCGCCGTCGGCCTGGGCGAAGATCGACTGCAGGATCTGGTAGCCGTTTTCCTGCGGTTCGTTGTAGGGGTGGAGCCAGATCTCGACCCGGTCGTGCACGTGCGGCACGGTGGCGACGATGAACCAGGCGCCGAGCAGGAACAGGATCATCCCGATGACGACGAAGCTGAAGCGCCCGGTCGCCACGTAGAGCAGCGCCAGGAAGGCGGCGAAGAACATCAGCGAGGTGCCGAGGTCGCGGATGAAGACCAGCAGCAGCATCGACGCTCCCCAGACCACCAGCATCGGCCCGAAGTGTTTGATCGGCGGCAGGGTGACGCCGAGGATCCGCCGCGCCCCGACGATCAGCACCTCGCGGTTCTCGCGCAGGTAGGAGGCGAGGAAGATGACGATCGCGATCTTCGCGAACTCGGAGGGCTGGAAGGAGATCGGGCCGATCTTCACCCCGAGGTAGGCGCCGTTCACCTGTTCGCCGATCCCCGGGATGCGCGGCGCCAGCAGCAGCAGGATCCCGGCCGTGGCGATGATGTAGCGGTAGCGCTCGAGCACCTCGTAATCGCGCAGGAACTGGATCGTCAGCGCGAAGAGCACCAGGCCGAAGACGAACCAGTTGGCCTGGTCGCGGGCGAGGCTTTCGTCGATCCGGTAGATCATCACCAGCCCGAACGCGGTCAAGAGCGCCATCAGCGGGAAGAGGTAGGGATCGGCGTGCGGCAGGCGGATCCGCAGGTAGACGTGGGTGGCCAGGCAGACGGCGAAGAAGTAGGCCCCGTAGGTGAGGCTGAGGTTGCCGAGTTTGGCGTGGTCCTGGGCGAAGACCGCGGCGAAGCCGGCGGTCAGCAGCAGCGCCACCGGGATCAGCGCCAGCAGCTCGCGGTTGCGGGCGCGGGTCATCCGGTGATCCCCTGGCCGCGTTCGATTTCTTCCAGCAGCTTGACCGCGTCGGCGCGCGAGCGGACCGAGTGACCGGTGACCGCGTCCTTGCGCCGTTCCGGCAGCGCGTCGGTCTGCACCGGGGCCGAGTAGCGCTCGCTGTAGAGCTTGATCCCGAAGGGCAGTTCGTAGGGGACGCCGCGGTAGAGGGTGACCCGGCCCGCGTCGTCGGTGCCGAGGAACCAGGTGTGGTGGAGGCCGTAGGTGGCGCCGAAGACGATCGCCCCGATCACCGCCAGCAGGGCGATCAGGCTCGCCGCGCGGCGGACGCGGCGGCGGCGCCTGCCCGGCTTCGCCGCGTCCTGCTCCTCGCGCCGTCTGCGCGCCGCCTCGGCGGCGGCGCGGCGGCGCACCTCGGTCGCGGTCAGCCCCGCCTCCTCGGCGCTGGTGCCGATCAGCGTCGCCCCCTCGGAGTCGAGCGACGGTTCGGCCGCGTCGACGACCTTGAAGGCGATCACGCTGATGTTGTCGCGCCCTCCCGCCCGGTTGGCTTCGTCGACCAGGGCGCGGACCGCGTTGGGCATCGAGGTGGCGCGGGCCAGCAGGCGCTCGATGTGCTCGTCGTCGAGCATCGTGGTGAGGCCGTCGGAGCAGATCAGGAAGACGTCGCCCGCCTGCGCCGGGACGGTCTGCAGGTCGACCTCGACCTCCGGTTCGGGGCCGAGCGCCCGGGTGATGATCGAGCGCTGCGGGTGGTCGGAGGCCTGCGCCTCGGTCAGCTGCCCTTTGCGCCGCATCTCCTCGACCAGCGAGTGGTCGCGGGTGAGGCGTTCGAGCTTGCCCCGCCGCAGGCGGTAGGCGCGGCTGTCGCCGACGTGGCCGATCGCCACCTCCTCGGCCCGCTCGTCGAGGATCGCGGCGGTCGTCGTCGTCCCCATCCCGGCCAGGTTCGGATCCTCGCGGGCGAGCTTGTGGATCGTCCGGTTGGCGCCCTCGATCGTCTGCTTCAGCACCCGCTCCGGCGGGCCGTCGGGGAGCTCGCGGTCGAACGACTCGACCGACGTCTTCGAGGCGACCTCGCCCGCCTGGGCGCCACCCATCCCGTCGGCGATGACGAAGAGCGGCGCGCGGACGAAGACCGAGTCCTCGTTGGCGCTGCGCTGCCGCCCGGTGTCGGTGGCGTAGGCCTGGTCGGTGATCCGCAGCGTCACTTCGTCTCCGACATGTTCATCCCCGACCCGGCCCGCCTCACGAAGCCTCGAAGCGGAAGACCGTGTCGCCGATCTGGATCGTGTCGCCGTCGACCAGCTCGGCCTCCCCGTCGAGCGCGGACCCGTTCAGCGTGGTGCCGTTGGTCGAGTTCATGTCCTCGACGAAATGTCGCCCTTCGCGCGAGAAGAGGCGGATGTGGATCCCCGAGGCGTAGCGGTCGTCGATCCGCACGTCGGCGTCCTTGGAGCGGCCGATCGAGAGCCCGCCGATCAGGTCGAAGCGGGCGTCGCGCTCGAGCCCGCCGCCGCGCTCGGCGACCAGCCAGGCGTCGACCCCGCGCCGCACCTCGGCGTAGCCCGCCGGGGCGTGGAAGCCGGTCGCGTCGGGGGCGGGCGAGGCGGTCCGCTTGAGATCGCGGAAGGCGCTCCGGGCGATCACCAGGAGGAACAGGAAGAGGACGGCCAGGAAGCCGAATTTCAGCGCGGTCGATAGGGGGTCGTAGGCCACTCGCTCGTCACCTTAGTGTCGGTCCAGGCCTGAGGCCAGATGGACATCGGCCCTACTGCTCGACGTCGAACAGGAAGGTCGTGGTGCCGACGGTCACCTGGTCGCCTGGGCTGAGCCGGGTGGAGGTGACGCGGCGGCCGTTCACCTTGATCCCGTTGGTCGAGCCGAGGTCGACGATCTGCCATTCGCCCGAATCGGCGCGGCGCAGCTCGGCGTGACGACGGGACACGTTGGGGTCGGCGAGCACGCACTCGGCCGACTTCGAGCGGCCGATCGTGGCGCGCGGGCCGTCGAAGACGTAGCGGCGGTCGTCGAGCGAGATCACCGCCCGGGTGGAGACCAGCGCGCGGACGTCCTGCTCGGGTTCTTTGGGGCGGGTGCGGTCGCGCTCGCGGACCGCCGAGTAGACCATCGTGTGGCCCTCTTCGCCCTGCCGCGGGGCCTCGCCCTCGTGGACCGGCGCCTTCACCATCCGCGGCTGGATCCCGAACTCGCCGAGGCGGAGCCGCTCGTCGGTCTGGAATTCCACCGCGGGCCGGGTCAGCAGGTCATAACCGCGGCGGCGGGCGTGCTCGAGCAGGTAGCCGGAGAGCTCCTGCTCCAGCGAGCGCTCGTAGCCTTCGAGCTTCGAGCGGTCCTGGCGCGAGAGGAACACCGTGTACTCGTTGGGGACGTAGACGCGCTGCACCGACGCCGTCTTGTGGGCGTCCATTTCCTTCGCCAGTTTGCGGGCCAGTTCGACCGGCTGCACCTCGGAGCTGAAGGCGCGCGAGAAGACACCCTCGACGAGGCCTTCGATCCCGGACTCGAGTCTGCGGAGAAGAGCGATCGGAACTGCTCCTTCGGTGACTAGTGCGTGGGCAGGGTCAAGTCTCCGCCTCGGCGGAGGAAGCGCAGATTCTACGGGAGGACCAGCCCATGGCCGAGCACGAGCAGCGCGCCGACGGTGGCGGCGATCCCGATCGCGCCGAGCCTGAGGCCGATGTGAGAGGGCCCTGAGTGGGGATGGTCGGCGAGCTGGTCGAGGGAGTCCTCGATCGCCGTGCCCAGTTCCTCCAGCGAGGGCCGGTGGCGCGGGCGCGGGTCGAGGCAGGCGTCGATCTCCTCGGTCAGCTCGCGCGGCAGGTCGGGACGCAGCCGGTGCAGCGGCCGGGCGCGCCTGCCGATCGAGCGGACGGTGGCCACCGCGTTGCCGCGGCGGTGCGGATTTTCGCCGCTCCAGCACTCGTACAGGGTGAGGGCGAGCGAGTAGACGTCGGCCTCGGGGCCGGCCTCGCGCCCCTCCGCCTGCTCCGGCGACATGTAGGCGAGCGTGCCGACCACGTCGCCGGTGGCGGTCAGGCCCGCGGCGTCGGCGACCAGGGCGATGCCGAAGTCCATCAGCTTGGCCCGCGGCTGGCCGTCGACCACCTGGACGTTCTGCGGCTTGATGTCGCGATGGACGACGCCGCGCGAGTGGGCGTGGTCGAGCGCTTCGCAGAGGTCGGCGCCGATCTCGCCGATCTCGCGGTCCGAGAGGGCTTCCTCGGCGGCGCAGCCGGCGAGCGTCTCGCCCTCGACCAGCTCGGAGACGAGCAGCGCGTTGCCGTCCTCCTCCCCCATCTCGTAGAGGGTGACGATGCCGGGATGGTTGAGCCGGGCGGCGGCCTGCGCCTCGCGCAGGACCCGGCGCCCCGCCTCGCCGCGCTGCTCGATCGCCTTCACCGCCACCGGGCGCTCGAGCCTGCCGTCCCAGGCCTCGTAGACGACGCCGAAGCCGCCGCTGCCGATGCGGCGCTCGATCAGGAAGCGATCCAATACCAGCGAGCCGACCAAAGCCTCTACGTCTTCGCCGGGGAGCTCCTTCCTCCTGCGCGGCTATGGTTGGGAAAAAGGCACCGCACGCGGCAGGTCGAAAGGGATGGCGATCCGCAGTCGCCATACTCCCCCGCCAGCCAAACCAGCCCTTGGAGAGCCGTTTCTTGGAGTACTCGACCTCACGCGGCGCGAGCCGGCGCCCCCGCCGGCCCAGCCGCCGCCCCGAACGCCAGCAGATCATGCTGCGGCGCCTGCTCGCCCTCGGCGGGGCCCTGATCGTGCTGATCCTGATCGTGCTCGGGGTGAAGGGGTGCCTTGACGCGCGGGCTCGCGGGGCGCTCTCCGACTACGCGCGGAACGTCGAACAGATCGTCAACGAGACGAATCAGACGAGCAAGTCCTTCTTCGGGCTGCTCGAAGATCCCCACAACCTCTCGGTCACCGAATTCACCGGCAAGGTGAACGCCGAACGCAGCGCGATGGAGAACTACCTCTCGCGCGTCGAAGGGCTGAGCGCTCCGGGCGAAATGGGAAGCGCGCAGAAGTCGCTCGAACTCGTCTACGTGCTGCGCAACTCGGCGATGGAACAGATCGCCGAGAAAATGCCTACCGCGCTCGGCGAAGCCGGGGCGCCGAAGGCCACCGCGGCGATCGCCCGCCAGATGCAGAAGCTGCTCGCCGGCGACGTGATCTACGAAACCGTGACCCGACCCGAAATCGACGGCAAGCTCGCCGACAACGGGCTGGAAAGCGACGACGTGCCGAAGAGCACCTTCCTCCCCGACGGCACCAAGTGGCTCGACGAAGCCGAAGTGAAGGCCGCGGTGGGCAAGGTGAGCGGGTCGAGCGCCGGCAACACCACCTCCGGCCTGCACGGCCTCGGCCTGATCGGCGTGCGGATCGGCGAAACCGAACTCTCCAGCGAAGTCCCGACCACGGTGGTCACCGAAGGCACGCCGGAAGTCGAAGTCGAAGTCCAGAACCAGGGCGAATCGACCGAGAACGGGGTCACCGTGGTGGTGACCGCGAACGGGAAAGAAACGACGCAGGAAATCCCGGCGATCGAAGCCGGTGCCACCGAAACCGCGGTGGTGCCGCTGACGCCGACGCCGGAAGGCGAAACGACGCTCGAAGTCGAAGCCGAACCGGTGCCGGGCGAGCACGTGACCGAAAACAACGAAGCCACCTACACGGTCAACTTTGAATAGCGCGAGCCAGGTGGCTACTCACTGATGCGGATCGCCTACCTGGGACCGGCCGGGACCTTCACCGAAGACGCGCTCACCGAAGCGCTCGGCGGCAACGACTTCGAGCCGCTGCGCACCGACACCGTCTTCGACGCGATCAGCGCCGTGATCCAGGGCAGCGCCGACCGGGCGCTGGCCCCCTACGAGAACTCGATCGAGGGCTCGGTGCGGGGGACGCTCGACATCCTCGCCTTCGAAGCGCCGGACGTCGCGATCGTCGGCGAGCACGACTACCCGGTGCGCCAGCACCTGATCGTCAAGGAGGGCGTCGAGCTCGGCCAGGTCGAGGCCGTCCTCTCCCACCAGCAGGGCCTGGCCCAGACCGCCCGGTTCCTGCGCGAGAACCTGCCCGGGGTCGAACTGCGGAGCGTCAGCTCGACCGCGGCGGCGGTGCGGATGGTCTCCGAGTCCCCGCGGCCGTGGGCGGCGATCGGCTCGCGCGCGGCGGCGCGGCTCTACGGCTGCGAGATCCTGCGCGAGGGGATCCAGGACGAGGCGAACAACGTCACCCGCTTCGTCTGGGTGGCCCCGGAGGGCGCCGAGCCGGAGCCCGCGGCGGCCGACGCGCAGTGGAAGACCTCGCTGATCTTCTCCGAGCTCGGCGAGGATCATCCCGGCGCCCTGGTCGCGGCGCTGAGCGAGTTCTCCTCGCGGGGGCTCAACCTCTCGCGGATCGAGTCGCGCCCCCTGCGCTCCGAACTCGGCCGCTACTTCTTCTTCGTCGACGTCGACGGAAAGCTCGACCTCGAGCCCGTGGCCGAGGCGATCGAGGCGCTGCGCGGCAAGGCCGAATCGGTCCGCATCCTCGGCTCCTACCCGATCATCTGAGTCGCCGCTTCCGTCCCCGCTTACAATTCCCGCACCATGGCCAGGGTGCTGGTGCTCAATGCGACGTATGAGCCGATCAACGTCTGCACTTTGCGACGCGCCGCCGTGCTGCTCCTGAAGGAAAAGGCCGAGCTCCTCGAGCAGCGTGACGGCGGCGCCCTCCACTCCGAGCACATGACGATGGAGCGCCCCGACGTGATCCGCCTGGTCAACTACGTCCGCATCCCCCGCGAGGCCCACCGCCGCAAGATCACCCGCCGCGCCGTCCTCGCCCGTGACTCCTGGACCTGCCAGTACTGCGGCTCGACCAAGTCCGGCCTCACCGTCGACCACGTCATCCCCCGCTCCCGCGGCGGCGAATCGGTCTGGGAGAACATCGTCGCCGCCTGCGCCACCTGCAACCGCAAGAAGGGCAATCGGCTGCCGCGGGAGATCCACATGCATCCGAAGAACTCCCCCAAGGCTCCTGCCCCGACGGTGTTCATCCAGGTCGCCAGCCCGAAGATCCCGGCGACCTGGCAGCAGTACTTGCCGCAGGCTGCTTAGTTCGGAGGGTTTGCGAGGGAGGGAGGCCTGACCCTCACCTCACTCAGACTCGCGCTGGATCGCCGGTGGCCCGTCCGAGATCGCCACCGGGCGCTCGTTCACGTCGTTCGGAGAGGGTCAGGCCTCCCTCCACCGGCCAGCGCCCAGGGTTCGCAACCAGCTCTCGACCAGGTGCGGACGGGACGAGCCTCGGTGGGGCTTCGGCCGACTCCCGCGTCCGTTAGAGGGGGCTGGGGCACCCTCCGAACGGCGTGAACGAGGGGCCGCAAACATCCTCGGACGGGAGCCGGCAACCATCCCCGAGTCTAGTGAGGAGGGTGCCCCAGCCCCCTCCCCCTGTGGCCTGTTGAGCTATTCCTCAGCTGCGCCGTCTGAGCTCGCGCCGTCGCTGCTCGGCGGCTCGCCCTCGATCTCGATCTGATCTACTGGAGCACCTTCGACCGGCGCCGAATTGTCCTCGGACTCGACCACCAGGGCGACGGCGGAGACGCGGTCGTCGTCCTTGATGTTCATCACTTTGACGCCCTGGGTCGAGCGGCCCATCTGCGAGATGCCCTCGACGCCGGTCCGCTGGACCATGCCGTTCTGGGAGATGAAGAGGAGGTCCTGGTGCGGGTTGACGATCAGGGCCCCCGCCAGGCCGCCCTTCTTCTCGGTCAGCTTCGCCGTCAGCACGCCTTTCGTGCCGCGGCCCTTGACCGGGTATTCGGAGACCGGGGTGCGCTTGCCGTAGCCGTTCTCGGTGACGACGAACAGTTCGGTGTCGTTGCGGGCGATGTCCATCGCGAGGACGCGGTTGTCCTTGCCGCTCACGTTCATGCCTTTGATCCCGCTGGTGTCACGGCCCATCGGCCGCACCAGGTCCTCGGAGAAGCGGGCCGCGTGGCCGGAGTGGGACACCATCAGGATGTCGTCTTCGCCCGAGGTGAGGCGCACCTGCACCAGCTCGTCGCCCGGCCGCACCTTGATCGCGATGATCCCGTCGGCGCGGATCGGCGTGTTGTAGGCGAGGAATTCCGTCTTCTTGACCAGTCCGTCGGCGGTGGCGAAGACCAGGTAGCGGTTCTCTTTGAAGTCCCGGGTCGGGATCACCGCCATCACCCTCTCGTCCTCCACCAGCGGCAGCACGTTGCGCAGGCTGGAGCCTTTCGACGTGCGCGAGCCCTCCGGCAGTTCGTACACCTTGGTCCGGTACACCTTGCCGCGGTTGGTGAAGAACAGCAGGAAGTCATGGGTCGAGCTGATGTGGAGATGAGCGATGTAGTCGTCATCTTTCATGTTCATCCCCATCACCCCGACGCCGCCGCGGTTCTGCTGACGGTAGGTCGCCAGCGGCAGCCGCTTGACGTACCCGGAGGCGGTCAGCGAGATCACCATCTGCTGGTCGGCGATCATGTCCTCGATCCCGACCTCACCCTCGAAGGCGGCGATCTCGGTGCGCCGTTCGTCGCCGTAGGTCTCGACGATTTCGGCCAGCTCTTCCTTCACCAGGCCCATCACCTTCGCCTCGTCGCCGAGGATCTCCCGCAGTTCGCCGATCCGCTCCATCAGGTCGGCGTGCTCGGCGCGGACTTTGTCGGCCTCGAGCGCGGTGAGGCGCTGCAGGCGCATGTCGAGGATCGCCTGGGCCTGCTCGCGGGAGAGCTCGAACTGGTCCATCAGCCCCTGGCGCGCCGCGTCCGGATCGGTCGAGGAGCGGATCAGTTTGATCACCGCGTCGAGGTTGTCCAGGGCGACGAGGAGACCCTCGAGGATGTGGGCGCGGGCCTCGGCGCGGCGCAGTTCGTACTGCGTCCGGCGGGTGACCACCTCGCGCTGGTGGTCGACGTAGTGGCTGATCAGCTCGCGCAGGCTCACCGTGCGCGGCACCCCGTCGACCAGCGCCACCATGTTGGCGCCGAAGGTCGACTGCATCGCGGTTTTTTTGTAGAGGTTGTTGAGGACCACCTTGGCCGGCGGGCCGCCGCGTTTCAGCTCGATCACGAGCCGCATGCCGGAGCGTTCGTCCGACTCGTCGCGGAGGTCGGAGATGCCCTCGAGCTTGCGGTCGCGGGCGAGTTCGGCGATCTTCGTGATCAGGCCGCTGTCGCCGCCCTTCTTCACCATGAACGGGAGCTCGGTGACGATGATCGCCTCCTTGCCCCCTTTCAGCGGCTCGACGTGGGCGCGGGCGCGGACTTTGATGCTGCCCCGGCCCGAGGCGTAGGCATCGCGGATCCCCTCGCGGCTCATCAGCCCGCCGCCGGGGAAGTCGGGGCCTTTGACGTGCTTCATCAGCCCGTCGAGGTCGATCTCCGGATCGTCGATGTAGGCGGCCACGGCGCCGGCGACCTCGCGCAGGTTATGCGGCGGGATGTTGGTGGCCATCCCCACCGCGATCCCCGAGGTGCCGTTGACCAGCAGGTTGGGGAAGCGCGCCGGCAGGACCAGCGGCTCCTGCGTCGATTCGTCGTAGTTGGGGCCGAAGTCGACGGTGTCGGCGTCGATGTCGCGCAGCATCTCGGTGGCGATGCGCGCCATCCGCGCCTCCGTGTACCGCATCGCGGCCGCCGGGTCGTCGTCGATCGAGCCGAAGTTGCCCTGGCCGTCGACGAGCATGTAGCGCAGGGAGAAGTCCTGCGCCATCCGCACCAGCGTGTCGTAGATCGCCGAGTCGCCGTGCGGGTGGTATTTGCCCATCACCTCGCCGACGATGAAGGCGCACTTGCGGTACGGCCGGGTCGGCTGCAGCCCGAGGTCGTGCATCGAGTAGAGGACGCGGCGGTGGACCGGCTTCAGCCCGTCGCGGATGTCGGGCAGCGCCCGCCCGACGATCACGCTCATCGCGTAGTCGAGGTACGACGAGCGCATCTCCTGCTCGAGCCCGCGCTCTTCGATGTTGCCGCCGCTCAACACGTCATGGGCAGCCATCAGCTGACCCTCCTGCAATTCGGGGCATCTCGGCGTCCTCGGTCGACTCGCTCCCCGCGTCCACCGACCTGCTTGATTTTCGGAGGCTCAGAAGCCAGGTGGTTAGACGTCAAGGAATTTCACCTCTTTCGCATGTGACTCGATGAACTCTCTGCGCGGTGCCACCTGGTCGCCCATCAGCATCGAGAAGATCGTGTCGGCGGCGGTCGCGTCTTCCAGGGTGACCTGGGCCAGCGTCCGGCTCGACGGGTCCATCGTCGTCTCGCGCAGCTGTTTGGCGTTCATCTCGCCCAGGCCCTTGAAGCGGGTGAGGGTGACTCCCTGGCGGGCCAGCTCGAGCACCGCGCCGCGGAGCGCCTCGAAGGAGAGGGCGACGGTCCGTTTCTCACCCCGGCTCACCGTGAACGGCGGGCGACCCACCTGTTTCAGCAGCGCCGTGTGGACCTCGGCGAACTTGCGGTAGTCGTTGCTCTCGAACAGCTCCCGCGGCAGCCGGTGGGTGCGGGCGAGGCCGTTCGAGCGCGCGATCGCCTTGACCACGACCAGGTCGTCGCTCGCGCTGACCACCTCGGTGTCGAACGGCTCCCCTTCCGGGGCCTCGCGTTCGAGCAGCGTCTTGGCCGCGCCGATCGTCGCCACCCCTTCGTCGAGCAGCGTCGACTCCTCGAGGAAGCGGACCACGTCGTGGCCGAAGGATGCCTGCAACGACGAGCCCCAGCCCTCGTACTCCTTCGAGCGCCGGATGTAGGCCTGCCAGCGACTCGAGTTGAGCTTGCGGCTCTCCCCCGTCGCGTCGACGACCTCGAACTGCTCGAGCTTGTCGCGCAGCAGCAGCTCTTCCAGTTCGGACTCGCGCTCCAGGTAGGTCTCCTGGTTGCCCTGTTTCACCCGGTAGAGCGGTGGTTTGGCGATGTAGACGTAGCCGTGCTCGATCAGCTCCGGCATCTGCCGGTAGAGGAAGGTGAGCACCAGGGTGCGGATGTGGGCGCCGTCGACGTCGGCGTCGGTGGCCATCACGATCTTGTGGTACCGGGCGTCCTCGATGTTGAACTCGTCGTGGACGCCGGTGCCGATCGCCGTGATCAGGGCCTGGATCTCGTTGTTCTGCAGCACCTTGTCGATGCGGCTCTTCTCGACGTTGAGGATCTTGCCGCGCAGCGGCAGCACCGCCTGGGTGTTGCGGTCGCGCGCCTGCTTCGCCGAGCCGCCGGCGGAGTCACCCTCGACGATGAAGATCTCGGCCAGGTGCGGGTCCTTCACCGTGCAGTCGGCGAGCTTGCCCGGCAGGGTCGAGTTCTCGAGCGCCGACTTGCGGGTCAGGTCGCGCGCTTTGCGCGCCGCGGCGCGGGCCCGGGCGGCGTCGATCGACTTGGAGATGACGCGTTTCGCCTCCGGCGGGTTCTCGTCGAGGAACTCGGCGAGTTTGCGGTTGACGGTCTCCTCGACCAGGCTTTTGATCGGCGGGTTGCCGAGTTTGGTCTTCGTCTGGCCCTCGAACTGCGGATCGTGCAGCTTCACCGAGATGACCGCGGTCAGCCCCTCGCGCACGTCCTCGCCGGAGAGGTTCTCGTCCTTCTCTTTGAGCAGGCCTTTGGCGCGCGCGTAGGCATTCAGCGTGCGGGTCAGCGCGGCGCGGAAACCGGAGAGGTGGGTACCGCCCTCGTGGGTGTTGATGTTGTTGGCGAAGCTGAAGATCGACTCCTGGTAGGAGTTGTTCCACTGCATCGCGACCTCGACTTCGCCGTCGTCTTTCTCACCCTCGAAGTAGATCGGCTTTTTGTGCAGCACGTCCTTGTTGGCGTTGAGGTGGGTGACGAAGTCCTCGATCCCGCCGTCGTACTGGAATTCGACGCTCTGCCCCTCGCCCCGCTCGTCGGTCAGGGCGATCTTCAGGCCGCGGGTGAGGAAGGCGGTCTCCCGCATCCGCTCGGAGAGCGTCTGGAAGTCGTACTCGATGTCTTCGAAGATCTCGAGGTCCGGCAGGAAGGTGATCTCGGTGCCGTGCTCGTCGCTCTTCGCGCCCTTCTCGAGCTTGGTCAGCGGTTTGCCGCGCTCGTAGTCCTGCTCCCAGACCGCGCCGTCGGTCTGGATCTTCAGGTGCAGGCGCTCGGAGAGCGCGTTGACCACCGAGGAGCCGACCCCGTGCAGGCCGCCGGAGACCTTGTAGCCGCCGCCGTCGCCGAACTTGCCGCCGGCGTGGAGCACGGTGAGGACGACTTCGGCCGCCGGCCTGCCCTCTTTCTCCATGATCCCCACCGGGATGCCGCGACCGTTGTCGGCCACGGTGACGCTGTTGTCCGGATGGATCGTGATCGTCACCGTGTCGCAGTAGCCGGCGAGCGCCTCGTCGACCGAGTTGTCGACGATCTCGTAGACCAGGTGGTGAAGACCGCGCGGGCCGGTCGAGCCGATGTACATGCCGGGGCGTTTGCGGACGGCTTCCAGTCCCTCGAGGACGGTGATGTCCGCGGCGCCGTAGGAGGCGTCGGCTTTGGCTTTTTTCTCAGGCAAGAGGTCCTTCCGGTTGACACAAAAAGCCCCGACGCCTGGAGACTCGCTCCACACATGTCGGGGCCAAAGGCGAGTTGCCATAAGAATACCAGTTGGGCGTCCCGGATCCAAGCGCTCCGAGTGCCAAATTACCTGCAAATCCTGCAAAAACAGTGCCGAGTTAGGCCCCCCTTTCGACGCGGAATCTGAGCGCTCGCGGGGCCCTCTCCCCCAGCGCCTCCCGCAGGCGGTCCAGGAGCCGCTCCTGCATCAGGTCGAGCTCCTGCGCCCACATCGCGTTCGCGCAGTCGACGGTGATCGTCCCGGCGCGTTCCGACACCGGCCTGGCGACCGCGGCGATGCCCTCGCCGAGGGCCTCCTCCCAGACGGCCTGCGCGGCGGCGAGGCCGGTCTTCGGCGCGACCCGCTCGCGGGCCGCGCGAAACGCCTCGCCGGCCGCGCGGGGTGCCCGCCGGCGGGTCACGCGGCCTCCGCGCCGGGCTCGGCGCTCTCGTCCGCGCTGCCGTCGTCGACCGCTCCCGGGCTCGGCATCCGCACCGTCGACTCGCGCGCCCGCGCGGGCAGCGACTCTTCGTCGGCCGCCGTGATCAGCGTCTGCCCCCCGGCCGCGAGGCGGGCGACGAGCAGCTCGCGTCGGCCCGGGTCGAGCTCGCTCATCACGTCGTCGAGCAGCAGCAGCGGGGTGACCCGCCGGGCGTGGAGGAGCGCCTCGCGCTCGGCGAAGAGCAGGGCCAGGAGGGCGGCGCGCTGCTGGCCCTGCGAGCCGTACTTGCGCAGCGCCCGGCCGCCGGCGTTCAGCTTCACCTCGTCGAGGTGGGGGCCCCAGGAGCCGCGCCCCAGTTTGAGGTCGGCGTCGCGGCGCTCGCGCAGGCCTTCGCGGATCGCCGCAGCGTCGCCCTCCGCCCGCGGCGCGTAGACCAGCTCGCCATCGGCGAGCCCGAGCTCCTCCAGCGCCGCGGCGAAGGCGGGCGCCAGCTCCTCGACCGCCTCGGCCCGCGCCGCCACCAACGGCGCGGCGGCCTCGGCGAGGCCGGCGTCCCAGACGTCGAGCGCCTCGGTTGACCCGTATCCGGCGGCGACGCGGGAGACCATCGCGTTGCGCTGGGCGAGCGCCTGGCCGAAGCGCTTGCGCAGCTCGCCGCGGGCGGGCCAACGGGCGGCGAGAAAGCCGTCGAGATGGGCGCGGCGCTGCGCCGGCGGGCCCTTGACCAGGTTCAGGCGGTCGGGCGCGAAGACCGCCACCGGCGGCCGCGAGCGGGCGATCGTCGCCGGGTCGGCGGCCTGGCCGTCGAGCAGGTGGCGGCGGCCCTCGGTGCGGCTCACCGAGGCGAGCAGGCGCCGCTCGATCCCGTCCTCGTCGCGCACCGTCGCCTCGGCCCGCGCCAGGCCGGCGCCGAACGGGATCAGGTCGCGCCGGTCCGAGGTCCGGAACGAGCGGCCGGTGAGGGCGAAGTAGAGCGCCTCGGCCAGGTTGGTCTTGCCGACGCCGTTGGGCCCGACGACGCTGGTGATCCCCGGCCCCAGCGGCACGCGGACGCGCTCGAGGCTGCGGAGCGGGCGGGCCTCGATCGCGGTGACCAGCACCGGACCTCGCCCGCCCTAGACGTTCAGGCGGATCGGCATCACGAGGTAGCGGAAGTCCTCGTTGTCGACCGGCTGCATCAGGCCCGGTCGCAGCGGCGAGATCAGCCGCAGCAGCACCTCGTCCCCGGCGACGCTTTCGATCCCCTCGCGCAGGTAGTCGGGGTTGAAGCCGATCTCCATCGGCTCGCCCTCGAAGGCCGCGGGCATCGTCTCGCGCGCGTCGCCGACGTCCGGCGTCTCCGCCGACACGGTCAGCTCGCCCGGCTCGAAGGAGAACCGCAGCGGCGCGTTGCGCTGGGCCAGCTGGCTGATCCGGCGGGCCACGTCGAGGAATTCGCCGCGCGGCAGGCGCACGTCGTGCTCGTAGGACTCGGGGAGCAGCTGGCGGAAGTTCGGGAACTGGCCCTCGATCAGCCGCGTGGTCAGGGTGATCGACCCGGCCTCGAAGATCGCCTGGTTGGTCTGCAGGGTTATCGCCGCCGCGTCGACGCCCTCGCCGGCCAGGATCCGGGCCAGCTCGCGCAGCGCCCGGGCCGGGATGTTGGCCTCGATCTCGCCGGTCAGCGGCGTCTCCAGCTCGGTCCGCTTCACCGCGAGGCGGTAGGAGTCGGTGGCGACCATGGTCATCTCGTTCCCGGCGGCGGTGACGAAGACCCCGGTCAGCACCGGGCGCATGTCGTCGCGCGAGGCGGCGCGGGCGACGAGGTCGATGCTCTCGGCCAGGGCCGGCGCCGGGATCCGGATCGGCTCGCCGTCGGTGCTCGGCAGCGTCGGGAAGTCCTCGGCCGGCAGCACCCGCAGGTGGAAGCTGGAGCCGCCGCTGCGGATCTCGACGTCGCGCTCGGCCTCGCGCGTCTCGATCTCCACCGTGTCGTCGGCGAGCGAGCGAGCGACTTCGGCCAACAGTTTGCCGGGGAGGAGGACCGAGCCGTCGGTCTCCACGGTGGCCTCGACCGCGGTGCGCAGGCCGAGGTCGAGGTCGGTGGCGGACAGGGTCACCGAGCCCTCGCCCGCCTCGAGCAGGACGCCGGAGAGGGCCTGGGTCGCGGCGCGGGTCGAGACCGCACGCGAGACGGTGGAGAGCTTGGCGACGAGTTCTTCGCGTTTGGTCGTGAGCTTCAAAAGATCGAGATTGCCTTGTGGAGTTGGTTTAGGTCCTGTGGAAAGAAGACGGGATGAAGACTATTCCGCGACGCAAGGCCGAATGCGGCCTGTGGATGCGGCTGTGGGCGGGCGTGGATTCTGACAGTGGCGGCGGCGGGCCGGGCTCAGGCCTGTGGGCGGCCCGCGGTGGGGCTGTGGATGGCTGTGCGTAACTCGGCGACCTTCTGGCTGAGCGCCTGGTCCTCGCCGAGGCTCGCTTCGACCCGGCGCAGGCTGTTCAGCACCGTCGTGTGATCGCGGCCGCCGTAGAGCCGGCCGATCTGCGGGAGCGAGAGCTCGGTCAGCTCGCGGGTCAGGTAGATCGCCACCTGACGAGCCCGCAGCGGCGTGGCGGCACGGCTCGAACCGACCAGCTCGGCGCGGGAGATGCCGAAGCGTTCGGCGACCTGCTGCTGGATCTCCTCCACGGACGTGGCCTGGGCGCTCCTGCTGCCGCGCGGGATCACCTCGGCGATCAGCTCGGAGCTGAGCGGCTTGGCGAGCAGGGAGGCGTGGGCGATCACCCGGGTCAGGGCACCGTGCAGTTGGCGGACGTTGGCATCGATCCGCTGGGCGAGCTCGCCTAGCGCTTCGGAGTCGGCGATCTCGATCCCGGCCTCCTCGACCAGGTGGCGGAGGACGGTGAGCCGGGTAGCCAGGTTCGGCGGCTCGACCGGGATCGTCAGGCCCCACTCGAAGCGATCGCGGAGGCGTGAGGCGAGGGTCGAGAGCTCGCTCGGGATGCGGTCGGCGCTGAGCACGAGCTGGCTGCCGGACTCGTACAGGGCGTTGAAGGTGTGGAAGAACTCCTCTTCGGTGGCGGGCTTGCCCTCGAGGAACTGGACGTCGTCGATGAGCAGCACGTCGATGTCCCGGTAGCGCGCCTTGAAGGCATCGGCGCCTGTCGATTTGAGCGCCCCGACGAACTCGTTGGTGAACGACTCGGCGGTGGTGTAGCGGACGCTGAGGCCCGGAGCGTTGTCGTTCAGGTAGTTGGCGATCGCCGCCAGCAGGTGGGTCTTGCCGAGCCCCGGCGGGCCGTGCAGGAAGAGCGGGTTGTAGGCCTCCGAGGGAGCCTCGGCGACGGCGAGCGCGGCACCGTGGGCGAGGCGGTTGCCGGGACCGATGACGAAGCGGTCGAAGGTGTAGCTGGGGTTCAGCTCGGGGCCGGGGGAGATCGCCTCGGCCAGCTCGCGCGGCATCGTGAAGCTCACCTGGCTCAGCCCGCTGCCGCCCGCGCCGAGGGCCTGGGAGATCAGTCCCGAGTAGCGTCGTTCGGCCCAGGCCCGGATCCCCTCCGGAGCTTCCAGGTAGAGCGTGTCGGCGTCGGACCCGACCGCTTTCAGCGGCTCCAGCCAGAGGCGGTAGGTCGACTCCGGGACCGATCCTTCTAGGCGTTCCTGGGCGGTTCGCCAGAGGGCGTCGAGGTCTGTTGGGGAGGAGTCGTCAGGCACCGGGGGCGGCGACGATAGCGCCGTGATTTGCTGGGGGATCCGGGCCAACCGCAAATGCCGGGGAAAAGATTTCTCGCGGGTCCCTATACTCCCGCCGGCAATGAAGCGCACTTACCAGCCAAAGAAGCGGAAGCGGGCGAAGACCCACGGTTTCCGCGCCCGCATGAGCACCCGCGGTGGCCGCGCCGTCCTGCAGCGTCGCCGGCGCAAAGGTCGGAAGCGCCTCACCCCCTGAGCCCGATGCCGCCGAAGCGCCGTCGGCTCTCGCGCAGCGGCGAGTTCGACCGCGTCTATCGCGACGGCTCATCGCATGCGACCCGCTATCTCGTCCTCTACTCGTTTCCTCGTCGCGACGAGGAGCGCGAAGACGTGAGGCTCGGCGTGTCGGTATCGCGCAAGGTGGGCGGATCCGTGGACCGCAACAAGGTCAAGCGGACCCTGCGTGAAGCCTTCTGGTCGCTCTCCGAGCGCCTGCCGGACAAACATGACTTCGTAATCGTCGCCCGGGCCGACATCGGCGGGTTGATCGAGAAGGAAGGAACCGCCGGGGTGACCAAATCGCTCGAAGAGGCGATGGACGCCAGCTTCGGCGGGGGCCGTTCCACGTGAAACGGCCGGCCGAGTCCACCGAGGATGCGTTCCACGTGAAACGCGTGGCCCTGGCTCCCATCCGCGCCTATCAGCGCTGGATCTCGCCTTCGCGCCCCCGTCGCTGCAAGTACGAGCCGACCTGCTCTTCCTACACCGTCGAGGCGGTCGAGCGCTTCGGCGTGCTCCGGGGCCTCCTCCTCGGCTCCTGGCGCCTCCTGCGCTGCAACCCGTTCTCCCACGGGGGCTTCGACCCGGTCCCGGACCGCTTCACCCTCCGCGGCCTCGGTCACGTCCACCCGGCCGACTACCACGGTGAGGCGCGCTCCTGATGTTCATCCCCGACGCGAACATCCTGCAGCCGCTGATCGACGTCGCCAACGCGGTCCTCAAGTTCTTCCACGACAACGTCGGCCTCTCCTGGGGCATGTCGATCATCGCGATCACCGTCTGCACCCGGGCGCTTCTGATCCCGCTGACCTACAAACAGCTCAAAGGCATGCGGGCGATGCAGGCGCTCCAGCCGCAGATCAAAGAGATCCAGGAGAAATACAAAAACGACAAACAGCGCATGCAGCAGGAAATGATGCGCTTCTACAAAGAGAACAAAGTCAACCCGTTCGCTTCCTGCATCCCGCTGCTGGCTCAGCTCCCGGTCTTCATCACCCTCTTCTACACGCTCCGCCACGAGCTCCCGAAAGACATCTGCTCGAACCTCGGGCTCGCGGAAGGCTGCGAAACCGCCGGCCACGCGTCCTTCCTCTTCATCAACGACCTGACCGCGAAGGCGCACGGCGCCGAACTGATCGCGCTCCTGGTCCTCTACGTCGGCACCCAGCTGATCTCCGGCTTCTTCATGTCGGTGACGGCCGACAAATCGCAGCGGACGATGATGTTCGTCCTACCGCTGATCTTCGTGCCCTTCGTGATCAGCTTCCCGGCGGGCCTGATCCTCTACTGGATCACGACCAATATCTGGACGATCGGCCAGGGCCTCGTGATCAAACGGATCATCCCGGCGCCGCACGTGCCTACGGTGGAGGAGAAACGGGCGGCCAAACCGCCGCCTAAACCGCCCAAAAAAAAGAAGAGGCGGCGCTGAAAGGGGGCTCCTGATCGAGGGGCCCTTTTTTGGGTTTGCGGGGAGAGCGTTCTGACCCTCTCCTCACTCAAACTCGCGCTGGTATCGGTGCGGCCTGGCCGAGGTCGCCGCAGGGCGCTCGTTACAAGCCGTTCGGAGAGGGTCAGAACGCTCTCTGCGGGCCATGGAGGGGGGCCCCTTGGCGCCCCGCGCTTGCTGGCTGTCTGCGGCCTCGCCTCGGGTCGCGGTCAGCACCAGTCGGCCGATCAGCATCGGACAGCCGACCAGCACAAGTCGCCGATCAGCACCACGAAGCTGTGGTCTATTCCGGCGCTTCGAGGTGTCTCAACCGGCGCCTCGGGTGACTCACGTCGACCACACCGGCACTGGAGGATTCCCGGGCTTGTGAGAGGGGGTCGGGGCACCCTCCGAACGGCTTGTAACGAGCGCCCTGCGGCGACCTCGGCCAGGCCGCAACCGATCCAGCGCGAGTTTGAGAGAGGAGGGTGCCCCGACCCCCTCCCTCAGGGCCTCACCCCAACTACCCGCGCGGCCGCTTCTTCGCCATCCCAGACTTGCGAGGGAGGTCCGCCGGCGTCGGACCCGACTTGCGGAGGACGTGGAGGTGGCGATGCTCTGACCCCGCCCGCCCGCCGACGTCGAGGATCGACTCGGGGGTCATCGCCAGGGACGCCCCGGCGCGGGCCATCTGGGCCTCTTCCCCTTCGTCGCGCCTGCCCTTCCAGGCGACCAGGACGCCGCCTTCGCGCAGGAGCGGCGAGGCGAGCTCGGCGAGGGTCGAGAGGCGGCCGACGGCGCGGGCGGTGACCACGTCGTAGGACTCGCGGCCGCCGGCCGGAGGCTCGACCCGGGCGACGTCCTCGGCCCGGGCGGTGATCGCGACGGCGTCGGCGATGCCCGCCGCGGCCGCCGCGCGCTCGATGAAGGCGGTCTTACGGCCCACCGACTCGATCATGTCGACCCGCGCCAGGGGCAGGGAGGTCGCCAGGACGAGGCCCGGAAAGCCGGCTCCAGAGCCGATATCCGCGATTCGGGAGGCCTCGCGGAGCTCCGGCACCTCGAGCCCGGTGAGGCTGTCCTCGACATGGACCTTCCAGGCGCGCTCGTCCACCACGCTGCTGACCGAGGCGCGCTCGGCGGCGAGGAGCTCGAGGACGGTTTCCAGGGAGCGGCGCCCGGCGTCGGTGAGCGACGCGGCCGGATCGCTCACTCGGAGACGAGCGGCGCGACGATCACGCAGCGGTGGGGCTCGTCGCCCTCGCTGTAGGTCTCGACCCCGGAGCGGCCTTTCAGACGTTCGTGGACGACGCGACGCTCCTGGGCGCTCATCGGGTCCATCTCGACCACGCGATTGTTGGTCAGCGCCTGCTCGGCGGCGCGGTCGGCGCGGCTCTCGAGCGTCTCCTTGCGCCTGCCGCGATAGCCCGCGGCGTCGACGATCACCCGTTTGCGGTCGCGCAGCCCGCGGAAGGCCGCCTGGTAGCAGAGCAGCTGCAGCGCGTCGATGGTCTGTCCCCGTTTGCCGATCAGGAGGCCGTAGTCGTCGCCGCCGACGACGGTGACCATGATCCGGTCGTCGTCCTCCTCGATCTCCACCTCGCCGTCGAGGTCGAGCTCGTCGAGCACGCCCTCGACCAGCTCGCGGACGCGCTCGGCAGGCGAATCGGGCCAGTCGGCCAGGTCGGACACGCGCCCAGGCTATCCGACCGCCGCCCACCGCGGGGCACGAATCGGCCCGCCGCGCCAGATTCCGCGCTTGCCCACTCCAGACAGGACACTCATCTAGTCTGGGCGCCGATGGGCACCGTCTACGCGATCGCGAACCAGAAGGGTGGCGTCGGCAAGACGACGAGCGCCGTCAACCTCGCCTCCTGCACCGCCTCCGAAGGCGAGCAGACGCTGCTGGTCGACCTCGATCCCCAGTGCAACGCGACCGTCGCGCTGGGCGGCGATCGGGACCTGCACCCCTCCTCCTACGACTGCCTCACCGGCGACACCGAGGTCGCCGCCGCCGCGCGCCCGGCCGGGCCCGACAACCTCTGGCTGGTCCCCGCCAACGTCGACCTGGCCGGGGCCGCGATCGAGCTCCCCCGGATCGAGAACTCCGAGACCCGTCTGCGCGACCGCCTCGGCCCGGTGCGGGAGCGCTTCGCCCGCACCTTCCTCGACTGCCCGCCCTCGCTCGGCCCGGTCTCGGTCAACGCCCTGGTCGCCGCCGACCGCGTCATCGTCCCGGTGCAGGCCGAGTACCTGGCGCTCGAGGGGCTGGTCCAGTTCCTGGAGACGCTGGGCCTGATCCGCCGCCGGCTGAACCCGCGCCTGGAGGTGTCGGGATTGCTCATAACCATGCATGACGAGCGCACGCGGCTGGCCCAGGATGTCGAGGCCGAGCTGCGCGACCAGTTCCCCGGGATGGTCTTCGAGACGGTGATCCCGCGCAGCGTCAGGGTCGCCGAGTCGCCTAGCTATGGTCTCCCCGTGACCGAGCACGCCCCCACCTCGCGCGGTGCCCTCGCCTACAAGGCGCTGGCCAGGGAGCTCGTCACCCGTGGCTAGCGGGACCAAGCGCCGCGCCGGGCTCGGCCGCGGCCTGGCGGCGATCCTCCCGGAGACGCCCGCCGACGCCGCCACGGGTGAGCTGTTCGAGCTGCCGGTCGCCCTGATCAAGCCGAACCCGAGCCAGCCCCGCACCACCTTCGACCCCGACGCCCTCACTGCCCTCGCCGCCTCGATCGAGGCCACCGGCGTGGTCCAGCCGCTGCTCGTCCGCCCCCTCGCCGACGGCAGCTATGAGCTGGTCGCCGGCGAGCGCCGCTGGCGGGCCGCCCAGCAGGCCGGGCTGGAGAAGGTCCCGGCGGTGGTCCGCGACCAGGCCGAGCCGGAGCGCCTGCAGGCGGCGCTGATCGAGAACATGGTGCGCGAGGACCTCAACCCGGTCGAGGAGGCGAAGGCCTGCGCCGCCCTGGTCGAGGACCTCGGGCTGACCAAAGAGGAGCTGGCGCGCCGGGTCGGCCGCAGCCGCCCCGCGGTCTCCAACCTGATCCGCCTGCTGGAGCTGCCCGACGAGGCGCTCGACATGCTGCAGTCCGGTGAGCTCAGCGAGGGCCACGGACGCGCCCTCCTCGGCGCCAACGGCAACGACGTGCGGCGGCGGCTCGCGCGCGAGGCCGCGGCGGGGGGGTGGTCGGTCCGCGAGACCGAGAACCGGGTTCGGCTGGCCGGCCAGCCAAAAGCCAGGCCGAGGAGGGCCCCGGCCGATCCCGACCAGCGGGCCGCGCTCGAGGACGCGGGCGACGCGCTCGAGTCGGCGCTCGGCCAGGAGGTCGCCGTCAAGGCCCGCGGCACCGGCATCGTCGTCGAGCTCCGCTTCGACGACCTGCGCGAAGCCCACGAGCTGGCCCGCCGGCTGCGTCGGCGGGGCAAGTGATCGGCCCGCCGCCGCGCCGCTATCATCGCCGTCCCCGGGCGATTAGCTCAGTTGGTTAGAGCGCGTCTCTGATAAGGACGAGGTCCCTGGTTCGAATCCAGGATCGCCCACTCGGCCCCGTACACTTTTGGCCTCGACCTCTAGTTACGGCGGGAGCGACCTCTTGCAGCAGATGCAGATCTACGGCGTGAGCTTCGACATGGTCGGCAAGCAGCCGATCGTCTTGTTGAAGACCGTGGACGGCAACCGGTTCCTGCCGATCTGGATCGGGCACCCGGAGGCGGCGGCGATCCTGATGAAGCTGCAGGGGGCCTCGACGCCGCGGCCGATGACCCACGACCTGCTCTCCGACGTACTCGAGAACCTCGACGCGAAGTGCGAGCGGGTGGCGGTCACCGAACTGCGCGACAACACCTTCTACGCCTCGATCACCGTCTCCGTCGCCGGCTCGGAAATCGAGATCGACTCGCGCCCCTCCGACGCCCTCGCCCTGGCCGTCCGCGTCGCCGCCCCGATCTTCGCCGCCGAGGAGGTCATCGAGGAGTCGGCGATCGAGTTCGAGCACGAGGTCGAGGACACGGAGGAAGTCGTCGACAAATTCAAAGACTTTCTGGACGAGGTCTCGCCAGAAGATTTTGCGTCCGGCGATTCCTAGACCTGCAAACCGGCTAAGTGGAGGATACGCTCCACTAATTCCTCGAAGGACATCCCGGCTGCCTCGGCGGCCTGGGGGAGGAGGCTGGTGTCGGTGAGGCCGGGGATCGCGTTGGCCTCGAGGACCCAGGGGCCGTCGGCGGCGAGGATGATGTCGACGCGGGCGAAGCCCTCGCAGCCGAGCGCCTTGCAGGTGGCGAGGGCGGCGTCGGTGACCGCGGCGCGCTCGGTGGGGGAGAGGTCGGCGGGACAGACGAAGCGGGTGCGGCCGATCTCGTAGCGGGCCTCGAAGTCGTAGCGGTCGCCGCCGTCGGGGATCGCCTCGACGATCGGCAGCGGCTCGGTGCCGAGGACGCTGACCGCCAGCTCGCGGCCCGCGGCGTAGCGCTCCAGCATCACCCGGTCGTCGTAGGAGAAGGCGGCGACGAGGGCGCCGGGGACCTCGGCCGGCGCGCCCGCGAACTTGATCCCGAGGGAGGAGCCGCCGCGGCTCGGCTTCACCACCAGGGGGAAGCCGAGGGTGCCCTCGAGGTCGGCGAGCGCGTCGGCGGCGCCGAGCTCGCGGAACGCGGTCTGGGTGAAGGCGAACGAATCGGGGGTGGGGATGCCGCCGCCGCGCATCGCCGCCTTCGCCATCACCTTGTCGATGCAGCGGGCGCAGGCGGCGGCGTCGGGCCCGGTGAAGGGGATGCCGAGGATTTCGAGCAGCTCCTGCGCGGTGCCGTCCTCGCCACCGACCCCGTGCATGGCGACGAAGGCGACCTCGGGCCGCTCGGCGCGGAGGCGTTTCACGAGGTCCGGGCCGACGTCGATCGGGAGCGCCTCGTGGCCGAGGCGCTCGAGCGCGTCCTCGACCCGGGCGGCGGAGCGGAGCGAGACCCCGCGCTCGAGCGAGCGGCCGCCTTTGAGGACGGCGACCTTCACCCGTTCGCGCCCCCGGCCTTCCGCAGCGGGAAGACGTTGTCGGCCTCGTCGGCCTCGTCGGCGGCCGGGCGAGGGGCGGCCGTGGAGGGCACCTCGGCGGGACCGGGCGCCAGGGTCTCGTAGAGCTCGACCTGTTCGCGGATCACCCGCCCGATCCGGGCGATCCCCTCGCGGATTTCGGCGTCGGTGACGCCGCTGAAGTTCAGCCTCATGGAGTTCGCGCCGCGCCCGTCGACGTAGGCCGCCCGCCCCGGCACGAACGCCACGTCGCTGCGCAGCGCCTTCGCCAGCAGGTCTTCGGTGTCGATGTACTCGGGCAGCGTCGCCCAGATGAAGAGGCCGCCCTCGGGTTCGGTCCAGGTGGCGGCGGCGGGGAAGTGCTCGGCGAGCGCCGCCAGCATCGTGTCGCGTCGCCCCCGGTAGAGGCCGACCAGGTCGCCCACGTAGTTCTTCCAGCCCCCTTCGGCGAAGTACTGCCGGACGAAGAACTGGGTCAGGGTGGAGGTGCAGAGGTCGGCGGCGCCCTTGCCGAGCACGACTTTCTCCAGCACCGGCGGCGGCGCCACCACCCAGCCGAGGCGGATCCCGGGGGAGAGGATCTTCGAGAACGTCCCCAGGTAGATGACGAAGTCACCGCCGTCGAGCTGGTAGAGCGGCGCCGGCGCCTCGCCGCCGTAGCGGAGCAGCCCGTAGGGATTGTCCTCGACCACCAGCAGCTCGTGCTCCTGGGCGAGCTCGACCAGCCGCGCGCGCCGCTCGAGCGAGAGTGTCACCCCGCCCGGGTTCTGGAAGGTGGGCACGGTGTAGATGAACTTCGGCCGCCGCCCCGCCGCCCGCAGCTCGGCCAGCAGCTCCTCGAGCAGGTCGATGCGCATCCCCTCGGCGTCCATCTCCACCTGCCGCACGTCGGCCTGGTAGCTGCAGAAGACCGGCACCGCGCCGGGGTAGGTGGGCGCCTCGCAGATCACCACGTCGCCGGGGTCGATCAAGGTCTTGGCGACCAGGTCGATCGCCTGCTGGCCGCCGGTGGTGACGACGATGTCGTCGGGATCGGGCAGCATCCCCTCGGCCGCCATCACCTCGACGATGCAGTCTTTGGTCTCGTCGAAGCCCTCGGTCGGCCCGTACTGGAGCGCCGCCGCCGCCGACTCGGCCGCGACCCGGCTCATCTGCGCGGCGAGGCTCTCCGCCGGGAAGGTCGAGGTGTCCGGCAGCCCGCCCGCCAGCGAGATCACTTCCGGGCGCGCGGTGACCGCCATCAGGTCGCGCATCGCCGAGGAGCGCATCACCGTGGTGCGCTCGGCGAAGAGCCCGGCGTAGCGCTCGAGGTCGCGGGTCGAGGTGTGCGCGCGGCGTTTGTGCGGCGGCTGGGGGACCTCAGTCATGCACGGAAGTGTGGCGGATTGCGGCCGGTGTGCCCACAGCGTTAGGTTTCCGGCCGTGCAATTTCTCACCGACCTCGGCATCGGCTTCGCGATCGGCATGCTCGCCGGCACCACCGGCACCCAGGGTGGAGCCCGCGGGCGCATGGTCCTGCTGGCCGCGATCGTCGGCCTCGTCGTCGGCTTCCTGATCGACGGGGTGCTCGGCGCGGTGGTCGCCGCGCTCGGCGGCGCGGTCGCCTGCCTGGTGATCTCCGACCTCGTCTTCGGCGCCTCCAGACGCGAAGGCTCAGGGGCCGGGGCGCTCGGCTTCATCGTCGCCCTGGCGGCCTTGGTGGTGCTGGCGGCGGCGCTGCTCTTCTCCTGGCTGATCATCGTCGTCGCGATCGCCCTGGCCTGGCTCGGGGTCAGCCGCCACCGCCGCGCCCGGCGCAAACACGCCGGGCTCCGCGTCCTCCGTTAACGCCCCCCGGCCACGGCCGAGGTCCGCCGTCCGCGATCATCGACCCAGCGATGCCCGGCGCCCGCCGCAAGAAGCTGATCCTCACCTACGTCGACTCGCTGCGCACCGACATGCTGCGCCGCGCGATCGAGGCCGGGCGCGCGCCCAGCTTCGGCGCCTTGGTCGAGCGCGGGGTGCTGATCGAGGACTGCGTCTCCAGCTTCCCCTCGGTGACCCCGGTCGCCTGCTCGGAGATGGTCACCGGGGTGGGCGCCGACGAGCACTGGATCAGCGGTATGAACTGGTACCACCGGCTCGAGCGGCGCTACGTCGAGTACGGCTCCTCGCTCGAGGCGACCCGCGCCTTCGGCGTCTTCCGGGCGCTCTACGACCTCGTCTACAACATGAACCTCGCGCACCTCTCGCCCGAGATCGAGACGCTCTGGGAGCAGCTCGACGACGCCGGCGCCCGGACCGCCTGCACGCCGTACCTGATCTACCGCGGCCGGCACCGCCACGAAGTCTCGCTCGACGGGCTGCTGCGGATGGCGGTCGACGCGACCCGGCTCAAGTTCCGCCACCACACCTGGGGCCCGAAGGAGCTCTTCTACGGTGACCTCTACGCGAGCCAGGAGGTCCCCTGCAAGTCGACCTCGATCCCCGGCGTCCGCGATCCCTACGCCGCCTGCTGCGCGGTCGAGCTGATGAAGGAGGACGGCTTCGACTTCCTCCTCCTCTCGCTGCCCGACAACGACAATTACTCGCACCGCCACGGGCCCGAGGCCTCGGTCGAGTCGATCGCCAGGGCCGACGAATGCTTCGGCACGCTGATCGAGCAGGCGGGCGGGCTCGACCCCTTCCTCGCCGCGCACGCGGTGATCCTGGTCGCCGACCACGCCCAGACCGAGGTCGACCGGGGCCTGCCGCTGGCCGACATCCTCGCCGCCGAGTGGTCGGTGCTGCAGCCCTCGGAGGAGAAGCCGGAGCTGGCCCAGCTGGCGGTCAGCCCGACCGGGCGCGCCGCCCACGTCTACCTCCTGCCCGGCGAGGGCGAGCGCGCCGACCCGGTCGCGGTGGGGGAGAGGCTGGCCGAGATCGAGGGCGTCGACCTGGTCTGCCGGCTGCTCGACGCGGCGGGCGCGCCGCTCTACCGGCCCGAGCCCGGGATGCCGGCGTCCGGCGACGAGTGGGCGACGGTCGAGCGGGGCGGAGCCCGCATCCGCTTCCGGCCCGGCACCGACGTCACCGACCTGCGCGGCGGCCGCTGGGAGGTCGAGGGGGAGCTCGGCGTGCTGGAGGCGACGGTCGCGGACGGCAAGCTGCGCAGCGAGGCCTACCCCGACCCGCTGCAGCGGGTCTGGTCGGCGCTGACCGCGCCCCACTCGGGGGACTTCGTGCTCTCGCTGGCCGCCGGCTTCGAGGCGGTCGACTGGGGCGGCACCAGCCACGCCGGCGGCGGCAGCCACGGCGCGCTCCACGCCGGGGACAGCCTCGGGCCGCTGCTCTTCGTCGGCTGCGGGCCGGAGTCGGCCGCCGAGCGCGAGCAGTGGTCCCTGCGCGACGTCGCTCCGGCGGTGCGCGCACACTTCGGACTCCTATGAAGCGTCGTCGCCTCGCGCCGCTCGTGGCGCTGTTCCTCGCGATCGCCCTGCTCGGGCCCGCGACGGCGGCCGCGGCGGGCGAAGAAGAACCGGGCCCTGGCGACGTCACCCAGGCCGAAGCGCAGGCTGCCGCGGCGCGGGACCCCAACGTCCACAAGGAGGAACGCGAGCACCCGCACCTGCTCCCCAGCGCGACCTTCGAGCACGAAAAATGGGAAGTCGGCTGGTTCGAAGGCGACCACGAGTACGCGCTGGTGATGGTCGATCCGAAGACGGGCGAAGTGACCGAATCCTGGACCGGCTACCAGGTCGCCTGGGAAATGGCCCGCGGCTACTCCGGCGAGTTCGCCCACTCGCTGAACTCGCCGTTCATCTGGATCCCGCTCTGCCTGATCTTCCTCGTCGGCCTGTTCGACTGGCGGCGCTGGCGGCGGATCGCCAACCTCGACCTGCTGGTCCTGCTCGGCTTCGGCGTCTCCCACTTCTTCTTCAACCTGGGGAACATCGGGCTCTCGGTGCCGCTCGCCTACCCGGTGCTCGTCTACCTGCTGGCGCGCTGCCTCTGGATCGGCTTCCGCGGTCGTGGCGTCGGGCTGCGCCCGGTCTGGCCGACGATGTGGCTGCTGATCGCGGCGCTCTTCCTGATGGGCTTCCGGGTCGGGCTGAACATGGCCGACGCGGGGGCGATCGACGTCGGCTACGCGGGCGTCACCGGCGCCCACCGGATCCTCCACGGCGAGCAGCTCTACGGCGACTGGCCCGAAGACATCCACTCCGGCGACACCTACGGGCCGGTCAACTACGCCGCCTACGTCCCCTTCGAGCTGATCTGGCCCTACACCGGCGAATGGGACGACCTTCCCGCCGCCCACGGCGCCTCGATCGCCTTCGACGTCCTCACCTTCATCCTGCTGATCGTCCTCGGCATCCGCATCCGCCCCGGACCGGCGGGGAAACGCCTCGGCGCGATCCTCGCCTTCGGCTGGGCCGCCTTCCCCTACACCGCCTACGTGCTCGAGTCGGACTCCAACGACTCGCTGATCGCCGCCTTGCTGGTGGCGACCTTGGTGCTCTTGGCCAAGCCGCTCTGGCGCGGCGTGACCCTCTCCCTCGCGACGTGGGCGAAGTTCTCCCCGCTGATCCTGGCCCCGATGCTCCTCACCTACGACCCGAACCCCGAACCGCGTGCCGTGTCGGGAGAACAGGGCGTCCGAGCACGTATGCGTCGCGCGCAGAATGCCCTTTTCTCCCGCCGCACGGGCTTGTTCGTCCTTGGATTCGCCGTAGTCACCGTCGCCGCCATGCTCTGGCCAACCATCGATCCGGGCCTCAAGGTCTTCTACGAACGCACCATCGCCGCCCAGGCCGGTCGCAGCTCCCCGTTCTCGATCTGGGGACAGGACGAATCGCTGGAGCCGATCCGGGTCGCGATCCTCGCCGCCACCGGTGTCCTCGCGATCGCCCTCGCCTTCGTCCCGCGCAAGAAGTCCCCGCTCCAGGTCGCCGCCTTCTCGGCGGCGCTGATGCTGGGCGTGCAGATCACCCTGCACCACTGGTTCTACCTCTACATCGTCTGGTTCTTCCCGCTGCTCCTGATCGCCCTGGCGCTGCTCGAGCCGAGCGAGGAGCCGGACCCCGCCGAGGTGCCCGACCCGCGCCGGCGGCTCAGGCGCCGGCGGGAGCCGGGACCATCACCGGCTCGATCGAGTCCGCCAGTCCCGACCGGTTGACGTCGACCACCGCGCCCATCACCCAGACGTCCTCGTCGGCGGTCTCGAAGCGGGTCGGCATCTGGGTGATCAGGGCGCCGAGCGCGTCCTCGATCCGCACCCCGAGGATGCTCTGCCGCGCGCCGGTCATGCCGACGTCGGAGATGAACGCGGTCCCCTTCGGCAGCACCCGGGCGTCGGCGGTGGGGACGTGGGTGTGGGTGCCGAGCACGGCGGCGACGCGGCCGTCGAGGTGCCAGCCCATCGCCACCTTCTCACTGGTCACCTCGGCGTGGAAGTCGACGATCGTCGCGTCGGCCTCGGTCCGCTCGAGGATCGCGTCGACCGCGTCGAAGGGCGAGCGCGCCACCTTCAGCCCGACCCCGCCGCTGAGGTTGATCACCGCGACCCGCATCCCGCCCGCCTCGACCACGGTGTGGCCGTGGCCGGGGTTCGCGCTCGGGTAGTTCGCCGGCCTGATCACGCGCTCGGCGCGTTCGAGGAAGGGGTAGGCGTCGCGGTGGCGGTAGACGTGGTTGCCGGTGGTGATCACGCCGGCGCCGGTGTCGAAGATGTCGTTGGCGGTCCGCTCGGTGATCCCCATGCCGCCCGCCGAGTTCTCGCCGTTGACGACGATCAGGTCGGGCGCGTGGCGCTCGCGCAGCGAGGGCATCGTCTCGCGCAGCCCGCGCCGGCCCGGCCCGCCGACCACGTCGCCGATGAAGAGGAGGCGCATGGCGGCGAGCCTAGAGGGTGAAGGCCGGGCGGGCTTGCTGTGCGAGGGTGATTGCGTGGACACGCCGGCCGACACCGACGCGCTCGTGCGGCGGGCGCTCGCCTACCCGTACGACCCGCCCGCGGGGTCCTTCGTCCAGGTAGGCGAGCGCACGTTGCCGGTCCCACCGCAGGCGATCGACGTCGAGGGACGCCGCGCCCTGCTCGCCTACGGGGCGAACGCCTCGCCCGAGGCGCTGACCCGCAAGCTCGCCCACCTGGAGCCGCGCCCGATCGCGGTGCTGCGCGTCGCGCTCAGCGGCTGGGACGTCGTCTACTCCGCCCACGTCACCCGCTACGGCTCGGTGCCCGCGGCGGTCGTCGCCAGCCCCGGCACCGTGGCGAGCGTCCACCTCGTCTTCCCCGACGACGAGCAGCTCGCCGCCCTGGCCGCGACCGAGGGGCAGAACTACCGGCTCGAGCGGCTCGTCGACTTCACCGGCGAGCTCGAGACCGGCGGCGAATGCCCGGCCGAGATCGACGCCTTCGTCAGCGTCCACGGCCCCGTTCTCCTCGACGGCTCCCCCGTCGCCCTGGCCGCGATCCCCGCCCGCGACCGCGCCTTCCCCGAGCTGACCACCCCCCAGATGATCGACCGCGTCCGCACCGCCCTCCATCCCGACCTCACCACCCCCGAGTTCATCCACCACTACGTGCACCGCCAGGGCCTCCGCCCCCTCCCCGAACTACGCGGTTGATGGGCCGAAAAGCGCTGATATAGAGCGCTTTTCGGCCCATCAACATCAGGCGCGGGCGAAGCGGCGGAGGGCGAGGCGGGCGAGTAGGGCGTAGGCGACGGCGAGGATCGCGAGGTGGAGCAGCGGGGTGCCGAGGCTGCCGTTGCCGGATTCGAGCGCCGCGGTGATCGCTTCCAGCGCCGGCTTGAAGGGGAAGAGCGCGGTGATCACCTTGATCACGCCGTAGAGGCCGGCGCCGACCGTGCCCGCCGGGACGAGCGAGAGGAAGGCGATCGGCAGGGTGACCATGAAGGCGAGGAGGGAGACGGCGCGGACCTCGCGCGCGGCGGCGCCGAGCGCCGCGCCGGAGGCGGCGAGGGCCGCCGCGCCGACCAGGATCGCGGCGAGCCAGAGGGCGAAGCGGCCCCATTCGAGCGGCACGAAGATCTGCAGGCCGGCCAGCATCAGGATCGTGACGACCAGGCCGACGACGATCCCGAGCAGGACCTTCTCGCCGAGCAGCGTCGCGGTCGAGACCAGCCCGCGGGTGAGCCGCGGGTAGGCGTTCTCCTCGCGCTCCAGCGCCAGCGACCCCGCCACCAGGAGCACGGTGACGAAGGCCAGGGTGAGGGTCGCGGCGATCGCGATGGCGAAGGTTTCCAGCGGCGGCGAGGAGCCCCCGACCGGGACCTTGTGGACCTCGATCGGCTGCGCGAGGCGTTCGATCAGCGGCCCGGCGATGTCGAGGTTTTCCGCCGCCTCGTTGGCGAACTCGATCACCTCTCCGAGCGCCACCCGCAGCGGCCCCTTCGGCAGCGCCGGCTCGATCGCTTCGAGGATGTGGGCACTCGATTGGAGCCCGAGGATGTGGATCGCCCCGCCCAGCACCGGCAGGTCGCCGCCCTTGATCACCAGGTTCAGGTACTTGCCGCCTTCGATCGCGATCCGCTTGGCGATCGCCAGGTTCGCCTGGGCGAGGAGCGCGGCGATCTTGTCGTCGACGGCGCTCGCCTTCAGCGGGTCCGATTCGTTGACCAGCACTTCCACCTTCGGCGTCCCGGGGGAGAGGGTGGAGAGGGAGTTGATCTTGTTGATCAGGTCTTCGGGCAGGATCAGCGCCGCGAGCACGTCGCCGGATTCGACCTTCTTCGCCGCTTCCTCGCGCGAGTGGACCTGAACGCACTCGACCTTTTCGCAGATGCGGTGCTGGACGTTGGCGGAGGGGAGCTTCTTGCCGCTGAGGGAAATGCGCGCGTTCTGCGGCACTTCGTTGAGGAAGGCGACCTTCGGCTTTTCCGGTCCGCGCGAGACCGCCAGCCCGACCAGGATCGCGATCAGCACCGGGTAGGCGACCAGGAGCACCGCCTGCAGGGGCGAGCGGCGGAGGATCTGCAGGTCCTTCAGCAGCAGCCAGCGCATCGCTCAGTGCCCCCGGTGGTGGAGGTAGGCGACGAAGGCGGTCTCGAAGTCGCGGTCGGCCGCCGTCGCCCCGGCCTCGTCGGACTCGCGGCGCACGGTCTCGCGCAGCTCGTCCGGCGAGCCGTCGAAGAGCGCCTCGCCGTCGGCCAGGACCAAGAGCCGGCCGCCGTAGCGCTCGGCCTCCTGGATGTCGTGGGTGGAGAAGATCACCGTCGTCCCCCGCCCGGCGAGCCCGGCGACGAACTCCCAGAGCTTCGCCCGCTGGCGCGGGTCGAGGCCGACGCTCGGCTCGTCGAGCAGCAGCACGCTGGGGCGGGCGAGGAGGCCGATCGCGATGTTGATGCGCTGCTGGTTGCCGCCGGAGAGGCGGGCGACGATCTCCGCGCGCCGCTCGCCGAGGCCGGTCAGCTCGAGCATCTCGGCGACCGAGGCGCGCGGGTCCGGGTGCTTCTCCAGCCGCGCGAACAGCAGCAGGTTCTCCTCCACGGTCAGCCGCCGGTAGAGCGCCGCCTGCTGCGGCACCCAGCCGACCGCGCCGGAGCCGAGGATCAGCTCGCCGCCGTCCGCGGCGAGGATCCCGGCGAGGATCGAGAGCAGCGTCGTCTTGCCCGCCCCGTTGGGGCCGATGATCGCCACCAGCTCCCCCGCCGCGGCCTCGAAGCTCACCCCCCGCAGCGCTTCGCGGTCCCCGAACCGCTTGACCAAGCCCCGTGCCTGCACGCGAGCAAAGCTAGCGACCGGTGAGGAGGGTCGGGGGTGTGCCTCACCGGACACTCAAGGCGGGCGAAGCGTCGCCTGTCCGGGGAGGCGCACCACCGACCCTCCCTGGCAAACCCAAGACCTCCCTAAACTCAGGGCCCGATGCCTTTCCCCGCCACCCGCATGCGCCGCCTGCGGAGCTCGCCGACCTTCCGCTCCCTGGTCCGCGAGACCGAGCTGTCCCCGGCCCACCTGATCATGCCCGCCTTCGTCATCGCCGGCGAGGGCGTCCGCGAGGAGATCCCCTCGATGCCGGGGATCGAGCGCTACTCGATCTCCAACCTGGTCGAGCACGCGGGCGAGGTCGCCGCGGCCGGGATCGGGGCGATGCTGCTCTTCGGCATCCCCGCCGACAAGGACGAGTACGGGACCGGCGCCTACGACGACGAGGGGATCGTCCAGATGGCGGTGCGGGCGCTGAAGGAGGCGCACCCCGACCTCACCGTGATCACCGACGTCTGCCTCTGCGAGTACACCTCGCACGGCCACTGCGGCATCCCCGACGCCGACGGCAAGGTCCAGAACGACCTCAGCGTCGAGCTGATCGCGAAAACCGCGATCTCGCACGCCGACGCGGGCGCCGACGCGGTGGCGCCGAGCGACATGATGGACGGCCGGGTCGGGGCGATCCGCTTCCAGCTCGACGAGGAGGGGCACCCCGACGTGCCGATCATCGCCTACAGCGCCAAGTACGCCTCGGCCTTCTACGGGCCGTTCCGCGACGCCGCCGAGTCGACCCCCGGCTTCGGCGACCGGCGCGGGTACCAGATGGATCCCTCCAACGGCGCCGAAGCGGTGCGCGAGGCCGAGCTCGACCTCGAGGAGGGCGCCGACATGCTGATGGTCAAGCCCGCCACCCCTTACATGGACGTCATCCGCCGGGTCAAGGACGCGACCGGGGCGCCCGTCGCCGCCTACCATGTGTCCGGCGAGTACTCGGCGCTGAAGGCCGCCGCCCTGAACGGTTGGCTGGACGAGCGCCAGGCCGTCCTCGAGACGCTGACCGGAATCCGCCGCGCCGGCGCCGACGCGATCATCACCTACTACGCGAAGGAGGCCGCAGGTTGGCTTCAGTGAAGACGTCAGCGAAGACCCCCCAGTCGAAGGCGCGGACGCGCAAGGACGGGGCCGCGATCCCGCTCGACGAGACCGACAAGCGGCTGATGAACCTGTTGCAGTCGAACTTCCCGCTCGACCCCGAACCCTTCGCCCTGGTCGCCGGCGAGGCCGACCTGGAGCTGGACGACGTGCTCGGCCGCACCCAGCGCCTGCTCGACAACCGGATCATCCGCGAGATCACGCCGATCTTCGACACCCGCGCGCTCGGCTACGAATCGATGCTGGTTGCCGCCAAAGTCGACTCCGAGCACCCGCAGCGGGCGGCGAAGCTGGTCAACGCCCACCCCGGCGTCTCCCACAACTACCTGCGCACCCATGACTTCAACCTCTGGTTCACGATCGCCACGCCGCCCGACTCGAAGCTCGGGCTGAAAGGGTCGATCGAGGCGCTGATGGAGGAGACCGGGGCGGTGTCGATGCGCGAACTGCCGACCCTCACCCTGTTCAAGATCAACATGAACCTGGAGATGGAGGGCGACACCGACGCCCTCGCCGCCGCGGTCGAGGCAGCGCCGCCGCGCGAGCTGGAAGCGCAGCCCTACGACGAGACCGACATCGCGATAATCAAGGCGCTGCAGGGGCCGATGCAGGCGACCCCGCGACCCTACGACGAGGCGGCGCAGGAGGTCGGGCTCTCGACCGAGGAGCTGCTCGACCACCTCGGCAACATGGTCGACCGCCACCTCCTCCGCCGCGTGGCGGCGATCCTCTATCACCGCCGCGCCGGCTTCTCCGCCAACGGGATGGGCGTCTGGAAGGTCCCCGAGGACCAGATCCTCGAGGTCGGCGGCCGCATGGCGGCGACCCGCGGGATCAGCCACTGCTACCAGCGCCCGACCTACGAGGACTGGCCCTACAGCGTCTTCACCATGGCCCACGGCCGCTCGAAGGAGGAGTGCGACGCGGTGCTCGACTCGATCGCCGAGAAGTGCGAGATGGGCCCCGACGACCGCGCCACCCTCTACTCCTCGACCGAGTACAAGAAGATCCGCCTCCACTACTTCACGCCGGACTACGCCGAGTGGGAGGCGGCGCACTCCTGAGCGCCGTCTATGACCGTGCCCGGGCGGTGCTGCCGGGCGGGGTCAACTCGCCGGTCCGGGCGATGCGCCAGATCGGCCGCGAGCCGATCTTCGTCGAGCGCGGCGAAGGCGCCGAGCTGGTCGACGTCGAGGGCAACCGCTATATCGACTGGGTCTGCTCCTGGGGCCCGCTGATCCTCGGCCACGCCGATCCGGCGGTGGTGAGCGCGGTGATCGAGGCCGCCAAGCGCGGCACCTCCTACGGCGCTGCGACGGCGATCGAGGTGCAGCTGGCCGAGCAGGTGGTCGATCGCTTCCCCGCGGTGGAGATGGTGCGGATGACCAGCTCCGGCACCGAGGCGGCGATGAGCGCGGTGCGTCTGGCCCGGGCGATCACCGGCCGCGAGGTGGTGGTCAAGTTCGCCGGCGCCTATCACGGGCACTCCGACGGCCTCCTCGCCGAGGGCGGCTCGGGGATGGCGACGCTCTCGGTGCCCGGCAGCCCCGGGGTGCCGCCGGCGATGGCGGCGCTGACCGTGGTGGTGCCGTGGAACGATCGCGCCGCGGTCGAGGCGGCGCTCGCCGAGCACGAGGTCGCGGCGCTCCTGGCCGAGCCGGTGGCGGCGAACATGGGCGTCGTCCCGGCCGACGACGGCTTCCTCGAGTTCCTCCGCGAGGCGACCCGCGCGGCGGGGGCGCAGCTGATCTTCGACGAGGTGATCACCGGCTTCCGGGTGGCCCGCGGCGGCGCCCAGGAACTGTTCGGGATCGAACCGGACCTGACCGTGATGGGCAAGATCATCGGCGGCGGCCTGCCCGCGGCGGCCTTCGCCGGCCCGCGCGAGTCGATGGAACGGATCGCCCCGGCGGGCGACGTCTACCAGGCGGGGACGCTCTCCGGGAACCCGCTCGCCGCGGCCGCCGGGCTGGCGACGCTGGACGGGCTCGACGCCCGCGCCTACGAGCGGCTCGGGGCGTTGACCGACCGGCTCGCCGACGGGTTCGAGGCGCTGGCGGCGGGCCGGCCCCTCTACGTCTCGCGGGCGCCGGGCCTGGTGACGCTCTTCTTCAGCGAGGCGCCGGTGCGGAACTTCGCCGACGCGACCGCCTGCGACACCGACGCCCACGCGCACTTCTGCCGCGCGCTGCTGGACCGCGGCGTCTACCCGCCGCCCGCCCAGTTCGAGGCCTGGTTCGTCTCGCTGGCCCACTCCGAGGCGAGCGTCGACCGCACGCTCGAAGCGGCGGCCGAGGCGCTCGAGGAGGTGCTGGGGTGAGCGGCGCGCTGCAGGTCCTCGCCGCGCAGCTGCGGGCCGAGGACACCCCGATCGCGGCCCACGTCGTCGATCCCGTCGGCGCCGCGGCGCCGGGGATGAGCGAGGAGTACGCGGTGGTGTTCGAGGCGGTGCGGGAGGGCTACCTGCTCCACTACGGGGAGTCGCGGCTGCTGGCCGGACACGACGACGACCTCGGCCTGCTCGCCGGCGACTACCTGTACGCGCTGGGGCTCGATCGCCTCGCCGCCATGGGGGACACGGCGGCCGTCGCGGTGCTCTCGGAGCTGATCGGGAGGTGCGCGCAGCTGCACGCCGAGGGACGGGTCGGCGAGGTCGAGCCGCTGTGGGAAGACGCGGCAAGCAAGCTTGGCAAGCGCTGAGCCGAGCCATCTCGCGGGCGGCTCGGTCTCCGACTTCGCGCTCTCGACTTTTGAGCCCCTATAGGGGCCAATAAGTCGAGAGCGCGGAATCCTCGCCGCCTCCGCCGAGCTAGGCGCGGGCGAGCGGCTTCAGCCGCGTCGCTTCGACCTTTGCCAGCTTCTTCTTCAGCCGCACGAACTGGGCCTCCTGGGCCGGGGTCCGTTCGTAGCCGGAGAAGGCGAGGTTGACTTCCTCGTTCGGGTCCGTCTTCAGGTCGTACATCTCCCACTGCGGCGGTTCCGAGCCCTTGATTTCGACCGGCTTGCCGTTTTTCACCACCGTTTTGATGTCGACGTATTTCGCCAGCTTCCAGCGCTTCTCGCGGATCGAGCGCACGTGGCTGGGCTGTTTGGGGTAGGGCGTGGGGTGCGACTGGCCGGACTGGAAGTCGTCGTAGGTGAAGGCGACGTAGTCCTGGGGCTCCTTGCCCTTCCCCGAGTTGAGGACGATGTCGGAGTAGTCGACGCCCTGCCAGTTGCGACGCGCGACCTTGGGGGCGTCGGCGAGGCTCGCGAGCGTGGGGAGGAGGTCGACGTGCGAGACCAGCGCGTCGGAGGTGACCGGGCGGGGGAACATCTTCGGGTTCGAGTAGACGAGGGGGACTTTCAGCGACTCCTCGTAGAAGTTGAAGTTCTTCTGCCGCAGGCCGCCGTGCGAAAGCCCCATCTCCCCGTGGTCGGAGGTGCGGATGATCAGCGTGTCTTCGTAGAGGCCTTTCGCTTCCAGCTTGTTGAGGACTTCGACCAGGTAGTTGTCGGAGCTCCGCATCAGGTTGCCGTAGAAGTTCAGGTAGGCTCGCTTTTCGGCGTCGTTCTTGGGCTTCCCGGTGAGGTTGAAGATCTTGAGGAATTCTTCCTGCGCCGTGGGCTTGGTCGAGAGGTCTTCTTCGTTGGTCGGCGGCACTTCCATGTCGCCCGCCAGCCAGGAGGAGTCGTAGCCCGAGTCTTCGAACTTCGAGCTCGGGTAGAAGAGCACGTCGTGCGGGTTGACCAGAGAGATGACGAGGAAGAACGGTCGCTGCCGGTGTTTGTCGGCGCCGATCGTCTCGAGGTACTGCAACGCCCCTTCTTTTTCGGCTCCCGTCCCCGTCGATTCGATGATGCGGCCGTCGTTGTCGGTGTAGCCGCCGCCCGCCTGGTCGATGTGCTGGTTGGCGCCCGCGTCAGGCGGGTCCCAGCGCATGAAGCCGTAGCGTTCGAGGTCGGACGTCGCGTCGGTTTCTCCGGCCGGTTTGGCGCAGTGCCACTTGCCCTTGTAGACGACCTCGTAGCCGGCCGCGCGCATCACCGTGCCGAGGTTCGGCAGCGATTCCGGCAGCGGCAGGTTGACCTGCGGATATTTGTCTTCAGGCATTTCCGACTCGAGCGTGTATTTGACCCCGTGCTGGGCGGGGAAGTAGCCGGTCATCAGGCTGGAGCGCGAGGGCGAGCACATGCAGGCCGCCGTGCAGGCGGTTTCGAAGCTCAGGCCGTGGCGGCGCAGACGCCGCATCCCCGGCAGGTTTTCCCGCATCCAGTCGGCCGGGAAGTGCTGGATCGCCCGCTCCTGGTCGGTGAGGAAGAGGATCACGTTCTTGCCGCTCAGCCCCTCGCCCTGGGGCGCGCCGAACGCCGAGTCGACCCCGAGCCCGCGCGAGAGCAGCGCCGCCGCCGCGGCACCCGCGCCGGTGCCGAGCAGCTGTTTGCGGGTCAGGCCGCCTGCGCGGCGGTCAGCGTCACTCATCGAATCCTCCTGAAGATGTCGACCGCAGAGCTCGCCTGCGAGGTCGAGTAGACGTTGCGGCCGTCGGGACTGACGACCACCGAGCCGGTCAGCCCGAGGGCGCGGCCGGGAGCGCAACCGCCGACTTTCGGCGAGGCGAGACAGCCTCGTTCGCCCGGCTTCTGGTTGACGGCGCCGGTTTCGCCGTCGCGGTCGAGGACGTCGATCGCCCCGCTGAGGAAGGCGGAGACGTAGAGGTTGGTCCCCGTCGGCGAGAGCGCCAGCCCCTCCGGCACCGACATCGCGCGGCCGAACGAGCAGCCGGGCGAGCGCAGGTAGACCAGGCAGCCTTCCGGATCGCCGAGCCCGGCGGGGACGCCTTCTTCCTGCGGCCGCGCGGGCTGGGCGAGGCCGCCGCCTTCGGTCGGGCGGAACATCGTCACGCTGTTGCTGGTCAGCGAGGTGGCGTAGACGTTGCCCCCTTTGGGCGAGACGACCAGCGCGTTGACGCCGGCGAACTGGTAGCCCCGGGTGCAGACGGGTGCTTCTTCGGCTTCCACGGTGATGCAGCCGTTGCCGTCGCCGGCCTGGGTCAGCGCCCCGGTCGACCGGTCCCGCTGGAGGATGTCGATCGCGTTGGAGAACGGCGCGGCGGCGTAGACGGTGGAGCCGCGCGAGTTGATCGCCATCCCCTCGACGTGGTCCATCCGCAGGCCCTTGGCGCAGCCTTCGGCCCCCGCTTCGGTGATGCAGCCGGCGGTCCCGGCGAGCTGGGTCAGCGCTCCCGAGCCGCGGGCGCGGGAGAACGAGATCACCCCGGAGCCGGCGAAGTCGCCGACGTAGACGTTGCCGCCGTCGGGCGAGACGACGACGACGTCGGGCCACTTCAGCGCCCGGCCGAGGGTGCAGCCGGGGATCGCCTGGCCGGAGATGCAGCCGGAGGCGCCCGGCGGCAGCTGGGTCAGCGCGCCGGTCTTGCCGTTGCGGTGGAAGGTGGTGATCGAGGAGCCGGTGCGCGAGGTGGCGTAGACGGTGCGCCCGTCGGGGCTGACCTGGACCGAGTTGGGCCCGATCAGGCCGATCGCGACGCCGCAGCTCTCACCTTTGGCGGTGCCGACCACGGCGGCGACGCAGCCCCGCCTGCCCCGCGGCTGGGTGAGCGCCCCGGTGACCGGGTTGCGGTCGAAGACGGCGATCGCGTCGGCGCCGGAGGCGGCGACGTAGACGTTGCGACCGTCGGGACTCACCGCGATCGCGCGCGAGCCGACGCCCGGCCCGGCGCCTTTCAGCGCCCGTCCCCGGCCGCAGACCCTCTTCGCGGCCTTGCCGGAGGAGAGGCAGCCGAGCCGCCCCGGCAGCTGTTCGAGCGCGCCGACGTTGGTTTCGGCGGGCGGCACCAGGTCAGGTTCTTCCGCCGCCGCGGCGAAGGCCGGGAGGCCGAGCAGCGCCAGCGCGGCGAGCAGGCCGACCAGCGAGCGGTGGAGGAGGCGAGGGGTCATGGTCCGTCGGCCGGCGTCGCCCTGTCCCGTCGACGACCGTGGGGAAAATTTCCCCGTCCGGTCGGACGGAAATTCCGCCCTTTTCACCTGGAGCCCTGGTTCAGGAGCGTCCCGATCACGCCGATCCGGAACCCCAGCCACGGGTAGGTCGCGGTGAAGAAGCTGTTCTTCTGCGGCTGCAGGCCGATCGCCGAGAGCCAGAGCTGGTAGACGGGCGCGTTGGGGACGCCGCCGTGCAGGCGCCGCCAGACTCGGTGGCCCTTGGCGCCGAACGGCGGCGGCGTGATCGTGTCGGTCCACTCGACCGCGTTGCCGCCCTGTTCGAGCGTGCCCCACGGCCCGTAGGTCTTCGCCTGCCCGACCGTGTTGAGGCTGCCCTGGAAGGCCTTTTCGTAGGCCTTCGCCGGCATGTGGAGCGGGTTCACCGTGTCGCAGGCTTCCTGGGTCTGGTTCGACGGGCACCAGGTCGCCGCCGCCTGGCCTTCGGCATGGAAGTTGGCCAGCGGCTGGGTGCTCGCGTTGACCACGTCGCCGGTCAGCGGGTCGAGCTGCGCCGGGAAGGGCACCGCCGGGTTGGCGGCGGTGAGCTTGCCGAATTCGCCTTCGTTGGTCGGGTACTGCCAGTAGGAGAAGGTGCCGCCCCCCTTCGGGTCGTAGTAGGCGGCCTTGATCCACTCGTTCTGGCTCGGGATGACGAAGCCGGTCGCGGCGGTGCGCACCGGGGCGCGCTTGCGCATGTCGTACATGCCGGTCGCGGTGCGGCGCGAGAGGCGCACCTTGTAGGTGACGTAGTCGAAGCCGTTCGCGCTGGAGCTCGTCCGCGCCAGCACCTTGCCGTCGGCCACCGAGTTGTCGAAGCGGGCGGCGCGGAGGAAGTTGGCGAAGCCGTAGGGCTTGTCGTTCCATTCCGCCGCCGCGGCGGCGTAGTGGCGGCCGGCGCGGGCCAGGGCCGAGTAGTCGATCTGGCCGAAGCGCGGCCAGGCGGCGCCGCTCTCGTCCGCCGAGTAGAGGCCCATCTGGTTGCGGCCGAACGGGTCGACCGTGTTGAGGAAGGCGACGTACTGTTCGACCGTCACTTCGACCTCGCCGATCCCGTATTCGTAGCCGACGCCGCCGACTTCCTGGCAGGGATCCGGCAGGTTCGTCGGTTCGACCTTCGGTTCCTTCGGCGCCGCCGCGCAGTCGGCGTAGATCGCGTTGGTGAAGGGGACGATCGCGACCGAGGGGTTGTTCGGCTTACCGACCTTGGCGACCGTGAAGGTCAGCACCGCGGGCTTCGGCAGGGAGACCCGCGGCCGGGCCGCGGCGACGCTCGGCAGCGCCGCCGCGGCGAGCGTCGCGAGCGCGACGATCAAGCCGAGCAGGCGGCGCGTGGACAGGGGCCGGGTGACCGCGAGAGCATTCGTCATGGCGTCTGATTCGCCGTTTCATTCGGAAACCTTTAGCGGTAGGGGTCGACTTCCCCCCGTCCGGCAGGTGCGGACGAGCGTGTCGGTGACGCTCCGTTCGCCGACGAAGGAGTAGCCGGCCCGCAGCAGGGGGAAGGTGGCGCTGGTGAATCCGGCCGGCGCCGGGCAGCCCGCGCTGAGGTAGCTGCGCCGTTCGCCTTCGGCTTCGAACACCCGGTGGAGCCGCAGCGAGAAGTCGGTGATGTGGGCGGTGCGCCGGGTCTGCGCGGGCACGGTGGCGACCAGGCGGGTGCCGAAGGTCCCGGCCCGCCGTTCGACCCGGAAGGCGAGGACGAAGGAGAGCGGGGCCGGGCGGGGGGTGAAGAGGTGGGCGAGGATCGCGGGCGAGCCGTCCGGCAGCCGGCCGTTGAAGGCGACCACGCGGCCGCCGAACTCGCTCGGTTCCTGTTCGGGCAGGACGATGGCGCCGCTGACGCGGCCTTCGCCGACCAGCGCCGGCCCGCAGGCTTCCAGCGCGGCCGCCGTGCTCGCCGCGCGCAGCCGGCCCGCCGGGCAGACCGGCAGCCCGCGCCGGTCGAGCACCCCGAGGCGGTTGACCTCGATCGCGATCCGCCGCAGCGAGGGCGGCGGCCCGCCCGCCAGCGCCTTGACCCGCCCGCGGATCGCCACCGAGACCGGGGTGGTCCCCGTCCGCGGCAGCCGCTTCGGCGCCACGCTGCCGCCGAAGGAGACCTGCAGGCCACCCTGGCGCACCGTCTCGCCGCCCGCGCCGCCGACCAGGAGCCCGCTCCCGATCAGCGCCCCGAGCAGGGCGATCGAGGCGCTAGTCCATATCGTCACCAGTCCTCTGTGTCGCGGCATCCTGGGAGTCTCCCTTTTGAATAGACTGCGCGGCCGAGCGGCGAGCGAACGTGCCAGACGACGCGGACAACATCAACGTGCCCTACCGGGCGCCCCAGCAGGTGCGGGACGAACCGCCTCCCCCCGGGTACTTCGAGGGAGAGTCGATGACCCGGCGCAAGGTCTTCACGATCGCGGCCCAGGGTCTCGGCGGCCTGGCGGGCGCGGCGATCATCCTGCCCGCGGTCGGCTTCGCCGTGGCGCCGATCTTCCACCGCGGCAAGGAGCGCTGGGAGGCGATCGGCTCGACCTCGAACTTCGTCGAAGACACCTACCGTCAGGTCACCTTCACCGAAGTCCCCGGGATCGGCGACGCCGGCAAGACGCTCGCCTACGTGCGCAAAAGCTCGAAGGAACTGGGCGAAGAACCGGGCCAGTACGTCGCCGTCTCGAACCGCTGCGCCCACCTCGGCTGCCCGGTCCGCTTCGTCGAGGCGGCGGGCAACTTCATCTGCCCGTGCCACGGCGGCGTCTACGACTTCCAGGGCAAGCGGATCGGCGGCCCGCCGGTGCGCCCGCTCGACCGCTTCCAGACCCGGGTCAACAAAGGCCAGGTCGAAGTCGGCCCGCGCTACAGCGTCACCTCGCAGCTGAAGCCGGTCCGCGCCCGCGATCCCGGCGAGTTCACCGGCGGGATCTGGGAATACCTGTACCCGCCGCGGCCCTCGACCTTCCCGGCCCCCTGATGCCCAAGCTTTCCGACCTACTCGTCCCCGCCCCGCTGCGGAAGACGCCGAAGCCCGGCGAAACCGGCGTGCCCAACCAGCCTGCCCCGCAGGACCTCAAGGACAACCCGCCGGAGCGCCCGAGCGACTACCAGCGGCTCGGGCAGCAGGCGCTGGAAGCGCCGATGGAGTCGGTCGCCTGGATCGACCAGCGGCTGGCGACGAGCGGCTTCCTCACCGGGATGCTGTTCCGCAAGGTGCCGAAAGGGACCAACTGGTTCTACACGCTCGGCTCCGCCGCGCTCTTCGCCTTCATCGTGCAGGCGGTGACCGGGGTCTTCCTGGCGATGTTCTACACGCCGTCGACGACCCAGGCCTACACCTCGATCGCCCACATCAACAACGACGTCTTCCTCGGCCAGCTGGTGCACGGCATGCACAAGTGGGGCGCCAGCGTGATGGTGATCCTGGTCTTCCTCCACATGGGCCGGACCTTCTTCTTCGGCGCCTACAAGTACCCGCGCGAGCTCAACTGGGTGATCGGCGTGGTGATCCTGATCCTGACGATGACGATGGCCTTCACCGGCTACCTGCTGCCGTTCGACCAGCGCTCCTACTGGGCCTCGATCGTCGGCATCAACATCAACGGGACCGGGCCGATCGTCGGCCCCTACCTGAGTGACTTCCTGCGCGCCGGGCCGGAGCTCGGGGCGACCACCCTGTCGCGCTTCTACGCGATCCACATGCTGCTGGTGCCCGGTGCGCTGATCGCGCTGATCGGCGCCCACATGTACCTGGTGGTGAAGCTCGGCACCACCGCCCCGCCGTGGACCAAGGTCGGCAAACCGCGGGTCGCCGAGCCGACCGCGAACCTCGACGCCGGGGTCTCCTCGGGCAACGGCTACCGACCGAACGGCAGCGGCCCGACGATCGCCGGCGTCCAGCTCGAGACCACCGACGGAGACGGGACGGCACAGGCCTGATGAAGCCCGCGGATAAGCAGGCATACCTCGAGGAATACGAGGTCCTGAAGAAGAAAGGGAAGCCGTTCTTCCCCTACGCCGTGCTGAAGGACTCGGCGATGGCGCTGATCGTGGTCGGCGTGATCATCGCGATGTCGATCATCCTCGGCGCCGAGCAGGGCCCGAAGGCCGACCCGACGACGACCACCTACGTGCCGCGTCCCGAGTGGTACTTCTTCTTCCTCTTCGAGGTCCTGCGCGTGATCAAACCGCCGGAGCTGGTGCCGGTGGCGACGATCGGGATCCCGACCATCTGCATGGTCCTGCTGCTGCTGCTGCCGTTCTACGACCGCGGCCCGGAGCGGCGCCCGGAGCGCCGGCCGCTGGCGACTACCGCCGGGATCCTGACGATCCTCGCGATGGGCTACCTGACCTACGCCGGCGCCACCTCGGGGTCGCCTACCGAGATCGACATGAAGGTCGCGCCCCAATACAAGGCGGGATCGGAGATCGTCGCCTCTTCCGGTTGCCTGGCCTGCCACAAACTGGGCGAGAACGGCAACAACGGGCCGGGTCCCGAACTGACCCACATCGGCGCCCGCATCCCGCGCGCGGCGATCATCCGCTCGGTCGAAATCGGCCCGAGCATCATGCCTTCCTTCCGCGAACTGTCGAAAAAGAAGCTCGACGAGTTGGCGGATTTCCTCTCTTCCTTGAACTGATCCGGCGCCGGGCGGCGTAGGCAGGCGCAGGGAGGACGGGTAACGTCTTCCCCAGAGCGATGGACACGATCAACGACAACCGCTCCTCGTCCGACTTCGCCGGGCAGGTCAACCGCATGTTCGACCGGGTCGCCGGGCGCTACGACGCGCTGAACGAGGTGATGACCGCCGGGCTGCACCATCGCTGGCGCGAGCAGGCGGCGGACCGGGCGGCGCTGGGCCCGGGCGAGACGGCGCTCGACGTCTGCTGCGGCACCGGGGACTTCGCCTTCGAGCTCGCCCGTCGGGTGGCCCCCGGCGGCCGCGTGGTCGGCTGCGACTTCTCCGAGCCGATGCTCGACCTGGCCCGCGACAAGGCCGCGGCGCGAGGCGCCGAGGGCGTCCGCTTCGAGTGGGCCGACGCGCTCGAGCTGCCCTACGACGGCGAGCGCTTCGACGCGGTGACGGTCGGCTTCGGCGTCCGCAACCTGGCCGACCTCGACCGCAGCCTGCGCGAGATGGCCCGGGTGCTGAAGCCGGGCGGGCGCCTGGTGATCCTCGAGATCACGACGCCGACCCGGCCGCCGCTCTCCTTCTTCTTCTCGCTCTGGTTCGACCGCGTCGTGCCGCTGCTCGGGGTGCTGTCAGACGAGCCCGAGGCCTACAGCTACCTGCCCGAGTCGGTGCGCAGCTTCCCCTCGCCGCACGGCCTGGCGGAGAAGATGGACCACGCCGGCTTCGCCGCGATTCGCTACACGGTGCTGGCCGGCGGGATCATCGCGATCCACAGCGGCGTCAAAGGCCCGCTTCACGACAGCCACTGATGGCCCCCGGATCGGCCGTGCCACCGCCGGTGACGGCGGTCCTCGACGCCTCCCAGCGGTGGCTGCCGGCCCGGCTGGGCGAGGTCGAGGAGATGCTGCGGGCGTCGATCGAGGGTTGGGGCGGCCCGCTCGGCGAAGACGCCGGAGCGACCCTGGCCGCCGGCGGCAAGCGGTTGCGCCCGATGCTGGTGCTGCTCTGCGCGGGCGAGTCGGGAGGGACGGAGGCGGTGCGGGCGGCGACCGCGATCGAGCTCGTCCACATGGCGACCCTGGTCCACGACGACGTGCTCGACGAGGCGCCGCTGCGGCGCGGGCTGCCGACCGTGGCGGCGACCTCGGGCCGGGCCCGGGCGCTGGCGACCGGCGACCTGCTGCTCTCGCGCGCCTTCTCCCTGCTGAGCGAGGCGGGTGACCGGCACGCGGTGCTGCTGCTCGCCGACGCCGCCGTGGCGCTGGCCCGCGGCGAGCTCGCCCAGCGCCAGGACGCCTTCGACCTCGGCATCGGCGAGGAGCGCTACCTCCACCGCTGCCGGTTGAAGACCGCGACGCTCTTCGAATGCGCGGTGTCGCTGGGGCGCGACGACCCCGAGCTGCGCCGCTTCGGCGCCGAGGTCGGCCTCGCCTTCCAGCTGCTCGACGACGTCCTCGACGTGACCGGCCCGCCGGAGCGGACCGGCAAGGCGCGGGGCACCGACCTGCTCGACGGCACCGTGACGCTGCCGCTGATCGTCGCCGCCGAGCGCGACCCGAGCCTGCGCACGATCGACCTGCCGGGCCTCGACCCGGAGGCCGCCGAGGAGGTCTGCGAACGGATCGCGGCGACCGGCGCGCTGGGGACGGTCAGGGCGCGGGCGCTCGAGCTGGTCGCCGCCGGCAAGCGCCGGCTGGCCGGCGCCGGGTTCGACGCCGAAGGCCGCAGGCTGCTGGAGCTCGTGGCTGACGGCGTGGTTCAGCGCTACAGCTGATCCAGAGAGCCCCAACTCTCGTTACCATTGTGTAGATGCTCGGAAATATCGGCCCCCTCGAGATCATCATCGTCCTCATCATCGCGCTGATCGTGTTCGGTCCCAAACGGCTGCCGGAGCTCGGCAACAGCCTCGGCAAAGGGATCCGCGAGTTCAAAGACTCGGTCACCGGCGAGCACCGGGACGACCAGGCGGTCGAAGATCCCGAGGTGAAGACGATCGGCACCCCGCAGGCCACCACCACGCCGGTCGAGCCGCCGACGACCCACCGGGTCGAAGCGGACCAGGCCGAGGTCGTCCACGACAAAAACGGCTGAGCCATCGTGGCCCGTCGCCCGCGCCGAGTCCGGGCGGTCTCCCACGAAGACCAGCTGAGCCTGGTCGAGCACCTCGACGAGCTGCGCCACCGGCTGATCGTCTGCCTGGTCGTCTTCGCGGTCGCCCTGGCGCTCTGCTTCTGGCAGAACCACCTGCTGCTGGAAATCGCCCAGCACCCGCTGCCCAGCGGCCACAAGAAGCTGACCACCTTCAGCGTCACCGAGCCGTTCACCACGACCTTGACCGTGAGCGCCTACGGGGCGGCGATCCTCTCGGCGCCGTTCATCCTCTGGGAGCTCTACGCCTACGTCCTGCCCGCCTTCAGCCCGTCCGAGAAGCGGGTGGTGCTGCCGATCCTGCTGCTCTTCCCGTTCCTCTTCATCGCCGGGATCGGGTTCGGCTACTTCGCCGTGATGCCCGCCGCCCTCCACTTCCTGCTCAACTTCAACGACGAACAGTTCAACATCCAGGTCCGGGCGGGCGATTACTACAGCTTCTTCTCGATGACGATGCTCGCTTGCGGGCTGGTCTTCCAGCTGCCGATGGCGATCCTGGCGATCACCCGGCTGGGGATCGTCTCGGTCGATCAGATCAGCAAGAACCGCCGCTACGCCTACCTGGTGATCGCGATCATCGCCGCGGCGCTGCCCGGGGTGGACCCGATTTCGATGCTGATCGAGATGGTCCCGCTGCTGGTTCTGTTCGAGTTGAGTATCTTGCTTGCTCGTTGGTTCGGCCGACCGAGCGAAGCGGCAGGCGCGGCCGAACCCTCCACGCAGGAGTGAGAAGGGGCAATGGCGCAGGGCAGCAACGAGCACAGGATGGTCTTCGACATCCGCGGCCGCAGGCGGTACGTGGTCAAAGTCGTCTACGCGATTCTCGCCGTCCTGATGGCCGCCAGCCTCTTCCTGGTCACCGGCGCGATCAACATCAACTCGATCCTGGGCACCGCCTCGAGCGGCGAAAGCGCCACCACGAGCCTCGAAAAGCAGGCCGAGCGGATCGAAGCCAAACTGGCGAAAGCGCCGGCGGACGAGGACATGCTGCTGAACCTGACCCGGACCCGGATCAACGTCGCCAACACGATGATCACCAACGGCGCCAGCGGCCAGAGCGGCGCCGAAGAAGTCAAGCACCAGCTGGCGCTGGCGAGCGAAGACTGGTCGAGATACCTGAAGGCGGCGAAGGAACCGAGCCCGGGCCTGGCGATCCAGGCCTCGCCGGCGTTGTTCCAGCTGGCCGAACTCTCGACCACCGGCGAAGAGGCGCTGGAAAACGTCGCCGCCGCGACCGAAGCGCAGAAGATCGTCGCCGAAGCGCGTCCGAGCCTCAACAGCCTCAGCACGCTGGCGATCTATCAGCTGTTCGCGCAGGAATACAAGGCCGCCGAAACCTCGCTCAAAGAAGCGACCAAATTCGCCGGCACCAAGTTCGAACGCGAATCGCTCGAAAACAAATTCGAAGAAGTCGAAAAAAACGCCAAAGAATTCGGCAAAGGTCTGAAAGCCGAAAAAGCGGCGGCGAAGAGCAGCAAGTCGTCGGGCAAAGAAGCGCTGGAAAACCCGCTTAACAGCCTCGGCGGCTCCTCGCTCGGCGGCGAATAGCCCTACCCAACATAAGTCCAGAGCCCTACTAAGAAGTTAGTATCGCTCTCGACCAGGGAAGTTGGGGGGCATGGAAGAAGGAGCACGCGACGTGCGCCTCGTCGCCAGCCCAGGCGACGAGCCTCTCCCCGCCGAAGGTCCCCGCGACCCGGGGCTCACCGCCGCGGACCTCGACGTGGCCCGCGAGCTGGCCGAGTTCCACCGCCTGCTCGCCGCCGACCTGGCGCCGCGCTCGCAGCTGCGCGGCCTGGTCCTCCGCTGTGCCGGCCACTGGTCGCGACTCGGCGCGATCCCCCGCAACGGCCTCGCCGAGGTCGAACGCCGCGACCGCGGCTGACCAGGCCGGGTCTCCAGAGTGGGCCGTGTAGGGCTCGAACCTACGACCTTGAGATTAAGAGTCTCCTGCTCTACCAACTGAGCTAACGGCCCGAACGGCGGATTATAGGAAGCCGGGGCGGGCCGGCGCCCGGCCCTCCGCGCGCCGGGACCGACTCAGCGCTGGGCGCAGTACTTTTCGAGCCCGACGCCTTCGATCGTCAGGCCGTTGGAGAAGGTGAAGGCGCCGTGGCTGCGCAGGATGTGGTCGCTGCAGCGGGCGGCGACGTAGCTGCGCTGCTTGCCGCCGGCGGTGTAGCGGCGGCCGACCTTGATGCTGATCTTGGTGATCGCGCCGAGCCCGCCCGCCAGCGGCGGGATGTTCGCCACCGCCCGGTAGCGGAATTCCCCGCGGCGCTTTTCGATCGGCACGGTGAAGGCGTAGGTCTGGGTCGCCGGCACCGTGGTGCGGGCGTGGACGATCACGGTCGGCTTGCCTCCCAGGCGCGGGCCGTTGAAGAGGGTCAGCGGCGAGCCGGTCGGGACCAGGTTGCCGGAGACCGGGAGGGCGACCAGGGCTTCGACCTTGCCGGTGCCGACGATCGCGCCCTTGCAGATCCGCCGCGCTTCTTCGACGCTCACTTCGTCGATCGAGGCCGGCGCGCAGGTCGGCAGCCCGGCGACGTCGAGGCGGCCGTCGCGGTCGAAGTCGAGGACCACCTGCTGCAGGGCCGGCGGCTGCCCGCCGCCCGGTTTGGAGACGTCGAGAAAGCCGGAGAACTGGACCGGGGCGAAGCTCTTCACCGGCAGGTCACGGGGCTGGAAGGCGGCGTTGACTTCGATCCGCACTTCGCGCGTTTCGACCATCGCCGTGGCCCCGGCGACGGCGGCGCATAGCGCGCAGGCGAGGAGGAGGATCGCGAGGACGGGGAGGAGCCGCTTCAGCTTTCGAAGTGGCATGGCGAGGTGAGCAGCGACTGCAGGAAGCTGCCGTCGGTGAAGATGAGTTCGCCGTGGACCTGGAGTCGGCCGCCGGAGCATTCGGCTTCGGCGTACCCGACCTTGCGGCCGTGGCGCTTATAGGTGCGACCGAACTGCGCTTCGGCGAGGATCGCCGAGCCGTCGCCGCCGGCGATCGGCGGCAGTTCCAGTTCGGCCCGGTAGCCGTAGCGGCCGTGGCTGATCTTTTCGACCGTGAACGGGACCAACAGCGCCTGCGGCGAGGGCACGGTCTCGTAGGCGTGGGCGATCAGGGCCGGTTTGCCGCCTTCCGGGGGCGCGTTGAAGATCGAGATCGGCGAGGTCATCACGAAGGGTGGCTTGCCGGGGAGGTCGACGCGGGCTTTGCCGACGCCGGTGCCGAGCAGCGCCGCGCCGCAGCGCTTGCGCGCTTCGTCGGGGGTGGTGCCTTCCAGCTTTGCCACCGTGCAGGTCGGCAGGCCCTTGAAGTTCAGCTTGCCGTGCTTGTCGAATTCGAAGATCAGCGTCTTCAGCGCCGGCGGCCGTTCCCCGTTCACGGTCTTGATCCGGACGATGCTGCCGAAGCTGGCCGGCAGGGTGCCGTGCTGGGGGAACGCCCGCGGCTGGAATTCGGCGGTGGCGCTGACCTTCAGGTTGCCGATCTGGGTGGTGACCGCGTAGGCGACCGCACCGCCGACCAGGCTCACGACGAGCAGGAGGGTCGCGACCGTCCCGACCCGCCTGCCGCGTGAGCCGCGGCGCCTCAATTCTTCCCCGTGCACTGTTTGAGGATCAGCCCGCTCAGTTTGGTCGAGTCGGTGAATTCGGTTTCGATTTTCGCCTGCAGCTTGCCGCTGGGGCAGCTGGCGTTGACGTAGCTCAGCCGCTGACCCTTGAAGGTCCATTTTTTGCCGATCGTCAGGCTGCCTTCGAGCGGGATCCCGGCGCCGCCGGCGATCTTCGGGATCGTCGCTTCGGTGCGGAAGCCGAAGGGCCCGTTGCGCACCCTCTGGATTTCGACCGGGACGATGTAGGTGGTCGGCGCGGGCACGCTCAGGTAGGCGTGGGCGAGCACCGTCGGGTTGCCGTTGTGGGGCGGCGCGTTGAAGATCGTGATCGGCGAGCTCGCCCTGAACGGCCGCTGTTCGGGGAAGGCGATGACCGCGGTGCCGTGACCCTCGCCGACGATCGAGCCGCCGCAGACTTTGCGCGCCTGCTGCGAGGTGGTCGCCGCCAGCTTCGCTTTGGTGCAGTAGGGCAGGCCCTTGGTGATGACTTCGCCGTGTTTGTCGTACCAGACGGTGAGCTTGTGCAGGATCGGCGGCAGCGAGCCGTCGGTGGTCCCGATGCTGCCTTCACCGTGGATCGTGATCGGCGCGAATTCGTGCTTCGGCAGCGTCGTCGGCGAGAAGCCGCCTTCGCCCACCACTTCGATCGGCCCCGCGCGCAGCACGATCGCCAAGGCCGCACCGCTCATCGTCAGCAGTGCGACGGCGGTCAAGATGACCATCCTTAACACGTTCTTCCGCATAGGTTCGCTCCTCCCGTAGCCCCGAGCGGCAAACTACCACGGGTGGGAAGGAGTAGGAGCAGGGGAGGGGACCGGCCTCGGGATTCGGCGACCGCGCGACGGCAGCCTTGGCTGCTGCGGCATCCGCGCGAGATCCTGCTGATCGCCGGGATCGTCCTGGCGGCGCTGGCCGTGATCGGCACCGGGGTCGACAAGCGCCTCGACCCGACCACGCTCGCCGTGCCCGGCAGCTCGGCGACGGAAGCGAACCAGCTGCTGGAAGAACACTTCGGGCCCTCGGCGCCGTTCGCGATCCTGCTGCAGGGGCCCGCCGCGGCGCTGGACGAACAGGGCCCGGGCCTGGTCGAAGCGTTGCGCGACGAACCGGGGGTCACGACGATCTCACCCTGGGACAAGGGCACGGTCGAAGGCCTGCGACCGCATCCCGGAGACGCGCTGATCCTCGCCGACTTCCACGTCGGCACCAAAACGGCGGTCAACCAGACCGTCCCCCACGTCGAACAACTTCTGCAAGAACACGTGAGCGCGCCGGTGACCGCGACGCAGACCGGGTACGCGACGCTGTCGCGGGCGCTGCAGGAGGAAACCATCGACTCCGCCGAGCACGACGAGCTGATCGCGCTGCCGATCCTGCTGGTCGTCCTCCTGCTC
>Ga0335075_10000591_pt1 | contig 62451 bp, 44 predicted proteins | sample Lox_Sample_24_FD_206723 | JGI IMG/M metagenome (GOLD analysis project Ga0335075, IMG submission 206723) | Soil microbial communities from Loxahatchee National Wildlife Refuge, Florida, United States - Lox_Sample_2.4 | ecosystem: Environmental > Terrestrial > Soil > Wetlands | place: USA...
CCCACAGATGGCGGTTACGATGCTTACGGCACCTTTACAGGAGGCGTACTCCCGGGTGGCGAGGGGGCAAGCATCGTTTACACAGCCGTTACTAAGGTCCCGAGAAATCAGGAAACTATCCGCGCAGAAGGGCTCCGCGAAGTGCAGGCCATCGCGACTTCCATGGACAGCGACCTCCGCACATGGAAGAAGCGTGAGAAGCCCATCATCGATTCGCCACCGGCTGGCCTTCAGGTCATAGGATTTCGCGATCCATTCGGATGGAAGGATGGGAATACCTGGTACTTATGCGTTGGCTCGGGATTTCCCCAGGTCGGCGGAGCTGTGCTGCTCTATCGATCGACGGATACGGTGAATTGGGACTATCTACATCCATTGGCGCAAGGAGTCTGGAATGGTCAATCGTTTTCCAATCCAGTGCCCAGTGGCGAAATGTGGGAGTGTCCGGACTTTTTCCCGTTGGGAGATAAATATGTCCTTCTCTACTCCACAGAGCATACAACGCGTTGGGAGGTTGGCACCTTCGACAAGTCCGCCCTCCGCTTCCATTCTGAGCGCAAAGGAATTCTCGATCATGGCGCCTATTACGCGCCGAGAAGTATGGCAGATGGCAATAATCGGCGAATACTATGGGGATGGGTTCAGGAGACCCGCGATCCAGCCGAAAGTAGCAAGGCGGGTTGGTCGGGAAGCATCTCGCTTCCACGTCTTCTCAGCTTAGGACCGGACAATGCCTTGTTGATCGAGGTTGCACCCGAGTTGGCATCTTTGCGCGAGAACACAACCGAAATAACAAAGCCACAGAGTCCTTCAGAGCTCATAGACGTACTCTCCCAGGCGGTCATTCACAACCGCAGTGGAGAGGTGGTCTGTACATTCAAAGCAGCTGACGACGAGTGCGCTCTTGAACTACAACTCCAATCGCGCGAGGGAATAAGCAGAATACTTGGGTTTGCCTACTCCAGGGCGAATGGCGCACCCTTCGTCGCGATTGCAGACAAGCTGTTGCCCCTGAGCCCCGATGCCAATGGAGATTCGACGTTGCACCTCTGGATAGATGGCTCAATTATTGAAACGTTTATCGATAGAAGACAGGTGATCACGACAAGGTACTATGCGGCGCCAAACGAGATCGGCGAAATCCGAGTTGTTTGGAAGGGGCCGATCACATCGCTGAGGCGCATAACAATCTCCGGAATTAAACCTATATCGAGCGATCGACTAACAACTTAAACCTAAACCAGCTAATGCTGTCTTTGAACGAGTGTCCGAAAGGGGAAGAATGAAAATTGGCGTCAGTGCTTTTGCGTGGACCGCTGACTTTCGCGAATCTCATCTGGAGATTCTGCCACGGCTTCGACAGCACGGATTAAGCAGTTTCGAGCTCCCGATGTTCGATCCGGAAAATCTGCCCGCAGTCAAGATCCGCCGCGCGATGGAGTCCAACGGTCTAACCTGCAGTGTCTGCGCCATTCTGCCTCGTGGAGTAAATCCCATCAGTGCTGATCCCAGTGTCAGGAAGAAATCCATTGGGCATTTGATGCGATGCCTGGATGTAGCAGCCGAAATGGGTGCCACCCTTATCGGCGGACCCGTATATGCCCCGATCGGATATTTCTCCGGTCAACGTCGAAGCACGGAAGAGTGGAAGTGGGCCATTGACGCATTTCAGCAACTCGGCTCCACGCTTGATTCCAGGCAGCTCGATCTGTCCATCGAACCTGTAAACCGGTCCGAAACATACTTTCTGACGAAAGCTCAGGATGCGAAAGCGCTTTGTGATGCCGTCGACCATCCTCGCATTGGAGTGACGATCGACACATTTCACGCGAACATCGAGGAAAAGATCCTGTCAGAGGCGATCGGCGCCGCCGGTAACCGCTTGAAGCATCTTCACATGAGCGAAAATGATCGGGGACTCCTCGGTTCGGGGCACGTCGACTTTGAGGCAGTCATTGACGCTCTTCGCAAGATCGGATATTCCGGCTGTCTGATGATCGAGGGTTTTGGCTATTCTCCGGAAGAAGCAGCGGCACCTGGTGCGCTTTGGGCAGATTTGAGAGTTTCCCCGGAAGACATCGCCTTTCAAGGGGCTGAGTACCTGCGAAGGCTCCTCTGAATGGGCGACATGACCCAGGACGATGGTTTAAGGTGGATCTTTACGGCCGTAAATTTGAAGTAAGCCAATTATTACAAATGAGTTAGCGAACACGTTCCACTCGATTAAGAGCGAAAACCTTTGACAGTTCGCGCTGGCGAGGCGAAGATAAGGCGAATAGACTATGCCTTCCGTTTCCGCCCTGCGTACTCAAATCGAATCTGCCCTCGCCAACCGGATTCCGTCTGCGCTGACACCCGCGCCGCGGACAATGCGCCCTGTCGCAGCCACGGGGATTCTGATTGTCGATGAACTGCTGAATGGCGGATTGCCGCTAGGGGCGATCACCGAAATCGTGGGCGCTGAATCTTCCGGGCGGACCTCCCTTGCTCTTTCATTTCTCGCCAGAATGACCCAGGCAGAAAAGATCTGTGCGTGGATCGACGTATCCGATTCGCTCGACCCGGAATCGGCTGCAGCAGCAGGCGTGGATATGTTACGGCTTCTTTGGGTGCGTTGCGGAGTGCAATCTCCTTCCCGCGTGCAGTCATCGATACAGCGGCCTTTCACTCTCCCGGAGAAATACCTCGTTCCACCGCCAACCAGGAAGGGGTTACACGGCGGAGGCTTCGGCTCTCACCCGCGCAACGAAGTGAAAGGGCTTTCCAACGCAGTCAGCAGTTTGCTGCGGCCTGAAACATATGCTCCGCGATGTGCGGAGCCGCTCCATAAGGAACGGCCAGAAAAGGAAACGTTTGAGCCAAACTCCCGGCAAATGGGAGTGAGGCAAAGCAGGAGGTCCGTTCAGGCCAGAAAGCCGTGGGCAAGAATCGAACAGGCGCTACGCGCGACCGACCTGTTGTTACAGGTAGGTGGATTCAGCGCGATCGTTCTCGACATGGGCAGCATTGCGCCGGAGTCCGTGTCGCGCGTGGAGTTGGGAACATGGTTTCGTTACCGGGCTGCTGCCGAGAAGACACAAGCTTGCATTCTTCTCCTGACACAACATCCTTGCGCGAAGAGCAGCGCAGAGTTGTCACTACGTCTGCAGCCAGGCAACCCACGCTGTGACGAAACCTCAGTATTTACCGGAATTGGGCATCATCTGGAAGTAGTGCGCAAACGATTCGCGCAACCTTCCACGAACGTTGTCCCACTACGAAAGCCGCCGCAAAGTGTGACGACAGCAAACTGGCAAAGCCAGGCTACATGGGCAGGCCGGCGATGACCAAGCCTGCCGAGTTGTACGCCTGCCTCTATGCGAAGGAATTTCCCGCCCAGGCATTGCTTCGGTTGAGATCGGAGTTGCGCGCCAGGCCATGTGTAGTGATGGAGGGCGAGCCGCCGTTAGAACAGCTCTGCTCTCTGACAAGGAAGGCCCGCATCCTCGGTCTGGTTCACGGCATGACGCGAGTCGAGGTGGATACCTTTTCTGCGGTCACTGTGTTGCCCCGCTCGCACAAAGAAGAGACTGCGACGAAGGCGATCCTGCTCGAATGTGCGGGCGCGTTCTCCCCGCAGGTGGAAGACAAGAGCGAAGACGGCGCATTTTTGTGTGTCATTGACATTGCGGGAACCGGAAGCCTCTTCGGACCGGCAGAATCGCTGGCAGGAAACCTCCTTTCCCGTATCAGGGCGCTTGGCATAACTGCCAGCGTCGCCGTCAGTCACAATTTTCATGCGGCAATAGCAGTGGCTAAAGGCCTGCCGATACGAGCTCCGATAAAGGTCATTCCTGCTGGGGAGGAAAGCGTCGCACTCGCATCTCTACCGCTTGCGGTCCTCGATATCACTCCTGACCAGGCCGAGACGCTTTGCCTCTGGGGTATCCATACTTTGGGGATGTTGGCGGCCCTGCCCGAGAAAGAACTGGTCGCCAGGATGGGGCAATCGGGCAGGCGTCTTCGCCAGTTGGCGCGAGGTGAGATGCCCCATCTGTTTCAGCCGGTAGAGCCAGCCTTCACGCTCGAAGAACGTATGGAACTGGACTCGCCTGTCGAATTGCTTGAAGCGCTGCTCTTTGTGGTGAACGTGATGCTCGAGCAACTCATTCTCCGCGCAGAGGCCCGCGTGCTCGCATTGGCTTCGGTAAGCATCATCCTGGACATCGAAGGAGGGACGATACATACACGCATGGTCCGGCCTGCGCTGCCTACCAACGACAGGCAGCTATGGATCAAGCTGCTCCATCTCGATCTTGAAGCACATCCGCCACAGGCAGCGATACTTGCCTTGTCATTAGCGGCTGAACCGGGAAACACCAGCAAGGTACAGTTGGGCTTGTTCTCTCCGCAGTTGCCTGAACCGGCTCGGCTCGACGTTGCATTGGCACACATCCATGCCATCGTGGGTGACCAGAACGTTGGCCGCCCCGTGCTTGCAGATACGCACCAGCCAGATGCGTTCAGGATGGAGCCCTTCACCGTTCCTTCCGGCTCTTCGTCAGTTGCTACTTCCAGCCAATCCCGATCCGCGGTGCGAAGGTTACGCCCTGTTGAGACTATCTCCGTCACAATTCAAAGCCAGCGCCCGAAAGCATTTCTTTTTCGCGGAAAGCACTATGCCGTCGAGCACGCTTACGGACCGTGGCTGGTAAGCGGCGATTGGTGGCAACCTACGTTGTGGGGTTCTGAGCAGTGGGACCTGGTAGCACGCGCACAGGATGCGGCTTTACTGTGCTGCTGCCTGATGCGCGATCGTATCGAGGACTGTTGGCAGATGGCGGCGCTCTATGACTGAACACTATGTAGAACTGCATGCTTCAAGCGCATTCAGTTTCCTCAATGGGGCCTCCTTACCAGAGCAACTCGCTGAACGCGCTGCTGAGCTGAAGATGCCGGCAATTGCACTGCTCGATCGCAACGGCGTCTATGGCTCGGCCCGCTTTCATACCAGCGCGAAACGGAACAACATTCGCGCTCACGTTGGAGCGGAGATCGCTGTTTCGAGCTTCGGCTCCCGCCTCACGCCTCCCGCCTGGGTGCCTTACCAGCACACGCCTGAACCGCCGCGTCTGCCTGTGCTTTGTGAATCGCGGGAAGGCTATCAAAACCTCTGCCAGCTCATCACGCAGTTCAAAATGCGCGAGACGACCAAAAAGGACGGTGCCGCAACCTTCCACGACTTGGAGCAGTACGCCGCCGGCCTCGTATGTTTGACAGGCGGGGATGAAGGACCGTTGGCTGCTGCATTGATGCGAGGTGGAGAAGAGGCCGGACGCGATACCGTCGAACGGCTGACGCGCATCTTCGGTCACGGGAATGTCTATGTGGAGCTACAGCGCCATCGCGAGCGCGAGGAAGAGTGGCGGAATCAGGCCGCACTCCGTATCGCTCGCTCTCTTCGGCTGCCGGTGATTGCCACCAACGGGGTCCGCTATGCAACCGCATACGATCGAGAGATTCTGGACCTCTTTACTGCGATCCGTCATCATGTCGAACTCGACCAGGCCGGCCGCTTGCTGGCGCTGAATAGCCAGCATCACCTGCGCCCGGCGCGGGAGATGGCTGCCCTGTTCCGCGACGTCCCGGGCGCAGTCGAAACCACTCTCGACCTGTCATCGCGCCTCGCATTCGAGTTGAGCGATCTTGGTTATGAGTTCCCGCATTACCCCGTACCTGACGGGGAGACGATGGACAGCTTCTTACAGAAGCGCGTAGCGGAAGGAGTTCAGCGTCGTTACGGACCAAACAGCGACCGGGACCTGCTGGAGCGCGCGAAGAAGCAAGTGAAACACGAGCTCGCGCTTATCGCAAAGCTTGGCTTCGCAGGATATTTTCTAATCGTCTGGGACATCATCGAATACTGCAAGCGCAACGGCATCCTGATTCAAGGCCGAGGCAGTGCCGCCAATTCCGCCGTCTGCTACGCCCTCGAAATTACGGCCATCGATCCGGTCGGAATGGAACTGCTCTTTGAACGTTTCCTCAGCGAAAGCCGTGGCGAGTGGCCAGACATCGACCTCGATCTTCCTTCTGAAGAAAAGCGTGAGCAGGCCATCCAATACGTCTACCAACGCTATGGCGAACTCGGTGCCGCAATGACCGCCAACGTCACCACCTATCGCCAGAAGTCGGCAGCGCGAGAGGTCGGCAAAGTACTAGGTTTCGATGAAGAGACGCTGGGCCGGCTGTCGAGTTTGGCCGGCCAGTGGGAGTGGCGTGGCAAGACCGATACGATGGCGCATTCGTTCCAGCACGCCGGGTTTGATATTCGACATCCCCGTATTGCCAAATATCTTGAGTTGTCCATGCGGATTCAGGATCTGCCCCGCAATCTCAGTCAGCACTCAGGTGGCATGGTGATCTGCAGAGGACGGTTGAATCGGGTTGTACCGTTGGAGCGCGCCTCGATGCCCGGCCGGACTGTCGTCCAATGGGATAAGGAGGACTGCGCCGACCTCGGCATTATCAAGGTAGACCTGCTGGGCCTCGGCATGATGGCAGTCATCAAGGACTGCCTGGAGCTGATCCCCAGACACTATGGAGACAAGATCGACCTGGCGCATTTGCCGGAGGACGATGAGGTCTATCGAACATTGCAACAGGCCGATACAGTCGGCATGTTTCAGGTCGAGAGCCGCGCACAGATGGCTTCGCTGCCGCGCAACCACCCCGAGAAGTTCTACGATCTCGTTGTCCAGGTCGCCATTATCCGGCCTGGCCCCATCGTCGGGCAGATGATGCACCCATATATGAGGCGGCGACAGAAGAGAGAGAAAGTCACCTACCCGCATCCGTCGCTTGAACCCGTACTCGGGCGCACCCTCGGAGTACCTCTCTTTCAGGAGCAGTTGCTGCGCATGGCTATGACGGTCGCCAACTTCTCCGGCGCAGAGGCCGACGAGCTGCGCCGCGCCGTAGGGATGCGGCGCTCATGGGAGCGGATGAAGAATCTCGAAGGCAAGCTCCGTGCAGGTATGACGGCTAATGGAATTGATACCGCGACCCAGGACAACATTGTGCAAAATATCAGCTCGTTTGCGCTTTATGGCTTTCCTGAATCGCACGCCGCCAGCTTTGCGCTGATTGCCTATGCGTCGGCTTACTTCAAGGTGAAGTATCTGGCAGCATTCACCTGCGCGATCCTGAATAATCAGCCGATGGGGTTCTACTCGGCTGCCGTGTTGGTCAAGGACGCGCAACGGCATGGCCTGCGAGTGAAGCCTATAGACGTTCAGACTTCAGATTGGCCCTGCTCGGTAGAGCACGAATCTGACGGATCGCTTTCACTGCGTATGGGCTTAGGCTATGCAAAGCGCCTGCGCAAGCAAGCTGCGGAGGCACTGGTCGAGTCCCGTGCACAGGATGGCCCGTTCCTTTCAGCAGAGGATCTTGCCCTGCGCGTTTCGTCACTCGAAAAGAAAGAACTCACCTTACTGGCTCGCATCGGAGCCTTGAATAAGATCGATGGGGTCACCCATCGCCGCGATGCCCTCTGGCAGGTGGAGCGTGCTGGCAAGCTGGAGGGACCGTTGTTCCGGCAACGGAGCGAATGGCTACGGGACAATTCGGAGACACGTCCTCTGCGGCAAATGAACGTTGAAGAGCGTCTGGTTGCCGACTATGCAGGTACGGGCCTGACGACCGATAAGCACCCGATGTATCACCGCCGTGCAGAGCTGCGTCGCCAGGGTGTCCGCACAGCCGAAGAGTTGAGACATTGCCCGGACGGGGAATTCGTCAGAGCCGCAGGCTGTGTCATCGCCCGCCAGCGCCCCGGCACAGCCAAAGGATTCATCTTCATCTCAATGGAAGATGAGACCGGCATAGCCAATATAATCATTACCCCTGACCTCTATGACCAGGACCGTCTGGTGGTCACTCGCAGCAAGTTTTTGATGATCGAAGGAATTCTTCAGAACCAGGACGGCGTTGTTCATGTAAAAGCGGTTCGGCTTAAGGAACTCTCAGATCACGCATTGCAACTGCGTTCGCATGACTTCCATTGATCCAGACCATGAGCTTTCCGCGGGCCGTCCCCGCGATAGATTCTCACGATTGATTCTGTGGAGCACCGGGCGGGAATTGAACCCGCGAATACTGGTTTTGCAGACCAGCGCGTTAGCCACTTCGCCACCGGTGCTCTTGTCCGCCGCGGCGCGCGGCGGAGATCGGTTCCGTTACTTCGGCTGTGCTGTAGTCCGAAGGTACGGCTTTACAGTTTTGTAGCCCGGAAAAATCTTATCAGCCTCTTCGTTTGAGACTGCGCCGGTGATAATGACTTCCTCGCCCTGCTTCCAGTTGGCAGGAGTCGCGACGCGGTGCTTTGCCGTGAGCTGGATCGAGTCGAGCACGCGAAGGATCTCATCGAAATTGCGGCCGGTTGTCATCGGATAGGTCAGCGTCAGCTTGATGCGCTTGTCGGGGCCGATGACAAAAACGGCGCGCGCGGTCGCATTGTTGGCCGGGGTGCGGCCTTCGCAGGAATCGCCCGCATCCGCAGGAAGCATATCGTAGAGCTTGGCAACTTTCAGTTCAGGATCGCCGATCAGCGGGTACTTCACCGAATGGCCGGTGACCTCCTCGATGTCCTTTGCCCACTTGCCATGATCAGAGACTGGGTCAACACTCAGGCCGATCACCTTGGCGCCCCGGGCCGCAAATTGATCTTCCAGCGCGGCGACAGCTCCAAGCTCGGTCGTGCAGACAGGGGTAAAATCCTTCGGATGAGAGAAAAGGACTGCCCAGTTGTCACCGATCCATTCGTGAAAATGAATCGTGCCATGGGTGGTTTCTGCCGTGAAGTCCGGTGCGATATCGTTAATGCGAAGTGACATGTTCAATTCCCTCGTTCTGATTACATTCATCTGTATGGGGGACGTTAAAAACCCACCCGGCCTCTCGGCAGCGGGTGGGTTCTGAGATTCTCGAAACTTGTTAATCTCGATTCGCTCATGCACACACCCGCATGGGGCAGCGGCAACAGCAGCAGCCAAGGTACATGCGGGAAGGAGCGAACTTTGTCATGCACTGTCCTGCGGAGGTTCCCCTCCGCTTCACGTAAACGAGCATAGAACCTGATGGAGGCTCTGTCAAACGAATGCCCACACGTGAATTTGAGTACTGCCTTTGTGACGTATTCACCGCCAGAGCTCTGGAGGGAAATCAACTGGCCGTCTTTCTCGACGCGGGTAGCCTTACCGGCGAAGAGATGCAGGCGATCGCTCGAGAGATGAACCTGTCGGAGACTACCTTCATTCTCCGTCGCGAGCCAGCCGTCGAGTTTGAGCGGGGAGTGCGTGTAAGAATATTCACCACGCAGGAAGAGCTGCCCTTTGCCGGGCATCCCACGCTGGGAACCTCGGCCACCATCCGCAGGGAATTCGCTCCATACGCCGGCGTCGGTACGATCCTGCTCGATCTGAATGCGGGACGGGTGCCGGTGACCTTTCCGCCGGAGAGGAACGGCGGTGACGGCAGCTACGGTGTGATGACGCAACCTGAACCGGCATTCGGTTCTACCCACGATGTGGCGATGATTGCGCCTCTGCTTGGCGTGCAGGCGGAAGAGTGCGCGATGCAGCCATTGCCCCAGACCGTTTCCACGGGACTTCCGTATTGCGTTGTGGTGCTCCAGTCTGTTGAGGCGCTGGGTCGATTGCGGGTTGATCTCAGGAGCGCGGAGCGATATTTCCACTCATCGGACGCGAAGTTCTTTTATGCGCTCGCGCCCGAATCTACGGGCGTCTGGAGGGCGAGGATGCAGTTCTATAACGGCGAAGATCCGGCGACGGGCTCGGCTGCCGGGTGCGCCATCGCGTATCTCGTTCAGCACGGAATTGTGGCCTCCGGGGAGCAAGTCCACATTCGCCAGGGCGTGGAAATTGGCCGTCCCAGTGACCTGTTTGTTTCGGCGAATTCTATTTTGGGAAAGGTCATAGATGTACGCGTCGGAGGCAGCACAGTTCATGTAGCAAAAGGACGGCTTTTCCTTGCGTGATTCACATGGTTTCAACAGAGGCGGGACGGCTCAAAAGCAACAATCACGGCAAGATGGCGGGATTGTATCGAATCAGGACCCGAAATGAACCGTTTCTTCGCCTCATATTCCCTGTTTACAGGGCGGCCCTCTCTTCGTACTCTTGGCAAGCGTTTTGAGAAACAGTTAGACGCAACTTTCGCCGAGTTACTCACAATTTAGTTCGAGCGAGGGTGCCATGGGTATGCGCTATGGCCTCGTCTGCGGCATTTCGGGAGGTACCCCGGGAGCGCGCCGCAGCGGGTCGTCGCGCAGGCAACTACCTCTGGCTCCCTCGCTCCCCGCATCCTGGTCCGACCCGGATCGCGGCCTCGCGTTACCACAGGGAGCACCCTCCATGGGCAGTCCCGGCGAACGCGAAGGGGAGCCGTATTTCCATTTTCGGACCAGGATGTGGTCACACCGTGATCGCTGCATGAGGCTCGCGCCCAGACGTGCGCCTGTGCATGAAGAACCTTCGCGTGCCTGCGAGAGAACCAGGAATTACATGAGGCCCAAAAAGACGATCCTTTGCGTTGACCAGAACGAACAGGCATTGGCAGTTCGCAAATTCATGTTGACAACCCGCGGCTATCGCGTCGTTACCGCGCTGTCGGGGCACGACGCGCTGGAGATATTCCGCAATGGCGGAATCGATCTGGTGCTCAGCGACCTTCTTCTGCCGGAGATGGACGGCAACGAAATGGTCCGCCGGATGAAAGATATTTCTCCTGAGATACCGACCATCCTTCTCAGCGCAACCATCAAGAACTTCGAACGGGCCAACCGCGCCGACGCCTTCCTTCCTAAGGGAGCCTGCAATCCGGGAGAGGTGCTTGAGCGAATCCGCGTCATGATCGCCCGCAAACGCGGCCCAAAGAAGGCTGCCCCGAGGCCTGTTCTGGACCCAACGCCTGGACCTGCATTCGACGCGCGTCTCCAGCCGGCGATTGCCTCTTAACATTGCCGGGGTCGATGCCGGGGGCTGTGCCCATTTACAATCGATGAGTGCAGCCCATCATCCGCGCCGAGCAAATCGGCAAAGTCTATCGAACAGGCAAGATTGAGGTCCCGGCTCTTCGAAATGTCTCATTTTCGATTGAGCCAGGCGAGTTTGTCAGCATTGTCGGCCCTTCAGGCAGCGGCAAGTCCACGTTGTTTTATCTGCTCGGTGGCCTTACCCGCGCCAGTTCAGGCAAGATCGAGATCGATGGGGTAGATTTCGCCGCGCTCGACGATGCCGCGCGCACAAAGATGCGCAGATCGAAGATCGGCTTCGTCTTTCAAAAGTTCAATCTCCTGCCCACACTTTCCGCTCTCGACAATATCGAGATCGCTTACGAAATTTCCGGGCGCACCGAACCGCTTGACCAGCAGTATCTCTCTCACCTCACGGAGATGCTCGGCGTCTCCGGGCGACTCCACCACCGGCCATCCGAGCTGTCCGGAGGCGAACAGCAGAGAGTAGCAATCGCGCGTGCCCTGATTACCCATCCGGCCATCATCCTCGCCGACGAGCCGACCGGCAATCTGGACACCAAGAACTCCGAAGCTGTGCTCGAGATGCTGCTGCGCTCCAACCGGGAGCTCAAGCAGACCGTGTTGATGATCACCCATAATCCCGATGCGGCGGCGATCGGCGATCGCATCCTTCACATGCGTGACGGCGAAATTGTCAGCATCGAAGCCGGAAGCGGAAGCTCGGGAGCGAGCCGTCAGACGGCAGTCATCTAGCTGCCTTCGTCCAGCAGCGGCGTCAGGTGTACGCAGGCCACAATACTCTGGAAGCGCGGATCGCGTCGCATGTGGTCGAATACCGGATCTACATTGACGTAGATCAGCGCGCTGGCCCGTTCGTCGCATGCTTTCTTCAGCCACTCGATGGCGGCGTTATTATCGTTGAGCGCAGCGTAGACAGCAGCAATCTCGGCCGCAGAAATATAGCGCTCGACAGAGGCTTTCACCAACGCGTAGAGTATCTCGCGCGCTTCGTCCTGCCGGTGGGAGAGCGCATAGCAGCGCGCCAGGTACGCACGCGCGATCGGATCCTCGTGCGAGAGCGCCACGCCTTTCTCAAACTCGGCACAGGCTTCCTTAGCTCGCCCCGTGTACAGATAGTCGAGCGCCAGCACGCGGTGCGCCTGGACAAAATTCGGGTCGAGCTCGATAGCTTTCAGAGCCTGCGGGATCGATCTGGCATACTCGCGTGCCATCATGTGGTGCCACGCCATGTGCTCGTTCATCAGCACATTGGTCGGCTCCAAATAAAGAGCCTGCTCGCTCTGCTCATGCGATTCCTGCACGCGACCCTCCGCCATGAGCTCATGCGAGTACCAGTGATGAGCGATAAGGTAGTTAGGGTTCAACTCGAGCGCGCGCCGGAACCCAGCTTCGGCACCCTTCCAGTCCCAGTCGTAAATGAGCTTGATGTAGGCCAGCGAAGTATGGGCTTCAGCCGAGTTACCGTCCAGCTCCAGCGCCTTTTGAGCCGCCTGCTCGGCTTTCGGCATCGCCGTTTTCGGAGCCAGAAAGCTATTCCCATAGGAGCCGGCGAGGATGTAGGCATCGGCCAGTCCGCTGTACGCCGCGGCGTACTTGGGATCGATGGCAATCGCCTCGCTGCTCCACGCTTCGCTGAAGCGCCTCAGCGCTCCGCTTTCCCCAGAGGCCGCGGCCCTCGTTGTACAGCTCGCGAGCACGAGGATCTGCCGTCTGAGCGGTATTCGCCGCCCCGCCGGCCGCCCCGCTTGACTGGCCTCGCGAGGGCGCTGCCTTCCGATACGCGATCCATAAGGCGACCGCAAAAATGAGCACCAGCGCAGCGATCGTCATCCCGCGGCCGGCGCGCACTCTGGGCGGCTGAATCAGCGCCGGCGGCGCCGCTTGCCGCTCGTCGTCAGCGGCCACCGGTTGACCGATAAGGAGGGAAGGCGGCGCTTCCGTTTGCATCTCCCCAGCCTTCCCGCATTCCGTAACCGCGCCATCGAAGCGGTAACCGCGCTTGGGGACGGTGGCGATGTACTGCCGGCCGTCGGACTGCTCCCCAAGCGTCTTCCGGAGAAGGGAGATGTTGACGGTAAGGTTGATCTCCTCGACAAAGCTGTCCGGCCAGATAGCCTGCATCAACTCGTCGCGCGTCATCAACTGACCGTGCCTGGCTACGAGTGCCACCAGAAGCTCAAAGGTTTTCGGGGCCAGGGCGACAGGTGTTTCTCCGCGCAGCAGCAGATGTTCCGACGGAAGTAAACGAAACGGCCCGAATGTGTAGGAATCGCCTTGCAAATGGCCCTCCGAGGTCAACTGAAGAGGCCCAATATATTTCCAATAATTTTCTAAGCATAGTCCAACAAGTTGAAAATGCGGGAGATTTCCTTGGGAAGATGAACTGCCTGTAAGAAGCCCTCCCTCACGGTATTCAGCCGATCTCCGTCGAAATACACGAGATTTCAGGCACCAGGGAGGGCCAATTTCCGGGTCCGCCGAACCAAGCTAAGTTTGATCGAACTCAAAAGACATTGGCGGAGGAATTTTCCTATTGTCCAGTTGCTGCCGCGCTGTGTTGCACGGCGGGAATTTTCAACTTGAGGACAACTCCGATGCAAACCAATCGCACTGTACGTTATGCCGTAGCCGGCCTGGCAATCATGGCCTCGATCTCTGGCCTGAGCTTCGGCCAGAACCACCACCTCAGCTCTGGTGCTCGTTTTGGACGTGGCGCAACCGCCGAGGATTCATTCCTCCCAAGTCCGGTAAGAAGCGTTTCCACTGTTCCCACTAATGGCGACGTGAATCCCTATGGAGTCGCGTTCATCCAGAACAACTTCCTTGCCGGAAATGGCCCTCTCCAGCACGGCGACATTCTTGTCTCGAACTTTAACAATAAGAACAACCTGCAAGGCACAGGCACGACCATCGTCCGCATTCCTGCCGCTGGCGCACCCTCTCTTTTCTTTCAGGGCACAGCTCCCCTCGGTCTCTCCACCGGCCTCGGCACCCTGCAATACGGATTCGTTCTGGTCGCCAATCTGCCCACCCTGGATGGAACATCAGCTACAGCAGCACGCGGCTCTCTGCTCGTCATTAACAACCAAGGCAAATTGATCCAGACATTCACCAGCACGCAGATCAATGGCCCCTGGGACATGACTGTCGCGGACAACGGCGATCGCGCCAGCGTTTACATTGCGAACGCCCTCGACGGAACCATCAGCAGAATCGACTTCGCCGTCACGCTGAGTGGGTTGACCAAGCTCGACCACTACACGATTGCCTCTGGATTCAGGCATCAGCCAGATCCCGCCGCCCTCTTCGATGCGCCCACCGGACTGGTGTACGACCGCAACGACGACCGCCTCTTCATAGCCTCGACGCTCGATAACGCCGTTTTCGTGGTGCACCAGGCCTCGAAGCGGACCACCAGTGACGGTCCTGGCGATATCGTCTATACCGACAACACGCAGCTGCACGGAGCCCTCGCCATGGCCGAAGCGCCGAACGGCCATCTGCTCGTCACGAACAACGATGTCATCAATGCTGATCCCAACCAGCCGAGCGAAATCGTTGAGTTCACCAAGCAGGGAGAGTTCGTGAAGGAAATTCCCGTCGACCCGAACCTGGGTGGCTCCTTCGGGCTGGCTGTGAACAAGGAATCCGACAACACAGCCATTCTTGCCGCCGTGGACGACAACACCGCGTCCATCACCATCTGGACCCTGCCGCTCAACTAAGTGGCAGTCATCCGTCAACCCCAGCGAGCTTCCCAGCTCAACCCGTCAGGGCCTGAACACAGGTCCTGACACCCCCAGACCCAAGAACTCTAGGACCGGTTCTCCTGGCGGTCCGATTTTCACAGTAATTTGTGTCGGCCATTACAGCCGCCCGGTCGACAAGGGATATAGATGAAAACACGATGCATGAGGTATGGAAAGATGGACACTATCCTTGAATTCCCCGAATTCCCCTTGGGCCGTGCACAGCGTTCTCTCTTCGAATTTCTAGTCGGAGACGGCATTTGTATCGGCTGGCTTGACGCGCAGAGCGGCAGTCCTGCTCCAGAAAGCCTGCGTTGCGGTCGAGGTTTGCGCCCCACCAACGCGACGCAGCACCCCCTGGCCCACGATTCGGGCAAGCCCGACTTTTACGAGAGAGCACCGGAGCCTGACGTTGATGCCACCAGCGTTGACCGCTTCTGACTCCGCCCGATATACTCGGAGAGTACCCAGCGGGAGTAGCTCAGTGGTAGAGCATCGCCTTGCCAAGGCGAGGGTCGCGGGTTCAAGTCCCGTCTCCCGCTCCAGTCAGCTCGGATCCGATCCCGCTTAACCGCGCGTCACCGGACTGGCTTCATGCATGCCGCCTGAATTAGTATTTCCTGTCCAAGGCGCGGTACCCAAGTGGTAAGGGAGAGGTCTGCAAAACCTTTATGCGTCGGTTCGATTCCGACCCGCGCCTCCAATATTTTCAACAACTTAGCAACCACCCTCTTCTCTGTGGTTGCCGCTTTGGTTGCCAACATGGGCATAAACCCTCATGCATCAATCGGATTCACGGCAAATTCAGAGCGGATTGTCTTTCCCAACTGGCCAGTTGCCTTTGTTCATGGCTCGCATCACCATCAGGTCTCTGGTTTCGGGATTCAGATCCGACCACTTGAACGCGAGTTCTTTTGGTCGGGTCGAGCTCACCGAAAACAGATACACCATCGTGCTGTACGGCTCCTCCAATTTGCCGATCAGCCGCGACAGCTGATTTCCTGTCGGGAGTACCGGCTGTTCCTTGACCTCTTCGGGAGGCAAGTCAGCGCCGCCCGCAGGATTCGATGTGACGAAGCCGTGTTTGATTGCACATTCGAAGATCGAGCTGAGCCCCCACTTGAGATTCCTCAGTGTCTGCACACCCTTTCCTTCGAGCCTCTTCTCGTTGATGAATACCTACACATCTGCTGGAGAGATATCCCTCAGTTCAACACCGAACGCAGGAAGGCAGTGGGTGCGAATGTTGGTCTCGTAACCGTGCACCGTGGTTCCTTTCTGGTTCGCCATCTTGTAGGCGCGGTATAGGGGAATAAAACCGCGAAATGTCATCAACTTCTTCGGCTTGTGCTTGCTGTCATCGGGTCCTCTGCTTGAAGCCATCGAGCAGGAACGCCCCTGTGATGCTCTTCGCGTAGCGGAGACCCCGCCGTTCCACAGGTTGCGATCCGCAGTAGTACGCGGCGACGACCAGCCTCAGCTCGCCGTGAAACTCGCGGAGAAGATCTGCCAGATATTGAGCTCCTCCGCTCAGGTTCTCGTTTCTCGAGTAACGGTTGTGCACGTCGTACATCTGTGCGGTACTGGGCATCAACTGCGTCAGCCCAACAGCGCCCTTCCCGGAAACGCGTAGGAGTCCCATCCTGATTCCTGCTCGATGATGGCTTTGAATAGGGCGCAGCAAGTGTTTGCTTCTATATAACTGACGAGTGACCTACAAACCATCCGGAACAGCATAGACACACCTGCCGCACAGGCTCCCTTCAAGTCGCTGTATCTGAAGCGCCCTCGGAGTACGACCCATCTACCGCCTCGTGCAACCGGGCGCTCGATACAGCCCTAAGACTTTCAGGCCATTACGGAATAGCTTGCGGATTGTCATCACCCAGAAGGAATAAATCGGCGAACCGGCGGCACCAAATCCGTTCCTGGCATGCGAAATCCTAGCTCACTTGGGGTTGAAGACCACATAGTGGCCTCCCCCGCTGATAAAGACTCGCTGGAAGAGTACGGTCGGCAACAAGCCGTCTTCATCACGGCCTGGGAGGTTTTCCTGGACGCTCACTGGCGTTACGAATGAGATGTTGCTAAGGATGTGCTTGCCGATCTGTATACGCCTGCTTCGACTCCTGCGATTCGGAGATTTCGAGGCTGATCTGCGCTCCGGCGAGCTGCGCAAGGCGGGAGTAAAGCTGAAGTTCGGCGGCCAGCCGTTTCAGGTCCTGACCATTTTGCTGGAGCGTCCCGGCGACGTGGTGACGCGGGAGGAATTGCAGAAGCGGCTCTGGCCGGACACTTTCGTCGACGTCGACCACAACTTGAATACCGCCATTAACAAGATTCGCGAGGCGTTGGGTGACTCGGCGGAGAGTCCGCGCTTTGTTGAGACGCTGCCGCGCGGGGGTATCGCGTCATCGGTGAACTGGAGCGACCGGCAGAAGTGGATGGATTGCCTCGCGTGAGCAACTCGGCGCTTTGGACCGTCTCTCCAGGAGGTATCTATGTTTGTTCCTGCGGATGCGTCTAGATCCATCCGTTATTTTGATTTCGCTACGAGGCAGATACACCCCCTCTTGGAAGTGGATAGGGATTTCGTGAGCGGCCTCTCGGTTTCTTCCGATGGCCGCTGGTTGCTCTATTCACAAATTGGCGATGCAAACAGCGATATCACGCTCGTCGATCATTTTTGTTAATCGGCTCGAAATAATGCTGGTCCCCTCGAACCAACATTGTCACGAAGTCCTGCAAAACGGCGTTTTGAACAACTACGTCTTGCCTGACCGCATTGCAGGCAGCTCTGAACTGCGGCTTACAATTCGCGAATCGCGGTGACGGGGTTCCGGCGCATCGCTCGATGTGCCGGAAGGTAGCATGCTACCAACGACATTGCTCCCAGGAGCATGGCGACGGAAACGACGGTGACGGGATCGTTGGCGCCGATTCCGTACAACAGCCGGCTGATAAAACGTGTCAGTCCCAACGCAAACGCCAGTCCCAGCATCAACCCAATGCCTGTGAGCCACAATCCCTGCAAGAGCACAAGCCGCAGCACATCGAAGCGCGAAGCGCCCAGAGCCATTCGTACTCCGATCTCGTGGGTGCGCATTTGGGTTCGATAGGCCACCACTCCGTAGATTCCGGTAACCGCAAGAACCAGCCCAATCAGCGCGAACATTCCCGCCAGCGCGCTCTGTATGACCGCGAAACTGCTCGCCATCTGGGTACTCTCCCGCATGGGACGCACATCGAAAACCGGCAGCCGTGGATCGATTCCGTGGATGGCGTTTTCCACCGCTGGCGCAAAGTCGGCCGGAGTTCCCTCGGTCTCCACCTGCACGATCGTCTCGTATCCCGCCTGGAAAAAGCTCATATACACCATAGGCTCCGGTGACTCATTCACGAATATATGCGTTGAATTCCTCACCACGCCGACTACCGTGAAAAGCCTGCCCCACACCCTGAGGTTCTTTCCCAGCGGATCCTGCCCTGGCCAGTAGCGCCTCGCCGCGGTCTGATCCACGATGAGTACCCTCGGAGCCTTTTCATCGTCATCCGGCGTAAACTCTCGTCCTTCCAAAATGGGAATATGAAGGGATTCGAAGTACCGCGGAGCCACTTCGGCGTGGTATACCTGCAAAGATTCATGGGGGCGTGGTGCATACCCTTCCGGATACGCATCCTCGCCCTTGTGGCTCAGGGTCATCGGAATCCAGTCGGTAAGAGATACAACCTTCACGCCGGGCAAGACCGACACGCGATCCAGTATCTTGTGACGAATCACCTGTTCCTCGTCGTGGCTGTAGCCGGCGATATTCAGTCCCACCGTCGCAGTGAGAATGTGGTCCTGCTCAAATCCGGGGTTCGCGCCGGCGAGATTCCGCAGGGTTCGCAGAAATAGCCCGCAGCACATCAGCAGAGGCAGCGAAAGCGCGATTTGAGCCACTACCAGCCCACTGAGCAATTTCCGGTTGCGTGAGCCGCCGGAGACGCTTGCAGACTCGGCCTTGAGTACCTCGGCGGCCGGCGCGTGCGACGAACGCCACGCGGGGAGCGCGCCGCAGAGCATGCCGGCCAGCAGCGACGACACCGCAATCCCAATGACCACCTTATGGTCCATGCTCCCGTTCAGAATGAGGGGATTCGAATTCGCGGGAAAAAACCATGCGAAGGTCTTCGAAGTCCACGATGTCAACACAAGGGCCACGGCTCCTGCGACGATGGAAAGCACTACGCCCTCCAGCACCATCTGCCGCACCAGTTGAATACGATTCGCCCCGAGCGACTGCCGGATCGCAAGCTCACGCCGCCGGGCTACAAACCGCACCAGCGTGAGCGTCGCCACGTTCGCGCAGGTCAGCAACAGCACCACAGCGGCGAAGGCCAGCAGAATGGGCAGCGTCGCCGCCATGTATCCGTTGGCGCCGAATGGCGAGCGCCACATGGGATCCAGCGTGATCCGGTTCTCGCCCAGATGATCGTCCGGATACGCCGCCACAATGTTGTGCATCAGGGTGTTGAGGTCCTGGGCTGCCTGGCCAGGGCTCACGCCGGGCCGCAACCTTCCTATTACGTTCAGCCAGACCGCACCACCACTGCGATGCGTCATCCGCCACACATGTCCCGAGGGGATCGAGCGTTACCCACAGATCTTCACGGATCCCGGGCATGGCTCCGACGACCCCCTCCGGCGCCACACCGATCACCGTCACAGGATGCCGGGCGATCTCGATCGACTTGCCCACGATTGCCGGGTCTTTGGCATAACGCGTCTTCCAGAGCGAATAGCCCAGGACCACATTGGGGACGGCACGTGAATCCTCTTCAGGCAGAAAGAAACGCCCCAGCATCGGCTTGATACCGAGCACATCGAAATAGTTCGCCGACACGTTCGCAATATAGACACGCTCCGGCTGTGCCCCGCCCGTCAGCGTGATCCAGTCGTGATGATAGGCAAGTATTCCGGCGAAGGTGTGGTTCCGTTCGCACAGATCGCGATAGTCGAGATACGAGAAGGGCGGAGTGGGAGAGAAGTTCCGTTCACCCCGATTCAGGCTCACAAGGTCACCGGTGTCCCGCGCGCCAGGAATCGGGCGCAACATGGTGCCGTCGATCCAGCTGAATACGGTGCTGTTGGCGCAGATCGCTACCGCCAGCATCGTCGTCGCGGTGATCGTAAACCCGGGGCTTTTGCGCAATTGCCGTAACGCGTAACGGAGGTCCCGGCCGAGTTGGTCAATCGAGGCCTGGCCCCACATGTCGCGCGTCACATCCTGCACCAGAGGAATATTTCCAAACTCCCGCTCCGCGGCTTGTCGGGCCGACTCTGGCGTCTCGCCTCGCGCCACTCGATCTGCAATCGCCATCTGCAGGTGAGCGTCGATCTCTTCCTGCAATTCGCGCTTGCGCCGCTGAAAACCGAAGCGCGGGAACCACTTCACGACTCACTCTCCTCCGGCTTGACGTACATCACCGATCCAATCGCTTCAACAATCCGCTCCCATCGGCCAAGATCCGAGGCCAACTGCTTTTTCCCCTTAGCCGTGATTCGGTAATATCGGGCTCTTTGCCTGCTCTCTGACTGCTTCCACTCCGACTGCACCCAGCCCTGACGCTCCAGTCGATGCAGAGCCGGATAGAGTGATCCGGTCTCCACCTGAAGCACTTCTCCGGATCGCAAACGCAAGGCCTGGACAATGCCATATCCATGCTGCGGCCCCCATTGCAGCGTCTGAAGAATAAGCATGTCGAGTGTTCCCTGCAGCAGCTCAATCCGATTCTTATACTGATCTTTCTCGTTCATAGATGTAGACACTCTACCCCCAATGGGGTAGATCGTCTACTTGGGCTTTGTATGTTTTGTCGCAGATGATCGATTTCTGGTGCGAAGAGACTTCGTCGTAATGTCTGTTTCATTGGCTCTCGAGTCGGAGCCACGCCGTGCACTAACGGACAGCAGGGCTTTACATTGCCCCTCTTCAGAGGTAATGTGGTCGACTATACGTGAGGTCAGACCACAGATGTGTTTAGGCTGGAGGGCAGCCTTGCTGCACAGCCGCATGCAGTTCCGATGATGTCTTGTCGTATTTCGGATTTCCAAGAAATCGAGAGGGGACTAAGGGCTATGCAAAGGACCAACCAGGAAGCGCGCGATACCCATCGGACAGTGCATGTCGTCAACCACATCCGCTCCCTGATAGAAAGGGGTACCCTTCGGCCGGGCGACAAGATCCCTCCGGAGCGCGAATTTGCGCACGCGCTCAAAATCAGCCGCGCCAGCCTACGTACAGGTATTGGTTACCTGGCGGCCATGGGAATCATGAAAGTGCGGCACGGAGTTGGGACCTTTGTTGCCGACGGGCCAGCGGAATTCTCCAAAGCATCGCTTAGCCTACTGGGCGTGCTACATGGCTTTCAGCCCTGGCAAATGTTTGAAGCGCGGTTGATTCTTGAGAGCAGCCTTGCTGAATTAGCCGCGGAACGCGGGAGGGAAGAACACAACACCGCGCTAGCAGAAGAAGTTGCCGAAATGTTCTCCGCAATGGAGAGTCCGGCGGAATATCTGATACACGATGTGCTGTTTCATCGCGTTATTTCACAGGCCTCGGGTAATCCAATTCTGGCTGCGCTGATGGAGACCGTCACTTCTGCGATGTACGACGAGCGGCGCAAGACCGTTGAGCGCTCCCGCAACCTACGCGAATCCGCGGAAATGCATCGTGAAATCTACAGGGCCATTCGCGCACGGAAACCGCTTGAAGCGCGAAAACTTATGGAACAGCATCTTCGTCAAGCTCAAACGGCACAGGAAACGGAACCGTCCACCGACCAGCAAAATAATCGAACTAAGGTGAAGCGGAAGAGAGTCACGGCGGAGTCAGTTTCGCATGCATGCTAACAGAACTCTTCCCACAGGGGATGAATCTGGTGGTTGGACCTCTTCAAGCGAAGCCCGCCCTCTCGGGAATCGGATACCAAAATCCAGGGTGTGACGCGTCTTAAACTCTACATCCGGACTGCAGACGGGCTCTGAGTGTGGGCTCACCATGACTAGTAATCTGCTTCAAAATAAAGCATTTGACTTGCTTATGGTTTGATTGGTTAGCGCGTGCTTCTTGGAAGTTCCGGCTACGTCTAGAAAGGCCTTGGGCAACTCTTAACAATATCCTTCTGATTATCGCTTGACAACTGTGGTCTGACCTCAGTATAGGTGATTGCCGACTTGAGAACTCGGGCTTTGATAGTCGGAATTTCAGAAGACCGAGTTCTACAGATCGCCCGGCCGGGAACGGGCGATTCCCTGCCGAGATCGAACAATCTTCAGCATTCTGGGAGGCTTGAATGCGGTCTATTCGATTCAGACACCAATCGTGCGTCAAGTCCTGGATATGCATTTGCTGCAGCGCGGTACTCCTGGCGTCATGCATGCAGGCGAGGCCTCAGGTCGCGGGGACTGCCAGTATTCAGGGCACAATTCAGGACTCAAGCGGGGCCGTCATTCCGAACGCATCGGTCACCCTTACCAATGAGTCAACCGCGGTGCGCCGCTCTGTCATCAGCGATGGAAGCGGCCTCTACAACTTTCCCAATATTGATATCGGCACTTATACGGTCGACGTCACCGCTACGGGTTTTGAAAGTTACCGAAGGACGGGGGTGGTCCTGGAGGTTGGCAGTAACATCGCGGTTAATGTAAGCATGAGAGTCGGCAGCGCCGCACAGAGAGTCGAGGTCAAGTCCGAAGCCCTCGCGCTCCAGACCGAGGACGTCTCTTTCAAGCAGACCATCGACCAGAACGCGGTCGTAGATATGCCGCTCAATGGCCGGCAACTGACCAGCCTGATCACTCTCTCCGGAGGCGCCACGTCCGCGCCCGCAGGTGATTTTACGGGGAGCAAATATTCGTATCAAACCATCTCGGTTTCGATCGCTGGCGGCGGCGGCAACACGACCATGTGGCAGCTGGATGGGGGCGACAATAACGACTACATGGCCAACGGCAATCTTCCATTCCCGTTCCCCGACGCGGTCAGCCAGTTCAGCGTCGAGTCCACGGCCCTCGGCGCGCAGAATGGACAACACTCGGGCGGCCTGGTCAACGTCGTTACCCGCTCCGGAACCAACACATATCACGGCTCGTTTTTTGAGTTCATTCGCAACAATTTCATCGACGCCGCCAACTTCTTTGCCACCGCAAAGGACACGTTGCACCAGAACCAGTTTGGCGGCACCTTCGGCGGTCCGATTCTCCGGGACAAGCTCTTTGCCTTCGCTGCGTACCAGCGCCTCCAGGCCTCCCAGGCTACCGCTACAACCCAGGCCCATGTGCCAACCGCCGCCAACCTGGCGGGCGACTTTTCCGTCACGGACGGACCTGGCTGCACCGCGAATGGAAAGTTCATTCAACTGGTTGACCCCCTGACGGGTGCGACATTGCCGGGCGACAAATATCCGAGTCAACCCACTTACAATGCGCAGGCGCTGAACTTGGAGAAATACCTGCCCCCAATCAATCCGGCCGTAGACATACAGAATTGCGGACTGGTCTCATATTCCATTCCGTCCAAGCAGTCTGATAACCAGTTTGTGACTCGCGTCGACTACACCATCAACGCGAGGAACAATCTATTCGGCAGGTACTTCATCGACGGCTATCAGGCCCCGGCGTTCTTTTCTCCAACGAACATCCTCATAACCACGCAATCTGGAAATATACAGCGGGTACAGTCTTTCACCCTTGGCGAGGCGTTCACGATCAGTTCGAAGACCGTCAATACGTTCCATGGCACGCTGTTGCGACGTCGTAACGACCGCGGATATGCCTCCGACGACATCAACGCCGCTACTCTCGGCGTCGATCTGTATCAGGCCGAGCCTAACGGGCTGCAACTGACGACGAGCAACAAATTCACCATAGGCGGCGGTACGAACTCGGTTTCCCATTTTAATGACAACACTCTCTCCATCACTGACGACGTGAGCATGTTGCGCGGAAAGCACCAGATCGTTTTCGGAGGAGCGTGGATCCAGAATCAGCTCAATATTTTTAATGCCTACGAGGCTAACGGAATCTTCAATTTCAGCGGCATCTACAGCGCCAGTGGACCGAATGGCGGAACGGCGGTCGGCGACCCCAACCTCGACTTCCTCATGGGAGCCCAGAACAGCTTCCAACAGAGTAAAGAGCAGCAGAACGCGAACCGTGCCCCGATTCCAAGTCTGTACATCCAGGATACCTATCGCGCCACTAACCAGCTGACGTTAGTCGCCGGTGTGCGTTGGTGTCCACAATTCATGCCCATTGATTATTTCAACCGCGGAACCATCTTCAACATGGCCGCATTCCTGGCCAACCAGGTCAGCACCGTCTATCCGAATGCCCCTGCTGGAACCTTCTACTATGGAGACGCGGGCGTTCCCCGGCAGTTCACAAAGAACTCCCCCTGGCAGTTTTCTCCGAATGTCGGTCTGACGCTGGATCCCTTCGGCACAGGCAAAACGGTGGTGCGAGCGGGTACGGAATTGATTTATGACCAGGTCAATTTCTTTACTGGCCAGCGCATCAACCAGAACCCTCCCTTTGCCACCGCCGTCAGCCAGACGCAAACAACGACCTCTGGTCCTATAAGCTTTAGCGCTCCATGGTCCGTCGGCGGAATAACTACCAGTCCATTTCCCCAATCGAGCGTTCCCACTCCAGCTGAGGCGCTGTTCTTCCCTCAATCCCAATACATTTTGTTTCCCCACCAGTTTCACCCGTCTTATACGATTCAATGGACAGCGAGCGTGCAGCAGGAGTTTGGCCGCGGCTGGCAATTCCAGCTCGACTACATCGGAAACAGGACCGACCATGCCCCCATCGGTTTGCCGATCAGCCCTGCCGTATTTATTCCCGGAGTTTGGGGTGCGGGAGGCACAGGTTGCGCCGGCGTCGTTCTGACCGGCCCAGCCGCGAAGCCACCCGGCAAAGCTGGAACTCCGTGCTCCACGACCGCCAACCAGTCTCAGCGTTTTTCTCTCACCATCGCGAACCCCGCTCAGGGCAACCAGTACCTGGGCGGCGGCGCCGGCTCGGTACTTATTGGCGACTCCGCCTTCGCCAACTACAATGGGCTGGTAGCCACCCTTCAGCATCGCCTCTCGTCCACCTTCAGCCTTTTGGCCAACTACACCTGGTCGAAGTGTCTCAACATTGAGGACGCGCAGGGCGATCTCGCCGGCACCACCGTGGAAAATCCCAGCAATCCAAGGCTCGATTACGGGCCGTGCGGTTCCGATTTCCGGAATGTCGTAAACCTGGTCGTTGTTGCCCAGAGTAAATTTGACCTTCCGCGCGTCGAGTCGCTCTTTCTCAACAACTGGCAGTTCGCGCCGCTCGTGCATATAGTCAGCGGGGCGCCGTTCACCGTGACTTCAGGCCAGGACAACTCTTTCACTGACGTTGGCAATGATCGCCCGAACCTGAACAGCAGCGTTCCGATCTATCTCCGGAGAACCATCTGGTCAGCGACCGGTGCTGCAAACAGGGGATACCTGAACCCGGCCGCCTTCTCTCAGGTCACCGCAGGATGTCCAACGCCGATTTCTGCAACCTGCCCTACATATGGGACTTATGGCAATATCGGCAAAAACTCCTTCCGCGGCTACACGAACTATCAGTTTGACGCTCAGGTCTCCCGTATATTTCCGATCTACGAAAGGCTGGATATGACCCTTCGGCTGGAAGCCTTCAATGTTTTGAACCATCCGAACTTCAATATCCCAACCGGCGGAACAACCGGAACACTTGGCGCAACCACAGGGGGAGCCGGGGTCTTGACCTCAGGAACCTTTGGCCAAATATCATCGACGGCTAACACTGCCAGAGTCTTCCAGGGGTCTGTGAAGTTCACCTTCTAGCAACCAGTGCGAATTAACCCAATAAACAAGCATCCCGAAACAATATCGGATGCCACTGTAATCTTTCTCTTCACGCTGGGGGAATGACATCGTTGGATACAGGAGAGAGTCACCGCAATGCAGAGCAATGACCGACGGGAGTTCTTGAAGATGGGCGGGGCCGCGCTGACGGCAAGTGTAGTTTCGTGGAACGCAGCCAGCTATGCCAGCATCCTGGGTGCGAACGACAGGGTCAAGGTTGGGGTCATTGGTTGCGGCGATCGCATGAAGGGAGCATTGATCCCTGCATTTCAACAGCATGCCAAGGAGATGAATTTCGAGTTCGTCGCCGTCTCGGATATCTGGAGCCTTCGGCGCGAGGAAGGTGCTGCTTATATCCAGAAACTTAGCGGCACTCCCGTTGTGCCGGTGCGAAACAACAACGAATTGTACTCGCGGAAAGATGTTGATGCAGTGCTCATCGCGACGGCTGACTTCCAGCATGCGCGCCACGGAGCGGAAGCCGTCAATGCAGGGCGCGATGCCTATGTGGAGAAGCCGACCGCGCACACCATGGAGGACGCGCGGTTATTTCGGGCAGCGGTCCAGAAGACCGGCAAGATCGTGCAGGTCGGCACACAACGCCGCAGCACACCGAGTTATCAGAAGGCGGCGGAATATATCAAGTCGGGCAAGTTCGGCGATATCGTGATGGTCGAGATGACGTGGAACGTGAACCAACCTGGGCGGTGGCGGCGTCCTGATGTGGTGCCGCTGCTGAAAGAGCAGGACACAGACTGGAAACGCTATCTGATGAACCGGCCTTATGAGCCATTCGATGCTCGCAAGTATCTTGAGTTCCGTCTGTTTTGGCCGTATTCCTCGGGAATTCCCGACCAGTGGCTGGTGCATCAGATCGATACGGTCCATTGGTTCACCGGTCTTCCGCATCCTCGCAGCGTGGTCGCGAATGGGGGCATTTATTTGTGGAAGGACGGCCGCAAGAACTGGGACACCATGACTGCGGTATTCGATTATGGCCCGTTGGATGATCCCACAAAGGGCTTCCAGGTACAGTATTCGTCGCGGTTCACAAACTCCGCGGGTGGAGTGAAGGAGCTTTACTATTCCAACGCCGGAATGATCGATATGGACAAGCAGCGGGTCACTCCGGAGGGTGGCCTGCAGGCAAAGGCGGCGGCGGAGATGCATATGCAACCGAATCTGCTGCCAAGCTTTTCTCTCACCGAACACGTAGAGGAAGTTTCGACAGCGGCTGATACCAAAGGCGACCCGCAGACATCCGCAAACATGCGTAACTGGATGGAATGTGTGCGCTCCCGGCAGACGCCCAATGCCAGCATCGAAGCCGGCTACAGCCACTCCATCGCTCTTTGCATGAATGTCGCCGCTATCCAGACCGGCCAGAAGGTGACCTTCAACGACGCGACCCAACAGGTGATGGTTGGGGGCAAAGCGTATGCCTAGGTTGTTTCTCGGTTGCCTCGCGGTGGCTCTGGTACTTCCGTTGAATGCGCAAGCAGGACCTTCCGGCAGCGGAGTGCAGGTTACTCCCAACGTTGCACAACGGCGAGTCGACATTACCATCGACGGAGCGCCCTTTACATCCTATGTCTGGCCGCCGACGTTGAAGAAGCCGGTCTTGTATCCGTTGATCGCGCCGGGAGGGATCGAGGTAAGCCGTGGCTTTCCGCTTGCGCCTCGTCCCGGTGAGCGCGTGGACCACCCGCATCATGCGGGAATGTGGTTCAACTATGGAAACGCGAACGGCTTCGATTTCTGGAACAACTCGGACGCGATCAAGCCCGAGGACCGCGGCAGGATGGGCACGATCAATCAGGAGAGGATCGTGTCGACGAAGAGCGGTCCTGACCAGGGAGAGCTGGTCGTCGAATCTGTGTGGGTGACAGGCGCGAACCAGGAGATCCTGCGCGAGACGACGCGCTACGTCTTTACCCGCCGTCAGCACGCCAGGATCATCGACCAGATCACCACTCTGCAGGCTCTCGGTAAGGTGGTCTTTCATGACGACAAAGAGGGCTTGCTCGGTATTCGTGTCGCTCGTTGGCTCGAATCGCCCGACGAGAAGGGCGGAACCTTTGCCGACACCAGCGGCCGACAGACCACAGTCCCGAATGTCGCGATGCCCGGCGCGACTGGCGTCTATCTGACCAGCGAAGGCAAGCGAGGGGACCAGGCGTGGGGAACGCGCGGCCGCTGGTGCACGCTCACCGGCAGCAACGGGAACGACACCGTCACGATAGCCATTCTTGACCACCCAGGGAATCCAAACTATCCGACCTACTGGCATGCGCGCGGCTACGGGCTTTTTGCGGCCAATCCATTAGGCCAGCACATCTTCGATCCCAAGACTTCGGTGCTTGACTACACGCTCGAAAAGGGCCAGACCGCAACCTTTCGTTATCGCGTTCTTCTTATCGCCGGGACACCCACCACGGGCGACATGGACAAGGAAGCGGACAACTTCGCGATGGAATATGCGTCGAGTGATCCGGTGGCTTCAGCGACTCCGGTCTCAACCTCGGCGGACATCTTCGACAACTGGCCTGCGGGGATTTCGCCGGGAGAGGTGGGAAAACGGGTCGCCGAGCACTTCGTGACTAGTCCCCATCAATACGGCGCAACGATCCACTACTCGGAAGCCGCGACCTGGTATGGAGCGCTGACGTTCGCTCAATTGACTCACGATGATGCTCTGAAAGCCGAACTGATCAGGAAGTTCGAGCCGTTGATGCGCGGTGGGGCGGAGGCGAGCCGCATACCAGTCCGGCATCATGTGGACGATTCCATCTTCGGCATCGTTCCTATCGAGATCGGTATTCAGACCAAAGATGAGCGATTTCTGGCCGACGGAAAGGCATGGGCCGACCGGCAGTGGGAGAACCCGCTCCCCGACGGGCTCTCGGCGGAGACACGTTACTGGATCGACGATATGTATATGCTAACGATTCTCCAGTTGGAGGCATACCGAGCCACCCATGACAAGAAATACCTGGACCGAGACGCGCAAGAGATGGTGTCGTACCTGGGCAAGCTGCAGCAACCGAATGGACTCTTCTATCACGCGCCTGATGTGCCGTTCTTCTGGGGACGGGGCGATGGCTGGGTGGCGGCCGGCATGGCGGAGATGCTCCGCGATCTACCGCCGGATCATCGTCAACGACCGATCATCCTGAAGTCCTATCAGGAGATGATGGCTGCCCTGCTGAAATATCAGGGGAAGGATGGCATGTGGCGTCAACTCATCGATCACGATGAAGCATGGCCGGAGAGCTCGAGTTCAGCCATGTTCACCTTTGCCATGATTACGGGGGTAAAGAATGGGTGGCTCGATGCAAAAACTTACGGCCCCGCCGCCCGGAGGGGATGGATCGCAGTAGCCGGATACATAGACCAGAACAGCGACGTGACCGCCGTGTGTGAAGGCACGGGGAAGAAGAACGACCTGCAATACTATCTCGATCGCAAGCGGCGGACCGGTGACTTTCACGGCCAGGCCCCGATTCTTTGGGCAGCATCGGCGTTGCTTCGCTGAGCGGAGCCGCGATACATCAGACCCCTCCAGGTCTGCAGCCGACGTAATGCTCGTGAGCCGTAACGGAGGATACTTTGAGAACTTTTCTGCTCTTGATTGCGCCTTCGATAGTGCTCGCCTCAGCGATGGCACAGACGAAAGTCTGCGACGTGCGCGCCTACGGAGCCAAGGGCGACGGGATCACAAAAGATACGAAAGCAATTCAGGCTGCGATCGATGATTGTGCCGCCGCTGGCGGCGGCACGGTCCGGTTGAGTGGCGGCCGTTTCGTCATCGCTCCCATCGAGTTGAAAAGCAACCTGGAATTCGACGTAGAAAAGGATGCGGTATTGCTAGGCTCCGCCGACCGCGCCGATTACCCGCAGGCGGTGAGGATGCGGCAGCAGACGGTGGAACCGCTCATCGAGCTAGCGAATGCGAACAATGTGACCATCAAGGGCGGTGGCGTGATCGACGGACAGGGCAAGGTCTGGTGGGACTATGTAAAAGGAGTCAAGGACACGGGCATCCTGGGGACCGACCATCCGAGGCCGATGCTGCTGCTCATCGACCACTCGAAGCATGTGGTCGTAGAAGACATCACGATCCAGAACTCGGGATTCTGGCAAGTGGTTCCGTATTACTCGGACGATTTGGTGTTTCGCAACTTGAGAATACTGGCGCCGCAACGCGGTGCTCCAAATACTGATGCGATCGACCCCTTCAGCTCAAGCCACGTCACGATAGACCACGTCTTCGCGAGTACCGGTGACGATAATGTGGCGATCAAGAGCGGAGCGATCAATTCACCCGGCCCCGATTCACCGAGTCACGATATCACCATCACAGACTGCGAGTTCGAGGCCGGCCACGGGTTGTCGATTGGAAGCGAGGTCGCGGGTGGAGTGCAAAACGTGCGGGCCGAGCGAATTCGCTTCAAGGGAACCGACCAGGGCATTCGGGTGAAGGCCAATCGCGACCGCGGCAATGATGTGAGCAATCTGACCTTCAAGGACATCACAATGGAGAACGTCCGCACAGCTATCTTGATCAGCGAATACTATCCAAGAGTAATGCCCGAGGGCGACGTTGCCGCTGCGCCGATCGGGCGCCTGACGCCCTTCTTTCACGACATCCACATCGAGAACGTTACCGCCACCGGAAGCGATTGGGCGGGAGTAGTGATAGGCCTCCCCGAATCGCCGGTCAAAGAATTGACAATGAAGAATGTTTCCATATCGGCGACCAAGGGGCTCAACATCGCGTTCGCCCAGGTGACCCTCGACCATGTTACGGTGACGGCAACCCAGGGTGACCCGATCAGCGTTGCCAAAACAGCACAGGTCTTAACAGTGAAGTAGCATCGCGGGATCAGCGACCTTGATGGTGGCGGATAAGTCCAAATGCGCTCCCCTTTTTCCCAATAGGCTGAGCCCTCGATCGGGAGTAGCCAAATCAGTTTCCAGGCGTTGCCATGTGTTGCTGGTCCCCCTGCTCTTGACTGTCGTCGCTCACTCGCAAGATGTCCATGTTCGAGTCTCGCCGGATGTCAAAACCGGAATCGAAGGCACGACCGAATTCCCCACAATTCAAATGGCCCTGGATCATCACCCCTTCCCAAAAACCAGCCCAGATGGAAAGCTTGGCCGGGTGCTCATTGAAATTGAACCTGGCGTCTATCACGAACGAGTAAATGTAACCCAGAACCATCCCAACATCACGCTGATCGGTAAGGGCAAGTCGCCTGCGGACGTTGTTATCACGAACAGCCTCAACGCAAAGCAGGCGGGTGGCACGTTCTTCACCGAAACCGTCGAGGTCAATGGTCCGGGCTTCGAGGCAGACAATCTCACCTTCGAAAATACCGCGGGCAATACCGGTCAGGCGGTCGCAATCGTTGTGCGAGCGGACCGGTCCGTTTTCAAACACTGCCGCTTCCTCGGCCATCAAGACACGCTCTTCGCCGACTATGGGCGGCAATACTACGTTGACTCATACATCGAGGGTGGTACGGACTTCATCTTTGGCAACGCCACCGCCGTGTTTGACCACTCAGAGATTCATGCGAATGCTCCCGGCTACCTTACCGCACAATCCCGCACCTCCGCGGACCAAACAACCGGCTTCGTCATCCTTGACAGCAACGTGACCAGCGGCATCGCTTCGGAGTTGGACACAACCGGACAGCCGAAGAAGACGATTAGCCTGGGTCGACCCTGGCGTCCTTACTCGCGTGTCGTCTACATCGATACATGGCTGCCCGCCGACGTCCTGCCTCAGGGCTGGAGCCTGTGGGGCAGAAACGCCGAAGCGCCAAAAGCCTACTATGCCGAGTTCAAGAGCACGGGTCCCGGAGCAAGGCCGTCGGATCGCGTCGCATGGTCCCACCAGCTCGATGCTCCGACGGCCATGCAATTTCATACTGAAGTCTTCCTGGCCGGTTCAGATCACTGGGATGCAAGATCAGAAGCACGAAAGCTTCCCTAGGACCTGCTCGAAAGCCGGCACTGACCTGCGCACGATTCAACTGCGGATGGGCCACGAGCGGTTCGAAGACACAACCGTCTACCTCCAGCTCTCACGACGTCACCTCCATGCTGCCGTCAACCCGCTGGAACAGATCATGCTTCGCGCAGGACAGGAAGACAGGAAGCGATGAGTCGACCGCCCTTCGAGGTGGCTGACATAATTCGCATCACTGGCGACAGATTCCGGCAATGAGACGGCGCTTCCTTAACCTGGCCGCAACGCACGGTGCTCGATGCCATCCTGCGCTGCCGTACCGCTGCCCTCGGCGGCCATCGCGACGAGTGCGCCGACTGCGTACATCAGGCCATCTCGTACAACTCCTGCCGTAATCGACATTGTCCCAGGTGCCAGACCGGTGTGCGCGATCGCCAAATAGTTCCGCACTAGTCTGCTCACAGACTCAGGATCGCATAGCTGGACACGTGCAGTTCCCGGCTCACCGGCTACACGGACATAACCCGTCTTTGGGTTGAGGAAAGGTCGGCCACAACTCGGGAGCTGCCGGTTCACAGACATATCCCCGGGAATTCCTCAGTCCAATGAGAAGGAGCCCAGAAAGCCAAATGGGCAGATGGTCGATGTGGCCAACATTACGAAAAACTGGTTATACACCGTAACTCTTTCCCTCTTTGGCGCGAACTAGTCGGTAACCACTGCAACTGTACGGCACGCCTCGAACAGGAGACGGCTTGCGGGCTCGCGGTGGCAAACCCCTCGGAACCGGAGAGACAAATGAAGATCTTGCATTACGCAAATGCCCTCGCGTTTGTGCTTGGGACCGTTGCCGCAACTTCAGCACAGGTGGCGACCCCGGCCAAAGCGCAACTTACCCCCGAAACAATGGCTTTGCACCTACGGGCAAAGCGACCGCTTTCCTTCGCCACCGCAAAGCCCAACGTTTCAAGTGCGTCGGATTCTGGCTTCAATTCCGCGCAGGGGTTCGGAGCCTTAGCGCGCGATCAGGGAGAACCGGGCTGCGACTTGTTTCCTGCGCCTGCTAACATCGGCACGAATGTGGGTCTTTCGTACTTCGGGCCCCCGCCTTCCACGGTCAATCAAAGCCTGGTTGGACCTGTGCAGTTGCTCGATACCGGACAAGTCGATGCGACTGCCGGCACGATCACCATTCCTCTGTATAAAGGAACGGTCAAGAGCACGGGCAAGACGGCCTGGTACATCCTCACTGATGTTTCTGATCCGGGGATCGCCGCGGAGCTAGGCCTGAACTTTTCGGCAAAGATGAATAACATCACCACCGCCGCCAGAACCGGTAACTTGGGTCCCGATGGAAACATCATATTCGACAAGGGCACTGTCAATTTCGCTCCGGAACGGAATATTGTTCCCGGACCGGAAGGTGCCGAGTTTCCCCCCAAGTCTTTTACGCCCGGCGAGGTCGGGAATGCGAACTACAGCCCCTTCGTTAGAATCGCCAATGGCGGAGGCGTGGTCTACAACGCACCGATGATAGCCTACGATGTCGATGCGAGCCAGATCAACTTCCCTAACGGCAACGTGGACTATACCAAGGTTCATGACGCGGTCCAGGCGATTGATCCCTATAACATGACCGTCACTTTGGCCCTCGTCAACGGCTTCAGCTTCGGCCGCCCGGTGTGGTACATCTCGATGGACGCCAGTATCCCCCTTGCTGCCGCGATCGAGCACAACACGTACGCTCCACTGATGGGTAAGCTTCTGCTGGGCAATGACGACAGCGCCGGAAGTCCGATTGAGCGCATCTTCATTGCTACCAACGGCACGGAAGGTTGCGATAATCCTCAGCGTCAAGGACTCTCGGCTGACCTGAACGATGGACACAGGCCGAACAATACATTGGGAGGGATTCCGACACTCGCTCTCGATTACAGCCCGGCCTGGGACGCGAACTTGTACACGTGGACTGACGAGGCCATTTCCAAGGGCTATCGCCAGCAACTTCGTGAAGAGTTCCAGATTCTCACCTACGCGCAAGACGGCCTGATCACCGGAGCTTCTGCTACAGCGCCGTTCGGCAGTGCTGGCTTCTCCATCAATTGCCCAATCGTCCAAAGATTGGATTGATCAATAAGACTGTTCCTTGTGGGATTGTTCAAACATGACATTGTCGGGTATGAACGATCCCTCCTTTTCATTTCGACGATCTATGCGACGGGGTATCTTGCTACCTTAAGAAGTTCGATCAAAGTAACAACGCCCTGTAACTTTCTGCAAACCGCTTGTCAGATCGGAATTCCATAGGAGGATTGCCTCGTCATGTCCGATTATGCCCTTCCAGCCCAAAGGGCCGCCAGATTTCACTTCAGTCGAGATTGGGGAGCCTTTCTCGCCATCGCCTGCTCTTTGTTCCTCGGCGGCTCCGCCTCCGCCCAGACCCCTGCGGTAGGTGCAAAGGCGCCTGACTTCACGCTCTCGACACCAACAGGAAAGACTGTCACGCTGTCGGCCGAGCAGAGCGGACACTTTCTTGTGCTCGTGATCCTGCGCGGCTTCCCCGGTTACCAGTGCCCCTATTGCGTTAAGCAAGTCCACGATTTCATCGATCGCGCCTCGGACTTCAAAGCGAAGAACACGCGGGTGCTCCTGGTATACCCTGGACCACCGGCCGACCTCGATCAACATGCGAAAGAGTTCCTCGAGAAGCAAACTGAGTTACCGTCCAATGTTGTTCTTGTGACCGATCCCGACTATAAGGTCACCAATCTTTACGGACTGCGTTGGAATGCGCCCCAAGAGACGGCTTACCCATCGACGTTCATTCTCGATAAAAAAGGCATGGTCGTATTCGAGAAGATTAGCCACAGCCACGGTGATCGCCTGTCCGCACATGATGCGCTGGATCACCTCTCCACAAATTAACGTGGGGCTGCGCCGAGAAATTCCAGCGCAGCCTTTTCTTCAAAAGCCCGGATGCCCCTTCTTTCGGCTTGAGTGTGGTAGTTCGATCGACTGTCACATCTCCGATCATTCAGAAAATTCTCAAAACCAAAAGAGGCGCGAAAGCGCCTCCAGTTAGAAGCCGTGGACTTCAGTCCCTGGAATAAAAACCGTCGTCGCAGGTGATCAACTCAATGCGGTAGGCCGGAGCGCAGGCAAAGCTGGAGCGACCTCTCATCGAGCCGCAGGGGCAGGCTAGGATTAGCCGAGCCAGGTACGTTGAGTGTCGGCCCCCTTAAGAGATAACAGCCCGCTGCGTGTAACCAAAGAGCCCCCGGAACAATCGTATTCTCGGAAACACCCTTCCTCGACACTTAAAGGGGCACTCTGTGTTTGAAATGAGAAACCCTGAGGCTTGCGGAAGAAACTGGATGGAAACGCACGTGAAAAGATGAAATCCTTTTCGGCTATCGACGAGGAGGCGCTCAAGCAAGGGTATCGGCAACCCTGGTTTCTCGGTCAACTGTCCGAATGTTCAAGGGTTCTACTGATCAACAAGCTTTCATCTTCGAGTGCGCTCCCCGCCTCGCCTTTCTTCAGCACGGGGAGCGCCGTAGATTAGACGGTGATAGAAAGCCTACGATGAATGCTGTTACTACGATCAGCAGTCCCGCTTGTCACGGGGTTATTGTCGGCAGTGAAGACAGGGCGTCGTTGGCGCTCGTCCTGGAGTCGTTGATGTCCGGCTACCAGCAGGCTGACGAGGAGGCGGCCAGGGCACTCATCGAAAAAGTGAGCCCGCTATTGCTTCGCTATTTTTGGGCTCATGCCTCCCACCGGAGATTTGCCGACGACCTTTTGCAGGACACGTGGATGCGAGTCCACAAGGCCCGTCATACCTATCGGGGGGGTGAACCTGTCCTGCCTTGGATCTTTGCCATTGCGCGGCACGCACGCCAGGACAACTATCGGAGGGCGCGTCGTGTGGAGATTCGTGAGACGCAGGTGGACGTGCTCCCGGAAACCGCCGCCTCCAGTTCAGACGTCCTGCGAGACGTCACCGACATGGACGCAATCCTCGCTGAGTTGCCCGCGAGCCAGCGTGAAGTTATCGTGATGCTCAAGGTTTCTGGAATGACTATCGAGGAGATTGCACGCGCCACCTCATCGAGTGCCGGTTCGGTCAAACAAAAGGCACATCGTGCGTACCGTAAGTTGCGTGACCTTCTTACCAGCGGAGTGGAGAGACAGTGAGGCCCGACGAAATCGACAGAATCCTCGCTCAGGCTGCCGATCGCGCGGTCCCGCCAGGTGCTGACCGCGACGCAAAGAAACGCGTTGAGCGCGCGATCCTGCATGACTTGCACCAGGTCCAACCGCTTGCACCTCCATGGGTGTTCACGGTCGTTTTTGCGTCCCTTTTCGCGGGCATTAGCGTTGGCGTTGCATCAGCTCTGGGCATGCATGGAATTCGCGCGCTCGCTCCCGATCAGCGCTTTCTCATCTTCCCCGCGCTCCTGGCAGCCGCATGGTTCGCGGCGGTCGGATGCGCCCGCGAGATGCGTCCTGCCGCCGGTTCGCACCTCGGCGCACTGACGTTGATCCTTTCAGCATCTGTCTTCACGGGCCTGTTCTCTCTGATTTTTCACGGTTATAGCACCCAGAATTTCGTGCCGGAAGGTATACAGTGCCTAGTTATCGGACTAGGCGTGTCGATCTCTGCTGGTCTGGTGATCATCTACATCCTGCGCCGCGGGTGTGTGATGGACTGGAGCATGGCAGGCCTCGCGGTCGGTGCACTATCCGGGCTCACCGGTCTCGGCATGCTTGAATTGGATTGCCCCAACCTCAAGGCCATCCACGTCCTGACGTGGCATGTCACAGTACTGGTTGGCAGCGGACTCCTTGGCTACACGGGCGGATGGGTTGCAGATTATTTCGGCCGCGTGAAGCGTTGAAAACGCCACTGGTTCTTCACGCCGGTTCGCATGTTCATTACCCGAGGCTCATCCCAGAAAGTACGTTGGCGCGGTGATGCCTGCGGGACTTCGGGCCTTGCGCGAGCGACTCTCTGCAGTTAAGAGGGATCAAGTCATTGTGATCCACGTGATCCACTAGTTCTTGTCCTCTGGCAGCGATGCCAAATATCCGGGTACGAATCTGTGCGTCGGCGATCAGCGATGATCGTCTCTACCTCGACCTCATCGACAAGTTATCGTTGCGTTGACGGTGTTTTCGTGAGTTGCTGGAGGATCACCGGCTATCCGTCAATTATTATCCAAGCAACAACTCGGAAGTGGTCGATGTCGTCTCACGGTTTTAGTACCGGAATTTCGGCAAGTATCCAGCGATCTGTGGTCGGCGGATCTCAAGTGCCATCAAGAGGTCAAGCGCTTATCGAGCCGAGGAAAGTTTGCTCCTCTCTCGCGTGCAGGTCATGCGCGTCTTGACCATCTGCACAACTTGACCCGTCACACGGCCAGATTAATTCAACCAATAAGGAGATCGTCTCTAATGGCCACCCTGAAAGCCGCTGTTCTAACTCGCGAGTTCTACTACCAGGGCTCACGCATTCCCGATCCAAACGTCCGTTGATGACGTTCGGGAACTGTTGACGCCGTCCTACCCGGACATCGCCACCGCAACCGCGACGGGACCGGAAGATACGGGAACGGTAATGCGTTATACAGTCGCCCGAGCCATCGGATCCAAGGGCTAGGCAATGCTGGAACAACCACTGAGTCCTGAAGCGGAGAGACTGCTCGCTCTACTCAAAGAAAAGGCCAACGGAGCGCCTCCGGAGGCAGGTCAACTCCTGGCGAGGCACCTCCAATGCAGAGAATCCATCATGCTCGCGAATGCGGATGGCAGTGGCCTTCTGATCCCAAGCATTACTCGGACGGGAACGCCCGTCATTCTGGAGGTCAACAGAGCCGGGAAAGCGTCTGTTGTCCTGGAGAGCGCCGCGAATACGCCATTCGAGTCTATGATTCAGGCCCCCGATGGTCACCATGGGATTCTTGTGGAGATAGTGCCCGGCGACAACAACGCCTGGATGATCGACAATTTCTAGAACACTACGTCGCTTCTGGATTGCTTGTGGGCGATCCAGCCTGGCCTCCCGACGGCCAATCAATCACCTCGGCGGCGAATAATGACGGAGTCCCACACCTCTTTCGCGTGCTCATCGACGGCACCTCACCCGCTTCTTTTGTCCGCGAGTACTCGGTCGATCCCACGTGGTCGCCTGACGGCCGTTTCGTTGTTTACTCGGGCCCTGATATTGGCACCACATTTTCCTTGAAAGCTGTCACGGCTGAGGCCGCATCGCATCCGCTGTCCGCCGGGACCCTGACTCGCGGAGCTCGACACCTGGCCTTCGTGACCGGAGGATGGGCACTCGTCTTCCTGCGAGGCGTGATGTCTTTTCGAACGAGAGCAGGAGCGATCCGATGTGGTGCTGGTGGATCTCCCCCGGAAAATAATCTGTTTGGCAGTCAAGTGGTTGTTCTGATGGCTAGCAAAGCCTCGCCATATTCTCATTTATTGCAAAATCGCCAATGCGCTCTCCCAGCCGTTCCGGGGGCTCAAAGAGTGCATCGGCCTGATGTCGCCACTACAGCCGCGCGGCGGGTTTCGTTTAAGTTCCCAAGATTTCTTGCCGCATTCCGCGCTTACAGGCAAGATTGGGGAGTGCAAGAACTGTCCCCAGGTACCTTTCTTGATCATTACAAACTCATCCGCCGGCTGGGGCAGGGCGGCATGGGTGTGGTATTCGAGGCAGTCGACCAGAAGCTGGGCCGCCATGTCGCCATCAAACTACTGATCGAAACATCGCATAACGACAGCTCGGCTCTGGAGCGTTTCTGGCGCGAGGCGCGCGCGGCTTCTTCCTTCAATCACCCCGGCATTTGCACAATCCACGAGCTCAACGAGTCGGCGGAAACGCCTTTCATCGTGATGGAGCTGATGGAGGGCAGCAGCTTGGAAAAGCTCTATCGCGGCCATGTTATGCCCTACTCAAAATTGCTGGAGATGGGCGTGCAATTGGCTGATGCCTTGGATGCTGCGCATCGCAAAGGTATCCTGCACCGCGACATCAAGCCGGCAAACATCTTCATAACCAACTCGGGACAGACTAAGCTACTGGATTTTGGGTTGGCGAAGCTTGACAGTGCCAGCGCCAACGCAGATGCTTCGACCGTGGCAAGCCCTCTCACCGATTCGGGATCGACGATGGGCACGGTCGCATACATGTCGCCGGAGCAGGCGCGCGGCGAACCGCTGGATGCGCGCAGCGATCTGTTTTCGCTCGGGGTAGTTCTTTACGAGATGTCTACCGGACGGCACCCTTTTGCCGGCGCCACCACCGCCGTAGTCTTCGATCGCATTTTGAACGAGTCGCCGATTGCCCCAATCTCGCTCAATCCGGAACTTCCGATTGAGTTTGAGACCATTCTCAACAAAACACTGGAAAAGGACCGGGAGCTTCGCTGCCAGTTCGCCGGAGAGCTTCGTGCCGACCTGAAGCGTTTGCAGCGAAAGAGCGGTTCGGGAAGCGGCCCTACCGCGCAGGCGTCGCGAACGCCTTCCCCCGGATCCTCATCGAGCGCCGCTGTGCTCGCGACCAGGAAATCACGTCGACTTGCTATCATTGCGGCATGCCTGGTCATTCTTGCGGCGGTCGGATTTGGCGCGTGGCGCTTCTGGCCTCGGGCCGGGCCGTTCGCGACCGTCTCTGTGAGTCAGATCACCAATGTAGGAACGATCGAAAGGATCGCCCTCTCAAGCGATGGCCGCTTTCTGGCTGAGGTCAAGAACGATAAAGGCCAACGGACACTCTGGGTAAGAAACACCGCGACCAACACCGATACCCAGATCCTGGGCCCATTTGCCAACGAGTACATGGGGATCGGCTTCTCGCCGGATGGCAATTATCTCTACTTTGTGCGACCGGATCTGGAGAACTCTATCGTAAACGCACTCTATGTCATGCCGGTCTTCGGCGGTACGCCCAGGCAGTTGATCTATAACGTCGACAGCATTGTGAGTTTTTCGCCGGACGGCAGCCGGTTTACGTATCTTCAATTTACTCCCGAGCGGAAGGACCAGTCCTCCGAGATCCACATCGCTAACAAAGACGGAAGCGACAACCAGGCGGTCTATGCGACCCGGGAAGAGAACGGTTCTCCGGTATGGTCACCCAGGGGCGGCAGGATCGCATGGATGAGCACGATCGGGCCTGCGAAGTTCGCACTCCAGATCTTCGACATCGCTTCGAAAAAATTGACTAAAGTCGCGACCCCGCCGGACATCTCTTTCGCGGGTCTATCTGACGTGGCGTGGATGCCCGACGGCCGGCACCTGCTGACCTTTTACGTCAGACCGCACAGCGATCATTCCCAGATCGGGATGGTTACACTGCCCTCCGGCGATTTTCATCCGGTGACCAACGACGTCAGCTCCTATAGCGAGTTGGCGCTGTCCGCGGATGGACGCACGCTGGCAACGGTCCTCACCAACATCGATTCGAGTGTTGCGTGGTATAAGCCGGAAGGCGGAGCGCCGCTTGCGACCACCCCGCTGCGGATTACCCCGTACCGAATCGCCTGGGTAAACGAAGACCGGCTACTTTTTACTATTCCGCGGGTCGATATCGGCTGGATCGACCGTGCGACCGGCGAGGTGCATATCTTCGACATCGGAGAGATCGCATCGGGAGACTATATAACGACCTGCCCGGATGGCCACATCCTATTCGCCGGCTTTCCCAAGGGAGCGACCGCGCAGTGGGTCTTTCGTATGGATAGCGATGGAGGAAACATCCTCCAATTGGCCAGCGGTGGAATCGCGCCGGCTCCCGGATGCTCCTCCGACGGCCGGGAAGTCTACTATTTCGTGGAGGAGAATGAGATGTCCAAGGCATCGTTGTGGTCGGTGCCGCTGATTGGCGGGACACCACGGCAGATACTCCCGCCGGAAGCTACTTTGGATTACGGAATCTCCGTGGACGGTAGGCTGGCCGGCTGGTCCATCCTTGATCCGCCGAAAGCTCACTGGAATATCTTCGATCTGGCTTCAGGGCATGCGGTCTCCCAGATTCCTTTGGATACCAGCGACATGGGCAGCGAAGACGCCAGCTCGGTGCGCTTTTCACCGGATAACCGCGCCGCGGTTTACTCCGTTCTCCGGAATGGCGGCAGGACGCTGCTGTATCAGCCGCTGGACGGGTCGACCCCACACCAGCTGCTCGAACCGGCGCAGGAAGTCATCCCCGACTTTGGCTGGTCGCCTTCAGGCAAACAACTGGCGCTCGTGCGACAGAAGTCGAGCTCGGATGTGGTGCTGATCAAAGACCAGCAGGAAAAAGGGAAAGACTAGATCTGAGGTTGCGTGTCCGACTGCGTCTTTCACTTGTGATTTTGGCTTCTCTCTTCAGTTGACGCCGAATCGCCGAGGCACTCGCCGAGCCAAAAATCGTGCTCTGGCCGTATACCTGTCCTCTATGTGGACGAAGATCCGCATTGCTCTTCATAGAGTCATGTGGATCAACAACCGGAGTTCCTGCGGTCTCCGGGGTGTATCTCGAAGCCCGCGCAATCGCCACACTCGAACTGACCGAAGATCTCAGCTTCGTGGACCTGTTTCGACGGCGGCAGCTTTAATGGCCATCTGAACGTTTGAGATCTGATTGCCAATATGGTTGCCAATTAGGGGCGAATGGGTATCAAAAAGGCGGCTTTTGGGCACCGTATACGTCGGAAAAGCCCTTTGTAATCAGCCTGTTAATTGGAGAGCGCAGGGTCTGCAAAACCTTTATGCGTCGGTTCGATTCCGATCCGCGCCTCCAATCAAATCCATTCATCCACCTTTGAGGCAGTCGTGTACTGACCTGCCTCATCCGAGCTCAATGCTGCTGTTCGGCGCGATCGCAAACTTCCGCTCCGGCATTCCGGTGCGATGCAGCGCAACCGAGGACGGGTTTGCTGCGATGCCCGTTGCGCGCCGCAACTCTCCGTCATCTGTGGTAACCAGACGGACAACACCTCCGGCGCTCAGGAATTTGCGGCCGTTCAGCGATAGCTCGGCGCGGCCGGACTGATACGCCAATTCTGCTGTCAGCGTTGGACTGACTCGCAAGCGAAAGCTCGACCGGGCTTGGCCGGCCGGCGGACGCACATTCCATTCCAGATGCTCCCCGACCTTGCGAACGCCGGCAAGTCTCCAGGTGAAGTCCATAAAGACCAGCGCCGCAGGTGAATAACCTGGAGGATCGTCGGTGAATTCGCCGGTCAGCGGATCGAGCTGCTGCCGGAAATCCGCTGCGCGCAGCAACGCCTCGGTCCATCGCTCCATCAGGAAGGCAAGATCGGCTGGCTTGCGATAATGCTCCATCCAGCGCGTTGCGCGCAGAGCCGTCAATGCCTGCGAGGCTCCTCCCCAGGAATTGCGGGGAATCGGTCGGACGAAGTGTGGATCGTCGAGCGCAACCGACGGCAGCGGATATGGCGCCCAGAAGGCCTTCGGGTTGTGAATCTCTTTTTGGTAGATGGTTTCAAAAAGCTGTTGATCGACCACGTGCTCTCCCAGCACGCGGCTGATGACATCGCTCCGGATACGCACAAATTGGTTCTGCGCATCGAGATCGTAAAACGCCGCGTCGGCGGGATCGTAGAGCCGGGCCACGATCGCTGAGCGAATTTGTGCCGCAAGGTCGAGCCAATGGTCTGCCTCAGAATTCTTGCCCAGCGCCCGAGCCATGGCAGCAAGAGCGACGCGCCCGCCGTAGACGGTCGCCGACAGATCAGGACACAATCGCGGCAGTGACGGGACTGGCGAGCATTTGCGAGCGTCGCCATCCGGACAGCTATTCGGCATCCCGGCCCAGCGCGGGCTGTTGTCCTGGCCCGTGTCGTAGGTGCAGAATCCCTCGCAGAGTCCGGTGCCGCGCGTATCGCGATACCGCCGAAGCCATGCATCCCAGCGGCTGCAGCTACCGTAGGCCGCTTCCAGTAATTCGTGGTCGCCGGTCTGCTGTGAGAGCTCCCACGCCGTCGCCGCAATCGGAACCACCATCTGGATTTGCCCATGGCCGATAGCGTTGATTTTCACATTGCAGGGCAGTTGGCCATCCTCGCGCTGCAACTCGAAGAAAGCGAGATGATTGTTCCGCGCGATATCCGGACGAATCGGCGAATAGACCAGGCCCTCTTGTGGCGCGCATTCCAGCCAAATGCCGCGATAAACGCTGCCTTCAATCAGCACCGGACTTTGATATCCGGGCATTCTCTGAACATTGGCGGCGAGCAGGTCGATCGCGCTCTGGTAGTGCTTCTGGAGCGAAGGATCCGTTGTCTCAAAAGCTATGCTGGACTCACTTTCCGCTAAGGCGTCCAGGTGCAAGCGAGGCAGGAGCGTAGCTGTGCCGGCGAAGATGCCGGATTGAGCCAGAAATTTGCGCCGTGTTACCAATTTCGCCATTTACCCGCCTGCCTTTACCAGGGATTATTGCCGAGCGCCTGATTGTGGGCCCAGTCGAGGTCAACAAAACCAGCATCGGCGCCTTCCGTGTTGTAGGCAAAGACCGCTGGCCGCGATCCTTTCCACCAACTGGCCGCGATCTTCGTCGGCCCGCCAAGCGCCTGGAACGACCGGCCATCGTCGAGACTGTAAAAATACCTCGCCTGCTCACCATCCACCCGTACGCGAAGCTGAAGGATGGTTTGGGTAATCAGAGGCCCGTCGGCGCTTTCCGGCAAGCGAAAGTAGTTCAGCCGCCGTTCGCTGCCTGACTGCACGATTTCGAGGCCGCTGGCAGCCTTCTCGAACATGGCCAGCCCTGCATGTGTGCCGGGCTTCATCCCCGCGAGATCGATTCGCACCGTGAACTCAAATGAATTGCTCTCCATGCTCTGCGTCAGTGTATTTCGAGCATCGAGAAGACCGCTGGCATGCATGGGAGTCAGTCGCAGATAACCATCGCGCGCGGTCAGTGACCAGTGCGCATCGTCCGGATTGTGATTCCACTCCCACTGCGGTCCGAGCAGGGAAGTACTGAATTCATCGGACGTTTGCGGCTGAGCTTGCGATACAGTTTGCGGATGGCCGGGAATCGGGCCTGACGGTACGGGCTGTCCAGTCGTCGACCCGTTTATCTCTTCGCCGATAATCGGCCAGTCGTCCTGCCAGCGCACCGGTTCAAGATGAACGATACGGCCGTGGGCTCCGCGGGACTGGAAGTGCACAAACCAGCCCTCGCCATCAGGAGTTTCTACGTACCCGCCCTGGTGGGGCCCGTTGATATCGGTCGACCCTTTCGCAAGCACTTTCCGGTGCTCGTAGGGACCGTAAATGTTCCGCGAGCGCAGCACCGCCTGCGACCCGGTGCCGACTCCGCCGAAGGGTGCAAATATGTAATAGTATCCGTTACGTTTGTAGAGCTTCGGACCTTCAAGAAAGGGCAGATTTTCGCGGTCTTCGACGATCACCTTGCCCGGGTCGAGAACATGCTTGCCGTCGGGCGACATGCGATGAAGGATGAGCGGGCCTGCGCCTACCTTCGAGTGAACGAGATATGCCTGTCCATCGTCATCCCAGAAAGGGCAGGGGTCTTCGAGGCCGGCCTGTGCGATCACCGCCACCGGAGCAGACCATGGACCGCTGATTTCTTTCGCGGTGCTGACAAAGATGCCTTCCTTCGGAGTCGGAAAATAGACATAGAAGAGGCCGTCGTGTTTGCGGATCGACGGCGCCCAGACTCCGCCGCCGTAGCGATTGCCGCCGATCAGGTTGTAAGCGGGGTCCATTTCCAGGCGCTGGACAACATGGCCGAGAATCGTCCAGTGCACCAGATCGGTGGATTGAAGAATCGGAATGCCCGGCACAAAGTGGAAGCTCGAAGCGATCAGATAGTAGTTCGTTCCATCCCGGATGACATCGGGATCAGAGTAATCCGCGAAGAGTACCGGGTTGCGATAAGTTTCCTCGGCCGCGCGGCGCGCTGCATAGGACGCGACGGTTGTTAACGTCGCCAGCATGCCCACTGTCAGCACAAGGTTGATTCGAAGCCGTCTCATCGATCCACTCATCCGGTAAGTACATATCCCTTCCAACACTCGATTCGGGCACTGACGGCCCTTTCGGCATCCGATGCAATTGCTGCGTAGTAATAACCACGGGGAAGGCACCGGCAAAAAACCGCGCGAAGCCATCTGCTATTGAGACAAAGCGAGCCAGGCATACATCCTGGCTCGCGTATTGATGTGGCTTCAGAAAACCAGCTTCAACGACAGCTGAGCAATACGCGGGTCGTTGGTGTAGTTGGAATTCTGGGGAGCTGTGCTGGTGATGCGGCCAAAGGTGGCGTTCGTTGTGGTTCCCGGATCGCCGAAATTGGTGTGGTTCATCAGGTTGAAATACTCAGCGCGAAATTGGAAATATGCCCTCTCTGTAAAGTTGAAAGTGCGCGCCAGGCTTGCGTCCCAGTCCGCATACTGTGGACCGGTAAATTCACCTTTCTGGACGTTTCCGAATGTCCCGACAGGATTGTTCGTAAAGCTCGCTGGATTCAGATACGACTTGCAATGGGTGCCGGCCGCGCACGCAGAGCCGCCGTAGGCGTTGTTTCCTATCTGCACTGCCCGATCGCGCTGCTGTCCGGAACCCGAGTTATTCGCGGTGCTGGAGAAGATGGTCAGTGGGTCGCCGCTGCTGAATTTGATCAGCCCGGTTGTCTGCCATCCATTTACGATGTAGCGCATCACCGCCGGCGCGTCGTCGAGCACTTTGGGCAGCGTGTAGACATACGATGCAGAAATCACATTTCTGTGATCGAAATCCGACGGACCATAGTCAAGCGCCCTGAAGTTCGGAACCGTGATCGGATAAACGTAGGAGTTGTTCGCTCCGATCGACGTCGCGGCGGCGTTCCATGGCATGTTATCCAGCGCCTTTGACCAGGTGTAGTTAAAGAGCATGGTCAGGCCATAGCGCATGCGCTGTTCGGCCGAGAACTGCAGGGAGTTATAGCTCGTGTTGCCGCCAGTATTTGCTTCGGTAATTGGCTGGGAGAAGCAGCTGTTGTTTGTCGAGCAGCCCGGCTGGTTGTAGATGCGAGTGCTGTCGCCCGTGGTGCTGTTCACCACGAAGGGATTCAACTCGACCGGATGCCATTCGTGGCTGCTATGCGATCCCACGTAAGCCAGCCGCGTGAAAAGGCTCGATGTTACCTGCTGTTCTACCGCCAGGTTCCATGCATAGGTAAGCGGGTCCTGGAAGCCATTAAAAGGATCGTATGTCAGGAAGGCCTGCGGAGGAATCGGAGACGTTGGTGGTGGCGGCTGTGGCGCCGGGAAGGGGTTCGCTGTTCCATAGCTTCCGTAAGGATCGAGAAAGGAGATTGACGGGCCACCTTTTGCGCTCAGGACATCGACATTGGTGATGAACGGCGAAGTATTGGTGTAGATGTTGAAGAGTGTGCTGTTGATGCGTGTATCGAAGAACATACCGGCGCCGCCACGCAAACTGGTTTTGCCGTTTCCGAATACATCCAGTGCGAAGCCCACCCTCGGCATGAAGTGATCGTAGGCAGAATTCACTCCATTAGGATTGAAGCCGGAATCGCCCGCGAATTGAAGCCCGGCTGGCGCAAGCGGATAAACGGCTGAGTGGGTGCCGGATGCCCAGAGCGACGGGAAGAAGCTGCCCATGCGCCCTTCCTTCTCATGCCAGGGAATGAACGGCTCCCAGCGCACGCCGAGATTCAGCGTAAGCCGCGGAGTCATCTTCCAGCTGTCCTGGCCATAGACGCCGTAGAACTTGTCGCGGCCGTTGAAGAACTGACCCGAGGCCTGTTGGAATTCGTAGACATAGCCAAACAGGAAGCTGGCGAGGGGATCGCCCACGGTGCCCAGGTTGTCGTTGAATGTGAATGTCCCCGGCTGGCGATAGAGGTTGTTCACATCGACCTTGCTGATCTCGCCGTGAAAGCCGAAGCCCAGGTTGTGATTGCCAAGCTGAATGTGCAGATCGTCGCCCAGAGTGTAATTCGCACGGCGGAAGAAGCCCTGCGGGTTATCTCCGATGGTGAAGAAGCCGGAGGTCTGAATCTGGTTGATCTGCTTGAAGGCAGGCTGCCAGATATTCACTCCCAGGTCATTCACGTTGATGCCGCCCGCCAGCGGGCCGCGCTCGACGTTATATAGCTGGTAGCTGAGGATGAAGTTATTCAGGATGTGATCGCTGAAGGTGTGCGTGTCGGATATCAGCGAGTTGTAATACACCTGGTTTGCCTGGTCTGCATAGGTGAGCAGGTCCTTCAGATCGAGCACGCCATCGAGGTTATAAGTATCGCGAAAGAAACGCACCGTCAGCTTATCTTTCTGCTTGATCTGCTGATCAAATCGTGCCGTAACCTCATCGAGATCGTAGTTGTTGGGTTTTTGGAAGTTGATGCTGCCGCTTGAATTCAGCGCCGACGGCGGTGGAAGATAGGTCAGCAGGTTAAGAGAAGCCGAGCTGAAGTCGGCTGGATTCACCTGCGTAGTGAAAGTGTTTCCTTGCTGGGTGCACGGATAAACGATCGCCGGATTGAAGGGGTTCTTGATGCACGATTTTTCGTTCGCGAATGTGCCGTTCACCTGTGCGGCTGTTGGCAGTGTAGCGGTGGTTGGAGTGATCGTGATATCCCGATTGATCGTCTTCTGATACCCGACGAAGAAGAACGAGTTATTGAGGTGGAAGAGCTTGGGTATCGCAACTGGGCCGCCGAATGTGCCTCCGAACTGGTTCCGCTTCAGCGGATCGACCGTCTTCACGCCATTTACATAGCTGAAGTAGTTCGCTGCGTTAAACACGCGATTGCGGACAAATTCAAATAAGTCTCCATGGTATTGCGAGGTCCCGCTCTTGGAGATGATATTGACCACGCCGCCCGCGTTCTGGCCATATTCCGCGCTGTAGTTACTCGTCTGCACGCTGAATTCCTGCAGAGCGTCGGGCATTGGAAATGGGGAATTAACGTTGGTGTATTCATCGACGTTGTTGCCGCCATCGAGCAGGTAATTCGTCTGTCCAACGCGCGTGCCGTTGGCGGTAATCGTGAAGGCGACGGGAAAGGTCTTGGTCACTCCCTGATCGGCTTGAGCCGATGGGGCAACCGACACGCCCGCCACCAGGGCCGTCAGCGTCGCTGCGTTGCGCCCGTTCAACGGCAGGTCATTCACCTGGGAGGTACCGATAACCTGCGAAAGTGTTCCCGTTGTGAGATCGACCTGCGCTGCCTGGGCACTCACGGTGACCGTCTGGCTCGTGCTGCCCGGCTTAAGCGTAGGGTTGGACGTGACCGCGGCATCGGCTCGAACCTCAACACCCTTTTCGGTATATGTCTCAAAACCGGCGTGGCTTACCGTGATGTCGTAAACAGACGGCGCTACCGAGGGAAAGACATACGTGCCTTCACCGGTGGTGACAGTTCTCAATACCAGCCCGGTGCTGGCTTGTGTTGCCTTCACCTCAGCTCCCGGGACAACGGCGCCGGACATGTCCGTCACCGTGCCGCTGATGGCGCCGTAACCCTGGGCGGCAGCAGTTTCTGTTGCGAACAACACGACTCCCATAAGAAACATGCTCAGCAGAAGAGCAATTCTGATTGATTTTATCTTCTGTATTGAAATTACATTCGACCACCCGTCGGGGTGTAGCTCGGTTTCTTCGATCCGATCCTGCGATATGCTTGGGGCTCTCTGTGGTGCAGTCATTGGTCCTCCTCAAAAGGTCTTACTTCCGGAAGAAGCAAGTCATGATTATCATTTGGAAATTTGTTCTCATTAGAAATGGCAAGATCGTAGTCACTGGCCTTCAGCCTTGTCAAGGCTTTCATGACGCAAAGACTCCTTCGATCTCTGACCGCGTAACCTGGAACGCTGTGCAATGAATGGAGGGCGCAGTGCCGGTGAGGACGCTTGCGTGAAGCGGCCGTACTGGAAGTTGGGTACCGGTTACCGCACGGTAAATGAGAATCGCCGATCATCAACTGACATTTGCAGCTTCAAAAGAGCCGCTGTTCTGCCCGCGGGCTTCGCAAGGTTGTTGTTCCGGGGGCTAGGTCGACATGCCCGGCAATGTGCCCGAGCATGTCATGCTAACTCGGACCGGTTTGTATAGAAACCGCAAGACCTTCGCCTAGACCGATACCGTCCGTGACGGTCAGGAACGGGAAATATCCCGAATATTTCTAGTTATTTAGCGGGAAAACTGTGTTTGCCTCGTCGCAGCAGGGATGCTACTCGGTCGATACAGCTAGAATCTTGGGCTGTCCCGGTGTCTGATCGGTGACACTCGTCCCCAGGACAATTTGCAGGTTCCGGTTTTCAGTATGCTGCGCATCTTTGGCGATCTCCTGCATGAGCGCCGGATCGGTGAGAAATTCGCCTGCCGCCAGGGTGCCATAGGTATAGAGGCCGCCGATCACCACCACCACATGGCCGGTCTCCGAATCCTGAATGCGGGAGATCAGCGCATAGTCCTCCAGCCTGGGACTGTTGATGCCCTTGGCCTGATCGCGTGGCTGATTGGTACCCCAGCTCCAATGGCGTGAGGACGGATTCTTGGCGTCTCTTATATAGATAAGGTGCCGTTCCGGATCCAGGGCCAGGCTGTAGCGCAGCGCATGCGTCAGCCGGAGACTCCATTCATTATTGAAGGCCCCGATCAGCACCACCGCGCCCTCTCTCAGGTCGGAGAAGGAGCTCGAATCCTCTCGGCGCACGATGACCCTCTTGTTATGCGCCTGCAGCACGCCGAAGACGCGAGCCATGGTCACCGCATCGGCATAGGGTACGGTGTGAGACGAATCGGCGCTGGGGACAGGTGTAGACGCGCCTTCGCCTTGTGCGACCGGGAGCGTTGGCGGGCCATTCGGTACATCACCCACGGCTACAAGTACTGCGCCGGGAGTATCCAGCACCGGCTTCCAGAAAAGAAGCTCAGCCGGAGTGCCGCGAAGCCAGCGATAAGCAAGCCATCCGCAAGCCAGAATCACACCGCCCAGAACAATGGCGAGAGCCGGTTTGCTCCATGGCCTGGAACTACCAGGCTTGGTTTCCTCCGTCAAAGGCGAAGGCTCGGGCTTCGGCTCAACCGCAGTGTGCGCCACACGATCGGAAACGCCATTCGCGACAGTGGTCGTCCCATTTTCGATTCGCGGAGGGATCGCCGGCTGCGGCAACGTGAATTTAGGAATATAGGAGCCGGGGATAAGGCTGATTCTTAGTTCGGAGCGATGCTTCTCGTCTCCGTAGTAGATCGCCAGCCTTTTGCGGAGCTCAGTCGCTGCAGTACGGACGACGTGATCGAGGTTGGTGTCGTAGGAGGAGGAGCGCCCAAACACTTCAATACCGATCGTGCGCTCCTTGATCTGATCCGTGGAGCCCTTCAGCGCCTCGTTGACGACATATTTCAGGAATGCAATGGACCGTTTGCTCGATCGGAAGACCTCGTCCAGAGTCATCAGTTCGAGCTGTGCGAGAATCTTCTCCGGAGCCAGGTCCGCGGGCGAAGCGTCCTGAACATCAGCCTCTTTCATGGCGATCCAACCGGCACGATTCTAGCATCTTGAGGGTAGCTCCAGTCACCGCAGCCCGCCGCCCGTCTCGAAGACCAGGACAGTGGTCACAGCTCCCATCAATCGTAGGAACCTCTTCGGCTTCAAGAGGAGCTCTTTACAAATGGAGAGAGTGCCCCGTTGCTTTCTGCGCGATTGGTTCGGCCTGGGCTGCCGGATGATCTCTTTGCGTCACAAATTCCATCAGACGCTCGCGCACCAGGGCGATATGCATGCGCATGTGTGACTGCGCCGCGGCTCGATCATTTTTCTGGAAGGCTTCAAGAATCTTTAGGTGGGCCTGGGCGGCGGTGGATGAGGAGAGGTCGTAACTTTTACATCGACAGAGCCAGATCTGGTTGTGAATATTCGCGAGCACGCGACAAAGCTCCGCGTTGCCGCCCGCCTTTGCAATCGTCTGGTGAAAGTGGGTGTCTTCTTCGATATGGCCGATTTTGTCCTTCCCGCCAACCAGCTTTCGTGTGCGTTCCACACTGTTGTGCAGCTCGCTGATCAGTTGCGGAGTCAGATCTGCGATTCCCACTGCATAAGCCTCGAGCTCTTCGCGCAGGCCATAGAGATCCTTGATCTCCCTGGCCGAAAAGCGGCGGAGAAACGCTCCACGCCGGGGCTCGATACGAATCAGTCCCTCGGCCTGAAGGCTGTTCAACGCTTCGCGAACCGGAGATTTGCTGATGCCCAGCCGGGTAGAAAGAAATTCCTCGGTAAGCCGCGCGTCTTCATCCAGATCGCCTTCAAGGATATAGCTCTTGATGCTGTTGTAAGCCAGCGCGGTCAGATTCTGCGGCAGGCGCAATTTGTTGATTCCAGACATATCGGCGTCACCGGGACTACTGTAACATTTTGGATATCAGCTGAGACAGCATACAGAACCGGCTCGCCATGCGAGCCGTCCTGCCTTGATTGAGAAGCCCGCCGTCTTGCGCGATTATGCAACCGCTGTTGCAACAGCCGGCCTCGAGAGCTTCATCGCCTCCGCGGTGACATCGGTATATTTCAGCCCCGCGCCCGTATTGAACAGCACAACGCGGTCCGTGGGGCTAAGGAATCCGCTGCTCAGCAGATGATCGTAAGCCGCGGTGGCTGCTGCGCCCTCCGGAGACAGAAACACACCCTCGTTCTTCGCCCAGTCCAATATCGACGCGAGAATCTGATCGTCCGGCAGTGCCAGTGCAACGCCGCCCGATTGGCGAACGATGTCCAAAATAATCGAGTCCCCGTAGGGCTTTGGCACGCGCAGCCCTGAAGCAAAAGTAGCCGCATTGCGCCAGGCTTCGCTGACCGAAGCACCCTGGTCGAAGGCCCGTGCAACCGGAGCGCAGCCGGCACTCTGCACGGCGATCATGCGCGGCCGTTTGCCGGGCTTTACCCATCCCAGCTCCTCCATTTCGTCGAAAGCCTTCCACATGCCGATCATTCCCACGCCGCCTCCGGTCGGGTAGAAGACTGCGTCCGGATATTCCCATCCCAGTTGCTCCACCAGTTCGTAGCCCATGGTCTTCTTGCCTTCAACGCGAAACGGCTCCTTCAGTGTGGAGATATCGAACCACCCCTCCTGATCCTTCCGTTCGGCGACCATCCGCGCGCAATCGGAAATCAGGCCGTTCACCAGGGTCACCTTGGCTCCGTAGGCAACCGCCTCCACATAGTTCGCAAAAGGAACATCGGCGGGCATAAAGATGTGGGCTTCGATTCCCGCCGCCGCCGAATACGCCGCCAGCGCACCCGCTGCATTGCCCGCGGACGGAATAGCAATCCTGTCGATCCCGTAATGGCGAGCCATGGTTACAGCGAGGCCCAGCCCCCGAGCCTTGAAGGTCCCCGTAGGATTCGTTCCTTCTTCTTTCAGCCACACTCCCCCATAGCGCTTGCTATGCAGCATCGGCGTCCAGCCCTCGCCGAGCGTGACCGGAGCGACCTCAGGCAGCACCGAACGATAACGCCACATCCCGCTCCACGGAGAACCGGCAATATCGCTGGCGATCACTTCAGCCGGGCTCGTACCGGTCAATGCAGCCAGGTCATACCGGACGTAAAGAATTCCAGCCGGAGAATCCGGACACACGGGACAAAGCGTTTGCGCGGTTTCCGCTGAGACATGAGCGTGACACCGCGAACATTCGAGAAAGCTGATAGCGGGCATACTTCTCCTAATTGGGATAAGAGGTGAAAGGTTTCTGGACTCGGTATCGTCGCCGGTGCTTCATCCGCAACCGCCGGCATGGCATCGCGGACCCGGCCTTCAGAGCCGCCTCTCGATCATTCACGGGGCCCCGGGCGGATGGTCCGCCAATCTTGTCTGTCGCATCAATGCATCCGTCCCCCGAATCCGTTGTCACTCTTACCCGGCGCCGCAGTGGCTGCACCGAGAGATTCAGGCTTCGAAGCCCCATAAAGAAGGGCATTGAAGAAGAGCTTGTAGGTGACTTCTGAAAGAGCCCGGTATTGCGGACGGAAACCGAAGAGAATGATGCGGCCTTTTCCCAGCGGTTCTTCTGCAATTGCCGATGTCCCCTTCAGATATTTGCCGCCCAGGATCCATCCGCTCAACAGCGGATTGTCGCTCCTGTACGAAGCAACAGATTTCGCATCCCCGGAGACCTTGAAAGACGGGCTCATTTCAAAGAAGACTGGCACCGTGGGAGTAGAGCCGAAGCCGATGGGGTTTGAAGTATCGACGGACGCTTCCAGAATCGAGCCGGGAACATAAAACTCTTTGCTCGGCACGCCGTTCAGAACATTGATCACCTGGGCAGTATCTTTGCCCGCGTAAACTTCCGACGCTTTGTTCAGTGTCACGATCGTGCCGCCATCCTGAACAAAGGCTTTGAGCGCAGCCGCTCCGCTATCTCCGAGTCCGCCCGTATATTCCGGCGGCAGAGGAGGCGGAACGATCCGGTCCTCGTCATTTCCCGCGCGCCCCGATCTTCCATGGAGAATCGCTGCCGGAGAATTATCCGGCACCACGATGACATCGAACTGTTGCCGCAGATCGCCCTTGCGAATCTCCGCATCGACGAGCCGCTTATATGGAATGCCGTTCTGATCGAAGAGGAGGCGCGTCCATCCCTCGTCCATCGAAGGCACCCAGCTCTGGTAGAGACCAATTCGCGGCAGACTCACAGCAAGGGCGCTGCCCGTAGCGGCGTGCGTTGCCGGCTTCACATCGATCGAGAAGCGCTTCGCCGCTTCGGTGAGTTTCGATTGCACCCCGGCCTGTTGCGGAATATAGATCGTGCCCGGCGAGTAGCCTGGACCAGTCAGCCGATAAGCGCGTACGCCGGATTGCAGCAAATAGAAGAGCGCATAAAGGCTGGTGTTGGTCGAGTCATCGATCAGGTATCCCGCTTCACCTTCACCCCCGTCTACGTGTCCCTCCGCGGGCGTCACCGTGGTCACGGCTTTCGCAGGCGCGTCGAACTTGTGCGCGACCGCGACTGCCTTCACTCCGAAAAGCAGCGGCAGTGTCTGCGCCGTCACATCGTAAGGTCGCTGCGGAGGCCCTCCCGGATATTCACGCAGATCCGGATAGTGCTGCACCTCCAGCACCGTCTTGGCGAAACTGCGGAAGGGCTGGTCGAGCGTCACAATGTAACTTCCCGCCGGATAACTTACACCGTCAGCCGTGAACGCCGACGTCGCCTCTTGCACCTCGACCGCCGCAGTCCGCAGCAGTTTGATGAGCCTCGCCGTTACAACAGGATCGCGCTGCTCCGCGGGAATCACATAAGCGTAAGCGCCCGATCGTGGATGCACAGCATTCGACCCGACAGTATAGAAGTCAGTGAGGAAGCGTTCGCGGTCGACGGCCGCGCTCCGCGCCATCGAGAAAAGCGCCAGCATCTGATACTCGACAATATCGCTCAGCCGCCACGTTCCACCCATCCAGGGATTGGGGAAATTCCACGCAGCCGTCTTCGCGTCGTAGCCGATGCCGCGGCCCAGCTGATCGAACTTCACCGTGATCGGCGACGCGATATTCGCGCTGGCCGATTCGGTAAGAATCCGCAGGCCGTTGTGATAGCTGATATAGTCGCGCAGCGGCGACCAGAAATCATATACGCCGTGGATCAGCACGCCCGTCTTGCCCGCCGATGCAATATCCTCCGCCGTCCTCGCTCCCAGCGCATTCATCGAAGACACCAGCAGCGGATCCACGTTAGGATCGATCGGATCGACCCACGGCGGCAGGTAGATGCGCGGCCCATCGGCGCCCATCTGGTGAAGGTCGTAGAGTATCTGCGGATGCCATTCGTTGATCAGCTTCACCGCGTGCTGCGTCTCCGGCTGCGTAAAGCCTACCCAGTCGCGATTGTCGTCATGGCCCACATAGTGCGCCCACAGCACCGGAGGCATGCAACCTTCATATGGCGTGCCCAGGTACTTCTTGTACCAGTCCACCACCAGTTGCTCGCCATCGGGATTAAGCGATGGAATGAGCAGCAGGATCACATTTTTCAGGATGGCCTGAACTTCCGGCGTGTCATCCGTCGCCATGCGCCAGGCAAATTGCGCTGCCGTTTGTGAGCTCGCAATCTCGGTCGAGTGAATATTGAAAGTGATCAGCAGAATGGTCCTGCCCTTGGCGATCAACTCTTTCGCCTGTTCCGGCGTTGTCGTCCGCGGATCGGCAAGGCGTTGGTTGATCCCTTTGTACTCGGCAAGGTGCGCCAGATTTTCCGGCGACGAAATCGTCAGCGCCACGAAGGGCCGGCCTTCGGTCGTCTTTCCCAGCTCCTGATACTGCACCCGGTCTGATTGCGCTGCCAGGCCCTGGTAATACGCAAGCAGCTCTTTCCAGTCTGCGAGCTTTTGATCCGTTCCCGGTTTGAATCCGAAAGCCTCTTCCGGCGAGGTGATCGTTTTTGCGGGAGCAGCGAGAACGGCGGACGAGCAAAGAACTAGGGCAAGAGCTGTAATGGCGCCGCGCATTTTCAAACTTGTTTCCTCCTGAAGTCAGAACTGCCTGAAGCCAGAACTGAGGAGACATCCAACTACCACAGATACACCTGCGTTGATAGCTCCGCAGAAGAAATGGGAAACCCGGGGATAGTGCTGCAGAAAAAATGAAAATGCCACGGCCGCCTTTCAGGAGGCCATCGGAACGGAATTCAAAGAGGCAGGATTTCAATCCGACATCGCGCCCGAGAATCGATATTCCAGCGCTCGCGCCGTTGGGAGAACAAGCTATTCATCACGTGTGAGCGAAATATATCACATATCAGTTTGCGGTCAAGGTGCTTGTTTTTTTGCTCTCACAGGCCGATCTGGGTATATCCGGTCCCCAGTGAAAAGAAAACAACTGAAGCCTATCTCCAGCTAACCTCCAAGAATCACGAGACTTCCTTGATATTTATGAAAGCCGCGTCACCGGGCAATGAACTTTCTTTGAAAAAAGTTCTGGACAGAAATCTGATATGTGATATTTTTAGCTGCAATGATGAGCCAGCGATGTAAAAAATATCGCGGTTAGTTTTCCCCTTCGACATTTTTCTGTAGTCGGTCCGCTTCTTCGCGGCCATCGCATTCGTTTCTGAGGTGGCAGTAACGCACTACAAGTCATCCCTCCAGCCTCCGCGCGGAAGGGATCGGTCCATTCTGTCGAACTACAAGATCCCGTTTTGTTCTCCGCAGTGACATTCACTCGCGGAAGTGTTTCTCCATCTCCAACTGCGTGTCAGGGCCTCCGGCAAGCTCTTTGTATTTTCAGCCGGCCCGGACGCGGCCGCACCACTGTCTTCATAGTTTGATTCTCGATATTCCCGCTTCGTGGAGGGATGAATGAAGTTACAGCAGTCGCGCACCTGTCTCCTCACATCGTGTTGCCGCTCTTGTCTCTGCGGCCATAACTAACACTCCGCTGCGGATGACGGAACCGGCGATTGCCCTCCGTCGGAGCTTGCGGAGGTGCCGTCATTTTTTCCCGGATACCACCGCAGAATTCAGCGTGATTGCTGGCCATGCCACCAGTGTCCGGATGCATTCCCCTAAACGGCCGCCAATACGGCCACGAGGTTTGAATGGAGAACACGATGCAAGTTCATCCCGCAAGCAGGCATTTGATTGTCTCTCAAGCTACCAGCCGCCGAACCAGCTATGACAGGGGCTCCTTCCTGATTCTTCTGGCAGCGCTTCTCCTCTTCGTGCCGTGCAATCTCGGCTGGTCTCAGGCGCAGACCGGTGGAGGACTGCGGGGAACGGTGAGGGATCCTTCCGGCGCCGTGCTGCCGTCGGGTACGGTTCACTTGCTCGATCCGGCCACCGGCACAGACCGCGTGCAGAAATTGAACGGCCTGGGTCAGTTCACTTACAGTGACGTTCCTCCCGGGCTCTATACGCTGCGCGTTGAATCGCCCGGTTTTCAGTCGCAGATCTTCGAAAAGGTTGAGTTCATCCTCAACGAGGTGCGCGAATTGAACGTGACCCTCACCGCCGGCAGCGTCACGCAGCAGGTGGAGGTACGCGCAGACCAGGCAAGCATCGTCACACTGCAGCCGCAGGTTGGCACGCTGATCGATGAGCAGCGCATCAAGGAACTGCCTCTGAACGGTCGCGACTTCCAGAACCTTATCTACCTTGCTCCGGGCGCAACACGCAGCGCTGGGGGCACCGGCCAGGGATCGACCATTTCCGCCGGAGGCGCAAGACCGACCAATAACAATTTCCTCATCGATGGAGGCGATGCCAACGATCCCCGCGTTCCATCTGGCTCTGCCGGCAACATCGGAAACGTGACCAGCAGCGTGCCCCTCGACGCGATCAGCGAATTCACTCTCATCACCAGCGGCCCTTCTGCGGAATTCGGCCGCAGCTCAGGTTCTGTGCTCAACGTAGTTACAAAATCCGGAACCAACGATCTTCATTTCTCCGCATGGGAGTTTCTGCGCAATTCGGCTCTGAACACCCGCAACTTCTTCAACCCGGTCGGATACAAGTCGCCATTCAAGCAAAACCAGTTCGGCTTCTGGGCGGGCGGGAAACTGATTTCCGACCGCACTTTTTACTCCGTTGCCTATGAAGGCTTCCGTCAGCGCTCTACATCGCCGATGAACGTGCTTATACCCACGGCTCAATTCACTCTGGCGCTCACCAATCCTCTGGCTTTGTCTCTCTTTCAGGCTGTTTACCCGGCCGTGCAGGGCCAGCCCTTCGATCCGAACAATCCTGTTACGTGGTCGACAACCGTAAATCGCAACATCGCGAACAACGTCGATGCCGACACCGGCTTCGCGCGCATCGATCAGAATTTCTCGCAGCGCAACCAGGCCTTCTTCACCTTCAGCATCGTGGACGCCGTCCCATCCGCTGTCGAAAACAGCGGCAATCTCCCCGGATTCGGGTACGGTTCAATCCAGCGCGTCTATCACAGCGTTCTGCAGGACACGCACACCTTCACGCCCAACTTGCTGAACAGCGGCCGCATCAGCGTTCAGCGCACGCCCACTGCCTATCCCGCTGAGCAGCCGCCGGCAGCCGCTCTGATGGCAGGCGCTGCTCGCACTGCCGGTCCGAATGCCGGAGAGTCCTTTTCTCCGTCGGTCGGAAGCACGAATGGTATACCGACCATCTCCTTTGTTTCCGGCCGATTCAACACCATCGGCATCGCCAGCAACATGCCTCAGGGCCGTGCGGAAAATGTCTTAACCTATCAGGACTCGCTCTCCTGGGAGCATGGCAAGCATCTGATCAAAGGCGGTTTTCAACTCAGCCGGGTTTACGACAACACCACCTTTAGCAACGCAATCCGCCCGTCGATTGCGATCCTCGATTCCAGCTTCGCCAACATCAATGCGCTGGCCATCAACTCCCAGTCGCAGTACTTCTATAACTCGGGTAGTTCCGAACGTGGGTATCGTCTGTGGGAGCAGGGCTATTTTATTGAGGACACCTATCGTGCCACTCCCCGCCTCACCGTAACTGCGGGTCTGCGGTACGAGATTTTCCCGCCGTTCACCGAAGTGCACGACCTGCTTTCTAACGCCTACATCCTCGACTCCAGCGGAAAGCCCGAACAGTGCCAGACGCTTCCGTTCAACAGCAGTCTGTCGAACATCGCCGTCATCAATCCCACCAAATACGGGATCGGGAATTATTGCTCGAAGTACGATAACTTCGGCCCGCGCCTCGGCATTGCCTGGGATATCTTCGGCAGCGGCCAGACGGTACTTCGCGCAGGATACGGCCTCTATTACGACCGCATCTTCGGCAACGTCTACGGCAACACCCGCTTCAATCCTCCTTACACCGTAGCCACGTCCATCACGTCCGGCGATTACAACGGCGCCATCGCCAACTCCACCGTGAACCCCACGCAGGCCTATAGCCTCACCACACTCGACACCACGATGCGCAACCCCCTCACGCAAAGTTTCAATCTGGCCATAGGGCAGCAGCTCGACAAGAGCACCGTGCTCACACTCACCTACGTGGGCGCACTTGGCCAGCGGCTCTTATCGACGCTGCGTCCCGATTTCGGCACCAGCTTCGCCAACGCCTTCCGTCCCGCGAATACCGGTCCCGCGACTCGCTCCGATTCCGACATTGCCAACGCCATCATCCGCCCGCCTTTCGCGGACATGACGCATCACGAGTCCAATGCTTCGTCCAGCTACAACGCCTTGCTGGTTGACCTCCGCCGCCGATTCTCGAGCGGCCTCACCTTCGAGGGTGCCTATACCTGGAGTCACAGCCGCGACGATCTATCCGACGATGTCGCCGGTAACACCGACTCGGCCTATCCACAAGCCACGATCGAGAATCTGGTCGCGCCGTACATGGCTGCGAACAGCAGCTGCCCGGCCGCTCAGGGCAACGCTTCCTCCGCTGCCCGTCTGACCGCCGCCGTGGCTTGCGCCAGCGGCCAGCCCGGCCTCAGCCAGGCTCAGGCTGTTTCGCTCTTCCTCTCGCAATACATCCAGTACGCGCCCATCAAGTGGAACTTCGGTGACTCCTCCTACGACGTGCGCAACCGCTTTGCCGGCAGCGTAATCTACCAGCTTCCGCTCGGCAACGGACGTGCCTTCCTCAGCGGTCTGAATTCCGTGGCCAACAAGTTCATTGCCGGATGGTCCGTAGGCTCTATCGTCGACGTGCAGAGTGGAACGCCTTTCCTGCCGACCTCCGGAGCCGACTCCAACCGTGACGGCGACACCAATGATCGCGCCGTCGTCACCGGCCAGCTCGGACCGCACAACGGCCACCTGGTGAAGGACTTCACCGGATCGACACCGGTCGTTCACTTCTTCTCCAGTTGCCTCACCGGCAATTGTGGCCTCGGCGCCGGCGACGGCGTCGTCGATCCGCGCGAACGCATCGAACGCGGACTCCTGCGCGAGCCCGGAATCAGCAACTGGGATCTGCAGCTGGTTAAACAGACCAGCATTCGCGAGAAGTTCAACCTGCGCTTCAGCACCGACTTCTTCAATGTGCTCAACCACACGAACTTCTCTACTCTCACATCCAGCATCGCCAGCGCGCAGTTCGGGCAGGCGCTCGCGCAGCGCGCTTTGGGACAGACACAGTCCCGCCAGATCCAGTTCGGATTAAAACTGCAGTATTAAGGCCTCACTCGACCATCACTGGCAGGATGGCGATTCCGTCTTCCTGCCCATACTTTCGCTCGGAGGATCTCAGTGCATCTCACATCTCTGATTGGGCGCCGTTGGCCGGTCTTCACCGCTCTCGCGACATTGTTGATCGGCGCGCCGCTGTCGATCGCTGCGCAGCAGTCGTCGCATCTTACCCTGCAGGACATTCTCACGCTCGAACCGATGGGCGATGCCTCACTCTCCCCGGACGGCAAGACCTTCGCAGTCATCCGTGACGGCCAGATATTTCTGATGCCCTCCGATGGCGGCTGGCTTGTGAAGCTCACCTCCAGCGTCGGAGGCAAGACCGGCGTGAGCTGGTCGCCCGACGGCAAGCTCCTCGCCTTCGCCAGCCAGGGCAGTATCTGGACAGTTCCCGTCGCCGGTGGCCAGCCGCATCGGCTCACCGACGCCCCACCCGGATCCGGCGATCCCCGCCAGGCCACCGATCGCGCGCCCGAGTGGTCCCCTAAAGGGCATTGGATCCTCTTTACGAGCGGCCGCCGCGGTCACAACAGCCTTATGGTCGTCAGCGACGATGGCAGCGTCACTAGTCTGCTGACTCCCGGCCCCGAAGAGGACGAAGAAGGGAAGTGGTCTCCCGACGGCACGCAGATCGTCTATGTTGAGCGCGCGCGCAAGTACTTCAGCGGCTGCCTGAAGATTCTGCATTTCGACCCGCGCTCCGGACAACCCGAAGGTGGGCCCGTCGATCTCTACACAGCTCCTGTCGATCGTGGCGGAGGATGGGCGATTCGCGGAGCCGAGTGGTCTCCGGACGGAGCCCAGCTCGCTACCGTCCTGCAAAACTCCGGTTGGGATCACATCTATATCATCCCCGCCAAAGGCGGTGAGCCCAAACAGCTCACCGACGGCGCCTTCGACGATTCGAATCCCGCCTTCTCTCCCGACGGGAAATCGATCGCCTTCGTTTCCAGCCGTGGCTTGCTCGAAAGCAGAAATGTCTGGGTAATGCCGGCCGCCGGCGGCGAGCCGCACATCCTGACGAAATTCGAAATCCCCGGCATCAGCTCCGATCCCGCGTGGTCGCCCGACAGCAGGAGCATCTACTTCCATCACCAATCCCCCGTTGAGACTGCCGACCTGCTCGTCGCCGATGCGCATGGCCAGTCCCCGCCGCGATATCTCACCCACACCACCCCGACGAACTTTGACAGCGCGCAGGTCCCCGAGCGCGTGACCTGGAAGAGCAAAGATGGAAGAGAGATCGCTGGTCTGCTCTTCGCTCCGCACGGCGCGAAAGAGGGAGCCCATTTGCCCGCCGTACTCTGGATCCACGGTGGACCCGAAGGGCAGGACGTTTTTCGTGCCGACGGATGGGCGCAATTTCTCGCTCAGTCTGGCTATGTGGTGCTCGAGCCCAATTATCGCGGCAGCAGCGGATACGGTGAAGCCTTCCGCAACCTCAATGTTGAGGACTCGAACGGCGGCGAAGTCGATGATGTCGCCACCGGTGCGCAGTATCTGGTTGCGCGTGGCCTGGCCGACCCGGCGCGCCTGGCGATCGGCGGAGGCAGTCACGGCGGCACCATGGTCGCGTACATGGTGGTGCATTATCCCACGCTCTTTGCCGCGGCCATCGAGCTCTACGGCGTGGTTGATCGTGACCTCTTCGTGCAACGCACCAATCCGCCTTCATCGATTCGCTGGATGATGAAGATGGGCGGCTCTCCGTCAGAAAAGCCTGAAGTCTATCGCCGCGCAAACGTCCTCTTGCAAGTAGACAAGGTGCAGACTCCGCTTCTTGTCATGCACGGAGAAGACGATCCGCAGGTGCCTCCGGCCGACTCGGCTTTCTTCGTCAAAGCCCTGCGCGACCACGGAAAGACGGTCTTCTACTTCACCTACCCGAATGAGCTCCACGGTTTCGCCCAGCCTGCGCATCGTCTCGACGCCTGGGAAAAGCAACTCGCTTTCATCCAGCACTACATCAACCCGAAATTCGGAACCACAACCACTTCAACGGAAGAAGTCGTCTTCCCCGGCAAGCAGGCCAACGCTCACCCTGATTTGAAGTGACGGTCCCTGCACCATCCATATATATCGACAAGGCAGTCGATTCAACCTTACCCTCGTGAGATCTCTGTGCGCTCGCCGCGCAGGGTCTCACCGGGTTATGTCGTTCATATCGCCCGCCTCCGCGTGGAAGTCCACGCATGAGCGGAGCCAGTCAGCCTCGGGTCAGGAATCCACCTGAGATGCTAATAGCGCCTGCATGCAGGAACATCGGCATCCTGGGAGAGCTCGGCCTCAAGATACTCATCCGCGATAGCCAGCGGTTGCCGATTCTGCCGCATCGTCTCTGCCAGCACGGCCAACGTCTCTTCCAGCACGTTTGCTAGAGGACGAGGCACGCCCGCAACCAGACCGAAATCCTGCGGCCTCCGCAGCACCTGGCACAAGCTGCTGTAGGCCTCTTCAAGACGTTCGTCAGCATTTGCCATAGCATTCCTCCCATGAATAGTTGTCTACTCAGGTTGTAGTTGTGGCCTGTTTTCAGGAGGCCAGGACAAAATTGGGGAAGTCAGCGAAGACCCAGTTGTTCTTCAGGGTGTGGTAGATGACTCCCAGGAACT
>Ga0335075_10000592_pt1 | contig 62409 bp, 51 predicted proteins | sample Lox_Sample_24_FD_206723 | JGI IMG/M metagenome (GOLD analysis project Ga0335075, IMG submission 206723) | Soil microbial communities from Loxahatchee National Wildlife Refuge, Florida, United States - Lox_Sample_2.4 | ecosystem: Environmental > Terrestrial > Soil > Wetlands | place: USA...
AGTTCACCTCCTCGCTGACCGGCTCGAAGTTCGAATGCCGCCTCGACAAGGCCGGCTGGACCGACTGCGGATCACCGAAGAAACTCAAGAAACTGAAACCCGGCAAACACAGCTTCAAGGTACGCGCGATCAAAGGCGACCTGATCGACCAGACCCCGGCCAGCTACAGCTGGACCGTCAAGAAGGCGAAGAAACCTCGATCCTGACCCGTCCCAGGACGGACCCGAGGGCCTCCCTCAGCCGCGCTCCCGCGGCCGCGGAGGAAACCGAGACACTCGCTTCGGAGTGCGCGAAGATCCTGAACTCATGGGTGACCAGCCGGTCGGGGCCGTCGCCGTATTTCGGCGGGTAGAGATAAACCTCGTCGATCGCCGCGTCGTCGGTTCCCTGCGAGACGAGCCGGTCCGAAACCCGCTCGTACAGTTCGCGGCGATCCGTGCCGAACGGCAGCAGAAGCGAGTGGCGCACGGTGTACTCGTCCTCGTTCGCCCACCTGCCGATGCCCGGCTCGCACGGGCCCAGATCGTGGGCGTTCCGCGTCCGGCCCCCTTCCACCTGCCTGAAGACCGCGTCGAGCAGTGAATCGACCGCGTCCGCGCCACTGAGGTCGAGAAAACTGAAGTGGCCGTTGTCGACCTCCCTCGCGATCAGCGCGGACCGGAGCCTCGAGAGCTCCGGATGACCGTACTCGAGGTCGGGATCGAAAGAGTCGGTGAACCACCGGAGACGCGCCATCGCATAGGGGTAATCGTTGAAGGGTGAATTCTTGAACGTATGGGCGATACCGGTGTATGAAAACGGTGGAACGTCGCCACCGGTCAGATCCCGGTTGAGCGTGGTTTCCATAACTCGATCCTATTCGCGCCGCCGCCGGAGATCAACCGCTGATCGCTCAGCCCGGATCCGCCTTTCGGCGCCCTGCCCGGGCGGTCTCGATCCGGGTACCGACCCACGCGGCGATCCGCCGGGCGGGTTCCGGCGCGCCCTCGATCCGCCGCCGGTCATACCCGAGGGTGACGCCCTCCCGATCGATCGCCCGGAAGTACGGACCGGACTCGATGAACTGCAGGAACCTGGTGTCGCCTCTCGTATCTCCGGCCGTGAACTCGGGCAGATCTCTGACGTCCTCGGCCTCCATCACTCCGAGAGCGCTCAGGGTGACCTCGCTCTGCTCGAGCAGGAAATCGCGGCCTCCCTCCAGGGCGAGCTCGCTGGACCAGACCGACAGGACCACCAGGGGAACCAGAGCGAGCGGCAGAAGGCGCGGAAGGCGAAATCCCTCCAACAGCGAGAGGACGAAAGCGACCAGCAGAACCGCACCCGGATACTGATACCGGCTCGATTCGGGCTCCCGTCCCTCGGCGATGGCGATCAGCAGCCAGAAAATCAGCAGGACCGCACCGACCTCGAGACTCTTCCTGGTGATCGGGACCCGGGTGATCGCCAGCCGGACCGCCAGCGCGATCAGAAAGAGAACCGCCAGCACGAGACCCGGGGACTGGTCGGTGGAAAGCCAGAAATACGGGCGGCGATCGGGCGAGAGTCCCGCAAGGGAATTGAGGGCGGTGGAAAGCAGCGCGAAGAGGCTGTCGCCGACCTCCCCGACCCGGTCGATCGAGACCAGAGCCATCCCCTCACCGCCATAGACGAGCGTCCACAGAACCAGCAGCGACACCGGCGCGAGCACGATCGGCGCCCGGCGAAGGTCGCGGCCGACCGCCACGTTGACCGCCGCCCCGGCGGCGAAGGCGAGCCCCAGCCCACCCGCGGCGATCGAGATGCCGAGCAGGACCGTCGCGGCGATGTCACCCCGCCGGTCGCCTCTCTCCAGCGCGAGCAGCATGCCCAGGCCGGCCGCGAGGCACGCCGTGAAGTTGATCGAAAGCGGAAGCAGCAGCGCCTCCCAGGCACTTCCGAGGCAGAGCAACGGCACGGTGCAGACGAGTGCCATCCACGGGCCCACCCGGCGCCGGGCGTAGATGAACAGAAGGACCGAGCAGAGCGAGATCATCAGGACTGCCGCGATCCGAAACGGCAGCTGAGAACCCATCCCGAAAATGCCGAGCAGCAGCTTGTAGGCCGCCACGGGCAGGACGAACACCTGGCCGTTGTGCGGGCTGAGGAACACGTCCGCGGAGATGCCCTGCCGGTCCAGAACCAGCTGCCATTCATCGAAGAAGAAGGTGAGACCGGAGCCCGCCGCGATCAGGCCGGCGACCGCCGCGGCAAGACAGATGCCGAAGATGATCTCGGGCGACCGCCTGGCCAGCCGGCTTGCGGTCGTGCTCATCCCGGGCAGTATCTCAGCGGCGATGATCACCGTTCGGGGTGACATAGTGGGGCCAGCCGTGTCGCCGACCAAGACCCATCAACTGACCACGCCGAAGGCCCGGGCACGGGCCCTGGTGGATCAACGGGTCGCCTCGCTCCGGTTCGCCTGGCTGCGCATCATCCAGGTCTGTCTGGCGGCCGGTGCCGCCTGGTTCATAGCCACCCAGATCTTCCATCACGAGCAGCCGTTCTTCGCGCCGATCTCGGTGGTCCTCATCCTCGGTCTGGCGATCGAGCGCCGTGGCAAGCGGGCCTTCGAGGTGGCCCTGGGTGTCGCGCTGGGTGTCGGTATCGCCGACCTGATCGTGCTCGGGGTCGGGACCGGCACCTGGCAGCTGATGCTGGTCATCGCCCTCGCCATGTCGGCCGCGGTGCTTTCCGGAGGCGCCGTGCTGCTGGTGAACCAGGCGGCGGTATCGGCGGTGCTGATCGCCACGCTCCCGGTCCCGGATTTCGCGATGTCACTCGACCGCTTCGTCGATGCCCTGATCGGCGGCAGCATCGCGCTCACCGCCAACGCGATCACCCCGGTCGATCCGGTGCGGCTCGTGCGAAGACACCTGAAGCCGCTGCTGTCACGGCTGTCGGGGACGCTGGTGGATATCGCCGACGCGCTCGAGGACGGCAGCCACGAGGAGATCAGCGCGGCGCTCGACCGGGCCCGCTCGCTCGATCCGGCCGTACGCGAGATGAAGATCGCGGTCGAGGCCGGCCAGGAGACCCTTTCGCTGGCGCCGTCGAAGCGAAGACACCGGGGACGGGTCGGCCAGCTCGCCGATGCCGCCGAGCCGATCGACCTGATGATCCGCAACACCAGGGTGCTGGCCCGGGCGTCGGCCCGCGCGATCGATCTGAAGGAGCACGTGCCCGAACTCGTGACCGAGGCGATCCGGGATCTGGCGACCTCGGTCAGGTCACTGGATCAGCATCTGGGCGGCTCACCCCGCCGTTCGGCGACCAAGGAGTCGGCGCTGCGGGCCGCGGCCCGGGCGAGCGCGGCCCTGGAGGACACCTCGAACATGTCGGTCAGCGTGATCGTCGGCCAGGTCCGCTCGACCGCCACCGATCTCCTGCTCAGTCTGGGCATGAGCAACGAAGAGGCGCTCGAAGAGGTTCGCGGCGCCCGCGAGCGGCTCGACATCTGAGAATCAGGTCCGGCGGCTCCAGCGCTCGCCCGAAGCGGCCCGTTCGAGCCCGACCCAGGCGAACTCCATGATCATCGCCAGTACCTGCTCGCGCGGCACTTCCCGGTGTTCGTCCCACCAATCGGCCATAGCCGTGATCGCGCCGAGCAGCTGGCGCGAGGTCGCCTCCACCACCGAATCGAATTCGACGCCCTCCGGCAGGACCGAGGCCGGCATCTCCTCGGCCATGAGACCGCCGACCATCGCGGCCACCTCGTCGAACAGCCGCTCGAACAGATCGGAGGCGCCGGCGTTCGCGCGATGGCGGATCAGCATCCGCCAGGCGTCCCGGCGTTCCTCGACGAATTCCAGGAAGCCGGTGAGACCGGCGAGCAGACGGGCTTCGCCCGGCTCGGCGGCCATCGCGGCGCCACCGACCCGTTCCAGGAGCTCATGGACATAGGTCTCCAGCAGCGCCTCATAGAGCTCACGCTTGGAATCGAAATGCTCGTAGATCAGAGCTTTGGAGATGCCGGCGCGCGAGGCGACATCGTCGAGTGAGGTCTCGTGAAATCCGGATCCCGCGAATGCGTCGAGGGCGGCGTTCAGGATCACCTCGCGCCGCGCCGCCGCCGACAGGCGCCGCCGCGGGGCGGGAGCAACCGGCGGCTGCCGGCTCACGATCGAATCTCCATGGCCGGATCCTACTAACTGACTCATGAGTCAGTTATACTCGCGGCAATCCGGGCCACAGGCCGGAGTCCAGAAATCGAGGAGAGCCAGATGTCAGTCGCAGCAGCGGAACCGAGGGGAAACAGCGCCGGCACGATCACCTACGCCGATCTCTACCGCCGCTGGGAAGAGAACAACTGGAGCGCGATGGCACTCGATTTCTCGGGGGACCGGGCCGGATGGGACTCGCTTTCCGACCTGCAGCGCAAATCGGCGCTCTGGATGTATTCGATGTTCTTCTACGGAGAGGATTCGGTCGCCGACAACCTCTCCCCCTACATCGATGCCGCCCCCTCCGAGGAGCAGGCCTATTTCCTGACCACGCAGCAGGTGGACGAGGCCCGGCACGCGGTGCTCTTCCACCGTTTCTTCAAGGAGGTGCTGGGCGCCGGGGACAGTGTCGCCGAGACCCTCGAGAGCACCCTGCCCCAGCTCGGCTGGGGCTACACCAACGTCTTCGAACGCCTCGACCGCATGGCGGACGAACTGCGGGCCGATCGCTCCCTGCCGAAGTTCGCGCAGGCGATCACGCTCTACCACATGATCGTCGAAGGAACCCTGGCCCAGCCGGGCCAGCACTACATCGAAGACTTCTTCACCAAGGACGGTTCGATGCCGGGATTCAGCGCCGGCATGGCCAACGTCTCGCGGGACGAACAGCGCCACATCGGCTTCGGCGTCAAGACCCTCTCCGAGATCGTGCCGCAGTCGGAGGAATGCAAGGCGGCGATCGTCGAACTCTTCCGGGAGGTCAACAAGTTCTCGCTGGCCGTTTTCTGTCCTCCCGCCTACGACCGTTCCTACACCGAATGCTGGGGCTTCTCGATGGAGGACATCTACAGCTTCGGGCTGCGCCTGGTCAGGCAGCGCTGGAAGACGATCGGCTTCCCGCTGGAGGAGATGCCGGCCGACGTCTGGCCCTTCGACCACGACATGACGGCGGACGAGATCGCCGCCCGCCAGGTCAAGCTGCTGATGGCCGGAGTCACCGGCGAACCGAACGAGCGTCCGGACACGTCACCCGAGATCCAGGAGATCTTCTTCGACATGGTCTCCCGCACCGCCGATCCCCGCGGCGCGACGAACGGAACCTTCACCACGCAGTGGCAGTTCACCGACGCCGAGCCATGGCATCTGGTGGTCGAGAACGGAGCCACCAGGGCGGTTCGAGGCCAGGCGCCCGACCCGGATCTGACTCTGCGCACCGACTGGTCCGAGTGGGTCTCGATCGCGATGAACGATCAGAATCCGCTGAGATCGATCGCCTCCCGCAGGCTGCTCCCGAAGGGTTCGCCCCGTGCCCTCAACACCTTCCGCAAGGTGTTCTCACCGGCCTGAAAAGACCGTTCAAAAAATATTGCGTACTCCACCGCAACCTTTCCGGACCAGGACGGTTTATATGGCTGAGTCCAACTTGCCGGGGAGGGATGCAAGGCAGGACTGAAGTGCAGGGGGGAAATAGACAGTGAGATGCAGGGTCTCACTGTCTTTTCCCGTTGGAAAACGGGCGGCCCCGTGCGTCAGCGAATCAGCGTGAGAGATTCTTGATCTTGCGGGCGGCCTTCATGCGTTCGTTCTTGTCCAGATCGACCTTGCGCAGACGGATCGAGTCCGGAGTGACCTCGACGCATTCGTCCGAGCGCAGGAACTCGACCGCGGACTCAAGTGTCAGCGGCCGGGGCGGTGTGAGACGCACCAGAACATCCGAAGACGAAGCCCGCATGTTGGTCAGCTGCTTTTCCTTGACCGCGTTCACGTCGAGGTCGTTGGCGCGGGCGTGCTCACCGACGATCATTCCCTCGTAGACATCCTCACCGGGCTCGACGAACAGCGTTCCGCGCTCCTGCAGGCCGAACAGCGCGAAGCTGGCGGTCTTGCCCTTGCGGTCGGCGACCAGCGAGCCGGTGGCCCGGGTCGTGATCTCGCCGGCCCACGGGGCCCAGCCCTCGAAGACGTGATGGAGGATGCCGGTGCCACGGGTCTCGGTCAGGAACTCAGTACGGAAGCCGACCAGGCCACGGGCCGGAATGACGTAGTCGAGCCGGTTGCGGGTATCGGACTGGGCGGTCATGTTCTCCATGCGTCCCTTGCGGGCGGCCAGCAGCTGGGTGACCGAACCGACGAATTCCTCCGGTACGTCGATCACCAGGCGCTCCATCGGCTCGGACATGACGCCGTCGATGTCGCGGGTGATCACCCGGGGCTGCCCGGCGGTCAGTTCGAATCCCTCGCGGCGCATGATCTCCAGAAGGACGACGAGCTGAAGCTCACCTCGTCCCTGGACTTCCCAGGCATCCGGACGATCGGTCGGCAGCACGCGGATCGAGACGTTGCCGAGCAGCTCGGCCTCGAGCCGATTCTGGATCTGCCGGGCGGTGACCTTGTCACCCTCCTTGCCGGCCAGCGGCGAGGTGTTCTGCCCGACGACGATCGAGAGCGACGGCTCGTCGACCTCGATCACCGGCAACGGCCGGGGATCCTCGGGGTCAGCCAGGGTCTCGCCGATCGTGATCTCGGGAATACCCGCGATCGCGATGATCTCCCCCGGACCGACCTCGTCGGCCGGCACACGCTCGAGCGCCTCGGTCACGAACAGCTCCGAGATCGTGGCCGACTCGATCGTTCCGTCGGCGCGGCACCAGGCCACCTTCTGGCCCGACTTCAAAGTTCCGTGATGGACCCGGCAGAGCGCCAGCCGGCCCAGATAGGGCGACGCGTCGAGGTTGGTCACATAGGCCTGGAAGGGATGGTCCTCGTCGTACTCGGGAGCGGGGATGTGCTCAACCATGAGATCCATGAGCGGCTTCAGGTCGGTGCCCTCCTCGCCCTCGGTCATCGAGGCCCAGCCGTCCTTGCCGTTGGTGTAGACGATCGGGAACTCGATCTGGTCGCCCTCGGCACCCAGATCCATGAAGAGCTCGTAGACCTCGTCGACGACCTCGGCGATACGTGCGTCGGGACGGTCCACCTTGTTGACCACCAGGATCACCGGGAGGCCGGCCTCGAGAGCCTTGCCGAGCACGAAACGGGTCTGGGGCAACGGGCCCTCGGAGGAATCGACCAGCAGGACGACACCGTCGACCATGGTCAGGCCGCGTTCGACCTCACCGCCGAAATCGGCGTGGCCGGGCGTGTCGATGATGTTCATCTTCACGTCGCCGTAGCGCACCGCCGTGTTCTTGGCGAGGATGGTGATGCCCTTCTCGCGCTCGAGATCCATCGAGTCCATGACCCTGTCGTTGACGTCCTGACCCTTGCGGAAGGCCCCGGACTGCCACAGCATGGCGTCGACCAAAGTCGTCTTGCCGTGGTCCACGTGGGCCACGATCGCAATATTTCTTATGTCTTCCCTGCGCTTCATGAGGACGCGGAATACTAGGGAAGGAACACGCCGGGCCGCATATAGCGGCCCGGAACCAGGCACCCGAGTCGCTTCGCTTCGCTGTGCGACTTGGGTGGCGGCGAACTGTTACGGGCGGGCGGAGAGTACGTCCAACGCCTTAGGCGCTGGAAGAATTGACCGCCCGCCTCCAAGAATTCAGCCGTCGCTGACGGGAGTTCCGTTGGTCTGAGGAGCGCCCTCGGCCGAGGTGGTCGAGGTGTAGACAAACTCTTCCTCAGCACCGAAAACGGTGTCGAGCAGGGTCTTTCTCGCGGTTTCGCTGAAAACCAGCACCAGACCGCCGGTGAGCAGGCCGATCGCCAGAAGATTGCGGATCGGGTGACGCTTCTTCTTCGGCTCACGCAGACGCTCGGAGGCGTCGCGCAGCGCGTCGGTGGCGTTCTTCAGCTCGCGCTTGACCTTGCGGTCGTTGGCCACCGACTCGGCGACCGAGGCACGGCTCGACGAAACCCGGCCATAGGCCTTCCTGCCGGCGAAATACGCGGCGGCGAGACTGTCCCGGAGTTCTTCGTCTTCGATCAGACGACGGACATACTGGTTTTCGCGGGCCGCACTGTAAGCCTGCCCGGCTTTGCTTGTGATGTCTTTTGCCATTTCGTCCTCGCTTGATCTGGTGAACTGTTTTCCGAGGATACCGGTAGAACCGCTACTTGGGTTCCAATGCGATTTCCAGTGCCTCGCCTACTTTGCCCGCGTACCTGAATTCGATATCGGCGCGCTCATGTTCGGGAATCTCTTCGACGTCGCCCTCGTTGCGGCTCGGCAGGATGACCAGCTTGATGCCCGCCCGCTGCGCCGCCAGAGATTTCTCCTTGACCCCGCCGATCGGCAGGACCTGTCCGGTCAGGGTCACCTCGCCGGTCATCGCAACGTCATTTCTGACCGGACGCCGGGTGATCAGAGAAACCAAGGCGACCGTCATCGCGACCCCCGCGGAGGGCCCGTCCTTCGGAACCGCGCCGGCCGGGACGTGAATGTGGATGTCGTGGGTCGCGAACCATTTCTCCTCGACATCGGGAGCGACCTTCTTCGCGTTCGCCCTCACATATGAGAGCGCCGCCTGGGCCGATTCCCGCATCACATCCCCGAGCTGGCCGGTGATCACGAGCTTGCCGGTACCGGGCATGGCCGTCGCCTCGATAAAAAGCACGTCGCCCCCGGTCGGGGTCCAGGCGAGCCCGGTCGAAACCCCGGGAACCTTGGTCCGGCGGCGGCTCTCGGAGAACACCCGGCGGCGCCCGAGATACTCGCGCGCCTTCTTGCCGGAGACCTTAACCCGCTTGCCCTTGCCGTCATTCTCGGCAAATACCCGGGCGACCTTGCGGCAAACCGTGCCGATCTCCCGTTCCAGGTTGCGAACACCGGCCTCACGGGTGTACTCCTCGATGATCGCGGTCAGTGCCGAGTCCGTGAACTCGATCTTGCCGGGTTTCAGGCCGTTCGCCCTGATCTGCCGGGGGACGAGATACCGCTTCGCGATGTGGCGCTTCTCGTCCACCGTGTATCCAGAGAGCTGGATCATCTCCATCCGGTCCCGGAGCGGCCCGGGAATCGTGTCGAGCACGTTGGCGGTGGCGATGAACAGCACGTCGGAAAGATCGAACGGGATGTCCAGATAGTGATCGCGGAAAGTGTCGTTCTGGGCCGGGTCGAGCACCTCCAGCATCGCCGAGGACGGGTCGCCCCGATAGTCGGCGCCCATCTTGTCGATCTCGTCGATCATGAAGACCGGGTTGCTGGAGCCGGTGTCGCGCAGGGCACGGACGATCGTTCCCGGCATCGCCCCGATGTAGGTCCGCCGGTGGCCCCTGATCTCGGCCTCGTCCCGGACACCGCCGACCGAGATGCGCTCGAACTCACGTCCGAGCGCCCTCGCGATCGATTTGCCGAGACTGGTCTTGCCGACACCCGGCGGCCCGACGAAACAGAGGATCGGACCGGGCGAATCCGGATTGAGCTTGCGCACCGCGAGATACTCGAGGATCCGGTCCTTGATCTTCTCCATGTCGTAGTGATCGTCGTCGAGGACCTTGCGGGCATGCTCGATATCGAGGTTGTCGATGCTGCGCTTGTCCCAGGGAAGATCGACCAGCCACTCGAGATAGGTGCGGATCACACCGTGCTCGGCCGCTGCCGGCGGCAGTTTCTCCAGGCGCGCGAGCTCACGATCGGCGACCTTCTGGGCATGTTCGGGCAGGTTCGCCTCCTCCAGCCGCTCACGCAGCTCGTTGGCTTCCGCCACCTGCTCGTCTTCCTCGCCCAGCTCGGCCTGGATCGCCTTCAGCTGCTCGCGCAGGAAATACTCGCGCTGGCCCTTGTCGATCGAGGACTGGACCTCGGACTGGATCTGTGAGCCGAGCTGGATCACCTCGAGCTCCCGGGCGAGGATCTCCGAAAGCATGCGCAGGCGCTTGGTCACGTCGACCTCTTCCAGCAGCGACTGCTTCTCTTCGGTCGAGATCCGGAGCGCACCCGCGATCAGGTGCGACAGGGCCGAAGGGTCGTCGACGTTGGTGACCGCCATCTGCAGCTCTTCCGGCAGATACGGGATCTGCTCGATGATGTCGGAGAAGGTGCGCTGGACGTTGCGGGTCAGCGCCTCCAGCTCCGCGCTCGGGTCCACCTGGTCGGGCATCTCCGAGATGCGGGCGACCAGATAGGGCTTCTCCGCGATGTAGGGGCCGAGCCGGACCCGCTGGCTGCCCTGGACCAGTACCCGGATCGTTCCGTCGGGCACCTTGAGCATGCGGGTGACCACGCCGACCACGCCGACGTCGTAGAGCTGGTCGGGGCTCGGCGCGTCCTCCTCCGGTTCCTTCGACGCGACCATGACCAGCATGCGGTTGCCGGCGAGCACGTCATCGACCAGCTTGATCGATCGTTCCTGGCCGACACCGAGCGGTGCCAGCGTGTCCGGATAGGCGACCGTGTCGCGCAGCGGCAGCACCGGCATCGCCTCCGGCAGCGATTCGCTCGCTCGGATGGCGGCGTCTTCGTCCCCACTCTCGACGACCTCGAGTACCGGGACCGACTCGCCCTTGACCGATACGTTGCCGGTCTTCGGATCAGCCATCGATCTCCGGCTTTCGGACCGCGCGATCCACCGGAACCCGGCGGGTGACCTCGGCCTCGTCCCGCAGTGGCAGGTCCACCCTGAGGATGCCGTCCTCGTAGTTCGCCTTGGCCCGGTCCGGATCGACGTCGACCTGCAGTTCGACGATGTGGCGGAAGGGGCCGGTCGGGATCTCGACCTGCTGGTAGACCCGGCCCTCGGTTTCCTGGACCGGCCGCTCACCGACGACGGTCAGTTGCCGGCCGCTCACCTCGATGCCGACGGTGGAAAGATCGATTCCGGCGAGATCACATTTGACCACCGCGCGCTGCGGATCGCCGCAGTAGTAGACGTCGACGTTGGGCGCGAAACCGCTGGCCCGCCGGCTGATGTATGTCGTCCTGCCCCAGGTGCCGCTCAGCATCTCGTCCATCTCGCGACGCATCCGGGCGAAGTTCGCAAAAAGATCTCGATCAGACATTGATCCATAGCTTACGGACAGACCGTAACCGGGATTGCGTCTCAGATGTCAATCTGCATTCCCTCGAAAGCGATCTCGGTCGTGCCGCCGAACTTGGATGACGCCTCGGCGAGTGCCCAGGCGGGATCGAGCTCGTCCGATATGTGGGTGACAAGCAGTCGCTTCGCTTCGGCGGCGCTGGCGTGCTCGCCGGCTTCCGCGGGGGTGAGATGCCCCCGGATACCGGTGCGCTCCGGTCGCGGCAGGGTCGCTTCGGCGATCAGCAGGTCGGTGTCAGCGGCGAACTCGACCAGTGCCTCGTTCGGCCGGCAGTCGGCGCCATAGGTGAGCCGGCCGCCGGCGTCCCCGGCCACTTCGATCGCGAAGGTCTGGATGTAGTGGGGAACCTCGCGGAAGGAGACGGCCAGCGGACCGACCCGGATCTCCTCGGAGGCCTCGTACTCGCGCACCTCGAAGGCCTCGTCGATCAGGTTTTCCATGCCGAAGGCGGCGCAGATCGTCCGGAAGCAGTCGCCCGCTCCCGGTGGGCCGTACAGAACCGGGCGCGCCGGATGCTCGGTGCCCGGCCAGCGATCGACCGGCACCGGCTGCTGGCGCGGGGCGTAGATCAGGGCGAACGCGTACGGGATGAGATCCATGAAGTGGTCCGCATGGAGGTGGGAGACGAAGATCGCGTCGACGTCCACGTAGTCGTGATGGCTGCGCAATTTGCCGAAGACGCCATTGCCGCAATCGACCAGGATCACGGAGTCGCCTTCCGCCACCAGGTAGCCGCTGCAAGCGCCTCCTGCGTCTTGCCACGCCGGTGACTTTCCCAACACGGTCAGCTTCATCGTGTCGGAGACTATGCCTAGCGCGGATTCTCCGCTCCGGCACGGGATCTCTGGGTGGCCAGATTCAATCTGGCCGGACGGTTCCGGCTAGCGGCCCTCGGCCGCCCAGCGCGGCGGCCGAAGAAGCAGGACCGGCTGCTTCGGCGGCACCAATCCCTCGGGACGGTCGGCCCTGAAGGTCACGCAGGGTTCGTCCAGATCGAGGGCGCAGAGCATCTTCTTGCGGAAGTAACAGTCCTCGCACTTCGGAGTCTCTGATCTGCGCGCGGCCACACCGGCATCCAAGCAATTCCGGCGACTCGAGATCGGTCGCGAATCCGCAAATCGCAGCTTTCTTTTTCACATCTGTGCAACAACCCCGCAAATTGGGACATCGGAAAAATCGCCTCGGGGGGAGACCTTTCCGCGGGGGAGAATTAAGCGGCGCCGGTGACCAGCTCGGCGTCCCCGGCGACCGTTTCCCACCATGCCAGCCACTGCTCGGCGAGCGCGGCGAACTCCGAATCGGACAGGCCGAAGGTGGTCAGCGTGAAATTGGTATCCCCACTCTCGTCCGCGTCCAGGGGCGGGACCGTGTTGAGCGCTCCGAGTCCGGGACCGAAGTCCGGGGTGGCGATAACTCGCGTGTGATCGTCGGTGAACCAGACATCGCCGGGCAGGCGCTGTCCGACTGCGGCCGCGACCGAGGCGGCGTTGCCGGTCCCCCTCAGGAAGATGGTGCGGCGAGTCTCGCCATCATGTTCCTCGACGTACCGCTTGAGCTGATGGAAGAAGGCGATCCACCCGGCCTTCATGCCGTCGAACTCCCCATCTTCGGGTTCATCACCGGACTGCACGGCCCGGATCACCGAGTTGGCACCGGATTGAGCCACCTCCGTGTACTGACCCATCTCCTCCGACGCCATGCGCATCCGCTCACCATCGATTACCGGATGATCGACGAAGATGAATTGGATCTCGTCGGCGAGAGTCTCAGCATCCCATCCGAACCACTGGGCCACCTCCTGTGGGTCCGTGACGGCACGCCAGAGCCGATCGGGCTCCACACGGATTTCAACTTCGACATCGAAAGGTTTGGGCATGGAACGAGCCTAACCCGGCCATCAAGCGCTGACCAGTCAGGCATCCGGCCGAAACGCCGCGGGCGCCGGTGGTCACGAGCCGCGGTTGGGAGCGGTGGTCTCGTTCGGACGCTGGTGGTCACGAGTGATGCGGACGGGGCGAAGAAAGATCTTCCGCCTCTCGTCTTGCTGACAGGGGTGGTTCATTACGACTTTTCGCCCCGTCCGCATCACTCGTTGCCGGCAGTAGGTGAAGGATCAGCCCGGTCGAGGTGCCGGGGGTGGGATCGGCCTGGTCGGGTGCCGGGAGTGGGAACGACTGCGTCTCGGGGTCTGTTTCACAGTTGAGCCACCAGATATTCCCGGCGTTTCGTCCCAGGGACGCAACCCTTCTCCCACCCAAGAGGCGTTCTGGGTCGAATAGCCCACCAAATAACCATCAGATTCGACCCAGAACGATCAGGGCAACGGGCGTGAGGGGTTCTGGGGGCGTTTTGAGTGCTCACAGCACCCAAAACGCCCCCAGAACCAGAGAACCCCACGCGCGTAGCGCGGAGCGAAGCGACCCAGCACCCGAGACACCGCCTTAAGCGCCCGAACCGAACCGGCGCCCCGGGCCACACACGCCGGGGTGGAGACGATCAGCACGCATATCGCGTGCTGATCGTCTCCACCCCAACCACCGGCCAGCCGAGACGCCACTAGCCAACCACCGTCAGCCTCTCGCGACCAGACCCCCGGCCACTGCCCAACCCCAGCGTCCGAGACTCCCCCGAGCCTCGAGACACTCCACCCGAGCCCCCGAGACTCGGCCGTTCATTCCACCCAAGAGTGGTGCACGGGGCGCTCCTAGGCTCGCCTGGCGAGGACTAGAGCGATCCGGCGAAGCGACTTGTCCTACGACAACGAGCGAGCCCGGTGAGCGTCTGACGAAGCCAGGCGTGCATAGGAGCGCCCCGGGCACCGCTCGCCCACCGTCCCACCAAAAGAAAAGGGCCGCCCCACCGGGGCGGCCCTTTTCGACACTTCAGCCGAAACTAAGGCAGCAGCCCTAGTACCGGTAGTGGTCTGACTTGTATGGCCCCTCGACCGGAACGCCGATGTAGTCGGCCTGCTCCTTGGTGAGTTCGGTCAGTTGGACGCCGAGGGCGTCGAGGTGGAGCCTTGCGACCTTTTCGTCGAGGTGCTTCGGCAGGACGAACACGCCGATTTCGTACTCGTCGGCCTTGGCGTAGAGCTCGATCTGGGCCATCACCTGGTTGGTGAAGGAGTTCGACATCACGAAGCTCGGGTGGCCGGTCGCGTTGCCGAGGTTGAGCAGACGTCCTTCGGAGAGCACGATGATCGAGTGACCGTCCGTGAACTGGAACTCATGGACCTGCGGCTTGATCTCGATCTTCTTGATGCCGTCGATGCTCTCGAGGCCGGCGATGTCGATCTCGTTGTCGAAGTGCCCGATGTTGCCGACGATCGCCTGGTGCTTCATGCGGCTCATCTGGTCGGCGGTGATGATGTCCTTGTTGCCGGTGGTGGTGATGAAGATGTCACCGTCGCCGATCACGTTCTCGAGGGTGTTGACCTCATAGCCCTGCATCGATGCCTGAAGGGCGCAGATCGGATCGATCTCGGTGACGACCACGCGGGCTCCCTGGGCACGCAGCGATTCGGCGCTGCCCTTGCCGACATCACCGAAGCCGCAGACGACGGCCATCTTGCCGGCGATCATCACGTCGGTCGCGCGGTTGATGCCGTCGACCAGTGAGTGACGGCAGCCGTAGAGGTTGTCGAACTTGGACTTGGTGACCGAGTCGTTGACGTTGATCGCGGCGAAGAGCAGCTCGCCCTTCTCCTTCATCTCGTAGAGACGCATGACACCGGTGGTGGTTTCCTCGGTGACTCCCATGACGCCCTTGGCGATGTCGCCCCACTTGGTCGGCTCGGCGGCGACCGAATCGGTCAGCAGCTGCAGCACGACACGGAACTCTTCCGAGTCGGCGGTCGAGGGGTCGGGCACGTTGCCGGTCTTCTCGAACTCGGCGCCCTTGTGGAGCAGCAGGGTGGCGTCGCCACCGTCGTCGAGCAGCATGTTCGGTCCGACCGATCCGTCGGCTCCGGTGGTCGGCCAGGTCAGTGCCCGGTCCGTGCACCACCAGTACTCCTCCAGCGTCTCACCCTTCCAGGCGAAGACGGGCACGCCCTGCGGGTTGTCCGGGGTGCCGTCGGGGCCGACGGCGATCGCGGCGGCGGCATGATCCTGGGTCGAGAAGATGTTGCAGCTCGCCCAGCGCACGTCGGCGCCGAGCTCGACCAGCGTCTCGATCAGCACGGCGGTCTGGACGGTCATGTGGAGCGAGCCGGTGATGCGGGCGCCCGCGAGCGGCTTCGAGTCCGCGAATTCGCGGCGGGTCGACATCAGGCCGGGCATCTCGTGCTCGGCGAGACGGATCTCGTTTCGGCCGTATTCGGCCAGGCTGAGGTCGGCTACCTTGAAGTCATTTTCGGTGAGCGTTGCGGAAGTACTCATACGCAGGTCTGGTTCTCCTAAGTTCGGGGGACGATCACGCTACCATTCGTGAACACTGATGGGAACAACGGAACGCACATCGAAACTCTCCGCATCGCCTGATCTGTTCGAGAGTTCCTTCCTGAATTTCTTCTCCCGGGTCCATCCGGCGGTGCCGGCGGTGATCTTCATTCCGATCATCGCGGTCATGTACTGGCTCGCGATCGATCAGGGATCCGGTGTTCTCGCGGTGATCGGCCTGACGGTGGCGGGCCTCGTGATCTGGACTCTTTCCGAGTACTGGCTGCATCGCCTCCTGTTCCATTGGCACCCGAAGTTCAAGGGCGGCGACCAGCTCAACTTCATCATCCACGGGGTGCATCACGATCATCCGAACGACCGGATGCGCCTGGTGATGCCGCCGGCCGTCGGTCTGCCGCTCGCCGCGATCTTCCTCGGTGCTTTCGTCCTGGTTTTCGGGACTCCGTCGGGCTACGCGGCGTTCGCCGGTTTCCTGATCGGCTACCTGATCTACGACTACACGCACTACTACGTCCACCATTTCGTGCCGAAATCGAAGATCGGCAAGAAGGTGCGTGAGCATCACATGCGCCATCACTTCCAGGACCATCGCTACGGCTACGGGGTTTCGAGCCCGTTCTGGGATTATATCTTCAGGACCGTACCTCGCTCCCGCAAGAGCGAACGCGCCGCCGGCGACGGCAACTGAGCACCCTTCCGCATCGACCGGACGGCCTCACATTCGTTGTGTGAGAAGCCGCAACTAAGCCCTTTACGACGGGTTTACGCGTATGTAGCATCTTTTGTCGCAGGTGGTCGATAACTTCGGTCCAGTGCCAGACCTTCGGGTCTCGCCGACCGGCCGCGGGGGCAGCCTCTTCTGAGAGCGGCCGACCGTGTCAGCCGAGCAGTCACTCAGTTGCGTTATCGGGAAATGGCCGGAACACCACATCCGGCGTGAAGGACTCCGTGGGAAGGGTCCGCAATGGGTCGCCGATGGTGACCTGAAACATATTTATCTCGAGGACACAACTGAGAATGAACGCCCGTTACCGCAATGCGGCAGCCGCCGCCCTGAGTCTCACAGTCGGTCTTTTCGCTTTCTTCGGTCTTGTCGGCCCGGCTTCCGCGACCAGTCCGGCCACCGAGTGTCTGGCCAACCCGCTGGGTGCCGCCACCGGATACACGGAGTTCATCCAGACCAACGGTTCTCGCGGTTCCGAGTCCGAGGGTGCGATCGCGTACGGCGGCAACCTCTCCGCCTCGGGCATGACCGTCGGTTCGCATCTGTCGGTCGCCAAGACCTTCCCGTCGCTGGTGGTCAACGGCAGTTCGAACTCGTTCAACCTGCAGAAGGGCAGTGCCTGGACCCCGGGTCTCACCGGCTACATCAACTACAACGGCGGTGGCTCCCAGCTCGGATCGGCCCCGATCGATTTCACGTCCGCTTTCGCCGATCTCACAGCCAAGTCGACCGCCTGGTCGGGCACGACGGCCAACGGCACCGCTTCGGTTATCAACACCAACGGGACCAACCCGGCCGGCATTTCGCTGGGCGGCAACGCGCTCTACCTGAAGGGCACCGACGCGACCCGCAACGTCTTCTCGGTGACTCCCGCCCAGCTCAGCGGCAACGTCGCCGTCCTGATCGAGGTCCCGTCCGGTTCGACCACCCTGATCAACGTGTCCGGATCCAGCGCCCAGGTGGACGGCAACATGTACTTCAAGGTCGGAGGTTCCTGGACCCAGGCACAGGACAGCGCCACCGCGGCCTTCAACAAGAAGACCCTCTGGAACTTCTCGAGCGCGAACAGCGTCGGTCTGAACACGGGTTCGGCCTTCGCCGGAACGATCCTGGCTCCCAAGGCGGCCGTCGACGCGTTCAACGTCGGCCACAACATCGGCCAGGTGATCGCCAAGAGCTTCACTTCGAATCGTGAGACCCATCACGCCACTTTCGACGGCTGCCTGCCGCCGACCGAGCCGCCGGTGGGACCCACCGGGCCGACCGGACCGACGTCTCCCACGGGACCAACCGGACCGACGAGCCCGACCGGCCCCACCGGCCCTACCTCCCCGACCGGGCCCACCGGACCGACCAGCCCGACGGGACCCACGGGACCGACCACTCCGGGCAAGCCCAAGCTGAAGATCACCAAGATCGCCGACAACCCCGTGGTCCGCGACGGTGACCAGGTCGTGTTCACGCTCTCGGTCAAGAACGAGGGCGATGCCGCCTCCGAGAACACGGTGATCTCCGACCTGGTCCCGGTCGGCCTCACGGTCAACTCGGCCGACAGTCCCTGCACGGTCGCCGGCCAGCAGGTCGAGTGTGTGATCGGGACTCTCGCCGCCGGGCAGACCAAGACCTTCCAGGTCCACACCACGGCCAAGATCCTCACGGTCGACACCGCCAATGATCAGCTCACGATCGGCAAGGTCGAGCGGCACATCTCGATCCAGGCCGGACAGACCCAGACCGCGCAGATCACCTGCGACGCGAACGGCATCATGTCCGACGGCTCGGTCCGGGTCGACTCGGTCGATCAGGGCACGGGTGACCTGAACAGTGTCGAGGTCCACAAGGTCGCCTCCACCTCGAAGAGCACCTACGAGGCCGTGATCACCAATCACTCGAGCGGGCAGGCCCAGGTCAAGCTGTTCGGTGTCTGCCTGCCGGACAAGACCACCGGCGGCCATGAACTGCTGGTCACCCCGCCGGTCAGCCAGACGGTGACGCTCAACCAGGGCGTTCACACGGTCAACCTGACCTGTGGTGCCGGCTACACCCCGATCGCTCCCGGGGTCGAGGTCACGGGCGGCCGCGCCTGGATCATCGCCAGCGCCCCGAACGGTGCGAACGGCCGCAAGGTCACCCTCAAGGTCGATCAGAACGGCACCACCGCGACCCTCAGCATCCGCTGCCTCTCCAACCGGACCGGCGCGGTCAATGGCGGCACGAGCGAGCTGCAGTTCACTCCGATCACCAAGACCATCCAGGTCGGTGCCGGACAGACCGTCACCGAACAACTGACCTGTGGCGAGAATGCCAAGGGCATCGTCGCGGGGTGGGAATACGACGACGAGCTGATCCCGCTCGGCAACGATCCGCAGCCGAAGACCAGGGTCTTCAAGATCTGGAACCCGACCTGGCATCCGCTGAACGCGACTCTCTACCTGCTCTGTCTGGAAGTCCGGACCGGCACGGCCGGCGGCAGCGGCGAGTACGTCAACACGGCGACCGTGAGCAGCAGCTCGACCCAGGGTCCGGGAGCACAGCTCTCCGACGATGCCTCGGTCACGGTCGAGCCGGACACGGACACTCCGGACACGCCCGTCACTCCCGGCCCGGAAGCCTCAAACTCTCCGAGTCCCCTCAGCGCCTCGCTGAGCGGGCGCAGCCTGAAGGTCAAGCTGAGCTCCGCCGGAGCCGGCAAGGCCATCGCGACCTCGCCGAAGACCTTCCGTCTCGGCAAGCGTGTCTTCCGCAACGGCAGCCTGCTGGGCAAGGGGAGCACCACAGCCACTTCGAGCTCGATCAAGGTCAAGCTCACCAAATCCGCGGCCCGGGCCATCAAGACCGGAAAGGTCAAGAAGGTCAAGCTGACGGTCACGTCCAACAGTGGTGAGAAGAAGTCGAAGTTCCTGCGCGTCAAGCGCGGATAGCCTCAGGGGGCGCTTCGACCTCGGGCCCCGGTCCGCGCAAGCGGCCGGGGCTTTCTTCTTGCATGGGCGGGGGTTAACCCCACCCCCGACTCTCGGGTTCCGAGCCTCGATTATGGGCTCCGCACCAATGAAACCGGCGCGCTTCGCTGCTTGGATCGTCGCATGTCGAATTCAACGTCGAAACCAGTCCGATCCAAGCCGAATTTCGGCGACGGTGGTCGCCTTTCCCGCCTGACCCGAAGGTCGGCCACCGCTTCCGCCAGACGTCCGAAGACCGTGATCGCCCTGTGGCTGATCCTGGTCTTCGGGCTCTTCGCCGCCGGCATGTCCACCGGCACGAAGATGCTCACCGGAAACGACCAGAACATCGGTGAGTCGAAGGCCGCCAACGCGCAGCTCGCCGACGCCGGTCTCGGCGATCCCGCCGTGGAGAACATGATGGTCTCCACCGACGATCCCGCCGCGACCCGCGCCGCCACCGATGACCTGATCGCCCAGCTGCGCAAGGAGCCGGACGTGAAAGAGATCGGGGATCCGTTCGAAGCCCGGGGTGCCCTGGCCGACGGCGGCCGCAAGGCGCTCGTCCAGGCGACCCTGCGCGGCGATCCGGAGGACGCGGTCGACCATGTCGACGGAGTCATCGCCGCGGTCGATGCGACCAAGGCCGACAACCCGGGTGCGACGATCAACTCGATCGGCCCCGGAACGCTGGACAAGGAGTTCGAGAAGATCGTCGAGGAGGATCTCCGCAACGCGGAGATGATCTCGCTGCCGATCACCCTGCTGATCCTGCTGGTCGCCTTCGGCGCCCTGGTCGCGGCCTCGGTGCCGCTGATGCTGGGCGTCACCTCGGTGATCGCCGCGATCGGCGGCCTCGCCCTGATCTCCCAGGTGTTCCCTGCCGGTGACGCCAGCGCCTCCCTGGTCGTGCTGCTCGGGCTCGCGGTCGGTGTCGACTACTCGCTCTTCTACATCCGGCGTGAACGTGAGGAACGCCAGGCCGGACGCGGCGAGGAGGCCGCCCTGTTCGCGACCTCGGCCACGGTCGGCCGCGCGATCGTGATCTCCGGCATCACCGTGATCATCGGTCTCGCCGGCCTCGCCGCAACGGGCCTGCCGATGTTCATGTCGATGGCACTCTCGACCATGCTGGTCGTGCTGATCGCGATGATCGGCTCGCTGACCGTGCTGCCCGCGACCCTCGCCCTGCTGGGCGACCGGGTCAACAAGGGCCGCATTCCCGGCCTGGACCGGCTCAAGCGCCGCCGCGCGGCCCGCCGGGCGCGCACCAGCGGCCTGTCCCTGGTGCCCGACAGTCAGATGGGTTTCTGGGATCGCCTGGCCCGCATGGTCACCCGGCGCCCGCTGCTGGCGATGGTCAGTGCGGCCTGCGTGCTCGGAGCGATCGCGGTTCCCGCGCTCGGCCTGAACAGCGGTGAGTCCGAGTACGGCCTGCCGAAGGATTCCGAGGTGATGGTCGCGCTCACCCAGATCGAGAACAACTTCCCCGGTGCTCCGGCCACCACCGATCTGGTCGTGACCGGTGATTCGCTCGACTCGTCCGCATCGCAATCCGCCCTCGACGAGATCGGGAGCAGTGCGATGAAGGTCACCGGCGGAAAGGGGTCCCCCGAGGTTCGTGTCTCCGACGACGGGGGCACGGCCCTGATCAGGGTTCCCACTCCCGACGCAAGGCCGCAGGAGAGCAAGCGGATCGTTCACGACCTGCGGGACGAACTGCCCTCGACCGCCGGACGGCTTTTGCCGGGATCGGAGCTGAAGGTCACCGGCGAAACCGCCGAGTCGACTGATTTCGGGGATCGGCTCGACACAGTCACCCCGATCGTGGTCGGCGTGATCCTGGTCCTGGCCCTGATCCTGCTGATCGCGACGTTCCGCTCGGTTCCGCTGGCCTTCGCTGTGGTCGGGCTCAACCTGCTCTCGATGGCCGCCACCTATGGCGTGCTGGTCGCGGTATTCCAGAACACCTGGGCCGAGGGCCTGCTCGATTTCACCTCGAACGGCGCGATCGCGTCCTGGGTGCCGTTGAACGCTTTCGTGATCCTGTTCGGTCTCTCGATGGACTACACGATCCTGGTCCTGGAGCGAATCCGTGAGTCGCGGCGCGCCGGGCGTTCGCCGCGGGCCGCCGCTCGCGAGGGCGTCGCCGCGACCGCGGGAACGGTGACCAGTGCCGCGGCCGTGATGGTCGCCGTGTTTGCGATCTTCCCGACCCTGCCGATGCTCGAGATGAAGATGCTCGGTGTGGCACTCGCGGTCGGGATCTTGATCGACGCGACGATCGTGCGGGGCATAGCATTGCCCGCAATGGTCGCCCTGCTCGGAGAACGCGGAGTCAAGGGGCCTGCCCGTTCCCGGCGCCGGCGTCCCCGGATCGCTCCGGCTCCCCAGCCGGAACCGCGTGGCGGCGCGGTCGCCGCCTGGAGCGACGATGCTCGCTAGGAAGCACTACAACCCGGACTCGGTGCTCGCGGCGCACACCGCCGTCTCGGCCGCGCTCGGCTTCCTGGTCACCCTCATCTGGGGGTTGACCGGGGCCGGGTATTTCTGGCCCGTGTGGGTCTGGTTCGGGCTGGCGATCCCCCTCGCGATCGATTTCAGCTGGTGGTACTCCCGCCAGTTCGAGGGGCGGCGTGAGTGGCTCGCCCTTCACATGTCGCTCACCGCGGTCGCCTCGGCCGCCCTGATCATGATCTGGGCGCTGAGCGGCGGCGGTGCCTTCTGGCCGGGCATTCCGGTCATCTGCCTGCTCGGGCTGGTGGTCTGCCATCTGTTCATCAGCGAGAACTGGGACCGTCTTTTCAAGAGCGGCCGGGAGAAGGTGCTCACCGAGCGGGTCGATCAGCTGACCCGCACCCGGCAGGGCACCCTCGAGGCCCAGGCGGCCCAGCTCCGCCAGGTGGAACGGGATCTCCACGACGGTGCCCAGTCCCGCCTGGTCGCGCTCAGCATGCAGCTGGCCCGGGCCGAGGCGAAGCTGGACGACCAGCCCGAAGCGGCCAAGCTGGTCCGGCAGGCCCGGGCCGAGGCGGGCGAAGCGATCGCCGAGCTGCGTGATCTGGCTCGCGGCATCGCTCCCCCGGTGCTGGCCGATCGCGGCCTCGCCGAGGCGGCACGGTCCCTCGGCACCCGCAATCCGGGCGGGGTCACGATCGAGTCCACGCTCGAACGCCGGCCCCCGCCGATCATCGAGACGGGCGCATATTTCGTGATCGCCGAGTCGCTGACGAACGCGGCCAAGCACGCTCCGGGCGTCCCCGTGACCGTGAGCCTGGCCGAGGGTGACGGTCAGCTGAACATCGTGATCAAGGACGAAGGACCGGGCGGCGCCGACCCCAAGGGCAACGGCCTCACCGGTCTGCTCCACCGGGTCGAGGCCCTCGACGGCCGGATGGGCATCAACAGCCCTCCCGGCGAAGGCACTGTGATTAGGGTGGATCTGCCATGCGAGTAGTGATCGTCGAAGACCAGGCCCTCCTGCGCGAGGGAATCATCGCCCTCCTGCGCGAGAACGGCGTCGAGGTGGTCGGCCAGGCCGAGGACGCGCCCGGCCTGCTCCGGCTGATCGCCGGCCACAAGCCGGACCTCGCGATCGTGGACGTGAGGCTTCCCCCGACCTTCACCGACGAGGGCATCAGGGCCGCGATCGAGGCGCGTGAGCGTCATCCCGGCCTGGGCATCCTGATCCTCTCCCAGTACGTCGAACCCGTCTACACCTCGGAGCTGCTGGCCGGAGGCTCCGGCGGGGTCGGATATCTGCTGAAGGAGCGCGTGGCCGACATTCCCGCTTTCCTCGACGCGATCGGCCGGGTCTCCGAAGGCGGCACCGCGCTCGACCGTGAGGTGGTCGCGGAGCTGGTCCGTGGCAGGACCGACGACAACTCGCTCGACGAACTGACCCCGCGAGAGAGCGAGGTGCTTTCGCTCATGGCGGAGGGCAAGACCAACTCGGGCATCGCCGAGGCCCTGGTGGTCACACCCGGCGCGGTCGAGAAACACATCTCGAACATCTTCAGCAAGCTCGATCTCCCGACCACCGGCGCCGACCACCGGCGGGTGCTGGCCGTGCTGCGCTTCTTTCAGTCGGATTCCTAGGCGAGCACCGGTGTGACCGGCTCGTCTCCGTCAAGTACGGCGATCACGTTGGCGGCGACCAGCCTGGCCATCTCGTCGCGGGCGCGCGTCGTGGCCGACCCGATGTGTGGGGTGAGCGCGGTGCGGGGAGCTTCCAGCAGGCGTTTCGGCACCTCGGGCTCGTTCTCGTAGACGTCGAGGCCCGCCGCGCCGATCGTGCCGTTCTCGAGCGCGTCGGCAAGGGCTTCCGAGTCGATCAGGGTCCCCCGTCCCGTGTTGACGATGATCGCGGTGTCCTTCATGCGGGCGAGCGCCGCGGCGTCGATCAGGTGTCTGGTCTCCGGTCGCGTGGGCAGGTGAAGGCTGACCACATCGGACTCGGCGAGGAGTACTTCGAGCTCGACCCGGCGGGCACCGAGCTTGACCTCCGTCACTTCCTTCGGCTCGCGTGACACGTACAGGAACTCGGCATCGAATCCCCGCATGAGCTCGGCGTAGCGTTGCCCGATCCGCCCCATGCCGACCACACCGATGGTCGCTCCGCTGAGTTCGAACCCGAGGAAGTCGGAGGGATCCCAGCCCTTCCATTCACCGGCCCGCATCCGTCTCTCGGCGCCGCCGATGTCGCGGGCGGCCGCCAGGGTGAGCGCTGCCGCCAGTTCCGCCGTGGCGTTGGTGAGCACGTCCGGTGTGTTGGTGACCGTGACCCCGGCGGCACCGCAGGCTTCGAGGTCCACATTGTCGAATCCGACCGCGAAGTTCGCCACTATTCGCAGTCTCTCACCGGCGGCGCGAATCAGCTCTTCGTCGACGGTGACAGTGGGGTCGGCGACGATCGCGTCGGCACCCTCCGCCAGCCGGAGCACGTCATCGCGACTCGAGTCCAATCCACCACTGACGGTGTCGAATCGCTCCTCCAGGAGTTCGTACCCCGCGGGAAGGAGGCGGCGTGCGATTGTGACTCTTTTCCGGTCGCTCAATGAGAAGCTCCTTATTTTTTTACTACACGTTGTATGTAAATCACTAGGATGCCCACAGTTACCTCAGCAACAACAGCGGACCTACACGAAGTGACCCCATATCGAAAGGTAGATGTGCCTGCTAAGACCGACGCAATTCGCAAACTGGTCGAGGAACGACTAGCAGAACTGGACCGGGAAAGAGAAGAACTTCAGGAAGCGCTCGACGAAATGGTCGGCCGGCGCCGAAGCGGCCGAGCCACCGGATCCGGTGATGGATCGGGCAAGACGGCCCGGGAATCGGCACCCCGGCCGGGACGCCGCCGTCGCAAGGGCGGAACCCGAGCCGAGCACGCCGAGAAGGCGGTTGCGGACAACCCCGGCATCAAGGCATCCGAGGTCGCCGAGCAGCTGAAGATCAAGCCGAACTACGTCTACCGCGTGATGGCCGAACTGGTCAAGGAAGGCCGGGTCATCAAGAAGGGCACCGGATACTTCCCGGTCGAAGCAGCGGCCGAGTAGAAAGAGTCACGGCACAAAAAAGCCGCGTTGCCCGAAAGAGTTCACTCGGGCAACGCGGCTTTTTGCGGTTTCGTCTGATCAGATGAGGCCGAGATCCGCCACAGCCTGGCGCTCTTCCGAGAGTTCGGCGGCGCTGGCGGCGATCTTCTCCTTCGAGAACTCGTCGATGTCCAGGCCCTGGACGATCGAGTACTCGCCACCGGAACAGGTGACGGGGAAGCCGGCGATGATGTCGTCCGGCACACCGTAGGAACCGTCCGACGGGATCCCCATCGAGACCCAGTCACCTTCAGGCGTTCCGTTGACCCAGTTGTAGACATGGTCGATCGCGGCGTTGGCGGCCGAAGCGGCGCTCGACGCACCGCGCGCCTCGATGATCGCGGCACCGCGCTTGGCGACGCGCGGGATGTACTCATCCTTGATCCAGACCTCGTCGTCAACCGCGGCCCAGGCGTTCTGGCCATTGACCTCGGCGTGGGTGAGATCGGGGTACTGGGTGGTCGAGTGGTTGCCCCACACGGTCATCTTCTTGACCGAGGAGATCGGCTGGCCGAGCTTGTTCGCGACCTGCGCGATCGCCCGGTTGTGGTCCAGGCGCATCATCGCGGTGAAACGCTCACGCGGCACGTCGGGCGCGGCCGAAGCGGCGATCAGGGCGTTGGTGTTCGCCGGGTTGCCGACCACCAGGATCTTCACGTCATCGGCGGCACCGTCGTTGATCGCCTCGCCCTGCGGCTTGAAGATCCCACCGTTGGCCTCGAGCAGATCGGCCCGCTCCATACCGGGGCCACGCGGACGGGCGCCGACCAGGAGCCCGATGTTGACACCGTCGAAGGCTTCTCTCGGGTCGTCGGTGATGCTGATCTTCTCAAGCAGCGGGAAGGCGCAGTCGTCGAGTTCCATGGCGGTGCCCTCGGCGGCCTTCACGGCGGCCGGGATCTCCAGCAGGCTCAGGTGAACCTTGGTGTCCGGGCCGAGCAGCTGTCCGCTGGCGATCCGGAAAAGCAGGGCGTAGCCGATCTGACCGGCGGCGCCGGTGACTGTGACCTTTACTGGGGTGCTCACATTTTCTCCTTGAGTGGTTGAGGCTCAGGCCTGGGCCATTGCCGTCTGAAGGTTCTCGTCGATCGAGGCCAGGAACTCCTGGGTGGTCTGCCAGGGCTGGTCCGGGCCGATGAGGCGGGCGAGGTCCTTGGTCATCTTGCCGCTCTCGACCGTCTCGATGCAGACGCGCTCGAGGGTCTCGGCGAACTCGGTGACTTCGGGGGTGTCATCCATCCGGCCCCGGGCGGCGAGGCCGCGGGTCCAGGCGAATATCGATGCGATCGGGTTGGTCGAGGTCGGGTTGCCCTTCTGGTGCTCGCGGTAGTGGCGGGTCACCGTGCCGTGGGCGGCCTCGGCTTCGACCGTCTTGCCGTCGGGCGACATCAGGACGGAGGTCATCAGACCGAGTGATCCGAAGCCCTGGGCGACGGTGTCGGACTGGACGTCACCGTCGTAGTTCTTGCAGGCCCAGACGTAGCCGCCCTCCCACTTCAGGGCGGAAGCGACCATGTCGTCGATCAGACGGTGCTCATAGGTGATGCCGGCGGCCTCGAAATCGGCCTTGAACTCGGCGTCGTAGATCTCCTGGAAGAGGTCCTTGAAGCGTCCGTCGTACTTCTTCATGATCGTGTTCTTGGTCGACATGTAGACCGGGTAGTTGCGATCGAGTCCGTAGCGGAGCGAGGCGCGGGCGAAGTCCCGGATCGACTCGTCGTGGTTGTACATGGTCATCGCGATGCCGCTCTCGGGGAACTCGTGGACCACGATCTCGACCGGCTCACCGCCGTCCTTCGGCGTGAAGGTGGTGGTCAGGGTGCCCTCGCCGGGAATCAGCATGTCGGTCGCGCGGTACTGGTCGCCGAAGGCATGACGGCCGATCACGATCGGCTTGGTCCAGCCGGGCACGAGGCGCGGCACGTTGGAGATCACGATCGGCTCGCGGAAGATGACTCCGCCGAGGATGTTGCGGATCGTGCCGTTCGGGGAGCGGTACATCTCCTTCAGGCCGAACTCCTCGACCCGGGCCTCGTCCGGCGTGATCGTCGCGCACTTGACGCCGACGCCGTACTGCTTGATCGCGTTCGCCGAATCGATCGTGATCTGGTCGTTGGTCGCGTCACGGCTCTCGATGCCGAGGTCGTAGTACTTGAGGTCGACATCGAGGTACGGCAGGATCAGCTGATCCTTGATGAACGACCAGATGATCCTGGTCATCTCATCGCCATCCAGTTCGACGATCGGATTCGCGACTTTGATCTTCGGCACGGCGGGTACTTCCCTTCGTATTGGAACTCTCTGAAACTCTTCTTTGGCGTCCGATGCTATAGGCAAGCCGCGCTGCAGGCGCTGTGAGATCATGCGTGTCGATGTCAGCAACTCACGAGGTTTTCAATCAGTCGAGGGCACTGGAGGACGTCAACCTCTTCGCGATCGATCAGCCGCTCCGCGAAGCGCTGAAACGTGAAGGCGGAGGCTGGGCGTCCGATCAGGTCACAGAGTTCGGTGGGATCTGCGGATCGGCCGAGGTCCAGCGATGGGGAACCGAGGCGAACGCCTTCCCCCCGCGCCTGAAGACCCACGACCGATTCGGCCACCGGATCGACGAAGTCGAGTTCCATCCCGCCTGGCATGAGCTGATGCGGCTCGGCATCTCCCATGGCGTGCACTCGCTGCCGTGGCAGGATCCGGGTCCGGGCGCCAACGTCGCCCGCGCCGCGCTTTTCACCCAGCTGTCCCAGGCCGAGGCCGGGGTCGGCTGCCCGATCTCGATGACTTTCTCGGTGATCCCGGCGCTCCGCACCCAGCCCGAGCTGGCGGCCGAATGGGAGCCGCGCTTCCTCTCCCGTGAGTACGACGGCGAACTGCGCCCCGCCGCGGAGAAGCCCGGGGCCCTGGCCGGCATGGCGATGACCGAGAAGCAGGGTGGGTCCGACGTGCGGGCGAACACGACCCGCGCGGTCGCGATCAACGGCGGCGGCCCCGGCGCCGAGTACGAGATCACCGGCCACAAATGGTTCTGCTCGGCCCCGATGTGCGACGCCTTCCTGGTGCTGGCCCAGACCGACGCCGGTGTCTCCTGCTTCCTGATGCCCCGCTTCACGCCGAACGGCGAGCGCAACAGGTTCCACATCCAGCGCCTGAAGGACAAGCTCGGCAACAAGTCGAACGCCTCCTCCGAGGTCGAGTTCCGCGGGGCCTGGGCCCGGCTGGTCGGCGAGGAGGGTCGCGGCGTGCGCACCATCATCGAGATGGTCGGCCACACCCGTCTCGACTGTGCGATCGGTTCGAGCGCCGGCATGCGCGCCGGCGTCGCCCAGGCGACCTTCTACACGAGCAACCGCTCCGCTTTCGGCAAGAAGCTGATCGACCAGCCGCTGATGACCAACGTGCTGGCCGACCTCTGCGTCGAGTCGGAGGCCGCGACCGCCTCGATCATGAGGCTGTCCCGCGCCTATGACGACGCCGCCACCGGTGACGAGCGGGCACAGCTGCTGAAGCGGATCGCCACGCCGGTGCTGAAGTACTTCATCTGCAAACGCGCCCCGTGGCACGCGGTCGAATCGCTCGAGTGCCTCGGCGGCAACGGCTACGTCGAAGAGTCGGGCATGCCGCGGCTCTTCCGCGAAAGCCCGCTGATGTCGATCTGGGAAGGATCCGGCAACGTGCAGGCGCTCGACACCCTGCGGGCCATGGTCAAGAGCCCGACCAGCCTCCAGGCGCTGTTCGACGAGATCGGCGAGGCCTCCGGGGCCGATGTGCGCCTCGATTCCTATGTGGACAAGCTGAAGACCTCGATCGAGACCTCACCCGAGACGCTCGAGGTGAGGGCGCGCCGCGTGGTCGAGGGTCTCGCCCTGGCCTTCCAGGGCTCACTCCTGGTCCGTCACGGCGATCCCGCGGTGGCCGATGCCTTCTGCGCCTCCCGCCTCGGCGGGGACTGGGGCGAAGCGTTCGGCACGCTGCCGGCGGGCCTCGAGTACAGCGCGATCATCGAGCGCAGCACGCCGCGGTTCTAACCGCCGCATCCGGCTGATATTCATCCGGGTCCACCTGTCGTCTACGAAAGGCACCGATGTCGGATCAGGGTTTGAGCAATCACCACCGGAGCACGCTCAAGGAGATCTTCGATCACCAGAACCACAGTGTCGAGTGGCGGAAGATCGAGTCGCTGCTGGAGGCGGTCGGCACGGTCACCAAGGAACACAACGGCCACCTGAAGGTCGAGATCGGTCCCGAGACCGAGGTGTTCCATCTCCACCGCGACAAGGACGCCGATCGCCAGAGCATCGTCGATCTGCGGCGGATGCTCACCGAGGCGGGCTTCAATCCGGACGGGACCGCGGCGGTCGCCGACGAACGCGACCGTGACTACCGTGACAACCGCTGGGGCAAGCCCGAGGACGAGGCCTAGGCTTCGTCCTCCCGGCCGAGTTTCCGGGTCATCGCCTCGGCCAGGTCGACCGACTCGACCACCGTGCCGAAATCGACGTTGGCGGCGATGTCGTTCGGCCAATGGTAGTTGGCCGGCTGCCGGTCCTCGGTGCAGGAACAGATCGAGACGACCGGGTATCCCGCCGCGAGCGGCTCCAGTCCATCGGTGCCGTTACGGATGCGCAGGTTCGGGTAGAGGCTGATTCCGATCTCATCGGCGGTCTCGTCCGCCAGTTTCAACGCTTCGGCCGGATACTCGAACATCTTCAGGAAACCTTCGCCCCGGAGAACGGTGAGGAAGGGGGATCCGACCGATTCGAGGTTGATGAAGAAGGTCGAGTCCTTCGGCAGGTCGGCGAAGTGACGCTCACCGAAGGCTTTCATACCCTCGCTGAAGGATTCCTCGGAGCCGACCGAGAGCAGGATCACCCGCACCCCTTCGGGTGGTTCGTCCCTGAAACGCCGGGCCAGGTCGAGCAGGGCGACGACGGCGCTGCCGTTGTCGTTCGCGCCGGGAACAACGTCGCGCAGGCCGATGTCGATCATCGCCGCGGTCGATCCCGCCGACAGCGCGGCCGCGATCGCGGCCAGGCGGCGGCTGCCGGTGAGCGCGGCGATCGCCGCCAGGATCGGGCCGCCGATCACCGGCGCCATCAGCATCGGACTGGTCTCCAGGCGTCTGAATAGGCCGGTCTTGGCGAGCAGCTCCGGGCCGCCCGGGTGAAAGACGAAGCCGGCATGGGCCGAGTCGTGGTGGGCGACCAGAACCACCGTCCGTTTCGCGTCGGCATCGCCCATCTCGGCCACGACGTTGTACGTCGGCCGCTTCGGCAACAGGCGGCGGAGCGGCCGTGAACGGGGCGGGAAGTCGGTTGCGATGACCGCCGCACCGGCGGTACCGGCGAGCAGGCCCAGGACCCGCTTTCCACGACGGGCGGCCAGCGATCCCAGCAGTCCCGCCGCGGTGCCGATGCCGATCGGCCACCAGTAGGTCCCGTGCGCGGATTCCGTCTCGATCCGCGCCTCCGCGCCGATCTCGTCGAGGGTCTCGACGATCCACTCGGCCGCTTCGAGTTCACCGTCGGACGCCGAGGGCCGGTCGATCACCTCGAGCCGCTCAAGCTTCGACCGCAGCCAGTTCTCACGTGTTTCGGATCCGCTTTCCACGGCCCGGAACCATATCCGCGAAATCCCGGTTCCTGTGTGCCCTGCGCACACGATCGCCCCGCTCTTTACAGAAAATTCGGACTGGTTCCCTACGATGGGGCGACCAATGTTCGGCGGCGGCAGATCTTTCACCCTTTTCACGGTCCGGGGAATCCGGATAACCGTCGATCTGTCCTGGTTCATCGTCCTTTTCATCGTGATCTTCTGGCTGTCGGGCTTCTACGGCGATCTGCTGGACAAGCCGAACTCGGCGACGGAGCCGTATCTGCTCGCCGTGCTCAGCGCGATCGGCTTTTTCGGTTCGATCGTCCTCCACGAGCTGGGTCACGCTTTCGTCGCCCTGCGCAACGGCATCGGCATCTCCCGCATATCGCTCTGGATCTTCGGCGGCGTCGCCCAGATGGACCGCGAATCCGACAGTCCCGGCACCGAGTTCAAGGTCGCGATCGGCGGCCCCGTGGTCACCGCTCTGATCGCGATCGTCCTGATCGCCGTCGGTGTGCTCACCGTCGGCTGGTCCACCTTCCGGGACGCGATCGAGGTCCGCAACACGGCCGAGATGACCGGCGTGATCGCGATGATCGCCTGGCTGGCCGCGATCAACGTGATCGTGCTCGCCTTCAATCTGCTGCCCGCCTTCCCGATGGATGGCGGGCGCATCGTGCGGGCGATCGCCTGGAAGATCACCGGCAAGCGCGGCTCCGCCACCAATTTCGCCGCGGGCCTGGGACGGATCTTCGGCTACATCTTCATCGGCCTCGGTCTCTACTGGGCCTACACCGGCGCCTTCATCAGCGGCGTCTGGCTGGCGCTCATCGGGTATCTGATCACGAGCTCCGCCCGGGCCGCCACCGTCCAGAACAGCGTCACCAGCCGCCTGGAGGGGATCAAGGTCGGGGACGTGATGGACGAGCATCCCGTGGCGATGCCGGGATCGCTCACCGTCGACCGCGCGCTGGAGGAGTACTTCCTGCGCTACCAGTGGTCCTGGTTCCCGGTGGTCGACGAGCAGCAGCACTTCATCGGCATGGCGATCCGTGACCAGATCGAGCGGATCCCCGAGGTCGACCGGGCCACCGAGGTCGTGTCCGGCCATCTTGAAGACGAAAGCCGGGCCTTTCACATCAACCAGGAGGCATTGCTGGAAAGCCTGCTCGGCAATCCCAATCTGCGCAAGTTCGGTGCCCTGATGGTGACCGACCACGGCGGGCGGCTGTCCGGTGTGATCACGGTCGAACAACTCGGAAGGGCGCTTCGCCCTTAGGCGAATCTCTCCCCATCGCAGCCGCGACGCCGGTGGCCGGGATCGTTCTCGATCTCTTTTTCGTCCTGCTGGCGGCGAAACTCGGCGAAGAACTGTTCCGGCGGATCGGGCAGCCGGTGATCGCCGGCGAGATCCTGGCCGGAGTGCTGATCGGACCATCGGTCCTCGGGCTGGTCGATCTCGGAGAGGCGGTTGAGCTCTTCGCCGAGCTGGGCGTGGTCTTCCTGCTCTTCTGGGTCGGCCTGGAGAACCGGATCGGCAAGCTTCACGAGGTCGGTCCGCGGGCCCTGTTCGTGGGGGCCGGCGGGATCATCGTGCCGTTCGTCGCCGGCCTCGGGTTCGGACTGGCGATGGGCTGGGAGTTCACGACCTGCTTCTTCCTCGGTGCCGCGCTCGCCGCGACCAGCACCGCGATCACCTCGGCGACGATGCTGGAGCTCGGCATGATCGATTCGAAACCGGCCCGGATCGTGCTCGGCGCGGCCGTGGTCGACGACGTGCTCGCGCTGATCCTGCTGGCGATCGCGGCCGGCATGGCCGAAGGTCAGATCGACGTGACCTCGATCAGCGTCACGGTCGCCCTCTCGCTCGGATTCGTCGCCTTCTTCGCGCTCGGCGGCACCAGGCTGATGGCCGCCCGGCCGCAGATCCTGAAAGACCCGAAGTTCGCCGACTCGCCGCTGCTGCCGGCGGTCCTGCTCTGCCTCGGGCTGGCGGCGCTGGCCGCACAGGTCGGCCTGGCCGCGATCATCGGGGCGTTCCTGGCCGGGCTGATGGTCGCCGAGACCAAGGAGCATCATCCGGTCGAGGAGGAGATCGCGCCGCTCTACGCTTTCTTCCCGCCCTTCTTCTTCGCCTACATCGGTATGCAGCTCGATCTCGGGGAACTGGCCGACGGCGAGACCCTGCTGATCCTTGCGGCGGTCACGCTCATCGCCGTGGTGGCGAAGCTGATCGGCGCCTACATGGGCACCCGAGGGCTCGACAGCAGGGAATCGAGGATCATCGCGGTCGGCATGGTGCCCCGTGGCGAGGTCGGAATCGTCGCCGCCGGGATCGGTCTCGCGGCGGATGTGATCACCCCGCAGATCTTCGCGGTGGTCGTCGCCATGTCCCTGATCACGACTCTGATCGTTCCGGCCGTGCTGCCTCGGCTGACCCGCGCCGGGGACGACTAGGCGCGTACCGGACCGACCTAAGAAAACTACCCGAATCCCAACTCCCGCGCGAATTCGGACTTGTGCAAATAGGATCGTTCTCTGGCACTAGCTATCGGCACATTCCTCATCGCGCTCGCCTTCATCGCGAGCGAAAAGATCCACCGGACCAAGGTGGCTCTACTCGGTGCGGCGGTCGTGGTGCTGTTCGTCGGCGAGTACAACGAGGAACTCGCCATCGAATCGGTCGAGTTCGCGACTCTCGGGCTGCTGGCCGGGATGATGATCCTGGTCTACATCACCCAGCAGACCGGCATCTACGATTTCGTCGCGGTGAAAGCGGGACAGATCTCGCGCGGCCGGCCTTTCGTGCTGGTCGTGATGATGTCGGCGACGGTCACCATCCTCTCGGGATTCCTCGACAACCTGACGACGATCCTGCTGATCGTGCCGATCACCTTCCTCTTGGCGGACACCCTCGACATCAGTCCGATGCCGCTGATCATGGTCGAGATCATGGCCGCGAACATCGGTGGTGCCGCCACCCTGATCGGCGATCCGCCGAACATCCTGATCGGTGACGCCGCGGACCTCAGCTTCAACGACTTCCTGATCAACAACGCTCCCGGAGTGATCGGCATCCTCTCGGTGATCACGGTGGGCCTCTACTTCGTGTTCCGCAAGAAACTCCAGGTCGACGAGGCGAACCGGAAGTTCGTGATGGAACTCGACGCCAAGGCGTCGATCTCGGACATGGCCGAGCTGAAGCGCACGCTGCCGGTGCTCGGCGGCACGATCGTCCTCTTCTTCCTGCATCAGTACATCCACATCGAACCGGCGACCATCGCCCTGTCGGGGGCCGCGGTCTGCATGCTGGTCACGAGAATCCCGATCGAACAGGTGCTGGAGAAGATCGAGTGGACGACGCTCTTCTTCTTCATCGGCCTGTTCGTGATGGTCGGCGCGCTCGAGGTGACCGGTGCGCTCGAGCATGTCGGGGACGCGATCCAGTCGATGACCGACGGCAACCGCAACGCGGAGTTGGTCAGCATCATCTGGTTTTCCTCGGTGATCGGCGGCATCGTCGACAACATCCCGCTGACCACGGCGATGATCCCGGTGGTCGAGCAGATCAAGGGCGATTCCGGCGACAACGCCTACTGGTGGGCCCTTTCGCTGGGCGCCTGTTTCGGCGGCAACCTGACCATGGTGTCGGCGGCGGCCAACGTCGCCGCGGCCGGTTTGGCCGACCGTGCGGGCCAGCCGATCAGCTTCTTCGGCTTCATGAAGATCGGCCTGCCGGTGACCCTGATCTCAACATTGCTCGCAACGGCGTACATTCTTCTTCGGTACTGAAGAGTTTGAAACCAAAACGCGACAAGTCAGGTTCATCGGGGTGAGGCGTTGGCCGACCACATAGTCAGATCGATCATCCGGGAGGTCAAGCCTCTCGTCACTTCTGATCCGGTCGGTTACGCAGCCCGCAGGGTGATCCAGTCCGGCCTGCCCGCCCTGCCGGTGGTCGACGAGGACGGCAACTACGCCGGCCTGTTCGGGGAGCGTGAGTTCATGACCGCGGTCTTCCCCGGCTATGTCGGCACCCTGATGTCCGCCCGCATGATCCGCCGCTCGCTCGACGAGACGATCGAAAGGCGGATCGGCAGCCAGGAGGAAGCGGTGCGCGGCTACCTGACCACCGACCCGGTCCTGGTCGAGGACGACTACGCCGACACCCAGCTGGCCGAGACCTTCCTCCACCACCGGGTGATGGTCGTGCCGATCGCCACCGAGGGAAGGGTGCATGCGGTGGTGACCAGAAGCGAGTTCTTCCAGGCCCTGTACGACCGCATCGCCGATATAGCCGAAGATTTCGGCGACTAGCCCCCGATCCGCGAAAGGCCTGTGACTGGGGGTGGAGACGATTAGCACGCATATAGCGTGCTAATCGTCTCCACCCCCTGCTCTTCGGCCACTTGCCGTGGGCGTTCGGGTCGGTTACGTTCGTTGTTGCTCCTGAAATTCTGAACCTGGGGGTTCATGTGGATGCAGGCAGAGACATTGGCGGGCTTGGCGCAACCGTGGCCCTGGTCATCTATTTCACTTTTTCCGGCGGCGCCGCGGCCGCGCCGCTCGACGCGCGGCTCGCCCTGGACGTCGTGCCGGGCCCGAGCGGATCGTACGCCGAAGACTTCACCGAGTTCGACGGCAGGCTGCTCTTCGCCGCCGACTCGCCCGAGACCGGGTTGGAGTTGTGGCAGAGCGACGGCAAGACCGCCGGCCTCGTGGCGGACATCAACCCGGGCGCTCCGAGCGGCGCGCCCCGCAGCTTCGAGCGGCTCGGTGCCTATCTCTACTTCCGTGCAGCCACCGCCGCCCAGGGAGGCGAGCTCTGGCGCACGAACGGCTCCACGGTCGAACTCGTCAGCGACATCCGACCAGGACCTGCCAGCTCCAACCCTACGGGCCTGACCACCCTGGGCGGCCACATCTACTTCTCGGCGCAGACGGACGCCGAAGGCACCGAACTCTGGCGGACGGACGGCACCACGACCGAACTGGTCAGCGACATCACGCCCGGGGCGGTCAGCTCCCAGCCGGGCAACATCACGCCGCTCGGCTCCGAGGTGTTCTTCAGCGCGTCCACGCCCGCCACCGGATCCGAACTGTGGTCGTCCGACGGCACCACCACCGCGATGGTCACCAACATCAATCCCGGAGCGGCCTCATCGTTCCCCAACGGATTCACCGAACTCAACGGCGAGCTCTACTTCGCCGCCACCACCGCCGCGTTCGGAACAGAAGTCTGGACCACCGACGGCAGTTCCACGGTCTCGATCGGAAACATCGCCCCGGGGGCGGCCTCCTCCGGCCCGTCCGGATTCGAAGTGGCGGACGGATTCGTCTACTTCCGGGCCGACAACGTCGCCAACGGCCTCGAGCTCTGGAGGACGAACGGAGCCGGCGTGGAGCCGCTCGGAGACATCAATCCCGGTGCCGGCGACTCCTCCCCGATCCAGATCACCGCCGACGGCTCCAACGTCTACTTCTCCGCCTTCGACGATCTCGTCGGCAACGAACCCCGCCTCTGGAACGGAAGCTCGATCACCCTGCTGAAGGACATCAACCCTGGCCCCATGAACTCGGACGCCCGACAGTTCACCCGGTTCGGCGGGACCGTCTACTTCAGCGCCCGCACCGCCACGCAGGGTGCCGAGGTATGGTCGACCGACTCCGGCATCTCGCTGCTCGAGGACATCCTCCCCGGACCGGACCCATCCGAACCGGACGAGTTCACGCCGCTCGGAGATTCGCTCTACTTCTCGGCCGACGACGGGACCCACGGATTCGAGGTCTGGAAGCTCAGCCCGCCCGACGTGAGCGCCCGGATCTCGATCGACGGCACCCGGATCAAACTGAACCGCAAGGGGACCGGCAAGCTGAAGGTCACCTGCCCCGCCGCCGAGCAGACCGGCCCCTGCGCCGGACGGGTCACCGTGACCACCCGGGGCAAGATCAAGGCCGGCGGGAAGAAACGCAGGGTGACCTTCGCGAAAGTCGCCTACAGCACCCAGCCGGGAACCAAGGCCACTCTGGCGATCAAGGTCAAGGCCAAAGACCGCAGGCTCCTGAAGAAGGTCAGAGCGGCGAGAAAGGTGCTGGTCACCGCCACCGTCGAGGACGGCGCGGGAAACAGCGGAAGCGCGAAGAAGAAGCTGAAGCTCCTTCCCTGACTCAGCCCTTCAGCCAGCCCTTTTCGATCAGCAGCTCGGAGACCTGGACCGCGTTCAGGGCGGCGCCCTTGCGCAGGTTGTCGCCGACCAGCCACAGATTCAGGCAGCGTTCATGGCTCGCGTCGCGGCGGATCCGGCCGACCAGGGTGTCGTCCTGGCCCGCTCCTTCGATCGCCATCGGGTAGACGCCGTTGCCGGGATCGTCGACAACGGTCACTCCGACCGCCTCGTTCAGGATCTCGCGGCAGCGCTCAGGGCTGAGTTCGTCGCGCGTCTGGATGTTGATCGACTCGGAGTGGCCGCTGATCACCGGTACGCGGGCACAGGTCGCGGAGATCCCGACCTCGTCGCCGAAGCCGAGGATCTTGCGGGTTTCCGCCATCACCTTGCGCTCTTCGGTGGTGTAGTCGTCCCCGTCCTTGAAACTCTCGACCTGCGGCAGCACGTTGAAGGCCACCTGGTGCGGATAGACCGAGGGCGGCGGGACGTCCCTGCCCTCGAGAATGTCGGCTGTCTGGCTCCTCAGCTCCTCGATCGCGAGGTTGCCGGTGCCGGAGACGGCCTGGTAGGTGGAGATGATCAGGCGCTCGAGACCGGCCGCGCGATGGATCGGCGCGAGCGCCATCATCATCACCATGGTCGTGCAGTTCGGGTTGGCGACGATGCCCTTGTGGTTCTGGGCGGCCTCGTCGTTGACCCCGGCGACCACGAGCGGCACGTCCTCGTGCATACGCCAGAAGCTGGTGTTGTCGACCACTACGGCGCCGGCCTCGACGAACTTCGGAGCCCAGACCTCGCTGACCGAGCCACCGGCCGAGGAGATCAGGATGTCGATGCCCTGGATGCTCTCATCGGTCGGCACGACGCAGGTGATCTCACCGTCGCCGAACGGAAGCTTCCTGCCCTCGGATCGTTCCGAAGCGAAGGGCACGACCTCGGACGCGGGGAACTCCCGCTCGGCCAGAATCTCGAGAATGGTCGATCCGACCGCCCCGGTCGCTCCGAGAACGCCGACTCTGTATCCGTCGCCGCTCATCAGCCGGAAACGATCGGGCGATGCTCGCCGGTCGGGTCTTCGGGACGGATCTGGTCCTCACCCAGCTCGAAGGCTCCATGGAGCGCCCGCACGGCCTCCGGAACCTCGTCGGCCGAGATGACACATGAAATCTTGATCGGGGAGGTGGAGATCATCTCGATGTTGATCTCCTTCTCACCCAGCACCTCGAAGACCTTGGCGGCGACACCGGGATGGCTGCGCATGCCGGCACCGACGATCGAGACCTTGCCGATCCGGTCGTCCGTGCGGACCTCCTGGCTGATGTCACCGAGACCGGCGATCGCCTCAGTCGCGGTCGGCAGATCGTCGCGATCGACCGTGAATGACAGATCGGCCAGTTCCGTGTGATGGACCGGCTCGTTCTGGATGATCACGTCGACGTTCACGTTCGCCTCCGCCAGCGCAGTGAAGATGCGCCCGGCGATTCCGGGTTCGTCCTTGACTCCGACGACGGCCACGCGGGCCTCGTCTGTCGAGTGGGTGACGGCTGTGATGATCGGTCGTTCCATGGTTTCGCTTTCGGGGAGTACGAGGGTACCGGGGACGTCTTCGAAGCTGCTGCGGCAGTGGATCGGGACACCGTGGTTGCGGGCGTACTCGACCGAGCGCAGCTGCAGGACGCCGGCGCCCGAGGCGGCCATCTCCAGCATCTCCTCGTAGGAGACCACGGCCAGCTTGCGGGCATCGGGCACGATGCGCGGATCGGCGCTGAACACTCCGGTGACATCGGTGTAGATCTCGACCGAGGCCCCGAGTGCCGCGGCGAGCGCGACGGCGGTGGTGTCAGATCCGCCGCGTCCGAGCGTGGTGACATCCCGGCTGTCGGTCGAGACTCCCTGGAAGCCGGCGACGAGAACGATCTTCTCCTCGCCGAGACCTTCGCGGATCCGGTCCGCCCGCACGTCGATGATCTTCGCCTTGGTATGGGACGAATCGGTGACGATTCCGGCCTGGGATCCGGTCAGGGAGACCGCGTTGTGACCCATGTCGTTGATCGCCATCGAGGCCAGGGCACAGGAGATCCGCTCCCCGGTGGAGAGCAGCATGTCCATCTCGCGGGGATCCGGCCGGTCGGAGATCTCGTAGGCGGACGCGACCAGCTCGTCGGTGGTCTTACCACGGGCGGAAAGGACCGCCACGACGCTGTTCCCGGCTTCGCGGGCAGCGACGATCCGGCGGGCGGCCCGCTTGATCTCTTCCGGTCCGGCGACGGAGGTGCCACCGAACTTCATCACGACGATGTCGTCTCTTTCCGGCATCCACATCAGGATACGGGTACCGACATTTCTCCGACCTTCCGGGGATCGGATTCGAGCACGGGCGGCGGCGATCGGGGCTGTGAGCCGTGACCAGGGTCACATGCTCGTGGCCGCTGCCGATGTACTTTGGTGCTACTGCTACGGGGGAGACTTGAATGTTTGACGCATTGGCGAGAATCGCGAATGGCCGGGCCCGGCGTGTCGGGCTGATCGCCATTGTCTTTTTCGTCGTCGCCGCCGCCGTCGGCGGATCGGTCTCCCAGCACATGGGACCGTACGGGGCTGAGGACGGACGCAGCGAGAGCGTCAAGGCCGACAAGGCGCTCGAGGCCGCCGGGTACCGGGATTTCGACGTGGCGATCCTGGTCGAGGATCTGGATCTGCCGAAGGAGGGCCGACCCGGAACTGCCCAGCAGAGTGCCAATGCCCGGGAGGTTCAGAAGATTCGGAACCAGGTCGCGGTCCAGCCCGGCGTAAGGAGGGCCATCTCCTACGACTCCTCCTTTGGTGCCAATCCGGCCTTGATCTCAAAAAACGGCGACTCGACCCTGATCCTCGCGTCACTCGATTCGACCGATGACAAGGAACAGCAGGAGACCGCCGCCGCTCTCGCCGACGAACTCTCGGACCGTGACAACGTGCTCGTCGGTGGGGTCGCGCTCGCCAACGAGCAGGTGAACAAGCAGGTCGAGAAGGACCTGCAGCGGGCCGAGCTGATGGTGTTCCCGCTGCTCTTCCTGTTCTCGCTGCTCTTCTTCCGCAGCCTGGTCGCGGCGATCCTGCCGCTGATGGTCGGTGCCATCGCGATCGTCGGCACCTTCCTCGCGCTGCGGATAGCGACCGAGATCGGTTCGGTCTCCTTCTTCGCGCTCAACCTGACGACCGGTCTCGGGTTGGGACTCGCAATCGACTACAGCCTGTTCATCGTCTCCCGCTACCGGGAGGAAATCGCCCAGACCGGCCCCGGACTCGCAGCGATGAAACGCACCATGAACACCGCCGGGCGAACCGTGCTCTTCTCATCGCTCACCGTGGCCGCCTCGATGGCGGCCCTGCTGATCTTCCCCCAGCGTTTCCTCTACTCGATGGGACTGGGCGGAGTTCTGGTCGCCCTGCTCTCGGCGATCGTCGCCCTGACCGTTCTTCCGGCGGTGCTGACGCTGCTCGGCTCACGGGTCAACTCGTTGGCACCCAAGTTCCTCCAGCGCCGTCAAGCCGACGAAGCGGTGTCCGGTCAGAGCGGCTTCTGGTACCGGCTCTCCCGCTTCGTGATGAAGCGGCCGGGACCGATCGCGGCGATCACCGCGCTCGGGCTGATCCTGCTCGCGCTGCCCGCGTTCGGGATGAAGTTCGTCGCGGTCGACGCGGACATTCTTCCGCCGGGGACCAGTTCGCGGGTGGTCCAGGAGGCCCAGGTGAGCGACTTCCCTGACAGCAACGCCGAAACCATCCGGATTGCCGTGCGAGGCACACCGGAAGCGGCCCGAGAGACCGAGCGCCGGGTGGCCGGCATCGAAGAGATCGCCGCCGTGAAGCCGATCCGTCTGACGCAGGACCTCTACCTGATCGAAGCGACCGCTCGTGGCGGATACATGGACGACGCCACCAAGCGGGCGGTGGACGAGATCCGGGCCGCGCCCTCGCCTCCGGGCGGCCAGATCCAGGTCAGCGGTGGCACGGCCCTCTTCAAGGACTTCCAGGAAAGCCTGCTCGACCACCTGCCCTACGCCTTCGCGATCATCGTCGGCGCGACCCTGCTGATCCTCTTCCTGATGACCGGGTCGGTCGTCCTGCCGGTGAAATCGCTGCTGATGAACGTGCTCAACCTGGGCGCCGTATTCGGACTGCTCACCCTGATCTTCCAGGACGGCAATCTCAGCTGGCTGCTCGATTTCGAGCCGCCCGGCGGAATCGACCAATCGACCCCGATCCTGATCCTGGCGATCACTTTCGGCCTCTCCACCGACTATGCGGTGTTCCTGCTCTCCCGCATCAAGGAGGCCCGGGACTCCGGAATATCGGACTCGGAATCGGTGGCGGTCGGCCTCGAGCGGACCGGACGGATCGTGACCGCCGCGGCCCTGCTGTTCGCGATCGCGGTCGGCGCCTTCGCCGCCGGCGAGATCGTCTTCGTCAAGGAACTCGGTGTCGGCACGGCGCTCGCGGTACTGATCGACGCCACGATCATCCGGGCCCTGCTGGTCCCATCCCTGATGGAATTGCTCGGTAGGCGAAACTGGTGGGCACCCGGCCCGCTGCGCCGATTCCACGATCGCTGGGGCCTCTCGGAAAGCGCCGGGGACCCCACCCCTCAACCAGCGACACAGAAAGCGACGACTTGACCGACTTCGAAAGAGACACCACCGCGACCCTGATGTCCCCCGGCAAGTACAAGGTCGAGCTGAACGACCGCTGGTGGATCGGGCCCGGACCGAACGGCGGCTACACCGCGGCCCTGATGCTGCAGGCGATGACCGAGACCGTGCTCGGGTTCACCGAAGGCGAAAGGCAGCAGCCGGCCCGTTCGCTGTCGGTCCACTTCCTCAGCCCGCCCGAGGTCGGCGAGGCGGTGATCGTGGTGACGATCGAGCACCAGGGCCACGCGACCTCTTTCATCTCGGCCCGCCTGATGCAGAAGGGCGAGATCAAGGCGAAGGCGATGTCGGTCTTCTCGGCCGAGCGGACCGGCCCCTCGTTCGACCAGACGGAGATGCCGGACGTGCCGATGCCGGAGGACGCCAAGGAGTTCGACACCACCCAGGCGCCGGTCGCGGTCTTCACCCAGTATCGGGCGGTCCCGGTTCTCGGCTCGGCGCCGTTCACCGGCGGGCCGAAGGCCGAGACCGGCGGCTGGATGAAGCTGAAGGACGAGCAGCCGATGACCGCGGTGCTCGCGGCAGCGATGCTCGACGTCTGGTTCCCGGCGCCGTTCGCGACCCTGGACGAGCAGGTCTTCTGCCCGACCCTTGAGTACACGGTGCATTTCCCCCGGGAGCTGCCGGTGGAAGGGGCCGAAGATCCAGATTGGACCCTGGTACGGCTGACCGCCGAAGAGGGTCACGACGGCCATTTCAGCGAGGACGGAGAGCTCTGGAGCCGAGACGGAACCCTGCTCGCCCGCTGCCGCCAAATGGCCCTCCTCCGCTACCCCAAGCAGTAAAAGAAGCTTTCTGGGTCGAATCGGACATCTATTTGATGTCCGATTCGACCCAGAAGTTGGTTTTTTGGGGGATTGGAAAGAGAAACGCCCGGTCGAGTGGCTCGACCGGGCGCGAGAGGGAGGGTGTTGCCGGCGGAGGATATCCTATTTTTGGTTATCTTGATCAAGAATGTATAGAATCTCCGGATGAGCGATCACATCTGGTACACCCACTGCCCCTTCCCCACGGCATTCGGAGTCGCACTTCGAAAAGGCTGGATCCACGATGAGATGGCACGGGCCGGCATCGAGGTCCGGGCCCTCGGCGCCTCCGGCGATCCGGACGTCCAGCGTTTCCGGCGCGAGAAGACCTCCCCCCGGAGCTTCCGCCAGGGAGGCAACGTCGCTCCGCTGATCGCCCGTTCGCGTGGCAACGACATCCGCCTGATCGGGCTGTCCCGGACCACCGGGTCCTATCCCCTGCTCACCCTGCCCGGATCCGGGATCGAGACGGCCGACGACCTGATCGGACGCCGGGTCGCGATTCCCCGCCGTCCCTATGCCTCGGTCGACATCTGGCGCGCCGCGGCTCTCCGGACCACCGACAACCTGCTCGCCACATCGGGGCTGACCATGAACGACATCGATCCGGTCGAACTCCTGATCAAGGGGGAGTACTTCGAGTCCGGGCAAACTGCCCTATCCGCCGCCGGATTCTCGCCCGCGGGAATCGCCGACACGGTCTCTTCATCCCACCAGACCGAAACACTGGCCCTGATCAGGGGCGAGGTCGACGCGATCGCCTCGGAAGGGGCCACCGCCTCGATCCTCGGTGCGACTCTCGGACTGGTACCGGTCGCACCCGGAGTCCACCCGGTCGACCCGGTCAACAACCGCTCGCTGATGGCGGTCACGGTCAGCGGCGGACTGCTCGATCGCGAACCCGAACTGGTGATCAGCGTCCTGGTTCAGATCCTCGCCGCGGCCGAATGGTCGATCGACGAAGAGGCCGAATCGAAACGGCTGATCGCACTGGAAGCGGGCATCCACGAGGACCTGCTCGAACGTTCCTTCAGCCCCTCGGTCAACCGTCAGCTCGGGGTCGATCTGCGCCCGGACAAGGTCCGGCAGCTGATCTCGCAGCACGACTTCCTACTGGAGCGAGGCTTCCTGGAGCAGGAAATCGAGTTCGACGAGTTCATCGAGGCGGCTCCTCTCCAAACCGCGCTGGCTCAGCGAGGCGTGCTCATCTAGGCGCCACGAACAAGGAATCCGAATCGCCCAGCTTCGCTGTGCGATCCGGATTTCAAAGTCCCGCCGAGTGAGCGGGCCCATCTGTCGGGCGGGCGGCGCCGAGGTGGCGCTAATCGAGAGATCGGCGCTGGGACATCGCCTTGCCGAGGGTGACCTCGTCGGCGTGCTCCAGATCCGCGCCAACCGGGAGGCCGCTGGCGAGGCGGGTGACACTGACCTGGCTGCGGATCAGGTCGGCGATGTGCATCGCCGTCGCTTCGCCCGTGGTGGTCGGGTTGGTGGCGAGAATCACCTCGGTGATGCCGCCGGCGGTGACCCGCCGGCGGAGCTCGGCGATGCGGAGATCGCCCTCGTCGATGCCGTCGATCGGAGACAGCGCGCCGCCGAGTACGTGGTAGCGGCCGCGATACTCATGGGTCCGCTCGATCGGAATCACGTCGGCCGGCTCCTCGACCACGCAGATCAGCGCCTCGTCGCGGGAGTGGTCCTCACAGATCCGGCATCTCGGACCTTCGGCGAGGTTGAAGCAGATCTCGCACAGCCCGACCTTCTCCTTCACCTCGATGATCGCCTCGGCGAGACTGCGCGCATCGGCGTCGTTCGAGCGCAGGATGTGAAACGCAAGGCGCTGGGCCGTGCGGCGGCCGATACCGGGGAGCTGCGAGAGCTCCGCGGTCAGCCGGCTGAGGGGTGCTGGACCCTCGCTCATCCACCGGGGAGGCCGGGGCCTCCCATACCGGGCATGCCCGGCATCGACGGCATCTTCGATTCGGCCAGTTTCTGGGCCGCGGAGATCGACTCGTTGACGGCGGAGATAACCAGGTCGGTGAGCATGTCCACATCCTCGGGATCGACCGCTTCCGGGTCGATCTTGATGTCCTTGATCACCAGGTCACCGGAGATCGTGACCTTGACCATGCCACCGCCGACGCTGGTCTCGACTTCCTCGTCCTTCAATGCCTCCTGGGCCTGGAGCATGTCGTTCTGCATCTGCTGGGCCTGCTTCAGCAGCGACTGCATGTCCATGCCTCCGGGCATTCCACCCATTCCCTTACGTGCCACTAGATGACCTCCTCTGCGTTGAATTCCGATTTGACCCGCTGGACGAACTCCTCTTCGTCGATCGTCTGCGCCGCCTGCGGTGAACCCGGATCCCCGGACTGAACATCGAGATCCACGTAGACCGTCGTGAGTTTCTCGCCGGTCACGGTGAAGAGCGCGTCGACCAGCAAAGCCTTGCGGTCCGGCTTCTCCGCGTTCCGCCGGTTGAAAGATGCCTCCGGCGGGAAACCGATCTCGACCCGTCCGGGCTCGATCGCGGTCGGGCGGGTTCCCTCGAAGTAGGACGCGGTCGGGCCCGAGCCGGAAGCTCGGATCGCGTCGAGCACGGCCGGCCAGACCTGGTTGAGACGCTCCAGATCGAGCAGCACGGCTTCATCGGCGGCCGCCGGAGCCTGGACCGGTGCCGGTGCGGGCGCCTGGGCGGGCGCGGCCACGGGTGGAGCCGGTTCGGGCTGGACCACGGGGGACGGGGCGGCCGGGGGCGTTTCCGCGACCGGGGGTGCCGGGCTCGGCGGGGCGGGCGCGGCGGCGGTGACGGGCTCGTGCTCGAAACCGGGGCCGGGATCGTCGGCGTCACGCCCCGGATCTCCACCCGCGGGAATCTCGGATACCGGATCGGGGATCGGCGGCGCCGAATCGGGGGCGGACGGCGCGGGGGCGGGAACCGCCGCTTCGGGAACCGGCACGGGCGCGGCGGCCTCGGGCTCGGGGGCCGGTGCGGGCGCCGGCGGCTCCGGCGCGGGCGCGGGAACCGGTGCCGGCGCGGGCGCTGGCGGGGGACCCGACTTCTCGAGCCGTTCGATCCGCCGCATCAGGCCGGCCGTGCTCGGATCGAGATCGGGGCGGGCGGCCTTCAGCAGCGCGACCTCGACCGCCAGCCGGGCCTCGTCTCCCTCGCGGATCATTCCCAGCGAGGCGGCGAGCTCGTCGATGGTCCGGATCAGTGTGGCCGGGCCGATCGCGTGGGCCTGGGCGGTCAGTCTCGCCCCGTCGCTGGCGGTCACGGCGAAGGCTTCCGGGATCTCACCCGTGGTCTGGGTCACCAGCAGCACCCGCAGATGTCCGAGCAGGTCACGCGCGAACCGGGCCGGGTCGCGGCCGCTCTGGGCCATCGTCTCGACCGAGGAGAGCACGGCCCTGGGGTCAGACGCGACGATCGCGTCGACCACACCGAAAAGCAGATCGGCGTCGGCCGCCCCGAGCAGCTCGAGTACGTCGTCGAGCTTGATCGTCTGGCCACTGTAGGCGACCAGCTGGTCGAGCGTGCCGAGCGCGTCGCGGAAGCTGCCGGAGGCCGCCCGGCTGATCATCGAGACGGCCGGAGGATCGATCGCGATCGACTCGGCGGCCGCAACCCGGCTGACCACCTCGGAGAGCATCTCCATCGAGGGACGCTGGAAATCGAATCGCTGGCAGCGGTCGGCGATCGTCGGCATCACCTTGTGGGCCTCGGTGGTCGCCAGGATGAAGACGGTGTTCGGCGGCGGCTCCTCGAGCGTCTTCAGGAAGGCGTTCCACGCCTCCTTGGTCAGCATGTGGGCCTCGTCGAGGATGTAGACCTTCCAGCTGCCCGCTGTCGGGGCGAAGGCGACCCGGTCACGCAGGCCGCGGATGTCGTCGACCGAGCGGTTCGAGGCGGCGTCCATCTCGATCACGTCGACCGAGGTGCCGGCGGCGATCGAACGGCAGGATTCACAGACCCCGCAGGGCGTGAGGGTCGGGCCGCCGTTCTCGCAGTTCAGCGAGGCGGCGAGGATCTTCGCCATCGAGGTCTTGCCCGTTCCCCGCGAACCGACGAAGAGATAGGCGTGGTGGATCTGGTCGCGCTCGATCGCGTTGGAGAGGGTTCGCACCACATGGCGCTGGCCGACCACCTGATCGAAAGATCCGGGCCTGTGACGCCGATATAAAGAGATCGCTTCACTCATCAGGGCAGACGTTCAGTCTAGCCGTCCGGGGCGATGGCTCCATCCCGGTCGAAGGCATGACCGAACGACGATGCGTGTTACGCATATTTTGGCGACAATGCCCGGAATGCCGTCAAGCAGCCGACTCCGTTCCTGGGGCCCACCCATCGCGTTCATCGTCGGCGTCTCGGCCGTGCTGCTGGCGATCTTCCCCCGCGGTTTCCCCAACTACGACACGATCTATTACCTGCTCTGGGGCCGCGAGATCTTCGACGGCATGAGCCCGGACTACGGCGCCCCGCTGGCGCCGACCCCGCATCCGCTCTACGACCTGCTGGGCGCGGTCGTCGCCCCGCTCGGCGACGGCGCGATCACGGTCGCGATCGTGCTCGCCTACATCAGCCTCGGCCTGCTCGCCTGGCTGGTCTACAAGCTCGGATCGAGCTGGTTCGACCGGCCGATCGGCGGGGTCGCCGCCTTCTTGGTGATGACCAGCGCCCCCGTGCTCAGCAACGGCCTGCGGGCCTACATCGACATCCCCTACATGGTGCTCTGCCTCGCGGCCCTGCTGATCGAGACCAGGAAGCCGCGGGCCGGCTGGCCGATCCTGGTGCTGCTCACCCTGGCCGGCCTGCTGCGGCCCGAGGCCTGGCTCTTCGCCGGCTTCTACTTCCTGTACCTGGCCCTGCGTTTCACGCCGCCGAAGGAGGGACGCCGGATCCCGGGCCTGCGCCTGCGCGACGGCGGCATCGACCGCAACCTGATCCTGATGGCCTGCCTCACGGTCGCCGGCCCGGTGATCTGGGTGCTGTTCGACCTGGTCACCACCGGCAACGCGCTCTACTCGTTCACCGGCACCCGCGAGACCGTGGACACGCTCGAGCGCGACACCGGCCCGATCGACGTGGTGCTCTACGGCCCGCGCCGTCTCGGCGAGGTGCTGCAGTGGCCCGGCATGGCCGGCGCCTTCCTCGGCGTGGTGCTCTGCCTGATCGCGATGCCGAAGCGGGTCGCCCTGGCCACCGTCGCCGCCGTTCTGGCCCTGATCGCGTTCGCGCTCATGGGCGCCTCCGGCCTCGCGATCATCCCGCGCTACACGATGCTCGCCGCTTCGATCCTCGCGATCTTCGCCGCCGCCTCGGTACTCGGCTGGCGCCTGCTGCCGGCCGACAGCAAGTGGCGGCGCCCCTGGCAGGTCGTCGCTGTGCTGGTCGTGCTGCTCTACCTCGTCTGGCTGCCGAACCAGTACGACCTGGTCAGCAAGGTCGACCGCGACCTCAGCAACCAGAGCCTGGTCGAACGGGATCTGGAGGCGCTGGTGGACGACGGCGCCTTCGACCGGGTCGACGGTGGCGCCGCGGCCTGCCTGCCGATCTCGGTGCCGAACCATCGCGCGGTGCCGCGCCTCGCCTTCTGGCTGGACATCAGGCCCTCGGAGGTGGTCAGCGTCGCTGCGAGCGACGAGCAGCCGGAGTCCGGCTACTTCCTCGCGCCCGCCCGCGATTTCACGGTGGAGAACTTCATCCTCGATCCGGGCGAGCCCGGCCGGGCGACGACGGAACCACCGCCGGGGTTCAAGCTCACGGCGGAGAACCGGTCCTGGAAGCTGTACTCGAACTGCTGGACCGGCTACGCGCCGCTAACCGAACCCTGAACCACACCTGGACAAGACAGCTCTGGCAACGATTGTTGGTCTAGAAGACCAACAATCGTTGCCAGAGCGAGGTGCCTCGGGGTCAGTTCGGCAGCTCGCCGGTGATCACGTAGCGCAGCACCGCCGCGACCTGCCCCGGGGTGCGGGCGGTCGCCCGTGCCGCCGCGTCGACTTCCTTCAGCGCGTGATCGAACTCGGGAGCGTGCTGGGTGATCACGGGCTTGCCGAGCGCGCTGGCGTAGCCGGCGTCGAAAGCGGCGTTCCATTGGCGGTACTTGTCGCCGAAGCGCACCACGACCACGTCGGCGTCGCCGATCAGGGTCTGGGTGCGGATCGAGTTGACTCCAGCGCCCTTGTGATCTGCCCAGAAGGAATCGGGTTCCTCCCCCAGCGTGCCGGTTCCGGCGGCGTCGGAGGCGGGATGGTCGGTGACCGGCGACGTGAATCGAACCGGAAGCCCTTCGCAGGCCTCAGCGACCTCACGGCGCCAGTCGGAGTGGATCTCACCAGCCAGGTAGACGTTCCATTCGCGTTCCATGTGACCAATCTATTGCCCGGATCTACCGGGGACAGGATCCGGCCAGCACACCGCGCAGCTCGTCGATCCCCCGTCCGGACGGATCGAGCAGAACGTCGAGCAGCGACTTCGTCGTGTGGGCCCCGAGCAGGGGTGTGATCAGCCGGCCGAACTTCGTCTCGATCTCCGTCTCGGTGAGCGGTTCGGCGGGATCGCCGGGAGCCACCCTGCGCTCGGTGCGGACCTGGCTGCCGTCGCTCAGGGTGACCGTCAGCGAAGAGGCGTAGTGCTCGGGGAAATGCCGATCCATCTCGCGATCATGGTGAACCGAGACCAGCGCCGCGAAATCCAGGATCGCCGGATCGGCGAGCCGCTCCGCCGAGATCTGCTCGGGACCGGCATCACCGTCGCTCGCGATCGCCCCCAGCACGAAGGGAAAGCTGTACTGAGCGTGTTCGAGGGTCGGCGGGCGCCGCTCCGATAGGAATACGGCTCCCTTGTGGGTTCCGACCGAGATGGCCTTGACCTCGGCGGCCTCGAGACCATCGCCGATCAGCTCCGACAGCGTCCTGGCGGCCGTGTGCGTGTAGCGGCAGCAGGAATATGGCTTGAGGTAGGTGCGTCCGGACTCGAAGACCTCTCCCAGCGTTGCCAGGAACGGATCGCCCACCGCGGCGGGCTCGTCGAAGGGTGTCGGCGGGAAGACGTCGGGAACGGCCGGCCGGCGGGCTCCGGACGGAAGCGCCTTGAAGCCGTCTTCGGCCAGCCGCACCGCATACATGGCGGTCGCACAGGACCAGCCGATCGCCTCCTTGACCATCGGGAACTGGAGCGCGGCCATCGGCGCATAGCTCCAGGCGATCTCGATCGTTCTCGTCATCAGCTCGGCGTCCGCTCCCCGCAGCCGGGCGGCCGCCACCGCCCCGGCGACACAGGCCGCGGTTCCGGTGCAGTGGTAGCGGTCCTGTTCGTGACGGGGCCAGAGCAGGTGCGCGAGCCTTAGGCCGACCTCGTAGCCGGCCACCTGGGCCGTCACCATCTCGTCCAGGGAAACCTGCCTGCCGGCCGCCGCGACGAAAACGGCCGGGACCACGACCGATCCCGGATGGATCGCGCCGCCCAGATAATGGCCGTCGTCGAAGTCGAGCGCGCTCGCCGAGGTGGCCAGCGCGAACGCGGATGCGGACATCTCCGCCGTCGAGGGGTCCCCGCCGCCGATCACGGTCCGCCAGCCCTTGGTGCCGGCCGTTCCGGCGACGAGCCTGGCCGCCTCCAGACTCGAGCCGCCGATCGCGGTTCCGAGGGTGTCGAGGAAGGTCCGGCGGGCCTGGGCGAGTGCCGCGTCCGGGATATCTTCCAGCTTCAATGCGGCTGCAAAAGCACCAAAATCAGCTGTTTGTTCAAGGGTTCGAGAAGTCCCTAGAATCTTGGGTCCTGGATGCATGCATCAATCCTTCCTCTGGAGAACGGTAACCACACTTGAATAGAGACAAGATGTTCGCGAAGCCCCCGACGGCACAGGAAGCCGTCCTCGAAGCCGTTCGCACTTCGCTCCTGGACGGCACGCTCGCTCCCGGCACCCGCATCAACGTGGACGGCATGGCGACCGAGATGAACGTCAGCCGCGCACCGGTCCGGGACGCGCTCCGCATCCTCGAGGGCGAAGGACAGGTCGAGTACATCCCCCATCGCGGATACACGGTCCCCGAACTCGACCCCGAGGATCTCTTCCAGATCTACCGGATCCGTGAGCTCATCGAGACCGAGGCGATCCTGCTCGGATTCGACAAGATCGACGACGCGGTCCTCGACGAGATGCGCTCCGCCGCCGCCGAGGTGACCGAGGCCGTGAGCGCCGGTGACAAGATCGCCGGGACGTTCGCCAACCGGCGCTTCCACTTCGCGCTCTTCGAGACCTGCGGGCAGGAACGCCTGGTCCGGACCATCCGGAACATGTGGAATGCCGACGTCTACCGCACGATCTACTTCGCCGATCCCGCGATGACCCGCGAAAGCGACGGGGAGCACTACGAGATCATCGATGCCGCCGGCTCCGGTGACGTCCACCGACTGATCGAGGTCTCCAACCATCACCGCAACCATGCCCTGCAGATGGTCCTGACGGTCCTGGAGCAGCGTGGCGAATTGCCCGGCGGAGAGATGCCGGAGCCGTCTGTCTGGCGGGCCCGCCTCACGAACCGCGCCTGAACCGATCGCCCGCTGGGCCGGGGGTCAGGAGACACCGGCCCTCGCGACACCCTCCAGAAGGTCGACCGCCATCGGCAGCGCGGCCTCGTCCAGGTCGAAGGTCGAACTGTGATGCCCCGAGGGTGAGCTGCATCCGAAGGCGACATAGGTGCCGTCGCCGCCACCTTCACGCACCCGTTCCAGCAGCCAACTCGCGTCCTCGCTTCCGGAATCCCGGTGCGGTCCGGCCGTGGGAACCAGACCGTCCACCGCGGCCGCGGCCTCCAGAACCCGCTCCGCGGCCGTCCCGTCGCAGACGACCTCGGGCGCGCCGCCGATGCTCTCGATCGAGACCTCGACACCCAGTCCCGCCCCGGCGGCGCGCACGGTCGATTCGGCCGCTTCCGCCAGCCGGCATTCGGTGACCGAGTCGAGTGCCCGGGTCTCCAGGGTCAGCTCTGCCCGTTCGGCGACGATGTTCGGGGCCGAACCGGAGGTGAACGTGCCGACGTTGAGCCGGGAACCGTCTCCGGCGTACTGGGGAAGAGCGTGGAGCCGGACCACCGCTCCGGCGGCGGCCAGCAGCGCGTTGGCACCGTTCTCCGGATCCATCCCGGCGTGGGCGGCGCGGCCGGTGAAGATCGCCCGCTTCTTGGACGAGGCCGAAAGCCCTTCGGTCGAGCCGTGCACGATCCCTGTGGGAAGTCCCAGCCCGAGATGCATGCAGGTGATGCGATCGACCCGGTCGAGCACGCCCGAGGCGACCACCGACGCCGCTCCGCGAAGCCCTTCCTCGGCCGGCTGGAACAGGAGTTTCACCTGTCCGGGGAAATCGCGATCGGCGAGCCGCGCCGCGAGTGCCAGACCGATCGCGACGTGTCCGTCATGACCGCAGGCATGCATCAGCCCCGCACGCTGTGAGCGGAAGCCTTCCCGGTTCGGGAGGTGATCGGGACTGTCGCTCTCGGTCACCGGCAGGGCATCCATGTCGAACCGGAAGGCCGCGACCCCGCCGCTCCGGTCGCCGTCGAGAGTGGCGACCATCGCGGTCATCCCTCCCCGGAAACGCTCGATGAAGCGCCGCTCTCCGGGCATCTCCGCGGCGGCCGCTTCGAACTCCCGATCGAGCGTCTCAGCCGAGGGGAGCCCCATCCGTTCGGCGGCGGACATCGCCGCTTCGCCCAGCTCGAGTCCGTAGCCCAGTGAATCCAGCACGGCGGCGACCTTCGCCGCCGTGCGGAACTCGAGAAAACCGAGCTCCGGCGTGGCATGAAGCTCTCGCCGGACGGCGATCACATCGGCCGGTGGATTCAGCAGCGCCATTTTCCGGCCTCGTATGGGAGCAGGCGCTCGTAGCCGGTTTCGGTGATCAGGACCGGCTCGCCGACGTAGGCACATGTCTCGTGCTCGGGATCGGAAATGCCGATGAAATAGAAGAAGGTCATACCCGGCTGGGCCGGGGTCTCATCGGATACCTTGATCCGTCCTTCCTCGAGCCAGGTCGGGGGAAAGCCGATCCCGGTGCCATATCCCACGTGCCGGCCGGCGCGGGAGAACCCGCGTTCGCTCAGCTCGCCCTGGGCCAGCCGGGCGACATCGGCCAGGGAACGCCCCGGAGCCATCGCCTCGAAACCGGATTCCAGCGCGACCGACGCGGCCTCGTGCATGTCGGCGAGCGGTTTCGAAGGCTCGCCGATCACGTAGGTGCGAGCGGCCACCGCGTGGTATCTGGAGGCGGCCGCACCGATCTCGATCACCAGCGGTTCGCCGGGCATCACGGCACGTTCCGTGGCCGAACCATGGGTCTGGCTCATCGTGCGCGGACCGGAGGCGATCGGCGGATGGATCGCGGTCGGGCTGGCGCCGTCCCGGTACATCGCGTCCATCGAAGCCCCGAGCAGGTCGCATTCGCGCACTCCCGGCTCGATCATCGCTTCGGCCGCCTCGTAGGAACGGCGCAGGTGCCGTGCCGCCAGCCGGAACTTCTCGATCTCACCTTCGTCCTTGATCGCGCGGCGGGACGCGATCACGTCCGAGGCATCGACCAGCTCGACCTTGCCCGCGGCGGCTTCGCTCAGCTCCGACCAGTACCTGGCGAGCAGGGAGTGGCTTCTCAACTCGACCCCGACCTTCGTGCCACCGCCGGTGCCCATCAGACCGATCGCCATCTCCGCCGGGCTCTCGGCCTGATCGTCGGTCCAGACCCGCACGTCGTCGATAAACGGGCTCTGCTCGATCGAGAAGGCATCCGGGGCCCGGCAGATCGCGACCGGCGAACCACCGTCGGCGGGCAGGTAGACCGCCTGGAACACCCAGTAGCCGATCTGGTCGTACCCGAACAGGTAGAAGAGCGATTCCTGCGAGAAGAGCAGCAGGCCCGCGAGCCCGCGTTCGGCGCAGTCCCCGATCGCACGATCGATGCGGGCACGATGCACGTCCAGCCCGAACGGCGGCGGGTTCCAGAGCTCGCGGCTCATCCGACCACCTCCGTCTGGCGGCGGCCACCGAGGAACATGCGGCCGTCCCCGAAATCCTCGCCGAACAGAACCAGGTCGGCCTTCACACCGGTGGCGATCCGGCCCACCTGCGACAGACCGATCCGGGCCGCCGGGTTGCGGGTGAAGAGCGCGACCGCGGCGGCGGGCTCGAGAGTCCCGGACGCGATCGTCTCCTTCATCACCTCGAGCATGAGTCCCGGCCGGTGCCCGACGATCCGGCCGCTTTCGGCCTCGCGATGAGAACCGCCGGAATCGCTGGTCACGGTGATCCTCTCGGCCGCGACTCCGCCGTCGAGAAGGATCGCGATCGCCTCGGCAGCGGTGATCGTGCCCGGGAAGTAGTCGGGCCGGATGCAGGCGGTGAGATCGAGGTTGACCCCGATCCGTCCCATCTCCACGGCAGCCTCAGCCAGTTCACGGCTCCAGTTGACATGGGTGAGCGTCAGCACGGCGGGATCGATCAGATCCTGGGCGAGCGCGTCCTGGATCACCTCGAAACGCTGTCCGGCCTGCCCGACGTGAAGGTGGACCACCGGGGGCTTGCCCGCGGTGCGGGCACCGCGCTTGGCTTCGCTGACCGTGTGGACCAGCCTTCCCACCGAGGTGATGCCTCCGTCATGGTCGGCGATCGCGCCCTTCACACCTCTGACCTCGGGGATCAGGGCGACGTCGCGGCTCAGTTCCCCGGTGATCGTGGCCGGGGGCCAGGCGATCTCACCTGTGTACATGTGGGCTCCGAAACCCAGGGCCCGGAGGGTGCGAACCCGGCCGAGCAGCCCTTCGGGCCGTCTCGCGGTCGTGTCGTAGCCGAGGCAGCCGACCATCGTGCCGATCCCGGCCCTGACGAAATCGGCGGGATCGATCGGCTCGCAATGGGTTTCCGGTCCGCCCCATCCGCCGCCGCCGACCGGATGGCAATGGATGTCGACCAGCGCGGGAGTGAGGGTCCGTCCCGCACCGTCGATCTCGGTCAGTTCGCGGGAAGGGAGGTCGAATGGCGCCTCGGGGTCGAGGATCGCGAGGATCCTGCCGTCGGCCAAGACGACGTCGCGCTTGCCGAGATCGTCGGGCGCGAGCACATGCGCGCCCCGAACCCGGACAACAGGTTGCTCTGGTGAATCGGTGGTCTCGATGCCCATCAGATCTGAGGAACCCCGATCCGCTCCAGGTACTTCTGGTACTCGACCAGGGGCACGTCCTCGGGACGCACGTAGAGGATCATCCGGGCCTTCAGCGGCGGCAGCAGCCAGGGACGCTGGCTCTCGACGATCTCACGGTCCTGCTCCTTGATCTCGTGGTTGAACTCCTCGAAAGCCTGATCCCTGGCCGGATCCTTGTCGTAGTCGCGGGCGAGCTGACAGAAGTTCCGGGTCAGGTCGTGGCGGATCGGCATGTAGGCGTTGAAGGTCACCGAGACTCCCTCCGCCCCGGTGATCACGTTGGTCATCGTGTTGACCGTGGCCACGTTGTAGAACTCGGCGGGAACGGTCTCGGTCGAGTCGGTCTCGACATCCTCGCCGGTCGACATCGGGTTGGCCGGCATCTGGGTGCGGTAGCGGGAGACGAGTACTCCGTTCTCGTCGACGGTCACCGGATCGTCGGTGAGACGTTCGGGCATGGTCGGCTGTCCGGCGACACCGAGGATGCCCGGATGGACCCAGGAGAAATGGGTGTCGTCGAGGGCGGCCATGACCAGCCTCGGCATGCTGGCCTTCCAGTCTTCGCTGACCGAGATCGGGGCCTTGTGAAAGTTCTCGTCGTCGAACTGCGGGTATTCCGGGAGCTTCGCGTCGGACTCGGGATCGAGGCAAACCCAGACCAGGCCGTAGCGGACCTGGCAGGGGAACTTCTCGACCCGTGCCTGGGACGGGATCTTCTCGGTTTCGCGCAGGGGAATGTGGACGCAGCGGCCGGTCCCGTCGTACTCCCATCCGTGGTACTTACAGCGGAGTGTCTCGCCGTTGATCACTTCGCCCAGCGAGAGGGCCGCGCCGAGGTGACGGCATACGTTCTCCATCGCCACGAGCTCGCCGCCGAGCCTCACGATCACCAGCGGACGCTCGAGCAGGACGACCCCGAACGGGCCGTCGCCGATCTCGTCGATCCGGGCCACCGGATGCCAGAAGGGCTTCAGGCCCTCGTAGTACTCGGAGATCGCCTCCTCGTTCGGCTTCGATGCTGGAATCGTCTCGGACATCTCGTTACCTCTCAATTGCTTTCGATTAGGCCGAGATCGAGATCGATCTCCGCCTGCCATTTGTCACACCGGCCCTGAAGCACGTCCTCGACCTCGACCGGACCGCCGGCCACCGAGGACTCGAGCAGCGCTATCGCCGCCGCCAGCGCTGTGAGCGCTGTGTCCCCGTCCACCTCGGGCCGGCCGCCGCTCAACGCCGCCCGGGCGAAATCGACGATCCCGGTCGCGACCCCGTACCGGATCGGATCGGCGATCTCGAGATCCAGCCGGTCGGGCCGGAAGGTGCCCTGTGGCAGCAGCGATTCACGCTCGTCGTATCCGAGGCCCGCGACGTACTCGGCGGTGACCTCCGACAATGGGCGGCTGGGGCCTTCGTCGGGAACCAGTTCGCCGTCCTGCCAGGTTTCCCAGCAGCCGCTCGAGGCACTGCCGGTGCTGCCGACCGCGAACCGGCGGCCGACCTCCGCCCCGTGGCCCGCCATGGTCATGGTCACGTTGGCGATCACTCCGCCCTCGAGCTCGAACCGGGCGAAGCAGGTGTCCTCGCTGGTCACCTCGATCGAACCCCCGCCGGCCGAGGGAATCTCGCTCTCGTAGGTCCGGACCGTGGCGCTGACCCGTTCGATCGGGCCGAACCAGTAGCCGAGCAGATCGGCTTCGTGGACACCCATCTCGAGCGCGACCAGTGACCCGGACATCATGCGGTCGCGGTACCACTCGCCGCCACCGCTCGGGTGAAGCTTGCTGGCCGGCAGGACCAGCTCCGACGAGGTCCAGTAGGGCCGGCCGAGACCGCCCTCGGCGACCAGCGCCCGGAAGGCCCGGGCGGCCGGGACCCGGCGGAAGTTCTCGGAGACGGCGAGGGTCAGGCCACGCTCCTCGGCGGCCTCGATCATCAGCCTGGCCGCCCGGACCGTGAGCGCGATCGGCTTCTCGACGAACACGTGCCATCCCAGTTCGAAGGCCTCCAGCGCGGCCGTGTGATGGAAACGGGTGGGGATCGCAAGATCGACGGCGCCGATCCCGGCGGAGGCGGCCTCTTCGATCGAGCCGAATACCGGAACGTCCCGGCCGGTCGCCTCCTCGAAGCTCGCGCGGGCCGACTCGAGCCGTCCCGGGTCGCTGTCGCAGATCGCGTCGAGGCGAACCCAGCCCGTGCCGGCGCGCTCGAGTTCGGCGTAGGCCTTCAGGTGCCGGAGGCCCATGCCTCCGCAGCCGACCAGCCCGACCGAGAGGGTCTCACTCATCGTCACCCTCGGCGATCTCGGCCTCGTCGATGTCGCCGCCCAGATAGGTCGCCTGGATCCGGCTGTCGGCGGCCACTTCGTCGGCGGATCCCTCGATCACCATGTTGCCGAGATCGAGCACATAGGCCCGGCCGGCGATCTTCAGGGCCTCGCGGGCGTTCTGCTCGACCAGCAGAACCCCGGTGCCGGCGTCGGCGATCTCCGAGATGGTGTCGAGGATCAGGCTCGACATCTTCGGCGACAGTCCCAGCGAGGGTTCGTCGAAGGCGACGATCCGGGGACCGGTGACCAGGGCGCGGCCGACGGCGAGCATCTGCTGCTCCCCGCCGGAGAGGGTGCCGCCGAGCTGCTTGCGGCGCTCGCCGAGGACCGGGAATCGTTCGTAGACCTCGTTGATCCTCTGGTTGAGCAGCGCCCCTTCCTTTCTCGCGGAGTAGCCGCCGAGACGGAGGTTCTCCTCGACGCTGAGCGGAGCGAAGATCTTGCGGCCCTCGGGCACGTGCCTCAGCCCCATCTCGACCAGTTCGTGGGCCTCGACCCCGACCAGTGACCGGCCGTCGAGAACCACCGAGCCGCCGGAGGGAACCAGCAGGCCCGAGATCGCCCGCATCACGCTCGACTTGCCGGCGCCGTTGGCACCGAGCAGGGCGACAACCTCACCGGCCTCGACCTCGAACGAGATGCCGTGGACGACCTCGAGGTCGCCGTAGCTGACCTTCAGATCCTTGACCTCAAGCAGAGCCATCGTCATCTCCCTTCGATGCGGAACCAAGGTAGGCGTCGATCACCCGCTGGTCGCGCAGGACCGCGTCCGGCTTGCCGAGGGCGATCATGCGGCCCTGGTCGAGCACCGCGGCCCGGTCGCTGATCCGGGTGACCAGCGGCATGTCGTGTTCGATCAGCAGGATCCCGATGCCCCGATCGGCGATCGATCGCAGAATCTCGACCAGATCCCGCTTCTCGCTGGGGTTCATCCCGGCGGCGGGCTCGTCGAGGATCAGCAGTTCGGGATCGCTGGCGAGTGCCCGTGCGATCTCGATCCGGCGCCGGTCCGCGTACGAGAGTTCGGCCGGTGTGCGCAGCGCGGAATCGGCGATCCCGAGCTGGTCGAGCAGCGCCATCGCCCGCTCGACCGTCTCCGCCTGGTGGCGGCGTTCGCGGCGCGGACGGAGCAATGCGTCGACCACACCGAGATGGGCCGCCTGATACTCGCCCGCGATCACGTTGTCGATCGCCGAGAGCTGCGGGAAGAGCCGGATCGCCTGGAAGGTGCGGGCCACACCGTGCTTCGCGATGCGGTGCGGTTTCGTCCCGGTCAGCTTTTCGTCGCCGAGCCAGATCTCGCCGCTGGTCGGCTTCCTGACGCCGGTGATCGCGTTGACCAGGGTCGTCTTGCCGGCACCGTTCGGCCCGATCAGTCCGAGGACCTCTCCGGAACGCACGGTCAGCGAGACGTCGTCGAGCGCGGTCAGCCCGCCGAACTGCTGGGTCACCTTCTCGATGCGGAGCAGCGCCTCACCCCGCGCTACCCGCGGTTCCTTGCCCGGAAGCTCGACCGGTTCGGGCGGGCCCGGAGGTTCGGCCACGGTCGCCGTGTCACCGGAGCCGACCGCGTTCAGGGATGGCAGGGCCGCGGCGTCGGGTGAGACCCGCTCACCGATCAGCCCGCTCGGGCGGTACTTCACCATCACGATCACCAGGAGCGAGAAGATCAGCGTCCTGTACTCCTGAACCTCGCGCAGGATCTCGGGCAGCACCACGAAGATGGTCGCCGCGAGCAGCACTCCGCGCACGCTTCCGAGCCCGCCGAGCACCACGATCATCAGGATCTGGACGGAGACGAACAGCGTGAAGTTGGAGGGGTCGATCGCGACCGAGCGGCTGGCGAAGATCGCCCCCGCGACCGCGCCGATCGCGCCGCCCATGACGTAGGCCCCGATCTTCAGCCGCAGGGTCGGGATGCCGACGACCTCGGCCGCGAAGTCGTCGTCCCGGATCGCTCTCCAGGCACGGCCGATGTGGGATATCCCCAATCGGTTGACGAACGCGATCACCAGGCCGAGCAGCACCGCCGTAAGCAGGAGCTGCAGGTCCGGGGTGTCGAACTTGAAGCCGAACAGTTCGGGGTTGGGCAGCGGGTACAGGCCGCGTGACGCCCCGACGTACTGCCAGTTGTTGAAGGCGGTGCGCACGACCTCGCCGAAACCGATCGTGACGATCGCGAGATAGTCGGGCCGCAGGCGCAGCGTCGGGTAGCCGATCACGATGCCGGCCAGGCCGGTGACGATGATCGCGATCGGGATCGAGAGGAAGTAGTTCCACTCAAGATTGACCGTGAGGATCGCCGAGGTGTAGGCACCGATCGCGAAGAAGGCCGCGTAGCCCATGTCGAGCAGCCCGGCGTAGCCGAGCACGACGTTGAGCCCGAGGCCCATGGTCGCGTAGGTGGCGACGCTGATCGCGATGACCATCCAGTACGAGGAGCCGAGACCCATGAGGATCAGGGCGATGATCACCGTGAAGGAGACCGCCCCGAGGATCGAGGTCATCGCCATCCGGGCCTTCAGCGAGCCCGAGTTGAGCATTGAGTGTGCCGATGCGAGCGCGCTCATCAGGTGCTCTCCGCGACGCGTTCACCAAGCAGGCCGCGTGGCCGCAGGTACAGGACGAGGATCAGGGTTCCGAATATGAAGGCGTCGGACCAGGTGCCGGATAAATATCCCTGCACCCCGGCTTCCAGGACGCCGATTAAGAGTCCGCCGACCATCGCGCCGGCGACGTTGCCGATTCCGCCGACGACGGCGGCGGTGAAAGCCTTGAGGCCCAGCATGAATCCCATCTCGAATCCGATGCGCTGGTAATAGACACCGGAGAGCACTCCGGTCACGGCGGCGAGTGCCGCACCGATGCCGAAGGCGACCGCGATCAGGGCCTTGACGTTGATGCCCATGAGCCGGGCGGCGTCGTGGTCCACCGCCAGGGCCCGCATCGCCATGCCGGTCTGGGTGCGGTTGACGAAGTAGAGCATGCCGATCATGAGGCTGGCCGCGAGTCCGATGACGACCAGATCCATGCGGTTGACTGTGATGCCGAGCAGGTCGATCGATTCGGTGCTGATCGTGTAGGGCGGGTAGGCGCGATCACCCGCTCCGAAGACGCGTTTGATGATCTCCTGGAGCGCGAAGGCGACGCTCAGGGCCACGATCATGAATCCGAGCGGGTAGTTGATCAGCGACCGGTAGATGAACTTGAGCAGTCCGAGGGATATCAGCACGGTCGCGCTGATCGAGATGGCCGCCGCGATGGCGATCTGAGGAACCGGCGGCAGGTCGCCGACGGGAGTGCGGTCGAGCACGAACCAACCGATGAACGCGGCCACCATGACCAGATCGCCGTGGGCGAAGTTGATCAGGCGGACGATCCCGTAGACCATGGTGTAGCCGAGGGCCACCAGGGCGTAGAAGGAACCGACGGTGAGGCCGCTCACCAATGTCTGTAGGAGTGTGTCCATGTTCTGGTTCGGTTGTTTCGAGGAAGGAAACGGGCGGCCGGCATAGCCGGCCGGCCGCCCTGGTTCCTACTTGCCGCTTTCGCCCCAGGTTCCGTCTTCACCGACGGAGTACTCGGGCACGAAGTCGGTCCCGTCCGACCTCACTGCCAGGTATGGGAACGCGGTGCGGTCACCCTTTTCGTCGAACTTGATGGAGCCGGTGACTCCCTCGAGTTCGGTCGCCTTGAGTCGCTCGTTGAGCGCTTCGTGCGAGAGATCTGCGGGGTCTTCTTCGATCGCCGCGATCAGGGTCTTCATCGCGTCGTACTGGAAGACGCCGTACGGGCCCGGATCGTTGCCGAACTTCTCCTTGTAGTCGGCCCGGTACTGCTTGGCCTCCTTACCCTGGAGGAGCAAGGCGGTCGGGTAGGTGACGATCGAGAACCGGTCGTCGGTCACCGCGTCCGGGGCCAGCTCGCTCACGGTCGAGTTGATCGTCGAGGTGCCGCCGACCAGGTTGTAGTCGAGGCCGAGGCTGGACCACTGCCTGGCGATCGGACCGAACTCCGGGTAGAAGCCGGTGTAGAACAGCGTGTCGGCGCCTTCGCGCTCGACCCGGTCGAGCATCGCGCGGTAATCGTTGCTGCCCGGCTGGACGGCGTCGAAGTACACGATCTCGGGACCGCCGTTCTCTTCGATCTCCTTCTTCATGTTGTCGGCGACGGACACCGCGAACTCGGTGTTGTCATGGACGATCGCGACCTTTTCGCTGCCGACCACGTCGTTGAGGTAGGCAACGTCGGCCGGTGCCTCGAAGTCATCGCGGCCGATCAGGCGGACGATGTTCTCGAAGCCCGATTCGGTCACGTCCGGGTTGCTGGAGACGGAGACCACGAACGGCAGGTTGTCCGAGCGGCTGAAGACTTCCATCGCCGGCAGGGTCGCGTCGGAGCAGTAGCCACCGACCACGGCGACGACGTTGTCCTGAACCAGCTTCTCGGCAGCCTGAACACCCTGCTGGGCTTCACAGGCGTCGTCCGCCACGTTCAGCTCGATCTTGCGGCCGTCGATTCCACCGTCGGCGTTGACCGACTCGATCGCCATCTCGGAGGCGTTCTGGATGTCCTCACCGTCGGAGGCGACCGATCCACTCATCGGGGCCAGGATTCCGACCTTGATCGGGCCGGTTGAATTGTCACTGTCATCGCCGCCGCAGGCCGCGACCAGGACTGACACAGCAAACATCGCGACGATGGAGGCGATGATCGCCTTCCACGGCCGCTTGCCCTCGCGGGACGTACTCGGTGAACTCATTCAGGGTTCCTTTCAGGATGTGAACTGACTAGATCGGTGTCGACCCCCGTTGGGCCGACATCCGTGGCGCAGCCGGGCGAACCGAGAGGTTCGGTGCGTCCGGGCAGCGTCTTGGAGAAAAACCTCTTCTCGTCATCGAAGAACTCGATGAGCCTCGGGTCATCGAGATCTTCACTTCGGCGGATCGCCTGGTGGGGACACTCGGTTTCACAGGCACCGCAGTCGATGCATTCGTCGTGCTGGATGTAGAGCTTGCGCTCGCCTATGTAGATGCAGTCGACCGGGCAGGCGTCCAGACAGGACTGGTCCGTGCGGTCGATGCATTCTGGTCCGATTGTGAAAGTCATAAGTATCCGCGCCTGAATCCTGGATCCATTCGATGATCCTAGATTATTAAGCGGAGGAATGTCACACAGCTGTTCCGAGTGGGCGTGAAAACACAACCACCCAGTGCGTGATCTAGCGTCCTTTACCTAGTTATAGAGCCAAATTTGGCCGTATCTCGCAAGTTGCCCACCCCGCTGGGATTCGACGTTCTCGAGATGCGGGATCGATGATTCCCCGCGCTTCGGCCTCTTTGCCCGGAGTGAACAACCTCCGCTAAATCCTTTTTGCTCGGCCCGAGTTTCCATAACTCTAGCGCTCCGGCTCGCGAATCCCCGGGGTCACCGGGGCGCGAAAAAAGTGGACCGTGCATCCGTCTTCGAATCGAAGTCACCGGGCGTGGTCATCGAGTTCGGCTCGGGTAAGGCTAACCCGCGGCACCCGTAGTTTCCGCTTAAGGCTGCTTCCTTCCGGATCTGACCTGGTTCACGGGCTTGCGTCGCGCGGGACCTGACCGTCAACACCTCCCTCGGTGTTCTGACCCCAGTGGCCAGACCCTCGGAACGGAATTCGGCCTTGCTAAAGCGGATTGCAAGTGACAAGGCACCGCTACCTCCCCGCCTAGCACGGTCCGCAGGGGATCCTAGCGGAACCCGCCCCGACAACAGGGGTGGAGACGATGGGCCCGGGATTTTGGTGCCGATCGTGTCCACCCCGGGGTAGGC